>Ga0102594_1000092_pt1 | contig 154683 bp, 157 predicted proteins | sample AraplaCol_mLB_r2_2_FD_76863 | JGI IMG/M metagenome (GOLD analysis project Ga0102594, IMG submission 76863) | Arabidopsis root microbial communities from North Carolina, USA - plate scrape MF_Col_mLB_r2 (SPADES assembly) (version 2) | ecosystem: Host-associated > Plants > Roots > Endosphere... | reverse complement strand
CACCTGGTCCATCTGCGTGATGGCCTGGTTGATCTGCTCGATGCCCGAGGTCTGCTCCTGGCTCGCCGCGGTGATCTCGCCGATGATGTCGGACACGCGCTTGACGCTGCTGACGATCTCGCCCATGGTCTGGCCGGCTTCGCCCACCAGCTCGCTGCCCGTGCGGACCTTGCCCACGGAGTCGTCGATCAGGCTCTTGATCTCCTTGGCGGCCGCGGCCGAGCGCTGCGCCAGGTTGCGCACCTCGGAGGCAACGACCGCGAAGCCCCTGCCCTGCTCGCCGGCGCGTGCTGCTTCAACGGCTGCGTTCAGCGCCAGGATGTTGGTCTGGAAGGCAATGCCATCGATCACGCCGATGATGTCCACGATCTTCCTGGACGACTCGTTGATCGAGGCCATGGTGTCCACCACCTGGCCGACCACGCTGCCGCCCTTCACTGCCACTTCGGAGGCCGAGACGGCCAGCTGGTTGGCCTGGCGCGCGTTGTCGGCGTTCTGCTTGACGGTGCTGGTGAGCTCTTCCATCGACGCAGCGGTTTCTTCCAGCGAGCTGGCCTGCTGCTCGGTGCGCGAGGAAAGATCCTGGTTGCCGCTGGCGATCTGGCCCGAGGCGGTGGCGATGGTGTCGGTGCCCATGCGCACGTCGCCCACGATGCGCACCAGGCTCGTGTTCATGTCACGCAGCGCCTCCAGCAGCTGGCCGGTCTCGTCGCGCGAGCTTGCCTCGATGCGCGAGCCGAGGTCGCCGTCGGCCACCGTGCGCGCCACCTTCACGGCCTCGCCCAGCGGGCGGACGATGCCCAGCGTGAGGCGCCAGGCGAACAGCGCGCCGATCACCAGCGCCGCCAGCGCCCAGACGACGATGGCGTTGCGGCCCGCGTCATGGTTGTCCGCCACGCCCTTGGCAGCGGCAACGATCTGCTCGCGCTCGTGCGCAGCCAGGGCGCCCACGGCCCCTTCGTAGCGAACCAGTCCGGCGGAGAACTCGTTGTCGGCCAGCTTGTTCGCGCCGGCCAGGTCGCCGGCCGCCTTCAGCTTGTTGAGCTGGCCCAGCATCTCCAGCACCTGCTTGCGCGCCTGCGCCACGTTCTCATAGAGCCTGCGCTCCTCGGGCGAGGTGAGCAGCTTGTCCACGCGCTCCTGCAGCGGATTGATGATCGCCTGGCCGGCCGCCAGCTCCTTCTTGAAGTAGGCCTCGGTGGCAGGGTCGGTCGCCTTGACGATGGCGAAGGTGCGCACGATGCTGGCGGCCAGCAGGCGCGACCACTCGCCCACCATGCGTTCCTTCACCAGCGGTCCGTCCACCATCTCCTGCGTGGCGTCGCCCACCTTGTCCAGGCGCAGCACGCCGGTGGCCGCGATCGCGCCCACCAGCACCAGCATCGCCGCAAATCCCACGCCCAGGCGGGCGCCGATCTTCCAGTCCTTGAAACTCATGGCTCTTGTTCCTTTTCTTGATGACAGCCAGGACAATGGGCGCGCACAAACCGGCGGCGCGCCCTCATTTCTGGATATCGGCTGTCTCAGGCAGGAATTGAGGCCCGGGCCGCGGGCTCGCCGGCCTCGAGCTTGAACATGCTCACGACCTTGGAGAGGCCGCCGGCCTGCTCCTGCAGGGAGGCGGCGGCCGCGGCGGCCTCTTCCACCAGCGCGGCGTTCTGCTGCGTCACCTGGTCCATCTGGGAGATGGCCTGGTTGATCTGCTCGATGCCCTGGGTCTGCTCGTGGGTCGCGGCGGTGATCTCGCCCATGATGTCGGTCACGCGCTTCACGCTCCCGACGATCTCCTGCATGGTGTGTCCGGCCTCGCCGACCAGTTCGCTGCCCGTGCGGACCTTGCCCACGGAGTCGTCGATCAGGCTCTTGATCTCCTTGGCGGCCGCGGCCGAGCGCTGCGCCAGGTTGCGAACTTCGGAGGCAACGACTGCGAAGCCCCTGCCCTGCTCGCCGGCCCGCGCTGCTTCAACGGCGGCGTTCAGCGCCAGGATGTTGGTCTGGAACGCGATGCCATCGATGACACCGATGATGTCCACGATCTTCTTGGACGACTCGTTGATCGAGGCCATGGTGTCCACCACCTGGCCGACCACGCTGCCGCCCTTCACCGCCACTTCCGACGCCGAGACGGCCAGCTGGTTGGCCTGGCGCGCGTTGTCGGCGTTCTGCTTGACGGTGCTGGTGAGCTCTTCCATCGAGGCGGCCGTCTCTTCCAGCGAGCTGGCCTGCTGCTCGGTGCGCGACGAAAGATCCTGGTTGCCGCTGGCGATCTGGCCCGAGGCCACCAGGATGGAGTCGGTCGACTCCTTGATTCGGCCCACCACGTCGGTCAGCGTGTCTTCCATCTCGCCCATGCCGCGCAGCAGGCGGCCGAAGTCGCCGCCGCGCGTCGATTCGAACTCCTGGCTCAGGTCGCCGGCCGCCACGGTCTCGGCGATGAGCAGCGCCTCGTTGATCGGCTCGACCACGCTGCGCGTGAGCAGCCAGGCCAGCACGGCACCGACGGCCAGCGCCAGTGCGGCCAGCACCATCACGGTGGTGCGGCCGGCGCGGTACGTGTCGTCGATGGACTTGGCATTGGCGTCGATCTGCGCCTGCTGGTACTCCAGCATGGCGCGGATGCTGCCGTCGTAGGCTTCCAGCGTCGGCAGCAGGCGGCTGGCCATGACCTGGTTCGCCTCGGCATGCTTGCCGTCCGCCTTGAGCTTGAGGATGCCGGTTCGCAGCTCGATGTAGCCGGCGCGCTTCTTCTTGATGTCCCCGGCCAGCTGCAGTTCTTCCGGCGTGCTGAGCAGGAGTTCGATGCGCTTTTGCGTCTCGGAGATCTGCGCGCTGGTCTTGCTGATGTTCTTCTGCATGAACTCCTGCACCTCGGCGTCGTTGCTCTTGAGCAGGCTGAAGGTGCGCACGCTGTTCACGTTGGTCGCCTGCAGCCAGCTCGCCGCCAGCCGCTCCTTGACCAGCGCCTGCTTCACCATCTCGTTGGTGGCGTCGCCCACGTCCTGCAGGCGCAGCACGCCGATGCAGGCCACGGCCACCACAAGGGCCAGCATGAGCGCAAAGCCTGCGCCCAGACGGGTTCCGATCTTCCAATCCTTCATGCTCTTCTCCTCGTGCCTTTCCAAGCGGGTTGTTGGCGTGCGGTGGACCGCCTCTTTGCCTTAGCTGAACTTCTGCATGATCCGCACGAGCTTGTGGCCGTACTGCGGATCGGTGGCATAGCCCGCGCGCTGCAGGCCGTGCGCGGCCTGCGCCGGGTCGTCGGTGGCGACGACGTCGGCATAGCGCGGGTTGCGGGTGATGAATCGGGCGTAGTCGGTGAAGGCCTCGTCGTAGGAGCCGTAGGCGCGGAACTTCGCGCGCACCTTCTGCGGCTCGCCGTCGACGTACTCGGTGGTGGTGATCTCCACCGTGGGGCCCTTCCAGCTGCGGTCGGCCTTGATGCCGAACAGGTTGTGGCTCTGGGTGCCGTCCTCGCCTCGGATCTCGCGCTTGCCCCAGCCCGACTCCAGCGCGGCCTGCGCCAGGATGAGCGGCGCCGGCACGCCGCTGGCGGCGCTGGCCGCCTGGGCCGAGGGGCCCATGCGCGACACGAACTGGTCCACATGGTCCTGCAGCGAGGCGACGGCCGCCTGCGAGGGCTGGCCGCCGTTGGCCTGGTACAGGCTCAGGTCCGCGGGCGCGGCCTGGCGCGGCAGCGGCATGACCGGCACGCCGTTGCCCTGCAGCGCGGCACGCGCCTGCGGCTGGGCGTTCATGGCCTGCTGCGGGTCGTCCGGCAGGTCGGCCGTGCCGGTGGTGGCCATGGTGCGCTGCAGCTGGGCCATCATGGCCTCGGCCAGGCCCAGGCCGCGGCCCGAGAGGTTCTGCGTCAGCTGCTGGTCGAACATCGAGAGGTAGGTCTTCTCGTTCTGGCTCTCCAGCAGGCCGCTGTTCATGGTGGCCGAGGCCTCGCGCATGCTCTTGAGCACCATGTTCATGAACAGGGCCTCGAACTGCCGCGAGACCTGCTTGAGGCCTTCCTGCGGAGTGCCGTGCACGGTGCGCCGCAGCGCATCCACGCCCTGCACGTCCAGGGCGAAGCGCGAATCCAGGGCGCCGCTGCGGCTGGCCGCGTCGGCACCGTTCCAGGCGTTGGCTGCGGAAACTGCCATGCGCGGGTCCTCAGATGATCTCGAGCTCGGCGCGCAGCGCGCCGGCCGACTTCATGGCCTGCAGGATGGAGACCAGGTCCTGCGGATTCGCGCCCAGGGTGTTCAGGCCCTTGACCACGTCGGCCAGCGAGGCGCCGCCCTTGACCACCTGCAGCGCACCGCCGCCCTGGTTGACCGAGATCTGCGAGGTGGGCACCGCCACCGTCGTGCCGTTGGAGAACGGCGCCGGCTGGCTGATGACCGGCTCCGTGTTGATCACCACCGACAGGTTGCCGTGCGCGATGGCGCAGTCGTTGACCCGCACCGCCTGGTTCATCACCACCGAGCCGGTGCGTGCATTGATCACCACGCGGGCCGGGGCCTGGGTGGGCGTGACTTCGAGCGCCTCCAGGCGCGCGAGGAAGGACACGCGCTCGGAAGGCGAGTCGGGTGCGCGCACGCGGATCACGCGGGCATCCAGCGCATCGGCGACGCCGGCGCCGAAGTTGCGGTTGATGGCCTCGACCGCGCGCTGCGCGGTGCCGAAGTCCGAGCGGTTCAGCTCCAGCGAGAAGGCGCCGTCGCCGCCCACCGGGGCCTCGATCGCGCGCTCGACCAGCGCCCCGTTGGGAATGCGCCCGGAGCTGAGCTGGTTGATCTGCACCTTGCTGCCGTTGGCCGAGGCGCCGGCGCCACCCACCACCATGTTGCCCTGGGCGATGGCGTAGACCTGGCCGTCGGGGCCCTTGAGCGGCGTCATCAGCAGCGTGCCGCCGCGCAGGCTCTTGGCATTGCCCATGGAGGACACGGTCACGTCGATGGACTGGCCCGGGCGCGCGAAGGGCGGCAGCGTGGCCGTGACCATCACGGCCGCGACGTTCTTGAGCTGCATGTTCTTGCCCTCGGGGATGGTCACGCCCAGCTGCGCCAGCATGTTGGTCAGGCTCTGCGTGGTGAAGGGCGTCTGCATCGTCTGGTCGCCGGTGCCGTCCAGGCCGACCATGAGGCCGTAGCCGATGATGGGGTTGTCGCGCACGCCCTGAACCGAGGCCAGTTCGCGCAGGCGCTCGGCGCGCACCAGGCTGGGCGCCGTCGTGGCCAGCACGGCGGCGAGCAGCAGCAGCACGCGTACGGTGATCGCAAGAGAAGGTTTGGTCATGGGGTTGGCCTCAATAGGGCATGACGTTGAGGAAGATGCGCTGCAGCCAGCCCATGGTCTGCGCCTCGTCGATGAAGCCCTTGCCGCTGTATTCGATGCGGGCATCGGCCACCTGGGTCGACAGCACGGTGTTGCTGCCGCTGACCTGGCGCGGGTTGACCACGCCGGAGAAGCGGATGAATTCGGTCCCCTGGTTGATCAGCATCTGCTTCTCGCCGCTGACCAGCAGGTTGCCGTTGGGCATCACGTCCACCACGGTGACGGTGATGTTGCCGGTGAAGGTGTTGCCGGCGCTGGCGCCGCCCTTGCCGGTGAAGCCGGTCTTGCCGCTGAGGTCGGCGCTCTGGTTGTTGAGCAGGCCGCCGATGACCTTGGGCACCACGTCGAACGCGGCCGCCGTGCTGCCGTCGCGGCTCGCGTTGGCGCCCGAGGTCTTGGTGGCGTTCATCCTCTCGGCGATGACGATGGTCAGGATGTCGCCGACGTTGCGCGGCCGGTTGTCCTCGAAGAGGCCCGTGCCGCGGCCGTAGGCCTGGTAGATGCCGCCGGCATTGGCGCGGTTGCGGGCGCCGGCCTGCGGATCGGGGCGCGCGGTCATGGGCTGCTGCGTGAGCGGTTCGCGCGGGAACTGCGCGCAGCCCGTGGCCAGCAGCATGCCGGCCACGGCGACGAGCAGGCGAAGGCCGTCGGCCAGGCCGATACGCTCGCGGCGCGCCGCGGGGACCTGCTCCGCAGCGGGCGCGGGCGGCCACACGAGAAGGGCAAGTCCGGAATAGCTCACAGCTGTGCCAGTCGCGCCAGCATCTGGTCCGAGGTCTGGACCGCCTTGCTGTTGATCTCGTACGAACGCTGGGTGGCGATCATGTTGACCAGCTCTTCCACCACGTTCACGTTGGAGGCCTCGACATAGCCCTGGGTCAGGGTGCCGGCGCCGTCCACGCCCGGGTTCACCTGGTTGGGCGCGCCCGAGGAGTCGGTCTCGGCATACAGGTTCTCGCCCAGGCTCTGCAGGCCGGCGGGGTTCAGGAAGGTGGCGAGCTGCAGCTGGCCCACCTGCACGGTGTTGCTGCTGCCGGCCTGCGTGACCGACACCATGCCGTCGCGGCCGATGGTGATCGAGGTCACGTTCTGCGGCAGCGTGATGGCCGGCTGGATCTGGAAGCCGCTGGCCGTCACGAGCTGGCCGTCGGCGTCCGTCTGGAAGGAGCCGTCGCGCGAGTAGGCGGTGGTGCCATCGGGCATCTGCACCTGGAAGAAGCCCTGGCCGTTGATGGCCACGTCCTTCGGGTTGTCGGTCTTGGTGAGGTTGCCCTGCGAGTGGATGCGCTCGGTGGCGACCACGCGCACGCCGGTGCCCACCTGCAGGCCCGAGGGCAGGCGCGTCTGGTCGGAGGTCTGGCCGCCGACCTGGCGCAGGTTCTGGTACATGAGGTCTTCGAACACCGCGCGGCTGCGCTTGAAGCCGGTGGTGCCGACGTTGGCCAGGTTGTTGGACACCACGTCCAGCTGCGTCTGCTGCGCATCCAGGCCGGTCTTGGCGATGTGGAGGGAACGGATCATGGGAAAGGGTTCTCCTGGGGGGAATTCGGAGCCGCTCAGCCGTAGGCCAGCAGCTTGTTGGCCGATTGCGCGCCTTCGTTGGCGCTCTGGATGGACTTCATCTGCAGCTCGAAGCGGCGGGCGTTGGAAATCATGTCCACCATCGCCTCGACCGGGTTCACGTTGCTGCCCTCGATGACGCCGGTGGTCACGCGCACCGCGGGGTCGGCGTCGGCGGGCGGCAGGCCTTCGCGCATGCGAAAGAGGCCGTCGTCGCCGCGCACCAGGTCGCTGGTGGGCGGGTTGACCAGCTTGAGCCGGCCGACGTCGCCGATGCCGGTGAGCGGGTCGCCCGCGCCGCGCGCGCTGACCAGGCCGTCGGCCCCGACCTGCGCCTCGGCACCGGGCGGCACCGCCATGGGGCCGGCGTCGCCCATCACCGGGCGGCCGTCCATGGTGAGCAGCTGCCCGTCGGCACCGACCTGCAGGTTGCCCACGCGGGTGTAGGCCTCGCCGCCGTCGGCGCCCTGCACCACCAGCCAGCCGTCGCCGTTGACCGCCACGTCCAGCGCGCGGCCGGTCTCGGTGAGCGGGCCGTGGCGGAAGTCGGCGCCCGGCGTGGTGGCCACGACGAAGGCGCGGGTCTGCGCCTCCTCGCCCACCACCGGCACGGCGCGGAAGCTGTTGATCTGCGCCCGGAAGCCGGGCGTCGACACGTTCGCCATGTTGTGGGCGACCGAGGCCTGCTGCTCCATGGCCTGTTTGGCGCCGCTCATGGCGACGTACAGCATGCGGTCCACGCGTTATTCCTCTCGTCAGCCGCCGCGATCAGCGGATGTTCATCAGGGTCTGCATGACCTGGTCCTGCGTCTTCACCGTCTGCGCGTTGGCCTGGTAGCTGCGCTGGGCGACGATCAGGTTGACCAGCTCGGAGGTCAGGTCCACGTTGGAGGATTCCAGCGAGCCCGAGGCCAGCGAGCCCTGCTTGGTGCCCTCGCCCGGTGTGCCGGTGAGCGGCGGGCCCGAGGCCTGCGTCTCGCCCCAGACGTTGTTGCCCTTGGGCTCCAGGCCGTTGGGGTTGGCGAAGGAGGTCAGCACGACCTGTCCGAGCAGCTTGGTCTGCTCGTTGGTGTACTTGCCGGTGATGGTGCCGTCCGGGTTGATCGAGAACGAGCTCAGGGTGCCGGAGGTGTAGCCGTCCTGGTTGAGGCGGTTTGCCGCGTTCTTGTTGCCGAACTGCGTGGTGCCGCTCAGGTCCACGGTCATGTTCATGGCGGCCGAGCCGTTGGGGAAGGTCAGGCCGGCGATGTTGAAGCTGCCGCCGGCCGGCGCGGTCATGTTGCCGTTGTTGTCGAAGGTCAGCGTGGTCAGGGCCGCGCCGCCGTTCAGGGCCGCGCCGTCGGCCGTGCCGTAGACGTCCCAGGTGTTGGCGCCGGTCTTGACGAAGAAGGCGCCCAGCTCGTGCGGATTGCCCAGCGAGTCGTAGACGGGACCCAGGGCGTTGGAGTAGTTGTAGGTGGACGAATCGGCGGAGTCGAAGGGCGTGGCCGTGGGCGTCACGCTGCGCGAGTCGAGGTTGAACTCGGCGTCGACCTGCGTGGTGGCGTTGGGGTTCATCGTGCCGGTCTGGATCTGCAGCGGCGCGGGGGTGCCGCCGTTGATGGTGCCGTTGGCCGAGACGCCATAGCCGGTCAGGCGCAGGCCGTTGTTGACGATGTAGCCGTCCTTGTCGCGCGTGAACTGGCCGTTGCGCGAATACACGACCTCGCCGCTTTCGCTGGCCAGGCGGAAGAAGCCGTCGCCGCTGACGATGGCCACGTCCAGCGGACGCGAGCTGGTCTGCACCGAGCCGCCCGCGAAGTTCTGCACCACGCCCGCCACGGCCACGCCCAGGCCGACACGCGAGCCCGCGTACACGTCCTTGAAGCTGGCGGAGGCCGACTTGAAGCCGATGGTGCCGGAGTTGGCGATGTTGTTGCCGATCACGTCGAGGTTCGCGGCGGCGGCCGACAAGCCGCTGATGCCCTGGGAAAAGGCCATGGGTGAGTCCTTGTTGGTTGTACGAAGGGAAATCGGATGCGATGGGCGCCGGGGTGGCGCCTCAGAGGAACATGCGGACGTCCGACAGCGCGATGCTGCGGCCCGCGGTGATCTCCAGCGTGATGCCGCTGGTGCCCTGCTTCACGGCGGCGACCTGGGAGAAGCTCAGCGCCGTGGCGTCCACGGCGGTGGCGCCGTTGGCGGCGACCACGCGGTAGCTGTAGGCGCCTTCGGCCACGGCCTCGCCGGCGTCGTTCTTGCCGTCCCAGGTCACCCCGTTCACGCCCTCGGGCATGGAGCCCAGCTCCATCGTGCGCACGACCTTGCCGTCGGCATTGGTGATCTGCACCGTGACGTCGGCGGCGGAGGTCGGCAGCTCGACGGCGAAGGCGGTCTGCTTGTCCTTGGCGACCGCCAGCTCGTTGCCCGGCGAGAGCACCGAGTAGCCGATCATCGAGGCGGCCTGCAGCACCTGGCTGGCGCTGTTCTGGTTCACCAGGCCCGAGACGGAGGTGTTGAGCTTCTCGATGCCGCTCACGGTGCTCATCTGCGCCAGCTGCGAGGTGAGCTCGGCGTTCTGCATCGGGTTGAGCGGGTCCTGGTTGTTCAGCTGGGTCACCAGCAGCTTGAGGAAGCGCTGCTCGATGTCGGCGCTGGAGGTGGCGTTGCTCATCGCCGCCGCCGCGTTGGCGGCGCTGGAGGACGAGGCTGCAGAGGTGTCGCTGACGGCCATGGCGAAAAAATCTCCTCTCGCCTGCGCTCGGGCAGGCGTTTTCAATGGAATGGGATGAAGGGAACCGGCGGGCTTACTGGCCGACGGAGAGCGTCTTGACCATCAGCGTCTTGGCGGTGTTGAGCACCTCGACGTTGGCCTGGTAGCTGCGCGAGGCGGAGATCATGTTGGTCATCTCCTCCACCACGTTCACGTTGGGCAGGCTCACGTAGCCCTCGGTGTTGGCATGCGGGTTCTTGGGGTCGTAGACGGTGCGAAGGGGCGAGCTGTCCTCGATCACCGAGGCCACGCGCACGCCGCCGACGTCGTCGCGCGCATCGGCGTCGACCTGGAAGACCACCTGCTTGGCGCGGTAGGGCAGGCCGTCGGGGCCGGCCACGCTGTCGGCGTTGGCCATGTTGCTGGCCGTGACGTTCATGCGCTGCGACTGCGCCGCCATGGCCGAGCCGGCCACGTGGAAGATGTTCATGGGCATCTCTTGGGACTCCTGGCTTCTTATTGCTGCGCCGCGGCCAGCAGCGTCTTGATCTTGGCGCCCAGCACCGTGAGGTTGGACTCGTAGCGCAGCGCGTTGTCGGCGAAGCTCACGCGCTCGGCGTCCATTTCCACCGTGTTGCCGTCGATGCTCGACTGCGAGGGCACGCGGTAGAGCAGCTCCTGGCCGGGCATGCTGCTGCCCTGCGCCGCGATGTGGCGCACCGAGGTGGTCGACAGCGAGAAGGAGTTGGCCTGGCGTCCCTTCTCCACGGCCTGCGAGAGGCGGCTGCTGAAGTCGAAGTCGCGTGCCTTGTAGTTCGGCGTGTCGGCGTGGGCGATGTTGGCCGCCAGCACTTCCTGGCGCTGCACGCGCAGGTTGAGGGCCTCGCGTTGAAAGCCTAAAGCCGCATCCAGCTTGTCCATCTTGTAGCTCCATCCTTTGGCGACGCCTTGCCCTGGAGGTGGGCGTGGCGACAGATGGAAAGCGAGTCTATGCACGAGCCGGCCGCGCAATGGGCCGAACAACGGGGGGTTTGGCCTGCACTTCATGCCTTCCGGTGCGCCACCCCCTTCCTAGAATGACCGCACCAACCCCCACCCGCGCATGCACCATCTCACCCGCCTTCGCCCCCGCTTCCTGGCCCTGGCCTGCCTGGCCTTCGGCGGCTCGCTGGCCAACGCCGCCGGCCCCTCGGCCCCGGCGCTGCCGGAGGCGGCCCGCCTGGCCGTCGAGCGGCTTGTGCAGACCCAGTCCAAGGGCCTGCCGGGCGAGATCTCGGTGCGCATGGTGGGCAGCGGCGCCCATTTGCCGCCCTGCGACGCGCCCGAGGCCTTCCTGGCGCCCGGCAGCGAACTGCGCGGCCGCGTCTCCATCGGCCTGCGCTGCGCCGCGCCCACGGCCTGGACGCGCTTCGTGCAGACCTACATCAGCGTGCAGGGACGCTATTACGTGGCGGCCGAGGCCATCGAGGCCGGCCAGCCCCTGGGCGCGGGCAATGTCAGCGAGCGCACCGGCGACCTGGCCGCCCTGCCCCGCTCCGTGGTGACCGAGCCGGCCGCCCTGCACGGCGTGGTGGCGGCCAACCGCATCGCCGCCGGCGCCCCGCTGCGCAAGGAACTGCTGCGCGGCACGGTGGTCATCCAGCAGGGCCAGACCGTCAAGGTGGTGGCCACGGGTGCGGGCTACGCCGTCAGCACCGAGGCCCGGGCCATGACCCGGGCGGAAATCGGCGCCACCGTGCAGGCCAAGACCCGCGACGGGCGCCTGGTGAGCGGCATCGCCGACGAAGAGGGGCAGATCCGCCTGGCCCAGTAAGGCCGGCGCCAGAACCCCCTAAAGTTTTTCCGGAGGCTGCCGATAAAGAGGGCAGCCCTTTGAGGAACCATCTTGAAAATCGATCCACCTGCCCCGCCGGCCGTCCCCTTCACCCGCTCCAGCAAGAGCGGCAGCGCCACCACGGCCTCCGCCGGCGCCCCTTCCGCCCCGAAGGAAGGCACGGCCTCCGGCCAGGTGCACCTGATGCCCCAGGCCCCCGGCGGCGACTTCGACGCCGCCCGCGTGGCGGCGATCCGCGAGGACATCCGCGCCGGCCGCTACCAGGTGAACCCCGAGGGCATCGCCGACGGCCTGCTGGACAGCGTGCGCGACCTGCTGGGCGCCAGGAAAGACTCATGAACGCCCTGCTCAAGCACCTGCGCGCAGAAGGCGCCGCCATCGAGGACTTCATCGCCCTGCTGGGCCAGGAAGAACAGGCGATGGTGGAAGGCCGCTTCGCCGAACTGCCCGCGCTGACCCACCGCAAGGCGCAGCTGCAGGAGCGCATGGGCGAACTGGACGAGCAGCGCGAAGCGCTGCAGAAGGCCCTGGGCTTCCCGGCCGGCCGCGCCGGCGCCGACGCCGCGGCGGCCTCGCAGGGCGCGGAAGTCGAGGCGGCCTGGGCGCACCTGCTGGCCCTGGCTGGCCAGGCGCAGGCCGGCAACCGGCACAACGCCTCGATCGTCTTCACCCACCTGGACTTCACGCAGAACGCGCTGCGCTTCCTGCGCGCCAGCGGCCAGCTCTTCTACGGACCGGACGGCGCGCGCCGCAACCAGGCCGGCACCGGCAACCGCCTGGCGCTGGGCTGATTGCCCGCTTCCGGTGCCATGCCCCACCTGCTGCAAACCATCGCGGGCCTGAACCTGCTGCGCACGGCACGGCCGCCACGGCAGGCCCCGCGCCCGATGCTGATCGCCCGTGACGACCCGCTGGGCCTGGCCATCGAATCGCGGCGCGGCATCTTCCTGGCGGACCACCGGCACCGCACCCTCTCCTTCAACGGCCGCGTGCTGGCCCGCTTCGTGGACATCCAGTCGGTGCAGGTGCGCGAGGAAGACACCGACGGCATCAGTGGCCACTGGTCGATCTGGGCCCAGGTCGGGCCGATGAGCCGTGTGAGGATCGGCGACACGGACGACGACGTGCACGCCTCGACCGTGGCCGCCCGCCTGTCGGCCAGCGTGCTCAGCCATGCACCGGCGCGGCTGCGGCGGCTCATGTCAGGCTCCTGACAGCCCGTTGTCAGGAGCGGGTAGCGAAGATGCCGGCCATTGTCCGAAACACAACGACAGGAGCACCGGCATGAAGAAGACCTACCACGGCAGCTGCCACTGCGGCGCCGTCCGCTACGAGGCCGACATCGACCTGGCCGCCGGCACCGGCAAGTGCAACTGCAGCATCTGCACCAAGTCGCGCAGTTGGGGCGTCAACATCAAGCCAGCCGACTTCCGCCTGCTGGCCGGCGCGGACGCGCTGGGCGACTACCAGTTCGGCACGCTCTCGGGCCACCACCACTTCTGCAAGCACTGCGGCGTGCGGCCCTTCGGCCGCGGCTACGTCGAGCAGATCGGCGGGGACTATGTCTCGGTGCAGTTGGCCACGCTGGACGACGCCGATCCGCAGGAGCTGATCGACGCGCCGGTGCACTACTCGGATGGCCGCAACAACGCCTGGTGGAATCCGCCGGTGGAGACGCGGCACCTGTAGAGGGAAGTCAATCCGCGCGCCGCTGCATGCGCTTTTCCTCGCGCAGCATGAACAGGTAGAGCCCCTCCACCTTTTCCCGCGCCCAGGGCGTCTTGCGCAGGAACCTGAGGCTGGACTTGAGGCTGGGGTCGTGCGTGAAGCAGCGAATGGGAATCCGCTGCGCGAGCCCGGCCCAGCCGTAGCGGGCCTCCAGCGCAAGGACGATCGCCTCCAGCGTCATGCCGTGCAGGGGGTTGCGGGGCTGGGCGGGCGGAGGTGGCGCTTCGTGCATCGGGGGATTTTCCGTCCTGATCGGCGCACTGACCGGTGTAACAGTGCTCAAGCTCGGCGTCCGGCTGCCGATAACCAGGGTGTAATGCCAAAGCCTCAACCACCAGCATCCCCCGAGCCGCTGTACCACCCGAACCTCGGCGACCGGATCGTCCAGGACGACGGCGAATACCTGCTCGTCTCGCTGGCCGGCGTGCCGGGCAGCCGAACCAAGGGACTCCTGCTGCGCCGCCGGCCCTTCAGCCCCACGGCACCCTATGGCCTCGAATGCCTCGGGCACCACCTGCCCCTGACGGACGGGAACTGGTATGCACAGCGGGTGGTCGGCGGCGACGGCGAGCATGCGGCCAAGAGCACTACCGGCATCTTCCTGACCGAGCTGGACGCCCTGGTCAGCCTCTGGGCCAGCCGGCGTTCGCCGGGCCTGGCGCTGATGGTGTGACCCAGCCCGTCCGGCGCCCCTAGCGGGCACCCCTGCCGCGCCCCCATCCGCCCTGGGCGCCTCGACCATAAGCGCCGTAGTACGGGCGGCTTCCATGGTAGGGATAGCGTCCCCACCCGCCTCGGCCCCAGCAGCAGCCGTAGCCACCGGCGATGAAGACCGAGGATGAGTAGGGGTAGCCATAGCCATAGCCATAGCCATAGCCATAGCCGTAGGGGTAGCCGTAGGGGTAGCCGTAGGGATAGCCGTAGCCGTAGGGGTATCCATAGCCATAGCCGCCGGCGTAGTAGCCGTCGTACGGGACCGCCACACACCCGCCAAGCGCGCACAGGCCCGCGAGGGCGAGGGCAGGAAGAGGCAGGCGTTTCATGGCAGACCCTTGTCGGGGTTTGCATCGTGACACGCAGCACACGGCGCAACGCCGTCAGGGTCTTCGCGAGGGATCGGCCGGAATCAGCTGCGCAGCTCGCACCACATGTGGACCTTGCCGTAGAAGCGTCCATCCACGAACACCGCCATCGGCTCCACCCCGAAGCTGGAGAACCCGCAGCGCTCGTACAGGCCCTGCGCCGAGTCGTTGCCCTGGGTCACCGTGAGCTGGACCACGCGCAGGCCGGACCGGGCGCGGGCCACGGCCAGAACCGCATCGACCAGTTGCCGCCCCACGCCCAGCGAGCGGGCCGCCGGCGCGACGTACATGCCGAACAGCGTGGCCTTGTGCCGCGACTTGATGCGCGGCTCGATGCTCAGGCCGGCCGCGCCGACCAGGCGGCCCTCCTCGTCGAAGGCCCCCATCACGATGCTGTCCGCCTCCTCGCCCGGCGGCAGGCGCTCGGCCCACCACGACACCGGCAGGCGGGCCCGCTCGGAGGTGCTGCTGGTGAATGCGTCCGGATGGCGCTCGTAGGCCTCCAGCATCAGGGCACGGTGGGCGGCGGCGTCGGCGGGCGTCAGGCGTCGGTAGGTGGGCATGGCCTTGGATTTTCCCCCAAGGCCCCTGGCCTGAACGCCCGGCCGACCTCGCGCAAAATGGCGCCATGCAACTCAATTTCATCGGCAATTCGAACGTTCTGTCGTCCTCGGGCAAGACCCTCCCCGTGCTGGACCCTTCCGACGGCCAGCCCTTCGACGAGCTGCAGCGCAGCAACGCGGAGGACATCGACGCAGCGGTGCGCGCCGCGCGCGACTGCTTCGACTCCACCTGGCACAAGGTGAGCGCCGCCGAGCGTGGCCGCCTGATGATGAAGCTGGCCGGCAAGATCGCCGAGCACGTGGACGAGCTGGCCCTGCTGGAGCAGCGCGACTGCGGCAAGCCGGTGAAGCAGGCCCGCGCCGACGCGCTGGCGCTGGTGCGCTATTTCGAGTTCTATGCCGGTGCCTGCGACAAGCTGCATGGCGAGACCATCCCCTACCAGGACGGCTACAGCGTCTTCACCTGGCGCGAGCCCCACGGCGTGACCGGACACGTCATCCCCTGGAACTACCCGATGCAGATCTTCGGGCGCAGCGTCGGCGGTGCCCTGGCCGCCGGCAACGCCTGCGTGGTCAAGCCCGCGGAAGACGCCTGCCTGTCACTGATCCGCGTGGCGCAGCTCGCGGCCGAGGCGGGCTTCCCACCCGGGGCCATCAACATCGTGACCGGCTACGGCCACGAGGTCGGCGACGCCCTGGCGCGCCACCCCGGCATCGACCACATCAGCTTCACCGGCAGCCCGCGCGTGGGCACGCTCATCCAGCAGGTGGCGGCCGAGCGCCATTGCCCGGTGACGCTGGAGCTGGGCGGCAAGAGCCCGCAGCTGATCTTCGCCGACGCCGACCTCGACGCGGCCATCCCGGTGCTCATCAACGCCATCGTGCAGAACGCCGGGCAGACCTGCTCCGCCGGCTCGCGCGTGCTGGTCGAGCGCAGCATCTACGAGCCGCTGCTGGACCGCCTGGGCAAGGCCTTCGCGGCCCTGCGCGTGGGCCCGGCCGCCATGGACCTGGACGTGGGCCCGCTGATCCGCCAGTCGCAGCAGCAGCGCGTGTGGGACTTCCTGAGCGACGCGCATGCCGCGGACATCCCGATGGTGGCCCAGGGCGTGATCGTGGACGAGGCGCCCGATACGGGTTTCTACCAAGCGCCGACCCTGCTGCGCGACGTGCCGGTGACGCATCGCCTGGCCCAGGAGGAAGTGTTCGGCCCCGTGCTGGCCGCCATGGCCTTCGCCGACGAGGACGAGGCCATCGCCCTGGCCAACGCCACGCAGTTCGGCCTGGTGGCCGGCGTGTGGACCGAGAACGGCGCCCGCCAGTTCCGCATGGCCAAGCGCCTTCGCAGCGGCCAGGTCTTCATCAACAACTACGGCGCCGGCGGAGGCGTGGAGCTGCCCTTCGGCGGCGTCAAGTCCTCCGGCTACGGCCGCGAGAAGGGCTTCGAGGCCCTGTACGGCTTCACCACCTTGAAAACCGTGGCGGTCAAACACAATTGACCGCGGTCACTGCGCGGTCCCCGCGCATGGACTAGATTGAAACCACAAATGCCGCAGGCCACCGTCATTCCGATCGCCGACCTCGGCCGCGCCCGCCGCGCGGCCGTGCCGGCATTGGCCGTGCCTGCCAGCGGAACGCTGCTGGACAGGCTCGGCCGGCCGCTGACCGACTTGCGCATCAGCGTCACCGACCGCTGCAACTTCCGCTGCAGCTACTGCATGCCCAAGGAAGTCTTCGACAAGGACTACCCCTACCTGCCGCACAGCGCGCTGCTGAGCTTCGAGGAGATCACCCGGCTGGCCCGCATCTTCGTGGCCCATGGCGTGCACAAGATCCGGCTGACCGGCGGCGAGCCGCTGCTGCGCAAGAACATCGAGCGGCTGATCGAGCAGCTCGCGCGGTTGCGCACGCCCGACGGCCGGGCGCTGGACCTGACGCTCACCACCAACGGCTCGCTGCTCGCGCGCAAGGCGCAGTCCCTCAAGGACGCCGGCCTGCAGCGCGTCACCGTCAGCCTGGACGGCCTGGACGACGCGGTGTTCCGGCGCATGAACGACGTGGACTTCCCCGTCGCGCAGGTGCTCGAAGGGCTGGAGACGGCGCAGGCCGTGGGCCTGGGCCCCATCAAGGTCAACATGGTGGTCAAGCGGGGCACCAACGAACACGAGATCCTGCCCATGGCGCGGCACTTCCGCGGCACGGGCGTGGTGCTTCGCTTCATCGAGTACATGGACGTGGGCGCCACCAACGGTTGGCGCATGGACGAGGTGCTGCCCTCGGCCGAGGTGATGCGCCGCATCGCCGGTGAGTTCCCGGTGGTGCCGCTCGTAGCCACCGCGCCCGGCGAGACCGCGCAGCGCTGGGGCTACGCCGGCGCCGACGGCCTGTACGACCCGGCGCTGGGCGAGGTGGGCGTGATCAGCAGCGTCACGCAGGCCTTCTGCCACGACTGCAGCCGCGCGCGCCTGTCCACCGAGGGCAAGCTCTACCTGTGCCTGTTCGCCAGCGGCGGCCACGACCTGCGCCCGCTGCTGCGCGAGGACGGCGCCAGCGACGAGGACATCGCCTCGGCCATCGGCCACATCTGGCAGGGCCGCGCCGACCGCTATTCGGAGCTGCGCAGCCAGCTCGCGCCGGACGACGGCGCCGCGCCGGGCGCGCGCCGCGTCGAGATGAGCTACATCGGCGGCTGAGCGGCAGCGTCCACAATAGGCGGATGCACATCACAGCAGAAGACATCACCGGCCTGGTGCTGGCCGGCGGACGTGGCTCCCGCATGGGCGGGGTCGACAAGGGCCTGCAGAGCTTCAACGGCACGCCGCTGGCGCTGCACGCGCTGCTGCGCCTGGCGCCGCAGGTGGGCCACACCATGGTGAACGCCAACCGCAACCTCTCGGCCTACGAATCCTTCGGCGCACCGGTCTGGCCTGACGGCCTGGCCGACTATGCCGGCCCGCTGGCCGGCTTCCTGGTGGGGCTGGAGCGCTGCGAGACGCCCTACCTGCTCACCGTGCCCTGCGACACGCCACTCTTCCCCACCGACCTGGCCGCGCGCCTGGCCGAGGCGATGGCACGCGAGGACGCCGACGTCGCGATGGCCTGCGGCGCCGAGCCCGGCCGCGACGGTGGCGTGCAGATGCGCGCCCAGCCGGTGTTCTGCCTGCTGCGCACCGAACTGCTCGAGAGCCTGGTGCGCTTCACCCAGCAGGGCGGGCGCAAGATCGACGCCTGGACGGCCACGCACAAGACGGTCGAGGTGCCCTTCGACCGCGAAGGCGACGCGCCCCAGGCCTTCTTCAACGCCAACACCCTGGCCGAGCTGCGCGCCCTGGAGCAGGGCAAGCCCACCGCATGACCCGCATCGAAGAAATCGCCGCGCAGCTCGCCGGCTACGACCCCAAGGCCCTGGGCGTGGAAGGCGTGCAGTCCTTCCTGGCGCAACTGGTGCAGCCGGCCGTTGTCACGCAGCGCGAGGAAGCCGCGCTGTTCGATGCGCTCGACCGCGTGCTGGCCGAGGACATCGTCTCGCCCTTCAGCGTGCCGCCGCACGACAACTCGGCCATGGACGGCTTCGCCTTCGATGGCGGCGTGCTGGAATCCGCGGCGCCGGATGCCGACATCGAGTTGCGCGTGATCGCCACCGCCTTGGCAGGCGCCAGCTGGCGAGGCACCGTCGGCGCCGGCGAGGCGCTCAAGATCATGACCGGCGCGGTGATGCCCGCGGGCCTGGACACCGTGATTCCGCAGGAGTTCTGCAGCGTCGAAGGCGATCGCGTGCGCTTCCCCGCCAAGGCGCTGCGCCGCGGCGACAACCGCCGCCTGGCCGGCGAGGACCTGCGCCAGGGCGAGCCGGCGCTGCGCCGCGGCGACCGCTTCACGCCCGCCGCGCTTGGCATGGCCGGCAGCCTCGGCCTGCCGCGCGTGCCGGTTCTGCGGCGCCTGCGCGTGGCCTACTTCTCCACCGGCGACGAGATCCTGAGCGTGGGCGAAGCGCCGCGCGAGGGCGCGGTGTTCGACAGCAACCGCTACACCGTCTTCGGCCTGCTCAAGCGCCTGGGCTGCGAGGTCGTCGACCTCGGCCTGGTGCGCGACGACCCGGCGGCCCTTCAGGCCACGCTGCAGCGTGCGGCCAACGAGGCCGACGCCATCATCACCAGCGGCGGCGTGAGCGTGGGCGAAGCCGACCACACGCGCGCCGTGATGCAGCGCCTGGGCGACATGGCCTTCTGGCGCGTGGCGATGCGGCCGGGCCGGCCGATGGCCGTGGGGCTCATTCCCAAGCAGGATCCGGCCAGCCACCCGGCCGTGCTCTTCGGCCTGCCGGGCAATCCGGTCGCAGTGATGGTGACCTTCCTGGCCTTCGTGCGCCCCGCCCTGCTGCGCCTGATGGGCTGCAACGAGGCGGGCAGCGCACCCGCGCCGCTGCTGCGCGCGCGCAGCACGATGGCGATCCGCAAGAAGCCGGGCCGCACCGAATACCAGCGCGGCCGCGTGACCATGGTGCCGGGGGCACTGCCCGAGGTGCGCATCGCCGGCAACCAGGGCTCGGGCGTGCTCAGCTCCATGGTCGAGGCCAACGGCCTGGTGGTGCTGCACCACGGCCAGGGCAGTGTCGCGCCCGGGGAGGAAGTGGACGTGATGATGTTCGAGGGCGCCCTCTAGGCGCCCTCGCCTTCACCGGGGCTCAACGCGCCCGCGGCGGGCGCTTTTCCAGCAGCGGCTGCGACACGCCCTGCACGCCCACCAGGCCCAGCACCGTCACCAGCGAGTTCTGCGCGCCCTTCCAGGCGTCGGTCACGTCGATCCACTCGCTCAGGGCGTGGAAGCCTCCGGTCTTGCCGCCGCCGCCGATGATGATGGCCGGGATGCCCAGCGACATGGGCACGTTGGCATCGGTGCTGGCGCCGGTCAGCACGGTCTTCTGGCCGAAGGCGGTGTTGGAGCGCACCGCCGCCTCGACGATCACCGAGTCGGCCGCCGTCATGCCGCCCGGGCGGTCGCCGATGAGCTTGTTGCTCACGCTCAGCGTGTTGACGTTCCAGCGCTTGTTCTCCTCGACCACGGCCTGCTCGACGGCGGCGAGCACCTTCTTCTCGGTTTCCAGCAGCGGCGCCATCTGGTTGGAGCGGATGTCCACCGCCATGCGCGCATCCGGCGCGATGGTGTTGACCGAGGTGCCGCCGGCCACGGTGCCGACGGTGAAGGTGGTCTTGGGGTCGGTGGGCGTCTGGATGTCCGCGATCTTCGCGATCGCGCGGCCCATGCCGTGGATGGCGCTGGGCACCTCGCCGAAGGCGCCGAAGCTGTGGCCGCCGGGGCCCTTGAAGTTGAACTCGTAGCGGTGGCTGCCCGTGCCCAGGATCAGCACCCCGCCGTCGGCCACCGGCTCCAGGCCGACCATGCCGTCGATGTCGCGGTGCTCGGCGAAGATGTGCTTGATGCCGCGCAGGTTGCCCAGCTCTTCCTCGCCGACGTTGCCCACGAAGACCAGGTCGCCCACGGTCTTCACCTGGTTGTCGTTGAGCACCTTGAGCCAGGACAGCAGCACCGACAGGCCGCGCGTGTCGTCGGAGATGCCGGGGGCGTGAAGCTTGCCGTCGCGCTCCTTCACCTTCACGTCGGTGCCGGCGGGGAACACGGTGTCCAGGTGCGCGGAGACCAGCAGCCTGGGTCCGTTGCCGCTGCCCTTGCGGATGCCCACGACGTTGCCTTCGGCATCGATCTTCGCGTCGGCCAGGCCCAGTGCCTTCATGCGCGCCAGGAAGGCCTCGGCGCGCTTCTGTTCCTTGAAGGGCGGCGCCTCGATCTCGGTGAGCATCCTCAGGTCCTCCACCGAGCGCTCGTGGTCGGCCTTCACCGCCTCGAGCAGCTTCTGGACCTGCGGCGAGGCCATGAGCTGCGTGTAGGCCTGGTCGACCGCGGGACGCACCTGCGCGGGCGTGGGGGCGATCGGGTTCAGCGCCTGCGCCTGCGCGGCGACGCTTGCGCACAGCGCACCCGCGGCCAGCGCCAGCGCGGCCATCGGGCCGCTCGTGGATATGGAATTCATCTGTTGCTCCCTGTGAGTGTTGAAAGACAGGGGCGCCGAAGCGCCCCTGAAATTCATTCTAGCCAGGGAGACCGGCGCTCACAGTCGGCCCAGCGCCTTGTCCACGCCCTTGTTGGCCAGCATGTCGGCGCGCTCGTTGCCCGGATCGCCCGAGTGGCCCTTGACCCAGCGCCACTCGATCTGGTGGCCGCCCTTGCTCACCAGTTCGTCCAGGCGCTTCCACAGCTCGACGTTCTTCACCGGCTGCTTGGTGGAGGTGATCCAGCCCTTGGCCTTCCAGCCGCGGATCCACTCGGTGATGCCCTGGCGCACGTACTGGCTGTCCAGGTAGAGGATGACCTTGCACGGCCGCTTGAGCGCGGCCAGTCCCTCGATGACCGCGGTGAGTTCCATCCGGTTGTTGGTGGTATTGAGCTCGCCGCCGAAGATTTCCTTCTCGGTCGTTCCCGACTTGAGCCAGGCCCCCCATCCGCCGGGGCCGGGGTTGCCCTTGCAGGCACCGTCGGTATAGATCTGCACTTCCGTCAATTCGTTTTCTCTTTCTCGGTTTTCTTGTGTCGCTTGCTGCTGTGGTGATGCGGCAGGCGCTGCCAGCGGCCGGTGACGGGCACCGGCGCGGCGGCGATGGCGGGCTTGCGCTTCCAGTCGGCCTGCAGCATGGTCATGCCGCGCACCCGCTTCACCGCCACGATGAAGTACACCGCGCCGAAGATGGGCCACCAGCGCTCGCCGGCCTTGTCCAGCCAGCGGAAGCGCTCCAGCCACGACTGGCTGCGCACCGCCGGGCGGTACAGGCCGAAGGTGCCCGACTCCACCTCGAAGTCGAGCAGCCGCAGCCAGTCGCGCATGCGCCAGTAGCCGATGAACTCGCCCGCATCGGGCAGGAACAGCTCGCCGAAGCCCAGGCGCCGGTACAGGCGCGCGCGCCTCTGGCGCATGCCCCAGAGGCTGGTCGGGTTCAAACCGCAGATCACCACCCGGCCCTCGGGCATCAGCACCCGCTCTACCTCGCGCAGCGTGGCATGCGGGTCGGGGCTGAGTTCCAGGGTGTGCGGCAGCACCAGCAGGTCCAGGCTGTTGGCCGCAAAGGGCAGCGCGGTGAAATCCGTCAACAGCGCGGAGGGCCGCACCGCCGAGGGCCGTTCGGTGGCCAGCCAGCGTCGCGGCATGCGGTTGCCGCGCAGGGCGTCGACCTCGGCCAGGCCCAGCTGCAGCGCGTGGTAGCCGAACATGTCGGCCACCACCTGGTCGAATTGGGCTTGTTCCCACCCGAGCAGGTAGCGTCCGGGAGGGGTCTCCAACCAATCTTGCAAACCTATAATTTGACCGCTCATGACCCTCGTTCCGCTGCCCGCCTTTGCCGACAACTACATCTGGATGCTGCACGATGGGGCCGGCGCGATCGTGGTGGACCCCGGCGACGCCAAGCCGGTGACCGATGCACTGGCCCGCGGCAATCTGAAGCTGGCCGCGATTCTAGTCACCCACCACCACGCCGATCATGTCGGCGGCGTCGACGAGCTGCGCAATGCCACCGGCGCCCCGGTGTTCGGCCCGGCCGGCGAGACCATTCCCGAACCCTACCAGCCCCTGGCCGAAGGTGACAGCGCGCAGGTGCTGGGCCTTCGCTTCCAGGTGCTGGACGTGCCCGGCCACACCGCCGGCCACATCGCCTACTACCTGCCGGCCGAGGCCGCCTGGGACGGCACGCCGCTCGTTTTCTGCGGCGACACGCTGTTCTCCGGCGGCTGCGGGCGCCTGTTCGAGGGCACGCCCCGCCAGATGCTGCACTCGCTCGACGCGCTGGCCGGCCTGCCCGCGGACACGCGGGTGTGCTGCGCCCACGAGTACACACTTGGAAACCTGCGCTTTGCCCAGGCCGTGGAACCCCGCAATGCCGAGCTGACTCAGTACCTGGCGCAGTGCCAGGCACTGCGCGAGCGTGGCACGCCCACCCTGCCTTCGCGCATGGGCACCGAGCGTTCCGTCAATCCCTTTCTGCGCAGCCGCGAAGCCTCCGTCCGGGCAGCGGTCCAGGCCCATGCAGGGCTGGACCCGCAAGCCGCCGACGCCGATGTCTTCGCAGCGCTGCGCCAATGGAAAAACGAATTTCGATGAAGTTTCTGATTGCCGCCAGCCTGGCCCTCTCGCTGTTCGTCGCGGGATGCGCCAGCACCGGTTCCCCGCCCGCCGCCACCGAGACAACGTCGGGCCCCGCCCTCATTCCCTCCGGTCCCCTGCAGCCCATCACGCCCGCCGCCAGCCAGCCCGGCTCGCGCAGCGTGACCCTGCTGGCCCCGCCGGCCGACATGTGGGACCGCATCCGCCGCGGCTTCGCCATGCCCAACCTGGACAGCGACCTGGTGCGCACGCAGGAGCAGTGGTATGCCACCCGGCCCGACTACATCCAGCGCATGACCGAGCGCTCGAGCAAGTACATCTTCCACATCGTCGAGGAACTCGAGCGCCGCAACATGCCCACCGAGCTGGCGCTGCTGCCCTACATCGAGAGCGCCTTCAACCCGCAGGCGGTGTCCAGCGCACGGGCCGCGGGCATGTGGCAGTTCATGCCGGCCACGGGCACCGACTACGACCTCAAGCAGAACCTGTTCCGCGACGACCGCCGCGACGTGATCGCCTCCACGCGCGCCGCGCTCGACTACCTCCAGCGCCTCTACAACATGTTCGGCGACTGGCAGCTGGCCCTGGCCGCCTACAACTGGGGTGAAGGCAACGTGGGCCGCGCCATCCAGCGCAACCAGCGCGCGGGCCTGCCCACCGGCTACACCGACCTGAACATGCCGGCCGAGACGCGCAACTACGTGCCCAAGCTGCAGGCCGTGAAGAACATCGTGGCCAACCCCGACCGCTACGGCGCCGACCTGCCCTTCATCGCCAACCACCCCTATTTCCAGACGGTGACCCTCAAGCGCGACATCGACGTCACGCTGGCCGCCAAGATGGCTGACGTGCGCATCGAGGACTTCCGCGCGCTCAATCCGGCGGCGCACAAGCCCATCCTGCTGGCCAGCACGACCAACGAGATCCTGCTGCCCTGGGACAACGCGGCCGTGTTCGAGCGCAACTTCACCGCCTACAGCGAAGGCCAGTACGCCAGCTGGACCGCCTGGACCGTGCCCGGCACCATCACCGTGGCCGACGCCGCGCAGCGCACCGGCATGAGCGAGACCGACCTGCGCACCATCAACAACATCCCGCCGCGCATGCTCATCAAGAGCGGCTCGACCCTGATCGTGCCGCGCTCGGCCCGCGTGCAGGAGGACGTGGCCGCGGTGGTGGCCGAGACCGGCACGCTGAGCTTCCAGCCCGAGATCGTGACCCGCCGAACCACGGTGACGGCCGGCCGCTCCGACAGCGTGGCCAGCATCGCGCGCCGCTACAAGCTGAGCCCGGCCAGCGTCGCCGACTGGAACTCGGTCAGCACCAGCCACATCTTCAAGCGCGGCTACGGCGTGGTGGTCTACCTGCCGGTGCGCGCCAGCGCGGGCGCACGCGTGGGCAGCGGCAGCAAGGCCAAGGCGAGCAGCCAGCGGGCGCCGGCCGTCAAGAGCGCGGCCACGGCCAGGAGCTCGTCCAAGAGCGCCGTCACGCAGACCCCGCGCGGCGGAACGCCCTCGAAGAAGAAGCGCTGAGGCGCCGGCGGGCTCAGTGCGCGGGGCGGTGCCTGATCTCGCGCCGCCGCCAGACGGCCTCCAGCACCGCCACGGCCACCATCACCGCCGTGGTCGCGGCGCCCAGCGCGAAGATGCTCATGTGCGGCGCCGCGAACGCAAGCAGCGCCAGCACCGCCAGGCCGCCCATGTGCGACTGCGGCAGGAAGCCGAACACCACCTGCTTGAACAGCGCGTTGCCGAAGAGGTAGATGGCCGGCCCGCCCAGCAGCGCGCCCACCTGCGCCCACTGCGCGTGATGATCGCCGTCGGCGATCACCAGCTCGTCGGCCACCGCCGAGACGATGATGCCGGCCACCAGGATCACGTGCGTGTAGTGGAAGCGCGCGCCGATGCGGCCCGGGTCGCTCGAATGCTCGATGACGTGGGCCGCCTCCTTGCTGCTGGTGTCGATTCGCCCAGCGCGACGATCACGAAGAGCTGGCAGCGCTCGGCCAGGTGGCCGCCGTCGATGGTCCACTCTGCCGTGGACGAACGGCCAAGGCCCGGGAAGGCCAGCCCGAACATCGGCGCGACGTACTCGGCCATCACCGCGATGAACCACAGCGCCAGCCGCCCTTCGTCATGGGCGAAGGCGCCGGCGATCCAGAACACCGCCGCAACGCAGTTCCACGCGAGGATTCGCCGGAAGTTGGGCGCAAGCGGACTGCCCCGCGCGTGGGCAGCGCGCCGGGGTCGAACCAGTTGGTGGTCCAGGCGGTGTACTGCCAGCCCAGCCACACGGCGAACCACATCACCAGCGTCTGCAGCGCGCCCAGCAGCGTGAGGTGGTCGAGGAGGTAGTGCGAGAGCTGGGTGACGGCGAAGACGTAGACGAGGTCGAAGAAGAGTTCTTCGTTGGAGACGCGGGCCGCGGCGTCGCGCGAGCGCAGGAAAGCTTGGCGTGCAGTGGCCATGGTGCGCCCTCCTCCGGCGCGGATCTTTCGATGTTGTTGTATTCAGATCTTCTCGGTCTCTCCCGCCTGCGGCTGCCAGGTCATGAGCCGCCGTTCGATGAGACCGACCACGCCGTCGAGCACGAGCGCGAAGGCGGTGAGCACGATGATGCCAGCAAACACCGTGTTGACGTCGAAGGTGCCCTCGGCCTGCAGGATGAGGTAGCCCACGCCGCGCGCCGAGCCCAGGTACTCGCCCACCACCGCGCCCACGAAGGCCAGGCCCACCGAGGTGTGCAGGCTGGAGAACACCCAGCTGGTGGCGCTGGGCAGGTACACCGTGCGCAGCAGCTGCCGCTGGCTCGCGCCCAGCATCCGGGCGTTCGCCAGCACCGTGGGGCTCACCTCGCGCACGCCCTGGTAGACGTTGAAGAAGACGATGAAGAACACCAGCGTGACCGCCAGCGCCACCTTGCTCCAGATGCCCAGTCCGAACCACAGGCCGAAGATGGGCGCGAGGATCACGCGCGGCATCGAGTTGGCGGCCTTGATGTAGGGATCCAGGATCAGGCTCGCGGCCGGCGACAGCGCCAGCCACAAGCCGAAGGCCAGCCCCAGCACGGTGCCGATGACGAAGGCCAGCACGGTCTCCAGCAAGGTGGTGCCCAGGTGCTGGTAGATGTCGGCGTTGCCCGGCAGCCCGTCCGGGAACAGCGGGTTGGGCGGCAGGCCCACCGGCATGAACCAGCTCCACACCCGCCCCAGCACCTGGATGGGTTCGCCGAAGAAGAAGGCGATCTTGTCGCTGCGCGAGGCGAAGTGCCACAGCAGCAGCAGGACCACCAGCAGGCCGATCTGCCAGGCCCGGGCATTGCGTTCGCTGGGCCTCATGCTCATGCCGCCTTCCTCAGCTGCTGCTCGTAGCCCTTGAGCACCTCGTCGCGCAGCACGCCCCAGATCTGCGTGTGCAGTTCGACGAAGCGCGGATGGGTGCGCACCTCGGCCACGTCGCGCGGGCGCGCCAGGTCGATGGTGAACTCGCCGATGGGCCGCGTTGCCGGGCCGGCCGAAAGCACCACCACGCGGTCGCTCATGGCGATGGCCTCGTCCAGGTCGTGCGTGATGAACAGCACCGCCTTGCGCTTGGCGGCCCACAGGTCGAGCACCTCGTTCTCCATCAGCTGGCGGGTCTGGATGTCCAGCGCGCTGAAGGGCTCGTCCATGAGGATGATGTCCGGGTCCAGCGCCAGCGTCTGCGCCAGCGCGGTGCGCTTGCGCATGCCGCCCGAGAGCTGGTGCGGATAGCGGTCGCCGAAGCCCGCCAGGCCCACCCGGGCCAGCCACTGCTGCGCCTGCGACCTGGCTTCGGCCTTGGGCATGCCGCGGTACTGCAGGCCCACCGCCACGTTGTCCAGCGCGCTGCGCCAGGGCATGAGGGCTTCGCTCTGGAACATGTAGCCGGCCCGCGCGTTGATGCCCGAGAGCGGCTGGCCGAAGACCTTCACCATGCCGGACGAGGGTTCGAGCAGGCCCGCCCCCACGTTGAGCAGCGTGGACTTGCCGCAGCCCGTGGGACCCACCACCGACACGAACTCGCCGGCGCGCACGCGCAGCGTGGTGTCGGCCACCGCGGTGTAGCGCTGGCTGTGGTCGTCCTTGGAACGGAAGGTGCACTGGATGTCGAGCAGTTCGAGCGCGAAGTCGGACATGGGTTTCTGGGATGCTTAGAAACGAAAACGCCCGGCGCAGGGGCCGGGCGATGCGGTGTGCATGCGCATCAGGCCTTGAAGCGCTCCTTGGCGCGCGCTGCAAAGTCGTTGGTGAAGGTGCGCGGCAGTTCGATCTTGTCGGCCTTGATGCTGTTGTCGAAGCTGGCCAGGGCGGTGAGCGCAGTCTTGGGCCCGGCGGCCGGCATGATGCCGTCGATGGCGATGGCCTCGCGGATCTTGTCGAAGGACGCGAGGTACAGCGCCCGGTCGCCCAGCAGGTAGGTCTCGGGCACGGTCTTGATGATGTCGCCCGGCCCGGCGGTCTGCAGCCACTTGAGGCCGTGCACGATGGCATTGGCCAGGGCCTGGCAGGTGTTGGGGTTCTTCTGCACGAACTCGGCCGAGGTGTAGAGGCAGGCGGCCGGCATCGGGCCGCCGAACACCTCCTGCGTGCCCTTGAGGGTGCGCGTGTCGCTGATGATCTTTACGTCGCCCTTCTGCTCCAGCATGGTCATCACCGGGTCGGTGTTGCTGATGGCGTCGATCTGGCCCGAGCGCAGCGCGGTGAGCGCGCCGGCCGCCACGCCCACGCCGACGAAGCTCACGTCGCCGGGCTTGATGTTGGCGCGCGAGAGCACCAGGTTGGCCACCATGTTGGTCGAGGAGCCCGGTGCAGACACCCCGATCTTCTTGCCCTTGAGGTCGGCCAGCGAGGCGTAGCCCGGCATGTTCTTGGTGGACACGCCCACCGCGATCTGCGGCGCGCGCCCCTGCAGCACGATGGACTGCAGGAACTGGTTCTTGGCCTGCAGGTTGATGGTGTGCTCGTACGCGCCGGAGCAGACGTCGGCCGAGCCGCCGATGAGCGCCTGCAGCGCGCGGGCGCCGCCGGCGAAGTCGGAGATCTCGACGTCCAGGCCTTCGGCCTTGAAGTAGCCCAGCTGCTCCGAGATGGTCAGCGGCAGGTAGTAGAACGCCGCCTTGCCGCCCACCGAGATCGCGACCTTGGTCTTCTCCAGCTTGGGCTGCGCCTGGAGCGCCGGTACTGCAAGGGATGCCGCGGCAACAGCGGAGGCGGAGACGAAGCGACGGCGATTGAGCATGCGACGGGACCCGTGACAGTTGAGTCGGGGCCAGCTTAGGTGCCGCCCTTTGTCACGACATCAGGAACATCCCGTGCGGGTTTTTACGTAAGCACGAAGACCACTTCCTCGGGGCTCAGGAACCTATGAAAAGAATGCCGATGTTCACGAGGAAAGCGAGCGCCCAGACCGCGCTGCGCAGCGTGCCGCGCCCCGCGACGTACATGCCGACGTAGACCACGCGCAGCAGCACGTAGGCCAGCGCGAACAGGTCCAGGCGCCACTGGTTGTAGCCGAGCTGGTGCGCGATGAGCACCGCGCCGATGAAGAAGGCCAGGCCTTCGAAGCCATTGGCCTGTGCGGCCATGGCGCGGGCGCGCCAGCCGCTCTGCCGGTTCATCCACTCGCGCGGCTGCTGGTTGTCGCGCGGGCCGAAGCCGCCGGCCTTGCCGATGTAGGCGCTCAGGTAGGGCAGCAAGGCCGCCGCCAGCACGCACCAATAGGCCAGGGTCAGTCGGGTGAAGTCCATGGCGCTTCCCTCCTTGTGTTCAGCGCCTGTCGACCAGCGCGTGCGCGATGGTGCCCAGGTCGACGTATTCGAGTTCGCTGCCCGCGGGCACGCCCCGTGCCAGGCGCGTGACGGTGAGGCCGCGCTGGCGCAGCGCCTCGCCGATGACGTGGGCGGTGGCCTCGCCTTCGGCAGTGAAGTTGGTGGCCAGGATCACCTCGCTCACCTGCCCGTCGAGCGCGCGCTCGAAGAGCCGGGCCAGGCCGATCTCCTTGGGGCCGATGCCGTCCAGCGGGCTGAGCTTGCCCATGAGCACGAAGTAGTAGCCGCGGAAGGCCCCGGTACGCTCCAGCGCGGCCTGGTCGGCCGGCGTCTCGACCACGCACAGCTTGGTGGCGTCGCGCCTCGGGTCGAGGCACACGTTGCACACCGGCGCCTCGGTGAAGGTGTTGCAGCGCTCGCAATGGCGCACGTTGAGCGCCGCCTGCTGCAGGGCGCGCGACAGCAGCTGCGCGCCGTCGCGGTCATGCTGCAGGAGGTGGAAGGCCATGCGCGAGGCCGACTTGACGCCCACGCCCGGCAGGCGGCGCAGCGCCTCGACCAGGGCGTCGAGCGAACTGGAATCGGCCATGCGGCGCGTCGGCCCTTCTTAGAAAGGCAGCTTCATGCCGGGCGGCAGGCCGGGCATGCCGGCGGTGAGCTTGCCCATCTTCTGCTCGCTGGTCTCCTCGGCCTTGCGCACCGCGGCATTGAAGGCGGCCGCCACCAGGTCCTCGAGCATGTCCTTGTCGTCACCCAGCAGGCTGGGGTCGATGTTCACGCGCTTGACGTCGTGCTTGCACGTCATCACGACCTTGACCAGGCCGGCGCCGGACTCGCCCTCGACCTCGATGTTGGCCAGCTCTTCCTGCGCCTTCTTGAGGTTTTCCTGCATGGCCTGGGCCTGCTTCATGAGGCCGGCGAGTTGTCCCTTGTTGAACATGGTCTGAATCCTGAAGTTGAATGGATGGAAGGTAGCAGTTAGGTCGTCGCGATTCACACGGGCCGCAGGCTGCCGGGCACGATGCGCGCGTCGAAGTCGCGCATCATGGCCTGCACCAGCGGGTCGTTGTGGATCGCCTCTTCCGCCGCACGCTGGCGTGCCTCTGCGGCCAGCTTGTTGCGGCGGGCGGGGCTGTCGCTCACCGCGCCGATCTCGATCGAGATTCTGACGGAATGCCCGAGGGCGGCCAGCGCACCCGCCAGTTTTTCGCGGCTGCCGGACTGGCCCAGCGATTCTCGCTCCACGCGCAGCAACCACTGGTCGTCGTCGCGGCCCACCAGCTGCGACTGCAGTGCGAGTTCGCGCGCCAGTGCGCCGATGAGTTCCTTGGCCACCATGCTGGTCACCGTGGCGTACCAGAAGTCACCCTCCTCGCTCGGCACGATGGGCGGCGTGGCCGCGGCGGACTGCGGCGAATCGCGCATGCCGGCGGTGCCCTGCACGCGCAGCGGCATGGCCTGCACCCGGGCGCCGGCTTCGGCCTCGGACGGGGCCTGCGCAGCCGGGCGCGCCTGCGGCGCGTCGAGCACGGGCAGGCGCTGCCCGGGCGGCGGCGCAGCCGGGCGCGTCTCGGCGGCAGCGACTTCCGGCGGCTTGCGCACGGGCTCGCGCACGGGTTCGGGGGGCGGTCCCGGCTCGCGCACGGGCGGCTCCGGCTCGCGCGGCGGCGGCACGGGGACAGGTGATGGAGGCGGCGGCGGGGCCGGCGCGACCGCTTCGGGCACGCGCCTCGGGGCCGCCCCGGCTTCATTCAGAGTTTTTTTTTCCGCCGTGCCCGTGGGCTTGAAGGCCAGGGGCCGCAGCAGCACCATGGTGAGCGCCGCGTATTCGTCCGGCGCCAGGCCCAACTCGCCGCGGCCGTGCAGGCACAGGCTGTAGAGCAGCTGCGTCTCCTCCGGCGCCATCTCGGCGGCCAGGCGCGCGGCCTCGGCCGCCTCGGCGTCGGCGGCGTCCAGCGCCGCCGCGCGCCCGGGCACCGCCTGCAGCACGGCCATGGACTGCAGCACCGCGGTCATCTCTTCCAGCGTGGACGCGGCCGAAAGACCGTCGCGCCGCAGGCCCTCGGAAATCTCGACCACGGTCTTGCCGTCACCCTGCGCGATCGCATCGATCAGGCGGAACACATGGCCGCGGTCCACGCTGCCCAGCATCTGGCGCACACCGCCCTCCACCAGCTCGCCGTTGCCGTAGGCGATGGCCTGGTCGGTGAGCGACAGCGCGTCGCGCATGGAGCCGCGCGCCGCGCGGGCCAGCAGGCGCAGCGCGCCCGGGTCGGCTGGCACGCCTTCGCCCGCCAGCACGCGGGTGAGGTGTTCCAGGATGGTCTCGGGCGCCATCGGCCGCAGGTTGAACTGCAGGCAGCGCGAGAGCACGGTGACCGGCACCTTCTGCGGATCGGTGGTGGCCAGTACGAACTTGAGGTATTCGGGCGGCTCCTCCAGCGTCTTGAGCATCGCGTTGAAGGCGGTGTTCGAGAGCATGTGCACTTCGTCGATCATGAAGACCTTGAAGCGGCCCTGCACCGGCTTGTAGACGGCCTGCTCGAGCAGTTGCTGGACCTCGTCCACGCCGCGATTGGAGGCGGCGTCGAGCTCGGTGTAGTCGACGAAGCGGCCCGAATCGATGTCACGGCAGGCCTGGCACACGCCGCAGGGGGTGGCGGTGATGCCGCCGTTGCCGTCCGGTCCCTGGCAGTTCAGGGACTTGGCCAGGATGCGCGAGACCGTCGTCTTGCCCACGCCGCGCGTGCCCGTGAACAGGTAGGCATGGTGCAGCCGCTGCGTGCCCAGGGCGTTGGCCAGGGCCTGGACCACGTGCTCCTGCCCGACCATCTCGTTGAAGTTCTTCGGACGGTGTTTGCGGGCGAGCACGAGATAGGCCATCGGCACATTTTAGGCGGCCCGCCTATCCCTTTTTTCGGGACCGTCGTAGACCGTTCTTCAGATGAACTCCGGCGCGCTGCCGCCTAGCATGGTCCCTAACCACGGAGGAGGAAGCCCATGGCCGCAACCTCGCGCAAGCGTTCCCGCACCGCCGCCGCAGCGGCACAAGCCGCCGCCGGGCCCGCCATGCGGCGCTACTGCATGCAGCCGGTGCAGACGCCGCGGCAGTTCGACCCGAACGTTCCGGCGGGCCGCGCCTCGGCGATCATCGCGGCCGGCAAGAAGTGGGTGGCGGGCACCGAGCTGAGCTACTACTGCTACAAGAAGGGGGACGGGGTGCCCTCGGCCTGGTTCGGCAGCAATGCCGACCTGGCCGAGGTGGACACCGCGTTCAAGGCCTGGGCGGGGCTCGGCATCGGCTTGAGCTTCCGCAAGGCGGCGCTGCCGGGCGACGCGATGGTGCGCATCGGCTTCGACCCCGGCGACGGCTCCTGGTCCTACGTGGGGCGCGACGTGCTCACCGTGAAGGACCCGGCCCAGCGCACCATGAACTTCGGCTGGGCGCTGAACACGCCCTATGGCCGCGACACGGCGCTGCACGAGATCGGCCACACCCTCGGCCTGGAGCACGAGCACCAGAACCCCAACGCCGGCATCACCTGGAACACGCAGGCGGTGATCGACTACTTCAGCGGGCCGCCGAACAACTGGCAGCAATCGCAGATCGAGTGGAACATCCTGCGCAAGATCCCCGTCTCGCAGGTCAAGGGCACCAACTGGGACCCGGATTCGGTCATGGAGTACCAGTTCGAGGCCGGCCTGATCCAGGCGCCGCCGAAGTACCAGGCCGGCCTGCTGCCCAAGGGCGGGCTGTCGGCGGCGGACAAGTCGTGGGTGCAGGAGTCATACCCGGGCATCAAGCCGCCGCAGATCAGCCAGCTGAAGGTGGGGCTGTCGCAACTGCTCAAGCTCAAGGCGGGCGAGACCCGGCCGTTCGAGTTCGCGCCCACGCGCACGCGCAGCTACAACATCGGCACCTTCGGCGTCTCGGACACCGTGCTGGTGCTGTTCGAGCTGGAACAGGACGGCGCCCGCACGCAGATCGCCGAGAACGACGACAGCGGCACCGATCTCAATGCCAAGGTGACGCTGCGCCTGCAGAAGGGCCGGCGCTACCAGGTGGGCGTGCGCCTGTACTACGCCGACGCGGCGGCGGAGACCTCGATCCAGGTCTGGTAATCCGCCCCTTGCGAAGAGAGGGCTCGGCGCGTCGCCTACAATGGCGGCTGACGGGCCTCCCCGCATGGTGAAGTGGCCAACCGGGTCAGGTGGGGAACCAAGCAGCCCTAACTGCGTAGCCAGTGCCGGGGGTAAGGCTCGTCAACCTCATTTCCTTCGATCGATCGGGCGGTGCCCGGCCGGTCCGCCCCCTGCGTGCGAGACATGCCACACGGGAACTCCATCTTCCTCGAAGCGCGCTTCTGGTTCCTGATGCTGGGCTCGGTGGTGCTGCCCTTCGGCATCTATGGGGTGCTGATGTTCAAGCGCGCGATCTCCAGACGCACGGTGCTGCTGCTGGGCTTCGCGCTCATCCTCATCGCGGGCTTCGACGTCTTCGTGCTGCAGAAGCTGTCGCAGGTCGCAGCCAGGACCGACTCCCGGCTGGACGATGCACTGTTCGCCTCCGAAGTGTCCGTGGCGCTGTACCTGCTGCCGGCCCTCTTCGCCGGGCTGGGCATCAACATCGTCTCGCACGTGCTGAACAGCCACCTCGACGCGGCCGAACGGCGCTTCACCGAGGAGCAGGGGCGCAAGGGCGACGACCTAGCGCCCTGAACCCGCGAGCCACTGCAGCGCGCCGCGCGCCGCCACGACGCCGCTGGCCATGCTCGCCGTGAGCAGGTAGCCGCCGGTGGGCGCCTCCCAGTCCAGCATCTCGCCTGCGCAGAACACGCCCGGCATGGCACGCGCCATGAGATTCCCCTCCAGTGCCTCCAGCCGTACCCCGCCGGCACTGCTGATGGCCTCGTCGATGGGGCGCGGTGCCACCAGCCTCAGCGGCAGCGCCTTGATGGCCGCAGCCACCTTCTCCATGTCGTGCATGCCATCGCGGCCCAGGATCTCGTGCAACAGCGCGGCCTTGATGCCGTCCAGGCCCAGGCGGCTCTTGAGGTGGCTGGGCACGGAGCGCGCGCCGCGGGGATGCACGGCTTCGGTCCGCACCTGCTCCGCGCTGCGGTCGGGCAGCAGGTCCAGCGCCAGCGTGGCACTGCCGCTGGCCGCTATCTCGTCGCGCAGCAGGCCGGAGGCGGCGTAGATCAGGCTGCCCTCGACGCCATTCGCGGTGGCGACGAACTCGCCCTTGCGCCGCGTGAACTGGCGGCCGCGCGAATCGCGGAACTCGATGGCCACGGACTTGAAAGGCTGGCCGGCGAAGCGCTCGCTGAAGTACGGACTCCAGCCGACGTCGAAGCCGCAATTGGCCGGCACGAGCGGCGCGACCTCGACGCCGCGCCCGGCCAGCCAAGGCACCCAGGCACCGTCCGAGCCCAGGCGGGACCAACTGCCGCCGCCCAGCGCGAGCACCACGGCATCGACGCGATGCGTCGCCTCGCCAGCAGGCGTCTCGAAGCGCAGCGACCAGCCGGGCGCACCGGGCGACGCCTCCAGCGCGCCGACCCAACGGTGTCGCATGTGGAACTGCACGCCCGTCGCGCGCAGCCGGTGCAGCCAGGCGCGCAGCAGCGGCGCGGCCTTCATGTCCTTGGGAAAGACGCGGCCCGAGGTGCCGACGAAGGTCTCGACGCCCAGGCCCTGCGCCCAGTCTCGCAACTGCTGCGCGCCGAAGGCCGCCAGCCAGGGCTCGAGCTGCGCGCGACGCTCGCCGAAGCGCGAGGCGAAGGGCTCCGCCGGTTCGGAATGCGTGAGGTTCAGGCCGCCGCGGCCGGCCAGCAGGAACTTGCGGCCCACCGACGGCATGGCATCGAAGAGATGGACCTGCGCGCCCGCGGCGGCCAGGGTCTCGGCGGCCATCAGGCCGGCAGGGCCGCCGCCGATGACGGCGACGAGGGTTTGGGAGGGTTTCATCGGGCTTGGCTCCGACGTGCCGGCCGGCTTGGCTTCAAGCTTTCCGCTATGGCTGCCATAGCCCTTGGCACGGCACGCCGATACTTGGTTTCTGTCACAATGGCCTGCACTTTAGCGGCACCCTCCACCCTGCCGCGCAGCATCGCGCAAAAGGACTATTGCAATGGCCACTGACCTCATCAAACACATCTCCGACTCCTCCTTCGAAGCCGATGTACTCAAGTCCGGCACGCCCGTGCTGGTGGACTACTGGGCCGAGTGGTGCGGTCCGTGCAAGATGATCGCGCCCATCCTCGACGAGGTCTCGAGCACCTACGAAGGCAAGCTCACCATCGCGAAGATGAACGTGGACGAGAACCGCGACATTCCCGCCAAGTTCGGCATCCGCGGCATTCCCACGCTGATGCTGTTCAAGGACGGCCAGCTGGCCGCCACCAAGGTCGGCGCCATGAGCAAGGCGCAACTGACGGCCTTCATCGACCAGCAGCTGGCCTGATCGGCCCTTGCCCATGATGCCGGCGCGCAACGCGCCGGCACTTTCGTTCTAACTTCCCTTCCCCCCCGCGCTTTTTTTGCTGTCATAATCAGCGCGAATCACCGGCAAGGCCCGGTTCGAATCCCCGGTTTGAGAGGCCTCTCTCGCCTCTTGCTCAAACCTCCCCCCGTTTTTCGTCAGACTGCCCCGCTCGAAGGGGTCATTCCATGCACTTAAACGAACTCAAGGCACTGCACGTGTCTGAAGTCCTCAAGCAAGCCGAGGCGCTTGAGATCGAGAACGTCGGCCGCATGCGCAAGCAGGAGCTGATGTTCGGCATCATCAAGAAGCGCGCGAAGGCCGGTGAACAGGTGTTCGCCGACGGCGTGCTCGAGATCCTGCCCGACGGCTTCGGCTTCCTGCGCAGCCCCGACACCAGCTTCACGGCCAGCACCGACGACATCTACATCAGCCCCAGCCAGGTGCGCCGCTTCAACCTGCACACCGGCGACATGATCGAGGGCGAGGTGCGCATCCCGAAGGACGGCGAACGCTACTTCGCGCTCACCAAGCTTGATTCCGTGAACGGCGGCCCGCCGGAGCAGAACAAGCACAAGGTGATGTTCGAGAACCTGACGCCGCTGTTCCCGAAGAACCTGATGCGCCTGGAGCGCGACAACTTCAAGGGCGACGAGAACATCACCGGCCGCATCATCGACATCATCGCCCCCATCGGCAAAGGCCAGCGCGCCCTGCTGGTGGCACCGCCCAAGAGCGGCAAGACGGTGATGATGCAGCACATCGCCCACGCCATCAGCGCCAACTACCCTGAAGTGCACATGATGGTGCTGCTCGTCGACGAGCGCCCCGAGGAAGTGACGGAAATGCAGCGCACCGTGAAGGGCGAGGTCATTGCCTCCACCTTCGACGAGCCCGCCGCCCGCCACGTGCACGTGGCCGAGATGGTGATCGAGCGCGCCAAGCGCCTGGTCGAGCTGAAGAAGGACGTGGTGATCCTGCTGGACTCCATCACCCGCCTGGCACGTGCCTACAACAACGTCGTGCCCTCCTCCGGCAAGGTGCTCACCGGCGGCGTGGACTCCAACGCGCTGCAGCGTCCCAAGCGCTTCCTGGGCGCGGCCCGCAACGTGGAAGAAGGCGGCTCGCTGACCATCATCGGCACCGCGCTCATCGACACCGGCAGCCGCATGGACGAAGTGATCTTCGAGGAGTTCAAGGGCACCGGCAACTCCGAAATCCACCTGGACCGGCGCCTCTACGAGAAGCGCGTGTTCCCCTCGATCCAGCTCAACCGCAGCGGCACGCGCCGCGAAGAGTTGCTGCTGCCGCCCGAGATCCTGCAGAAGACCCGAATCCTTCGCCAGCTCATGTACAACATGGACGAGATCGAGGCGATGGAGCTGATGCTCAAGAACATGAAGGCAACCAAGACCAATGTCGAGTTCTTCGACATGATGCGTCGCGGCGGCTGAGCGCCCTCGCCTTCAACGGAAAGATGCCCGCCGCTCGCGCCGCGGGCATTTTTCTTTTCATGTCGGCAAGGCGCGCCCCTCTTCCGCGCTGCGGCGGCCGAGGTCGAGCAGTTCCATCAACTGCACCGCCTGCTCGGGCGTGACCGGCGCGGGCCCGGTCCCGACGATGGCGTCGCGCACTGCGGTGTAGAAGCGGGTGTAGTCGCCTGCCAGCGTCGGCACGGTCCTGGACTCCGGCTGGCCCGAATCGCCGATGAGGGTCAGCAGGCCATCGTCGGAATCGGCGCCCCAGCCCTCGCCGCCCGGCCGCGCTCCGGTGCGCAGGGCGTCCTCCTGCGGGTCGACGCCGTGCTTGACGTAGCTGCCCCGGGTGCCGTGCAGGATGTAGCGCGGCGCCGCATCGGCCGCCAGCGTGGTGGCGTGCAGCACCGCGCGCAGGGGCGCATGCGGGCCCTGCTCCCAACGCAGCACCGCGTGGAAGTAGTCCTCGACCAGGGCGCCCTCCCGCAGGGCGGCGGTGTCGAGTTGCAGCGTGTCGGGCTTGCCGAAGAGCTGCACCGCCTGGTCCATGAGATGCGAACCCAGGTCCACCCACAGGCCGGCGCCGGGCACCTTCTGTTCGCGCCAGCGCACCCTCACGTCAGGCCGGTAGCGGTCGAAATGGGACTCGAAATAGACCGGTCGCCCGAGTTGGCCTTCGGCAAGAAGCTGGCGAAGCGTCAGAAAATCCGAATCGAATCGACGATTTTGATAGACGGAAACGATCCTTCCGCGGACGCGAGCCAAGTCCGTCAGTTCCTTGGCCTCCCCGGCATCGAGCGTGAAAGGCTTGTCGACGACCACATGCCGGCCCGCTGCGAGCGCGGCCTTCGCCACCGGGAAATGGGCCTCATTGGGCGTGGCGACCACCACCAGGTCGACTTGCGGCTCGGCGGCCAGGAGGGCGCGCACGTCGGGCACGACCCGGGCCTGCGGCCAGTCCGCCAGCACTTTCTCCGGCTGGCTGCTGGCCACCAGGGCCAGTTCCAGCCCGGGGACGGCGGCAAGCACGGGCGCATGGAAAGTCTGGCCGGCAAAGCCGTAGCCGACAAGGCCGACGCGTAGTTGCGGGATGGGCATGGGGTCCTCTTTCCGGAATCCAGTGGGTATGCGATAATCGAAGGCTAACAGCGAAAAGTGCAGTCGCCTTGGCCACCCCGATGTGAGGCGGCCTCAAGAACTCATTGCGCACTGTGGCTCTCGCATTTGACCTCAAGGAAAGACCATGAAAGAAGGCATCCACCCCAACTACCGCGAAGTCCTCTTCGTCGACCTGTCGAACGGCTTCAAGTTCGTGACGCGCTCGTGCGTGGCCACGAAGGAAACCGGCAAGACCGACGACGGCCGTGAGCTGCCGCTGTTCAAGCTGGATACCTCGAGCGAATCGCACCCCTTCTACACCGGCACCCAGAAGTCGGTGGACAACATGGGCGGCCGCGTCGAGAAGTTCCGCAACCGCTTCGGCAAGACCGCGACCAAGTAAGGCGCGCGCCTCTCGCACCAGGGCAGCCCGGGTCACCGCGCTGCCCTTTTTCTTTACGGCTGCGGCCGATCGCGCACACAAGCGACAACAATACCTGCGTTGAACCAGCCCACCCCCGCCATCGTTGCCCAGAGCGCCGTGCGCCGCCTGCCGCGGATCGCGCTCATCTTGCTGTGCGCTGCCTACCTGATGCCCGGCCTGCTGGGCCGCGGGCCCTGGAAGAGCGAGGACATCACCTCCTTCGGCTACATGCTGGAGCTGGCGCAGACGCAGGAGGGCATCGCCCGCTGGTTCGATCCGCTGCTGATGGGCATGCGGCCGGAGACGCTGGCCCTCGTCCCGTACTGGGCCGGCGCCTGGGCCATCAAGATCGTGCCGGCCTGGGTCAACCCCGACCTGGCGGTGCGCGTGCTGTTCGCGTTCTTCCTGTGGGGCACCTTCAGCGCCACCTGGTACGCGGTCTACTATTTCGCGCGCACGCCGCAGGCCCAGCCGGTGGCTTTCGCCTTCGGCGGCGAGGCACTGCCCAAGGACTACGCGCGCGCCATCGCCGACGGTGGCCTGATGGCCCTGATCGCGTGCCTGGGCCTGGCGCAACTCGGGCACGAGACCACGCCGGCCCTGACCCAGCTCTTCTTCGTGGCCTGCATGTTCTATGGCATGGGCGCGCTGCCCTACCGGCAGGTGGCGGGTTCCATCGCGATGGTGCTGGGCGTGATGGGCATGGCGCTGAGCGGCGGCCCCACCGTGGCGATGATCCTCGGTGCCGGTTGCGCCCTGTACGCCGCCTACGAATGGCTGCGCGGCGCCAAGGGCGCCGACGAGGACGCCTTCGATGCGGAAGACGGCGAGCGCCACACCTACGGCGCCATGGCCTTCGCCGTCATCGCGGGCGCCACGGCCGCCGCGGGCGCATTGGCCTTCGCGCTCGACCTGGTGCAGTGGCGCATCGAGCTGCCCGGCGCGCGCCCCGGCGAGACGGTGGCCGGCGACCTGCGCAGCCTCCTGCGGCTGGTGATCTGGTTCACCTGGCCGGCCTGGTTGCTGGTGCTGTGGGCGCTCTGGCGCTGGCGCCGGCAACTCAAGGCCCGTCATGTGGCGGTGCCCCTGTGGTTCGTGCTGGTCCCGCTGGCAGCCACCTGCATCACCGACTTCGCCCAGCGCTCGCTGCTGCTGGCGCTGCCGCCGCTGGCGGCCCTCTCAGGCTTCGCGCTGCCAACCTTCCGCCGCAGCGCGTCCGCCTTGATCGACTGGTTCACCCTGCTCTTCTTCAGCGGCTCGGCCCTGATCATCTGGGTGTACTACCTGGCCATGCAGACCGGCATCCCGGCCAAGCCGGCCGCCAACGTGGTTCGACTCGCACCCGGCTTCGTGCCGCAGTACTCGACGATGGCCCTGCTCTTCGCCGTCGCCGCCACCATCGCCTGGGGCTGGCTGGTGCGCTGGCGCACGGGCCGCCATCGCGCCGCGCTGTGGAAGACGCTGGTGCTGCCGGCCGGCGGCGCCGCGCTGTGCTGGACGCTGGTGATGACGCTGTGGCTGCCGCCGCTGGACTACGCGCGCAGCTACGTGCCGCAGGTGAACGCCGTTAAGCAACTGGTGGGCGACAACCCCGGCGGCTGCATCGCCGAGCTGCAGCTGGAGCGCGCCCACATCGCCGCCCTGCGCTACCACGGCGAGTTCACGCTGCAGCCGCTGAACGCCGACTCCAGGTGCCGCTGGCTGCTGGTCAACCCCGAGGCCATCGGCGGCCTGCACGACATCATCGACCTGCACCAGTGGCGTCTCATCCGAACCTTGCGCCGGCCCACAGCCAAGAGCGACGACCTGCTGCTCTACCAGCGCATGACGCCGTGACGGGCCGTGGCCGCAGCAGCAGCGAAGCCCGTTCCATCGCGCGCCACGCCGGCACCGTGCTGGTGGGGCAGCTGGCGGTGATGGCCTTCAGCGTCACCGACACCATCGTCGCCGGCCGCTTTGCCGAAGGCGCGCTGGCCGCCCTGTCGGTGGCCTCTGCGATCTTCATCAGCGTCTTCGTGTCGCTCATGGGCGTGCTGCAGGCGCTGCTGCCGGTATGGGCCGAGCTTCATGGCGCACGCCGCGAGCAGGAGGTCGGCCGCTCGGTGCGCCAGGCGCTGTACCTGTGCGCCGCCACCATCGTGATCGGCATGGCGATCCTGCTGAACCCCGGCGCGCTGCTGCGCTGGACCGAGGTGCCGGACACCATGCGTTCGGAGGTCGAGCGCTACCTGGGCGTGCTGGCCTTCGCGCTCGCGCCGGCCCTGCTCTTTCGCCTCTTCAGCACGCTCAGCCAGAGCCTGGGCCTGCCCAAGGTGGTCACGGTGCTGCAGCTGGTGGCCCTGCTCGTGAAGCTGCCCTTGTCGGTCTGGTTCACCTTCGGCGGCGCAGGACTTCCGGCGATGGGGCTGGTCGGCTGCGGCTGGGCCACGCTGGTGGTCAACTGGCTGCTGCTGGGCAGCGCCGTGTGGCTGCTGCGTCATGAGCAAAGCTACCGCAGCTGCCGCATCTGGCAGCGGATGGAGGCGCCTGACTGGCGCCAGCTGGGCCAGTTCGCGCGCCTGGGCATCCCGGCGGGCCTGGCTGTGCTGGTGGAGGTGACCTCCTTCACGCTCATGGCCCTCTTCATTGCGCGGCTGGGCACGGCCGCATCGGCTGCGCACCAGATCGCCTCGAATCTCACCGCCCTGGCCTACATGGTGCCGCTGTCGCTGGCGATCGCCACCAGCGCGCGCGTGAGCTGGTGGCTGGGCGCCGCAGAGCCGGCAAGCGCGCGCCGCGCCTGCGTCACGGGGGTGTTGATCGCACTTGGATGCGCCCTGCTGCTGGCGGCCCTCATGCTGCTGGCACGCCGGCAGCTGGCCAGCATCTATTCCGACAACCCCCAGGTGATCGAGGTGGCCAGCCTCCTGTTGCTGGCCACCGCGCTCTACCACCTGGCCGATGCGGTCCAGACGCTGTGCGTGTTCGTGCTGCGCTGCTACCGCGTGACGGTGGGCCCCCTGGTCATCTACTGCACCTTGCTGTGGGGCGTGGGCCTGGGAGGCAGCTACGCGCTGGCCTACCGGGGCCTGGGCCCCTGGCCGGCCATGCAGTCGCCGCTGGCCTTCTGGCTGATGTCGGCGCTGGCGCTGGTCGCGACCGCGCTGCTGTTCGCCGGCCTGCTGTGGCGGACGGTGAAGCGCTTCAGGCCCGCAGGCTGACGGCCGCCGCCGGGCGCACCCGCGCAACCGGCAGCACGAGCGCGAAGCGCGAGCCCTTGCCCACCGTGCTCTCGATGCGCAGTTCGCCGCCGTGGCGCTGCGCGATGTGCTTGACGATGGCCAGGCCCAGCCCGGTGCCGCCCGTTTCGCGCGAGCGGCTGCGGTCGACGCGGTAGAAGCGCTCGGTCAGGCGCGGGATGTGCTCGGCCGCGACACCCGGCCCGCTGTCGCGCACCGAATACTCGCCGCGGCCGTCGGGGAGCAGGCGCCAGGTGACGCTCACCTCGCCGCCGCCCGGCGTGTAGCGGATCGCGTTGCTCAGCAGGTTGGACATGGCACTTTGCAGCTCTACCGGCGCACCGGAAAGCTCCGACTCGGCTTCCTGCGAGAACGACAGCTTGTGCCCCTGCGTTGTGATCTGCTTGGACAGCGCCCGCCCCTCTTCCTCGCAATGGGCCAGCAGCGCGCGCACTGGCGTCCACTGGCTGGCCGGCGGCGGGGCGTTGCCCTCCAGCCGAGACAGGGTGAGCAGGTCGTTCACCAGCGTTTCCATGCGCTGCGACTGCTGGGCCATCAGGCGCAGGTACCGAGCCCGCTCGTCGGCGTCCAGCGGCAGGCTCTGCAGCGTTTCCACGAAACCGGCCAGCACCGTGAGTGGCGTGCGAATTTCGTGCGAGACGTTGGCCACGAAGTCGCGGCGCATCGTCTCGGCCTGCTCCAGCGCCGTGATGTCGCGTGTGAGCAGCATGCGCCGGTTGCCGGCATAGGGATGCACCTGCATCGACAGCCGCACCGGCTGGTTGCGGCCGGACGGCTGCGAAGGGGCGTCGATCACCACGTCGCGGCTGTAGTTCCACGAGGCCAGGTAGGCCACGAAGGCCGGGTCGCGCACCAGGTTGGCCAGGTGCTGCTGCAGATCGCGCTTGGGGTCGATGCCGAACTGCTGCGCCGCCGTCTGGTTGCACCACTCGATGCGGCCCTGCTCGTCGATCAGCACCACGCCGTTGGGCGATGCCTGGATGGCCGCGAGGAACTCCTGCAGGCGATCATGCGACTGGCGGATCTGCATGTCGCGCTCGCGCAGCACCTTGCGGATGCGCTCCGCCAGTTCACCCCAGACGCCCGAGCCGCGCGAAGGCAGCGCCGAGACGTCCCGGCGCATCACGTTGAGCAGCCGCTGCGCCCTCAGGGCGTCCAGCAAGAGCCAGACGGCCGCGCCGCCCCAGGCGCCCGCCCAGAAAAAGGAAGCGCCGAAGACGGCATAGGCGATCGCACCGCCGACGAGGGAGGCAACGAGAAAGGTGGCAACGCGAAATGGCATTGCTGGGAATTATCGGTGGCGCGCAGTCCGCACCCGGAGGGGATGCGGGAAGCGGATGGCGCCGGATTCTCAGACGGTAACCTGGGAGGTCAGGCGGTAGCCGGCACCCCGTACCGTCTCGATCATGGCCGCGGCCGCGCCCAGCGATTCGCGCAGGCGCTTGACGTGCACGTCGACCGTGCGCTCCTCGATGTACACGTGGTCGCCCCACACCTTGTCGAGCAGCTGCGCGCGGCTGTGCACGCGCTCGGCATGCCGCATCAGGTGGGCCAGCAGCTTGAACTCGGTCGGGCCGACCTTCAGCGCCGAACCCTGCCAGGTGACGCGATGCGTGGCGGCATCGAGCACCAGCTCGCCGATCTCGACCCGCTCCGAGGTCGCTTCCGGCGCGCGGCGGCGCAGCACGGCGCGGATGCGCGCCAGCATCTCCTGGGTGGAGAAAGGCTTGGTGATGTAGTCGTCCGCGCCTGCGTCGAGGCCGGCGATCTTGTCGGGCTCGTCACCGCGCGCGGTGAGCATGAGGATCGGGATGGACTTGGTGCGCGCGTCCTTGCGCCACTGGCGCGCCAGGACCAGCCCGCTCTGGCCTGGAAGCATCCAGTCGAGCAGGATCAGGTCGGGCGCCAGGGTGTCGATCTCGCGCTGCGCGGCCTCGCCGTCCTCGGCCCAGATGGGGTCGAAGCCGTTGTGGCGAAGGTTCACCGCGATCAGCTCGGCGATCGAGGACTCGTCTTCTACGATCAGGACTCTTGGTTTCTTCATGGTGTCTGTTCGAGCTCCCTTCGTCCAGCAGCCTTCACTGGACGGCCGATTCGATCTCTTCCATCGAAGTGTGCCGCACATCGGCACCCTTGACGATGTAGATGATGAACTCGGCGATGTTCTTCGAGTGGTCGCCGATGCGCTCGATGGCCTTGGCCAGGAACAGCAGGTCCAGGCTGGCGGAGATGGTTCGCGGGTCCTCCATCATGTAGGTGACCAGCTTGCGCACGAAACCGTCGAACTCGTTGTCGATCAGGTCGTCGTCCTTGAGGATCGACACGGCGGCGTTCACGTCCAGGCGGGCGAACGCGTCCAGCGCCTTGCGCAGCAGGCCCGAGGCCAGGTCGCCGGCCACGCGCAGTTCGTTGGAGGGCAGCGCGCGGGCGGCGCCGCTTTCGATGATCGACTTGACCATGCGAGCCATCTTGTTGGCCTCGTCGCCCACGCGCTCGAGGTTGGCGGTGGTCTTGGAGATCGCGATGAGCAGGCGCAGGTCGCGCGCCGTCGGCTGGCGACGGGCGATGATGGAGGACAACTCGCGGTCGATCTCCATCTCCAGCGCGTTCACGCGATGCTCGGTCTCCATCACGCGGTCGGCCGTGTCGGCGTCGAACTGGGCCAGCGAGTAGATCGCCTGGTGGATCTGCGACTCGACCATGCCGCCGAGCTCCATCACGCGCGACGACACGCCGTTGAGCTCGGAGTCGAACTGGCTGGAAAGGTGCTTTTCGGTCATTTGGGTCCTTTTCCTTCCTGTTTCAGCCGAAGCGGCCGGTGATGTAGTCCTCGGTCTCCTTGCGCTTGGGCTTGAAGAACATCTGCTCGGTGGCACCGAACTCGATCAGGTCGCCCAGGTACATGTACGCGGTGTAGTCGCTGCAGCGGGCGGCCTGCTGCATGTTGTGGGTCACGATGACCACGGTGTACTCGTTCTTCAGCTCGGCGATCAGTTCCTCGATCTTCGCGGTGGAGATCGGGTCCAGCGCCGAGCAGGGTTCGTCGAGCAGCAGCACCTCGGGCTTGATGGCGATGCCGCGGGCGATGCACAGGCGCTGCTGCTGGCCGCCGGAGAGGCCCGAGCCGCTTTGCTGCAGCTTGTCGCGCACCTCGGTCCACAGGGCGGCCTTCTTCAGGGCCCACTCGACGCGGTCGTCCATCTCGGAAGCGCTGAGGTTCTCGAACAGCTTCACGCCGAAGGCGATGTTGTCGTAGATCGACATCGGGAAGGGCGTGGGCTTCTGGAACACCATGCCGACCTTGGCACGGATCAGGGCCACGTCCTGCTTGGAGGTCAGCAGGTTCTCGCCGTCCAGCTCGATGGCGCCTTCGGCACGCTGCTCCGGATAGAGCTCGAACATGCGGTTGAAGGTGCGCAGCAGGGTCGACTTGCCGCAGCCCGACGGACCGATGAAGGCCGTGACCTTGTTCTCGGGAATTTCCAGGTTGATGCTCTTGAGCGCGTGGAACTTGCCGTAGTAGAAGTTCAGGTCCTTGACCGAGATCTTGGCGCGCGACGGCGGCGTCTGCACTTGGGTGGTAGGCATGATGATTCTTCTCTTAGTGTTTGGCGCGCGTCAGCACGCGAGCCAGGATGTTGAGGGCCAGCACCGCGACGGTGATCAGGAACACGCCGGCCCAGGCCAGGTGCTGCCAGTTCTCGTAGGGGCTCATCGCGAACTTGAAAATGGTCACGGGCAGGCTGGCCATCGGCTGCGTCACGTCGGCCGTCCAGAACTGGTTGTTCAGGGCGGTGAAGAGCAGCGGAGCGGTTTCGCCCGAGATGCGGGCCACGGCCAGCAGCACACCCGTCACCACGCCGGCACGGGCCGCGCGCAGGGTGATGCTGAGGATGACCTTCCACTTGGGCGTGCCCAGCGCGTAGGCTGCTTCGCGCAGGCCCGGCGGAATGAGCTGCAGCATGTTCTCGGTGGTGCGGATCACCACCGGGATCACGATCAGCGCCAGGGCGATCGAGCCGGCGATGCCGGAGAAGCTCTTCATCTGCGCCACGACGACGGCATAGACGAACAGGCCGATCACGATGGACGGCGCCGACAGCAGGATGTCGTTGACGAAGCGCGTCACCTGCGAGAGCCAGCCCTTGGGGTTGTACTCGGCCAGGTAGATGCCCGCCATGATGCCGATGGGCGTGCCCACGAAGGTGGCGATCAGCACCATCACCAGCGAACCGAAGATGGCGTTGAGGATGCCTCCGGCCTCGTTGGGCGGCGGCGTCATCTCGGTGAAGGTGGAGATAGCCAGGCCGCCCAGGCCCAGGCGCAGCGTTTCCCACAGGATCCAGATCAGCCAGAACACGCCGAAGGCCATGGCGGCCAGCGACAGCGTCAGGGCCACCTTGTTCACGCGCTTGCGGCCGGCGTAGCGGGCGGCGCGGACTTCAGCCAGCTGCTGCTTGGCCAGCAGGCGTTGAGCGGTCGTACTCATGCTTTCTTCCCTTCGCTCTTCTGCATGCGCTGGAGCATGACCTTGGACAGTGCCAGCACGACGAAGGTGATGAAGAACAGCACCAGGCCCAGGTACATCAGCGCGGCCTGATGCAGGCCGGCGCCGGCTTCGGCGAACTCGTTGGCCAGGGCCGAGGTGATGCTGTTGGCGGCCTCGAAGACCGACAGCGAGTTCAGCTGGTTCATGTTGCCGATCACGAAGGTGACGGCCATGGTCTCTCCCAGCGCGCGGCCCAGGCCCAGCATGATGCCGCCGACGACGCCGGCCTTGGTGTAGGGCAGCACGACCTTGGACACCACTTCCCAGGTGGTCGATCCCAGGCCGTAGGCGGATTCCTTCAGCAGCGCCGGCGTGACTTCGAACACGTCGCGCATCACCGAGGCGATGAACGGGATGATCATGATGGCCAGGATGATCCCGGCCGAAAGGATGCCAATGCCCACGGGCGGGCCGGAAACCAGGGCACCCAGGTAGGGCACGCCGGCCAGCAGTTTCTGCAGCGGCTGCTGCACGTAGGTGGCCAGGATCGGCCCGAACACCAGCAGGCCCCACATGCCGTAGACGATGGAAGGCACCGCGGCCAGCAACTCGATGGCCGTGCCCAGGGGGCGCTTGAGCCAGGCGGGCGACAGCTCGGTCAGGAACAGCGCGATACCGAAGCTCACGGGCACCGCGATGATCAGCGCGATGGCCGAGGTGGCCAGCGTGCCGTAGATCATCACCAGGCCACCGAAATCTTCCTGCACCGGGTCCCAGACGCTGCGCGTGAGGAAGCCCAGGCCGTACTTCTGGATGGCCGGCCAGGCGCCCATCACCAGCGAGATCAGGATGCCGATCAGCAGCGCCAGCGTCAGCAGGGCCGCGCATTTCGCGGCCAGGCCGAACAGCCGGTCGGCCATGGGACCGGACCGCGGCACCTTGGCCGGGGGCGGATTGGCGCTGGAAACGCGAGCGCGCCCGGCCGAACGGTCGAGCGCACCCGCCGGAGCGGGAAATGTGGATGACACGGTGTGCTCCCTGGCCGGCACGCCTTCGAGGTTGCTGCTCATGCGCGCCGGCCGGTGGGTTGGATTACTTGTACGAGATGACCTTGCCGGCGGCGTCCTTCACCGTCACCCATTCCTCGGTGATGGCGGTCTTGACCGTCGGGGGCATCGGCACGTAGTCCAGGTCGTCGGCGGTCTTGTCGCCGTTCTTGTACGCCCAGTCGAAGAACTTGAGCACGCTGGCGGCCTGCGCCGGCTTGTCCTGCGCCTTCTGCATCAGGATGAAGGTGGCGCCGGTGATGGGCCACGAATCCTTGCCCGGCTGGTTGGTCAGCACCTGGTAGAAGGTCTTGCTCCACTCGGCGCCGGCGGCGGCGGCCTTGAAGGCGGTGTCGTCAGGGGAGACGAAGCTGCCGGCCGCGTTCTGCAGCTGGGCGTAGGTCATCTTGTTCTGCTTGACGTAGGCGTACTCGACGTAGCCGATCGAGTTGGGCAGGCGGTTCACGAAGGCAGCGACGCCTTCGTTGCCCTTGCCACCCGCGCCGGTGGGCCAGTTCACGGCCGTGCCTTCGCCCACCTTCGACTTCCAGTCGGCGTTGACCTTGCTCAGGTAGTTGGTGAACAGGAAGCTGGTGCCCGAGCCGTCGGCGCGGCGCACCGGGGCGATGGCGGCGTCAGGCAGGTTCAGCGAACTGTTCAGGGCCTTGATGGCGGGGTCGTTCCACTTGGTGATCTTGCCCAGGTAGATGTCGCCCAGCACCGCGCCGCTGAGCTTGAGCTCGCCCGGCTTGATGCCCTCGATGTTGACCACGGGGATCACGCCGCCGATGACGGTGGGGAACTGCACCAGGCCCTTGGCCTTGAGCTCTTCGTCCTTCAGGGGCATGTCGGAGGCGCCGAAGTCCACCGTCTTGGCTTCGATCTGCTTCAGGCCGGCACCCGAGCCCACGGACTGGTAGTTGATCTTCACGCCGGTGGCCTTGTTGTAGTCGGCCGCCCACTTGGCATACAGCGGCGCCGGGAAGCTGGCGCCGGCGCCGGTGACGTCCTGCGCGAAGGCAGGCAGGGCAAAGGCCACGGCAACGAGACCGGTCGCGGCAAAGGTGGAGATCTTTTTCATTGAAGGCTTCCTTGATAGAGGTAGTCGAGACCCTTTTGCAGGGTTGCGGCGGACTCTAAAAAGCTTGTGTGACATGTCTATGACATCCGTTTTGAGAGGGAAAGACGGCTCGCAGCAACGTCTGGTTTCATGACGTGTCATGGAGTGGTCACAAACCGGCCGCCCCCTACCGGCTACCATCGGACCCCCTTCCCCCGCGCTTTTTCCGCCTCCCTCTTCATGCAAAACGGCACCCGCCTGGCGGCGGTCGATCTGGGCTCCAACAGTTTCCGCCTCGAGATCGGGCAGGTCGACCACGGCCAGATTCACCGCACCGAATACCTCAAGGAAACCGTCCGGCAGGGCAACGGCCTCGACAAGGACCGGAACCTCACCCCCGAGGCCATGCAGCGCGGCTGGGACGCCCTCGCCCGCTTCGGCGAGCGGCTGTCGGGTTTCAAGGGTTCGCAGGTCCGAGCTGTCGCAACCCAGACATTGCGGGAAGCCCGCAACCGGGACGAGTTCCTGCTGCGGGCCCGCACCGCCCTGGGCTTCGGCATCGACGTGATTCCCGGCCGGGAAGAGGCCCGCCTCATCTACCAGGGCGTGGCGCACATGCTGCCCCACAACGACGAGTCGGACCGCGAACGCCGCCTGGTCATCGACATCGGCGGCCGGTCCACCGAAATGATCCTGGGCCAGGCGCTGGAGGCGCACACCATGGAGTCGTACCGGGTGGGCAGCGTGGCCTGGTCCATGAAGCACTTTCCCGAAGGCCAGTTCACCCACCAGGCCTTCCGTGCCGCCGAGGTGGCGGCCAAGGCGGTGCTCGACGACGCGCTGAGCGCCTATGCGCATGCGAACTGGGACGTGGCCTATGGCGCGTCCGGCACCATCGGCGCGGTGGGCGACATCCTGGAGATGGCGGGCAATGCGCCCGGCCTGGTTACGCGCGAGGGCCTGAACTGGCTGGCCGAGCGCCTGGTCAAGGCCGGCAGCACGGACAAGGTGCGCTTGGAAGGCCTGCGGGAGGACCGCAAGCCGGTGATCGGCGGAGGCCTGTCGGTGCTGCGCGCCGTATTCGACCTGCTGGACATCGACGAGATGCGCATCGCCCAGGGCGCACTGCGCCACGGCGTGCTCTACGAACTGCTGGAACGCGACGAGAGCGTGGCCGACATGCGCTCGGCCACTGTCGTCCGGCTGTCAGCCCGCTTCAATGCCGATGCGCCCCAGGCGGCACGCGTTGCCGAGTGCGCCTCGCAGCTCTTCGTGCAGATGGTGCCCGGGGCGCGCGGCGCCAGCACCACCACGCGCGACGGGCGCGCGCTGCGCAAGCTGGGCTGGGCGGCGCAGTTGCACGAGGTCGGCACCCAGATCTCGCACAGCGAATACCACAAGCACGGCGCCTACATCCTGGACAACGCCGACGCGCCCGGCTTCGACGTGGAGGAGATGCACATCCTCAGCCAGCTGGTGCTGGGCCACCACGGCAAGCTGCGCAAGGTGGAACCGTCCCTCGCCGAACCCACCTTCGCAATCCAACTTCTGGCGCTGCGCCTGGCCGTGCTGATGTGCCACGCACGCCGGGATCCGGATCCGCTGGCACTCAAGGTGGCAAGCGCCGGGCCGCGCGATTTCAGCGTGAGCTGCCGGGCCGGCTGGGCCGAGGCCTACCCGCAGTCGGCCCACCTGCTGCGCGAGGAAGTGCTCGCCTGGCAGCGCTCGGGCTGGCGCGTGCGCCTGTCGGGCTGCTGAGCTAGATCAGCTCCGGCGACTGGACCGTGACGACCACGGTCTGCGTGTCGCCATCGCGCTCCCGGGTGCGGATCCACCAGACGGCGCCCTTGCGCACCGGGCAGGCGTCCTGCTGCATGCCCAGCAGCAGCGCGATCGACTGGCCCAGCGAGGGCTGGTGGCCCACCAGCAGCACCACCGACTTGCCGTTGGGCCACCCGGCCACCGACAGCAATGCGTCGGGCGTGCTGTCGGGTGCCAGCTCAGGCCGCATCTTGTACCTGCGGCCCAGCGCCAGCACGGTCTGCTCGCAGCGCCGTGCGGGACTGCAGATGATGCGCGTCCCCTCGGGCAGTTGCCGGTCCAGCCAGTTGGCCATGCGCTTGGCCTGCTTCTCGCCGCGGGGCGTGAGGGATCGCGCCAGGTCGTCGCAGCCCTCGGTCCACTCCTCGGCTTCCGCATGCCGCCAGAAAATCAGATCCATGTGGGTGTCTCTTTCAGTCTCTGGATGCCACGCGGCGCAGGCCGCGTGAGGCGTAGCGGCCCATGAGGGCCGCCTGGGCACCATGGGCCTCGATGGCGCGCGAGGCGCCCTCCTCGCCCGGATGGGTGTCTCGCAGAACGCGCTGGTAGCTGCCGTCGGCGCCCAGCTCCCAGGCGTCGCGGCCGTCGTGCAGGTAGGCCACCAGGCACTCGTCGATCAGTCGCTGGCGCAGGACCGGGTCGGTGACCGGCCAGGCCACTTCCACGCGCCGCATCATGTTGCGGTTCATCCAGTCGGCGCTGGAGAGGTAGAGCGACTCCTCCTCGCCGCTGCGGAAGTAGAAGACGCGCGAGTGCTCCAGGAAGCGCCCGATGATCGAGCGCACCCGGATGTTGTCCGTCTGCCCCGGCACCTGCGCCGCCAGCGTGCAGGCGCCGCGCACGATGAGGTCGATGCGCACGCCCTTCTGCCCCGCGCGGATCAAGGCCGCAATGATCTGCTCGTCCGTCAGCGCATTCATCTTCGCGACGATGCGGGTCGACTCGCCGCGCCCGGCGGCTGCGCCCAGCGCGTCGATCTGCGCGACCACGTTCTTGTGCAGGTCGAAAGGCGCCACCCACATGCGATTGAGCTTGGGCAGCTTCACCTGGCTTGCCAGGTGCACGAAGACCGCGTCCATGTCGGCGGTCAGCAGCGGATCGGCCGTCAGGTGGCTGATGTCGGTGTACAGCCGCGCCGTCTTGGGGTTGTAGTTGCCGGTGGACAGATGCCCGTAGCGCACCAGCCGCCGCCCTTCGCGCCGGGTCACCAGCAGCATCTTGGCGTGCGTCTTGAGCCCCACGACGCCATACAGCACCTGGGCGCCGATGGACTCGAGCATCTCGGCCCAGTTGATGTTGGCCTCTTCGTCGAAGCGGGCCTTGAGCTCCACCACCACCGTGACTTCCTTGCCGCGGCGCACGGCCTCGCGCAGCAGCTCCATCAGTTCGGAGTCGGTGCCGGTGCGGTAGATGGTCTGCTTGATGGCCAGCACCTGCGGGTCGTGCACCGCCTCGCGCAGGAAGCTCAGCACGCCCTCGAAGCTCTCGAATGGCTGGTGGATGAGCGCGTCGCCGCGCTGCAGCCGCTCGAAGATCGACTGGCCGGTGGCCAGGGTCAGCGGATAGGAGGGCTGGTAGGGTGGGAAGAAGAGCTTGGGCTCGTCCAGCAGGTCCACCAGCTGCGTGAAGCGTGCCAGGTTCACCGGGCCATGCACCCGGTACAGCGCCTGCGGCGGCAGGTTGAACTGCGACAGCAGGAAGTTGGCCAGCGGCTCGGCGCAGCTGGCCGACACCTCCACGCGCACCGCCTGGCCGTAGTGCCGGTGCTCCAGGCCCTGGCGCAGTGCTGTGCGCAGGTTCTTCACGTCCTCCTCGTCGACCGCGAGGTCGGAGTGCCGCGTCAGGCGGAACTGCGAGAACTCGCCCACCTCGCGGCCCGGGAACATGCTCTGCAGGTGCGCCCGCACGATGGACGACAGCGCCACGAACAGCGTCTTGCCGCCCGACACCTTGGCCGGCATCCGCACGATGCGCGGCACCACGCGCGGCAGCTTGACGATGGCAATGGGGTTGTCGCGCCCGAAGGCGTCCACCCCGCCCAGCCGCACGATGAAGTTCAGCGACTTGTTGGCCACCTGCGGAAACGGGTGCGCAGGATCGAGGCCGACCGGCACGAGCAGGGGCCGCACCTCGCGCTCGAAATAGTCGTGCACCCACTTGCGCTGGGCCGGGTTGCGCTCGCCATGGGAGATGATCTGGATGCCCTGCGCGCCGAAGGCCGGCATCAGCGCCTCGTTGTAGAGCGTGTACTGGCGCCCCACCAGGCCATGGATGGCCGTGGCGAGCTTCTCGAAGGACTCGACGCTGTAGTTGCCTTTCTGGTCACCCGCGCCGTAGGCGATCAGGTGCGGGGCGGCGCGCACTTCGAAGAACTCGTCGAGGTTGGAGGAGACGATGCACAGGTAGCGCAGGCGCTCGGCAAGCGGGACATCGGCGCGCTGGGCCCAGTCGAGCACCCGTTCGTTGAAGGCAAGAATGCTGTGATCGCGGTCCAGCAGGTCTGAACTGGCCTCGGCCGCGCCGGAGGCACTCATGGAGGAGTCGGTAAGCATGAGCACGGATTCTCGGACCAAGTGACGCTCAAGGGCGTCTTGTAGCGGGAACATGACAGTCTCTCGTGTCTATATGACAGTTCCGTGACGACTCCATGTCCATCATGACGGACCCTAAGTGCCCAGGAAGTGCCGCCGATAGCGCGGCGGCAGGTCGTCCAGGCGCATGAGCATCGGCAGGTCGGCCGTGTTGAAGTCCGGATCCCAGGCAGGTGCGCCCAGGACCTTCGCACCCAGCCGCAGGTATCCGCGGATGAGGGCCGGCGGCTCGATCGCCAGGCTGCCGTCCAGGCGCTCGACCGGCAGCGGCAGGCGCGGCTGGACGTGATAGCGGATCGGCGCCATGTGCGTTGCCGACAGTTGGCGCCAGATGCTGGCGGCGGCATCGCCGCTCACCACGCCCTGGTGCCACATGGGGATGCTGGCGCAGCCGATCATGGTGTCCAGCCCGTTGCGCTGCATGAAGGCGGCCAGCGCGCTCCACAGGGCCAGGATGACGCCGCCCTGGCGATGCTCGGCGTGCACGCAGCTGCGGCCCAGTTCGACCATGCGCTCGCGCAGGCCGCGCAACCGGGTCAGGTCGAACTCGGTGTCACTATAGGTACTGCCCACGCGCCGCGCCTGGGCGGGAGTCAGCACGCGGTAGGTCCCGATGACCTGCCGGGTGGCCTCGTCGCGCACCAGCAGGTGCTCGCAGAAGTCGTCGAAGAGGTCGACGTCGTGGCCAGGCACCGGCGTGGACAGGCGCGCGCCCATCTCCCCGGCAAAGATCTGGTAGCGCAGGCGCTGGGCCGCGCGCACTTCGTCCAGGTGGCGCGCCCAGCTGACTTCGATGCCGTCGCCGGCAGCGCGCTGCGGCGGCCGCGCCGAGGGCAGCGTGATGGCGGATGGGGCCTCCAGCAGCGCAGCCGCCGCCGGGGAAACATGGGCGCCGGCACGGCGCCTCTGGCCACGCAGGGCCAGCTTCGACAAGGGCAATGTCGGGGTCGGTAGGTCTCTCATAGGTGGCCGCAGTCTCTGGGCAGGGCATGAACCCTGCATGTCAGGCGCGTGGCACTTGCATGACGTGCGCTGGCTGGCACTTGGGCGTCTAATGCGCACTTTTCCGCCCATCCCCCGCCAAGAAACCTGGAGACCCCTCAATGGCCAGTGAGCCGATCGACATGGAAAACCGCCGCCACCAGATGTTCCCGGTGCTCACCCCGCAGGAGGTAGACCGCATCCGCCGCTTCGGCGGCGTGCGGCGCTACTCGCGGGGCGCGTGCCTCTTCACTGCCGGCGAAGCCGGGGCGGGGATGTTCGTTGTGCTGTCCGGCCAGGTCTCGATCACCCAGCGCGACGGGCTGGGCCACGTGGTGCCCATCGTGCAGCAGGGGCCCGGACAGTTCATGGCCGAAGTCGGCCAGTTGTCCGGCCAGCCGGCGCTGGTCGACGGGCATGCGGACGAGGACGTGGAAGTGCTGCTCATCCCGCCGGAGCAGCTGCGCGCCATGATCATTGCCGAGGCCGACCTGGGCGAGCGCGTGGTGCGCGCCCTGATCCTGCGCCGGGTCGCGCTCATCGAGGCCGGCGCCAGCGGGCCGGTGCTGATCGGCCCGCCGGGCGACGCGGACATCCTGCGGCTGCAGACCTTCCTGGGCCGCAACGGCCACCCCTATCACCTGGTGGATGCCAGCACCGACGCGGATGCCGCCGCCCTGCTCGAACAGTACGGCCAATGTCAGGTGCTGGCCGTCTGCCCCAACGGCTCGGTGCTCATCAACCCTTCGGAAGACGCGCTGGCCAGGTGCCTGGGCATGGTCGACAGCGGCCAGCGGGACGACCTCTTCGACGTGCTGATCGTCGGCGCCGGGCCCGCGGGCCTGTCCACGGCAGTCTATGCCGCCTCCGAGGGGCTGCGCGTCATCGTGCTGGACTGCCGCTACTTCGGCGGGCAGGCCGGCGCCAGCGCGCGCATCGAGAACTACCTGGGCTTTCCCACCGGCATCTCCGGCGGCGCGCTGGCGGGCCGGGCCTACGTGCAGGCGCAGAAGTTCGGCGCCGAGATGCTGATCCCGGCGCAGGTGGCAGCACTGGACTGCGAGGCGGCCAAGGAAGGCGGCCCGCTGTCGGTGACCTTGACCGACGGCCGGCGGCTGCGCTCCAGGACCATCGTGGTGGCAAGCGGCGCGCGCTATCGGCGCCCCGCAGTGCCGCGCCTGCCCGAATTCGAGGGACGCGGCATCTGGTTCTGGGCCTCGGCGCTGGAAGCGCGCGTCTGCGCCGAGCAGGAGATCGCGCTGGTGGGCGGTGGCAACTCGGCCGGACAGGCGGCGGTGTTCCTTTCGCAGCATGCGGCCAAGGTCAACGTGCTGGTGCGCGGGCCATCGCTGGCGGCCAGCATGTCTCGCTACCTGATCGACCGGCTGGACGCCACGCCCAACATCGAGCTGCACCCGCACACCGAACTCGTCCGGCTGCACGGCGACCCGGACCGCGGGCTGGAAGGCGCCACCTGGTTCGACCGGCAACTGGCGGCCGAGCACGACTGCCAGGCGCGCAACATCTTCCTCTTCGTGGGCGCCGAGCCCGAGACGCAATGGCTGGCCGGCTGCGGCGTGGCGGTGGACTCGCATGGCTTCGTGCTCACGGGCACTGCGGCAGCCGCGGCCAACAACGGCACGCATCCCGGCCATTCGCCCACGACGCTGGAGACCAGCGTGCCGGGCGTGTTCGCGGTGGGCGACGTGCGCTCGGGCTCGGTCAAGCGCGTGGGCGGCGCCATCGGCGAAGGCGCGGCGGCGGTGGCCTCGATCCACCAGCGGCTGTCCAACACGCAGGCGGTGGCCTAGTAGCGCATTTCGAGAAGTCGGGACGCCTGCGGGTCTTGGCGGGCGTGGCTATGCTGCGCTGCCGTCATCAGCAACCCCTTACGGAAGAGGAACAGGCCCCATGTCCGACCCCAAGACCATCGACGTCTACTCGTGGCCCACGCCGAACGGACACAAGGTCCACATCATGCTGGAGGAATGCGGCCTGCCCTACCGCGCGCATCCGGTCAACATCGGCAAGGGCGACCAGTTCGCGCCGGAGTTCCTGGCCATCAGCCCCAACAACAAGATTCCCGCGATCACCGATCCGCAGGGCCCGGACGGCCAGCCGATCTCTCTCTTCGAGTCCGGCGCGATCCTGGTGTACCTGGCCGGCAAGACGGGCAAGTTCCTGCCCCAGGGCGACCGCGCGCGCTACGAGGTGCTGCAGTGGCTCATGTTCCAGATGGGCGGCGTCGGGCCCATGCTGGGCCAGGCGCACCACTTCCGCATCTATGCGCCGGAGAAGATCGCCTACGCCGTCGACCGCTACACCAACGAGGCCAGGCGGCTCTACGGCGTGATCGACAGGCAGCTGGCCAGGCACCGCTTCATCGCCGGCGACAGCTACACCATTGCCGACATCGCCATCTTCCCGTGGCTGCGCAGCTGGCAGAACCAGGGCATCGTGCTGGAGGACTATCCGCACCTGAAGAAGTGGTTCGAGGGCATCGAGCAGCGGCCTGCCGTGCAGCGCGGCGTGAAGGTCCTGGCCGACCTGCGCAAGCCGCTCACCGACGACAAGTCGCGCGACATCCTGTTCGGCAAGTCGCAGTACGAGCGGCGCTGATCAGGAATTCGGCAGCGCGCACAGGCTACAATCGCGGGCTCGTCGGGGCGTAGCGCAGCCTGGTAGCGCATCTGCTTTGGGAGCAGAGGGTCGCGAGTTCGAATCCCGCCGCCCCGACCATTCACACGCAAGACAAGCCGCCGCCAGCCCTCGCTGACGGCGGCTTCTCTTTTTCATTTCGCAGCCGTGTGCATCGCGTGCAGCTTCTGCATGCCACCCAGCCAGCGGTCGTAGTCGGCGGCCTTCGCCTGAAAGTACTGCAGCACCTGCGGATGCGGCAGGACCAGGAACTTCTCGTCCCGCATCGTCGCCACCACTTCGGCGGCGACCTGCTCGGGGCTCAGGATCCCGTCGTGGCCGGCCGAGCCGCCGTCGCCGGTGACCATGCGCGTCTGCACCGACTGCGGGCACAGGCAGGACACGCGCACGCCCTTGCGCCCGTAGGCGATGCGCAGCCATTCGGCAAAGGCCACCGCCGCATGCTTGGTGACGCCGTAGGGGGCCGTCTCCACGATGTTGAGCAGGCCCGCCGCCGAAGCGGTGACGAGGAAGTAGCCCTCGCCCCGCGCCACCATCTCCGGCACCACCGCACGGGCGGCCCAGACGTGGGCCATGCCGTGGACCTGCCACATCTTGTCCCACAGCGCATCTTCGAGCTCGAAGCCGCCCATGCGCCCGAGGATGCCGGCGTTGGAGACGTAGATGTCGACCTGGCCGAAGCGCTCGCGCGTCGACGCGATCAGCGCCTGGATGTCGGCCTCGCGGCTCACGTCGCATTGCACAGCCAGCGAGTTCGCGCCGATCTCCGCGGCCACGGCCTGCGCGCCCGCAAGGTCCAGGTCCGCCACGACCACGCCCCGCGCGCCCTCTTGCGCAAGGCGCATGGCGATGCCGCGCCCGATGCCGCTGGCGCCGCCGGTAACCACGGCGACCTTGTTCCGGATATCCATGTTCGCAAGCCTCCTGATGTGCTGGATGTTGAACCGAGCCGGCAGTATCGGGCGCCGGCCAGCCGCGCCCGGCCGCCTGGGCGACAGCGCGGCCCGCCTTCAGCCCGGGCCCTGGAGCAGGGCAAGGGTCAAGGGGTCGCCCTGGCCCCCGTAGTACTTGTCCAGCGCCTGGCCGAACACGGCCTCCTGCGGCACCGCGGCGCGAAAGAGCGTCATGCAGGAGCGGAACTTGAGGTCGTCCGGCGTGTGGAAGACCTGGAAGGCCGTGCGCCCCTGAAGGCCGATCACCAGCGACGTGCACTGCGCCAGCCGCGGCCCGAGCACCGGGTGCTGCCAGTACGCCAGCGCCTCGCCGCGCGAGCCGATGCCGTAGTACTGGGCGGTGCTGCTTCGCCCGAGTTCGGCCAGTTGCGGGAAGACGAACCACATCCAGTGGCTGCGTTTCTCGCCCGCCTCCAGCTCGGCGCAGGCGTGCGCGTAGACGGGGGCCTGGGCGCGGACGAAGCGCGCCAGTTCGAAGGGATCGTCGTGAGGCTGGGTCATGGTCGGCATCCCGCGTGGCAAAATCGATGGCTGTCTGCCCGTAGCTCAGTTGGATAGAGCACCTGCCTTCTAAGCAGGTTGTCGGGGGTTCGATCCCCTCCGGGCAGGCCAAGCCCCACCCGGCGACTCATACTTTCGGCTGACCACCGAACGTCGTACGGCAAACTACGCATATCACGCCTTGCGCCGCCCGCCTATCCTCCCGCACCCGAACCCACGTGCGCAAAGAATGGATCTGGATTTCATCTATCAGAAGGTGCAGGTGCTCAGCCCCAAGGCCGCGAAGATCGCGCTGCGGATGCTGGACAACGACCCCCATGTTCCCACCGAGTGGGTGATGGCGCTGCGCCCGGCCCTGAAGATGCGCAGCAACGACGCGACGTCCTTCGGCGGCACCGACTGGATGACCATGGTGGCCATCGAGCGCCCCGGCATGCGCAAGTTCACCGAACGCTTCGAAAGCCGCGAACAGCGCCATGCGCGGCTGTGGGTCACCAGCCTGCGCAAGGCCTCGCGCGCCGCACTCCAGGCGCAGCACAGCGTCCTTCCGGAAGACGCCGCGAAGACGGCCTGAGCGCCCTGCCCCTGTCCGGGCGCATCGGGTGCGCCCCGCATGGGACATACCCGTAGATCGCAAGAAGCCGACAGTTCGCGCCGGCGCGCTCCTCTACATTTCGCGCGACCATGCAAGAGAGCGCACTTTCCACCGTCGGCCTGCCCGTGGCGCTGGCCATCATCATGCTGGGCCTGGGCCTGCACCTGCGGGTGGACGACTTCCGCCGCATCTGGCGCCAGCCGCGCGCCGTGGTGGTCGGGCTGGGGTGCCAGGCCGTGCTGCTGCCGGCCATCTGCTTCGGAATCGTCAAGGCCTTCGCCATGCCGCCCGAGCTCGCGGTGGGCATGATGCTGCTGGCGGCCTCCCCCGGCGGCACCACCGCCAATCTCTACTCGCACCTCTTCAAGGGCGACGTGGCGTTGAACATCTCGCTCACCGCGGTCAACAGCGTGCTGGCCATCGTGACCATCCCGCTCATCGTCAACCTGTCGCTGGAGCTCTTCATGGGCCAGCAGCAGTACGTGCCACTGCAGTTCCGCAAGACGCTGGAGGTGATCGTGCTGATCCTCACGCCGGTGGCCATCGGCATGTTCATCCACGCGCGCTTTCCCGCTGCCGCGCGACGCATGGACAAGCCGGTGAAGATCGCCTCGGCGCTGATCCTGCTGGTGCTGATCCTGGCGATCATGCTGCGCGAGCGCGGCCAGCTGGCCGGGTACTTCCGCCAGGCCGGCCTCGCCGCGCTGGTGTTCAACCTGGCCAGCATGTTCATCGGCTACTACGCCGGCCGCCTGGCCCGCCTCGGCGAGGCACCGAGCCGCGCCATCGCCTTCGAAATCGGCGTGCACAACAGCACGCTGGCCATCTACCTGGCGCTGGCCATCCTCGGCAACAGCGCCATGTCCGTGCCGGCGGCCATCTACAGCCTGATCATGTTCGTCACGGCCGCCGCCTTCGGCTGGTGGGTGACGCGCGTTGGCCGCAAGGGGACGGCCGCCGCCGTCGCTGCCGGCAAGACCTAGAGCAGGCCGTCGGGGCGTGCGGGGCCGGCGATGGCGCGCAGGCGCTGCATGTCCAGGATCTCGATGCGGCCGTAGCGCAGCGAGATCGCCCCGTCGCGCGCCAGCGCCTGCAGCTCCTTGCTCAGCGTCGGACGGCTCACGCCCAGCATCATGGCCAGGTTGTCCTGCGAGGTGGCGATGTTCAGCCGCCCGCTGGCCGCCTGCGTGATGTCGCCGTGCGAGAGCATCACCAGCCGGCGCGCTGCCCGCTCGCGCGTGCTCTGCAAGGCCTGGCCGGCCAGGGCCTCGTAGGCCATGCGCAGGCGCGCGGCCACCAGCTTGGCGATGGCGCGGGCGAAGACCCGGTCGTCCAGCAGCGCCTCGAAGCCGCCTGCGCTCACGGCCGCGAGCTCGCTGTCTTCCAGCGCCGTCGCGGTGTGGGCGCGGCGCAGGGTGTTGTCCAGCAGGGCCACCTCCCCGATCCAGTTGCCCGGCTCGACCACGGCCAGGATGCCCTCCTTTCCGTCGCCATGCAGGATGGACAGCTTCAATGCGCCGCTCCGCACGCCGAAGAAGGCGGCGGTGGCCGGCGCGGACATGTCGCCCTGCCGGTACAGCACCTGGCCTGCCGCCAGCTTCAGCGGCTGCGCGGCGTCCAGCAGTGCTTCGCGCTGGGCCGGCGGCAGGCTGCGAAACCATGGGTTGTCTGGGAAATCTTGCATGTATCGTGAGATGGCCCAGGACAAACCCTGCATTGATAAGAAGGTGACAGTCTGTCCCCGGCCGGCTTCGCATCATGGCCGATCCGCATCCCGCCCCACGGACCAGAGCATGAGCCACGACAGCAGCACGCGCCCCCGCACCCGCTTCAACCGCATGGACCAGAGCACGCGCGAGGACTGGCAGATCCTGGGCGCCGAGTTCATGCAGCTGGCCAGCCAGCTGCCCGACCGCGTCATCGCGCATCTCGAGCTCCTGCAGGGCGACTTCGGCGGCTTCCCGATCGACCGCTACCAGCACAGCCTGCAGACCGCCACCCTGGCCCTGCGCGACGGGCGCGACGAGGAGTACGTGGTGTGCGCCCTGCTGCACGACATCGGCGACACGCTGGGCAGCTACAACCATCCGGACATCGCGGCGGCCATGCTGCAGCCCTTCGTGTCGGAAGAGAACCACTGGATGGTCAAGCACCACGGCATCTTCCAGGGCCACTACTTCTTCCACCACATCGGCATGGACCGCGACATGCGCGAGCAGTTCAAGGACCACCCGTGCTACGAGCGCACGGCCGAGTTCTGTGCGCTCTACGACAACCCCGCCTTCGATGCCGGCGCGCAGGCCTTGCCGATCGAGCATTTCGAGCCGATGCTTCGCCGCGTGTTCGCCACGCCGCGGCGCAGCGTCTACAAGGCCGCCAATTCCTGAACCCCACCCACGGAGACACCCCATGAACATCCCCGCCCTGAAAGACAAGGTCTCGCCCGAGGAATGGCAGCTGCGCGTCGACCTCGCCGCCTGCTACCGCCTGGTGGCCCTGTACGGCTGGAGCGACCTGGTCTTCACCCACATCAGCGCGCGCGTGCCGGGGCCGGAGCACCACTTCCTCATCAACCCCTACGGCCTGATGTTCGACGAGATCACCGCGTCCAGCCTGGTGAAGGTCGACCAGGACTGCAACAAGCTCAACGACTCGCCCTTCCCGGTGAACCCGGCCGGCTTCGTGATCCACAGCGCGGTGCATGCGGTGCGCGAGGACGTGCAGTGCGTGCTGCACACCCACACCCGTGCCGGCGTGGCCGTGAGCGCGCAGAAGGAAGGCGTGCTGCCCATCAGCCAGCAGTCCACCTTCGTGCTGGCCTCGCTGGCCTACCATGGCTACGAAGGCGTGGCCTTCCGCGACGACGAGAAGCCGCGCCTGCAGGCCGACCTGGGCAACGCCGACTACCTCATGCTGCGCAACCACGGCCTGCTGACCTGCGGCAAGACCATCGCCGACGCCTTTCTCTCGATGTACGTGTTCGAGGCCACCTGTCAGATCCAGATCGCGGCACAGTCCGGTGGCGGCGAGCTCACGCAGGTCGATCCGCGCATCGTGCAGGGCGTGGCCCAGGCCATGAAGGTGCAGACCGGCGGCATGGGCGGGCAGTTCGCCTGGCCGGCGCTGCTGCGCAAGCTCGACCGCACGGACGCCAGCTTCCGCCAGTAGGCGGCCGCGGCTGACGCGGCGCGTCATACTGCGCCGGCAGCGCCGCAGCGGGCCTCGGGTCTGAAATGGGGCCGTGTCCGTCATCGCCCCGCCTGCCGCGCCGTCCAGGCGCGCAGCCCGTATCAGCGCCAAGGCCGCCCATGAATCGCTGCGGCAAGCGACCAACGCGTGCCGCGAATGCCCCATCGGCGAGTTCGCCACCCAGTCGGTCATCGGCGAAGGCGCCCTGCGCGCGAAGCTGATGCTGGTCGGCGAACAGCCGGGCGACCAGGAGGACCGGCAAGGCCTGCCCTTTGTCGGTCCGGCCGGGCGGCTGCTGCAGCGCGCCTTCGATGAACTGGGCTGGCAGCGCGACAGGCTCTACCTCACCAACGCGGTCAAGCACTTCAAGTTCCAGCTGCGCGGCAAGCGCCGCATGCACAAGACGCCCGGCCAGCGCGAGGCCGAGGCCTGCCTGCACTGGTTGGACAGCGAGGTGCAGCTGGTGCGCCCGCGCGCCTTCGTCGCCCTGGGCGCGACGGCGGCCCGCTCGCTGCTGGGCAGCCCGGTCGCCGTGATGCAGATGCGCGGCCAGTGGCTCGACAGCCGCTTCGGCCCGCCGATGCTGGTCACCCTGCACCCCTCGGCGCTGCTGCGCGGCGACCCGCTGCGCCGCGAATCGGCCTGGGATGCCTGGCTGCGCGACCTGTCGGCCGCTACCGCGGTCCTGGCCTGACGCGCCGGCCGACTACACGCGCCCGGCGCCCTTGCCCACAGACGGGCACACCGTGCTCGATCCACCATCGCGGCGCGGCCTGCAGGTAGTCCGCGGCCCACGAACAAGAAGCCCGCCATGAAATTCATCCTTCGCCTGTACGCGGTCGCCCATGGCTTCATGGCCCTGCTCTTTGCCGGCGCCGGGCTCATGCTGGTGGTGTCGGCCACGCGCGCGGGCTGGGCCGCCAGCTTCGGCGACTGGGACTACGCCGCCTCCGAGGCGATGATCGAGGCAGTAGGCGTGCTGGCCGCCGCCGTGGTGGCCATGCAGATCTCGCAGACCATCGCCGAGGAAGAGGTGGTCCGCGACGCGCACATCAGCGCGCCGACGCGGGTGCGGCGCTTTCTCTCGCGCTTCATGGTCGTGATCGTGGTGGCGATCGCCGTCGAGGCGCTGGTCACCATCTTCAAGGCACGCTCGGAGCCGACGCTCATGCTCCATGCCGCCGCGCTGGTGACGGCCGTGGGCCTGCTGCTGGCCGGCTGGGGCGTGTTCATCCGCCTGAACCGGGCCGCCGAGGAGCTGGAGCCCGAAGCCATGGCGCAGGCCAAGGAAGAAGACCGCAAGCTCCAGTAGGTCAAGGCGCGGCCGGACTTGATGCGCGCGGGCCGACGGGCCATGCTGCGCCCATGCCGCAAGCCCCGCTCCTCCCGCGCCGAAAGGCCGTCGCCGCCGTGGTGGCCTTCCCTGCCCTGTGCCTCGGCCTGGCCCGTGCGCAGTCCGGCGCGCGCCGGCCGACCCCGCGGCAGACCGAGGGGCCCTTCTACCCCGTGCAATTCCCGGCCGACAGCGACAGCGACCTGCTGCGCAACGGCAGCCTCAGCTACCAGCGCGGCGAGCCGGCCTGGGTCGAGGGCACGGTGGCCGACCTGCAGGGGCGGCCGCTGGCCGGCGCGACGGTGGAGATCTGGCAGTGCGACGAGGGCGGCCACTACCATCATCCCGGCGATGGCGGGCAGGCCGACCCGGCCTTCCAGGGCTTCGGCAAGGTGCAGGCCGACGCCGAGGGCCGCTGGCGCTTCCGCACCCTGCGGCCGGTGCCCTACTCGGGACGCACGCCACACATCCACGTGAAGGTCAGGCAGGGCGCGCGCGAGCTGCTCACAACCCAGCTGTACGTGCAGGGCGCGGCGGGCAACGAGCGCGACTTCCTCTGGCGCAGCCTCTCGACCGAGGACCGAGCCGCCCTGACCCGGCCCTTCGAGCGCGTGGCGGACGGCTGGAGCGCGCGCTTCCCGATCTACCTGGGCGCCTGAGCACGCCCCCGCGCGCAAGGGGCGCCGGGCCGGTAGACTGCCGGCCATTGCCGCGACGCGCGGCAATCGCGATCGCATCCACATTCCGAACGCAGGAGGTCCGTCGCCCCATGTCTCCACCCCGCTCTACGCCCAGTCCATCGCGCTCCACACGGCCGCGCCCTGGCGCGCGCCCGGTGCGCCTGGCCTGCGCGTGCAGCGAGGCCGAGCTGTGCGACGGGTTGCTTCGCGAAGTGCGGCGCCGGCTGGGCCCGCAGCGTGTCCTTGTGGTGCTGTCGCAGGGCGAAGACTCCGGCCTGCAGATCGCCCGCGAGCACTTGCCCGCGGGAGAAGGCGCCGCCGACCTGCTGCGTGCGATCGGCCCGTGGCTGGACGAAGCCCGCGCCACCGGCGAGCCGCGCCTGCGCCACGGTCCCGAAGGCGCCGCGGCGGCCGCGCAGCGGTCCTGCCTGGTCGCCCCGCTGGCGGGGCGTTCCGGCGTGCTGGGCTTCCTCTATGCGGACATCGAGGGACGCCTGGGCCGCTTCGAGGCGCTGCACCTCGAACTGCTGGACCTGCTCGCGCAACAAGCCGCGCAGCGCCTGGAAACCCTGCGCGAGCGCGCCGCCCTGCAATGCCAGCTCGATGGCAGCGCCACCGAGCTGTCGCGCCGCAAGAGCGAGCTGGCCCTCATCACCAGCATCCAGCAGGGCATGACCCGGTGCCTGGGCTTCGACGACATCATCCAGCTGGTGGGCGACAAGCTGCGCGAGATGTTCGGCAGCGGCGACGTCAGCATCATGTGGTGGGAGCACGAGAGCAACCAGGTGCGCGCGGTCTACCGCTACGAGCACGACCGCCCCCTGCCGCTGACGCCGGCGCGCCCGCTCAAGCCCGGCGAGCCGCTGGACCTCATGCTTCACTCGAGCGAGGCCGGCGTCGCCAACACACGCGAAGAGCAGACCCGGCTGGGCCTGAAGCCCTACCCGGGCACCGACTGGGCCCACTCCATCGTCGCCGTGCCCATCATGGGCAGCGAGCGCGCGCTGGGCGTCATCGGCCTGCAGAACCACGAGCGCGAGTACGCCTTCGGCGCGCACGAGATCCGCCTGCTGGAAACCGTGGCCACCGGCATGGGCCTGGCCCTGGAGAACGCCCAGCTCTTCGACGAGACGCAGCGCCATGCCCGCGAGACGCGCGAGGCGCTGTCCCACCAGACCGCCGCCGCCGAGGTGCTGCAGGTGATCGGCAGCTCCGTGGCCGACACCGGCCCGGTGTTCGACAAGATCCTGGAGTGCTGCGAGCACCTGTTCGACGCCGCCTCGTTCTCGCTGCTGATGCTCGACGGCAACGGCCAGCTCGACCTCGCGCGGCGGCTCACCACCGCCGCCGGGCGCGCCGCCTACGGCGAGGCGCAGGCCCTCGAGCTGGAGAAGCGGCTGAACGCGAACTACCCGACGGCGGTCGCCAGCACCTCGGCGCAGCTGGCCTTCCGCACCGGCGAGCTGGTCGAGTTCCCGGACGTGCTCAACGACCCGAAGGCGCCGCAGGTGATGCGGGAGACCGCCAGGCAGATGGGCCGCAGCTACGCCAACCTCGCCGCGCCGCTCATGTGGGAAGGCCGCGGCATCGGCCTCCTGAGCATGCAGCGCGCCGAGCTGGGGCCCTTCCGCCCCTCCGAGCGCGCGCTGCTCAAGACCTTCGCCGACCAGGCGGTGATCGCCATCCAGAACGCGCGCCTGTTCAAGGAAACGCAGGAGGCGCTGGAGCAGCAGACCGCCATCGCCGAGATCCTGGCCGTCATCAGCAGCTCGCCCACCACCACGCAGCCGGTGTTCGACGCCATCGTGCAGGCCTGCCGGCGCCTCTTCAGCGGACGGGCGGTGGCCTTCTCGGTGCCCCGGGGCGGCATGGTGGAGGTGGTGGCCTTCGCCGACGATCACACGCGTGGCCATTCCAACGGCGGATTCCCCGGCCCCTGGCCGCTGGACCACGGCAGCGCCGCCGGCGCCTGCATGCTGGATGCGCGCGTCATCAACGTGGCCGACACGGCCGAGGGCGTGAAGACCTTCCCGCGGATGAAGAACCTGGCGATGGCGCTGGGCTACAAGTCGGGCCTGTTCATCCCGCTCATGAAGGACCAGCGCGCCATCGGCTGCATCGGCATCCTGCGGGCCCACACGGGCGCCTTCACCGAAGCGGAAATCCAGCTGGCCCGCACCTTCGCCGACCAGGCGGAGATCGCCATCGAGAACACCCGCATGTTCAACGAGACGCACGAGGCGCTGGAGCAGCTCACCGCCACCGCCGACGTGCTGCAGGTGATCAGCGGCTCCATGGCCGACGCACAGCCGGTGTTCGACAAGATCCTGGAAAGCTGCCAGCGCCTCTTTTCCAGCGCGCAGATGGGCATCTCGCTCGTCAAGGACGGCCACATGGTGCTGGGCGCGCACCGCGGCTCGGCGCGCGAGGTGCTCGAGAAGTTCTATCCGCGCCCGGTGATGCCCTCCAAGCCCGGCGGCGTGCAGTGGGGCCCCGAGGTGCTGCACGTGCCCGACGCGCTGGCCGACGAGCACCTGCCCGACTTCATGCGCGAGATCGCCAAGTCGATCGGCAACTACGCGGTGCTGGTCGCGCCGCTCATGTGGCAGGGCCAGGACATCGGCTCCATCCACGTGACGCGCCAGCCGGTGGGCCCCTTCGACGAGAAGGAGATCAAGCTGCTCAAGACCTTTGCCGACCAGGCGGTGGTGGCGATCCAGAACGCGGCCCTGTTCAAGCAGACGCAGGAGGCCCGCGCCGCGGCCGAGTCGGCCAACGAGGCCAAGAGCGCCTTCCTGGCCACCATGAGTCACGAGATCCGCACGCCGATGAACGCGGTCATCGGCATGAGCGGCCTGCTGCTGGACACGCCGCTGGACGCCGAGCAGCAGGACTACGTCTCCACCATCCGCGAGTCGGGCGACGCGCTGCTGACCATCATCAACGACATCCTCGACTACTCCAAGATCGAGGCCGGCCGCATGGAGATCGAGCAGCAGCCCTTCGAGCTGCGCGACTGCGTGGAGTCGGCCATGGACCTGGTCAGCACCCGCGCCACCGAGAAGCACCTGGACCTGGCCTACGTGTTCGAGGGCGAGGTGCCGCTGGCGATCCGCGGCGACCTGGCGCGGCTGCGGCAGATCCTCTTGAACCTGCTGTCCAACGCCGTGAAGTTCACCGAGACCGGCGAGGTGGTGCTGAGCATGCGCGCGCAGCGCCAGGCCAGCGGCCTGCAGCGCCTGACCTTCTCGGTGCGCGACACCGGCATCGGCCTCACGCCGCAGGGGATGGAGCGGCTGTTCCAGTCCTTCTCGCAGGCCGACTCCAGCACCACGCGCAAGTACGGCGGCACGGGCCTGGGCCTGGCCATCAGCCGGCGCCTGGCCGAGCTGATGGGCGGCAGCATGTGGGCCGAGAGCGAGGGCCCGGGCCGCGGCGCCACCTTCCACTTCACCATCGAGGCGCCCGCCGCCCAGGTGCCGCCCAGCCGCCGCCACGAGGTGCTGGGCGTGCAGGCGCAGCTGCAGGGCCGGCGCCTGCTGGTGGTGGACGACAACGCCACCAACCGCCGCGTGCTCACGCTGCAGGCGGCCAAGTGGGGCATGGAGTCGCTGTCGGTGGAGACGCCGCCCGAGGCGCTGCGCCTCATCGAGGCCGGCGAGCCCTTCGACCTGGCCATCCTCGACATGCACATGCCGGAGATGGACGGCGTGGAACTGGCACGGCGCCTGCGCCCGCTGCGCGCCTCGCTGCCGCTGGTGCTGTTCAGCTCTCTGGGCCGGCGCGAGTCGGGCGACGCTGAAAAGCTCTTCGACGCCTTCCTCTCCAAACCGATCCGCCAGTCGCAGCTCTTCGACACGCTCATGACGCTGTTGGCCGAACAGGCGCCGGCGCAAGCCCGGGCCAGGCCTGCCCGCGCCAAGGCCGCCGCAGAGGCCGCGGACAGGCGGCCGCAGATCGACCCCGAGATGGGCCAGCGCCACCCGCTGCGCATCCTGCTGGCCGAGGACAACGCGGTGAACCAGAAGCTGGCCCTGCGCCTGCTGCAGCAGATGGGCTACCGCGCCGACCTGGCCTCCAACGGCATCGAGGCCGTGCAGGCGGTGGCGCGCCAGGCTTATGACGTGGTGCTCATGGACGTGCAGATGCCCGAACTCGACGGCCTGGATGCCACGCGCCAGATCTGCAGGATGCTGCCCGGCAGCGAGCGCCCCAGCATCGTGGCCATGACCGCCAACGCCATGCAGGGCGACCGCGAGATGTGCATCGCCGCGGGCATGGACGACTACATCACCAAGCCGATCCGCGTGGACCGCCTCGTCGAGGCGCTGGCGCGCGTACCGGCCAACAGCAAGGGATTGACGGCATGAACGACGTCATCGACCCCGCCGCCTGGTCCGAACTGGAGCAGACCGCCGGCGCGGATTTCGTGGGCGAGCTGGTGCAGACCTTCCTCGAGGAAGGCCCCGGCATGCTGCAGGCGCTGCGCGACGCGCATGCCGCCGGCAGCGCGGATGATTTCCGGCGCAACGCGCATTCGCTCAAGTCCAACGGCCTGACCTTCGGTGCCCTGGGCTTCGCGGCGCAGGCGCGTGCGCTGGAGCTGGGCGGCCTCGGCGCCGCCACCCCTGCCGCGCTGGACGAGCTGCACGACACATGGCAAGGCGTGGTCGTCGCCCTGCAGGAGCGCATCGCCAATGGCTGAGTTCCAGACGAACGCGGCCCGCCTGCTGGTGGTGGACGACAACCGCGTCAACCGCATGCTGCTCACCCGCGGCCTGGAGCAGCAGGGCCACCAGGTCGCCTGCGCCGAGAACGGCCGCATCGCCCTGGACATGATGCAGGCCGGGGACTACGACCTGGTGCTGCTGGACATCGAGATGCCCGAGATGGACGGCTTCCAGGTGCTGGAGCGCCTGTCGGCCGACGTGCGGCTGCGCGACCTGCCGGTGGTGGTGACCTCCTCGCTGGAGGACATGGCCGGCGTGGTCCGCTGCATCGAGCTGGGCGCCGAGGACTACCTGCACAAGCCCATCAACGGCGTGCTGCTCAAGGCCCGCGTGGATGCCAGCCTGGAGAAGAAGCGCCTGCGCGACATGCAGAAGGAAATGGTGCGCCGCTTCGCCACCTCCGAGGTGGCGCAGGACCTGCAGCAGTCCGGCTTCGCCCTGGGCGGGCGGCGCGTGCAGGGCACGGTGCTGTTCGCCGACATCCGCGGCTTCACCACGCTGGTGGAATCGACGCCGCCGGAAGAGACCATCGAGCTGCTCAACACCTGGTATGCGCTGATGTTCGAGGCCATCAACAACCACGGCGGCGTGGTCAACCAGATGATCGGCGACGGCCTCATGTGCATTTTCGGCGCGCCCCTGCCGGTGGATGACCACGCGGCGCAGGCGGTGCATGCGGCGCTGGACATGGTGGCCATGCTGCAGGTGCTCAACAGCGAGCGCGCCGCCGCCGGCAAGTCGCAGCTGCGCATCGGCGTGGGCATCGCCACCGGCGAGATGGTGGCGGGCTATACGGGAACGCAGTCGCGCGCCACCTACACCTGCATCGGCAACACCGTCAACCTGGCGGCGCGGCTGGAATCGCACACCAAGGAAGTGGGCCGCATGATCCTCATCGACCCCGACACCTGCCGCGCCGTCGGCGGGCGCTGCGAGACCGAGGCGCTGGGCGCGGTGCAGCTGCGCGGCAAGGCCGCGCCGGTGGAGGTGTTCGCGGTGAGCGGCGCCAGCTGATCGAACGGCCGCCGCAGTGATGGAACTGCTGACCGATCCCGCCGCCTGGGTGGGCCTGGCCACCCTGGTGGTGCTGGAAATCGTCCTGGGCATCGACAACGTTCTCTTCATCGCCATCCTGGTGGAGAAGCTGCCGCCAGAGCAGCGCGACCGCGCCCGGGTCATCGGCCTGGGGCTTGCGCTGGGCATGCGCCTGGCGTTGCTGGCCGCGATCTCCTGGCTGGCCACGCTCACCAAGCCGCTCTTCGAGCTGGCGGGCTTCAGCTTCTCGGGCCGCGACCTGATCCTGCTGGCGGGCGGCGTCTTCCTGCTCTACAAGGCCACCTCGGAGCTGCACGAGCGGCTGGAGGGCCTGCCAGCGGGCGGCGAGCGCAAGCAAGAGCACGCGGGCTTCGGGCTGGTGGTGGCGCAGATCGTGGTGCTGGACGCGGTGTTCTCGCTCGACTCGGTGATCACCGCCGTGGGCATGGTCAACGACCTGCCGGTGATGATGGCCGCGGTGATCATCGCCGTGGGCGTGATGCTGGTGGCCTCGGGGCCGCTGGCGCGCTTCGTCAGCATGCACCCGACCGTGGTGGTGCTGTGCCTGAGCTTCCTGCTCATGATCGGCCTGAGCCTGGTGGCCGACGGCCTGGGCTTCCACCTGCCCAAGAGCTACCTGTACGCGGCCATCGGCTTCTCGATCATGATCGAGTTCTTCAACCAGTGGGCCCGCCGCAACCAGGCCCGGCACCTGGCGCAGCGGCCCCGGCGCGAGCGCGCAGCCGAGGCCGTGCTGCGGCTGCTGGGCAGCCGCCCGCAGGCGGGCGAGGCCACCGAGGCGGCGCCCGCGGAGGCGCCCGCCTTCGCACCCGAGGAGCGCCGCATGGTCAGCGGCGTGCTCACCCTGGCCGAGCGCACGGTCCGCACCATCATGACGCCGCGCGCCGACATTTCGTGGGTGGACCTGGAAGACCCGCCCGAGGCGGTGCGCGAGCAGTTGCTCGAATCGCCGCACAGCATGCTGGCGGTGTGCCGTGCCTCGCTGGACAACGTCGTCGGCGTGGGCCGCTCCGCCGAACTGCTGGCCGCCCTGGTCACCCAGGGCCGCATCGCGGCCGAGGGCCCGCACCTGCGCGCGGCCATCTACCTGCCCGAGCACACCACCGTGATCCGCGCCATCGACGTGCTGCGCCAGGCGCGCGGGCAGCTGGCGCTGGTGAACGACGAGCACGGCACGCTCAAGGGCCTGGTCACGCCCATCGACGTGCTGGAGGCGATCGCGGGCGAGTTCCCCGACGAGGACGAGGGCCTGGAGATCCAGAAGGCCGGTCCAGGGCAATGGCGCGTGGCCGGCAGCGCCGACCTGCACCTGATCGAGCAGGTGCTGGACACCCGCGGCCTGGTCAGCGACGAGGACCGCTACGTGTCGCTGGCGGGTTACCTGCTCGACAGCTTCGCCCGGCTCCCCCGCGCCGGCGAGACCTGGCGACACGAGGACCTGGAGTTCCGGGTGGACGAGGTGGACGCGCAGCGCATCCGGCTCGTCACCGTCCGCCGCCTGCAGGACTGACCCGGACCCGCTTCAGCGCCGTGCCAGCAGGCGCCGCGGCCCGGCCCCTTCGTCGGCCAGGGTGTCCTTCGGATTGCGCAGCCGGCAGCGATCGATCGAGAGGCAGCCACAGCCGATGCAGTCGTCCAGCTGGTCGCGCAGTCTCTTGAGCTGCGCCAGGCGCTCGTCCAGCTCGGCGCGCCAGCCCGCGGACAGCCGTGCCCAGTCGGCGCGGCTGGGGGCGCTGCCCGCCGGCAGGGTCTGCAGCGCCTGGGCGATGTCGGCCAGCGGAATGCCCACGCGCTGCGCCACGCGGATGAAGGCCACGCGCCGCAGTACGGCGCGCGCATAGCGGCGGTGGTTGCCGTCGGTGCGCTCGCTGGCGATGAGCCCCTTGCTTTCGTAGAAATGCAGCGTGGACACCGCCACGCCGCTGCGATGCGCCATCTCGCCCACGCTGAGCGTGGCGGCCATGCCTTCGGGAAGTCGGGATTGCATGAGGGAATTTGCGAAGTGGGGCTTGACCTTAACATTGGTTGAGGTTTGAGACTACGCCCCCGTACCCATCTCAATCCAAGGAATCCTCATGGCCGCACCGATCTCCAAGTCCTCCGTGTTCCGCATCGACAAGTTCGCCGTTCCGGCCGACGCCATGCCCGCCTTCCTCAGGCGCCTGCGCTGGATCGACCAGGCCCTGGCCGCCCTGCCCGGCTGCCGCCAGAACCGCGTGATGACCGAGCGCAGCGGCAGCGAGTTCAACGTGGCAACGCTGGTGGAGTGGGAAAGCAGCGAGGCCATGGCCGCGGCCCGCGCCCAGATCAGCCGGCGCTATGCGGAAGAAGGCTTCGATCCGACCGACTTCATGAAGCGGCTGGGCGTGCGCGCGGACATGGGGCTGTTCGCGGGCGCCTGAAGCCGCGCGCCGTCAAGGCGATGCAGCGTCCGGGTCCAACCGCTGGCGCAGCCGCAGCACGCCGCTGTCGACGGTGGTGAGCACCGGCACGCCCAGGCGGTCGCGCAGCAGCGGCGCCGCGCGCGCGAGGCTGAATTGCGCCAGGGCGATTACCTCGGCGCCGCGCTCGACCAGTGCCTGAGCGCCAGCCAGCGCGGCGGTGTCGTGGGCTTCCACGTCACCGGCGTTCAGGGCCGTCATCGCGTCGCCGGCCAACTCCGTATCCAGCGCGCAGCCGGCCGGAAACTCGGGCGGCATGCTCGCCAGCGTGGGGCCGAAGCTCGCCAGCAGGCCGATGCGCCGGCCGCTCTTCACCGCCTCGTCGATCATGGCCTCGTTGGGCTTGAGCACCGGCATGCCCGCATGCTGCGCCGCCACCGCCTCGATGCAGGGACCAAAGGCCGAGCAAGTGAAGAGGATGCCGTCGGCGCCGCACTCCACGACATAGTTGCCGAGGGTCGCGAAGCGCCGGTGCATGGCCTCGTCCAGCCCGCCGCCCCGCAGCGCGAGGTCACCGGACAGGCTGTCGTCCAGCACGTGCATGCGTCGGGCCTGCGGCCACAGCCGGTCGAAGGCCTCGTTGATCGGGGCCATCGAATGGACGAGGGCATGGATGAGCGCGATGCGCGGCGGCGAGGCGATGGGTGCTGTCACGGTGCTTACCAGACTCCGATGTGAATGCCATGGCGCTTGACGGCCTCGGTCTGGGCCTCGACCTGCGCATCGCCGGCGGTGATGCGATTCTTGCGGGTGAGGCTCCATCGGAGCAAGCGTGCGCGCATCTCATGCTCGACGCCATCAGGGGGATTGGCGCCCAGGTCGTGCAGCTCCTGCGGGTCCTGCTGCAGGTCGAACAGCTGCGGGCGGAATCCCTCCCAGTCGACGTACTTCCAGCGCGCCGTGCGCACCATGGTGCCGCGGCATTCGCCGGGCGCGCGGCCCAGCGTCCAGCGCGCGCCGCGGTAGGCGTAGTCGGCCTCGGAAAAGACCGCCTCGCGCCAGTCCGCAGGCACTTGGCCGGCCAGCAGCGGCGCCAGCGAGCGGCCCTCCACGCGGTGCGCGTACTCGCCCGGGTCCGTGCCCAGCGCGTCGAGGATGGTGGGCAGCACGTCGATGGCCTCCACCAGCGCATCCACCGAGCGGCCACGCGTGGCGTCCGCAGCGGCGCGGGGATCGACCACGATCAGCGGCACGCGCAGCGCGGCCTCGTAGAACAGCTCCTTCTCGCCCAGCCAGTGATCGCCCAGCATGTCGCCATGGTCGGCGCAGAAGACCACCAGGGTGTTGTCGGCCTGTCCGCTTTGCTCCAGCGCCTGCATCACCCGACCGATGTGGGCATCGAGCTGCGCCACCAGTCCCATGTAGGTGGGCTTCACGTGCGCGGCGACTTCGTCCTGGCCGAAGTTGCGGCTCTCCTCGTGCTGCTGGAAGGCGCGCACCACGGGGTGGGCATCGCGCAATTCGTGCGCTGCCTTCACGGGCGCCGGCGCGGGCTGGCCGCGGAACATGTCGTTGTAGGGCGCCGGCGCCACGTAGGGCCAGTGCGGCTTGACGTAGGACAGGTGCAGGCACCACGGCGCATCGGCGCCGCGGCGGATGAAGTCGATGGCCAGGTCGCTCAGGTAGGCGGTCTCCGAATGCGCCTCGGCCACCCGCGCCGGCAGGTGCACATGACGCATCGCCCAGCCCGAATGCACGCCGCCGTCGGGGGCTTGTACCGAGATGGCATGCGTGTTCCAGGGGTCGTCGCCGCCGTAGCCGGCCTCGCGCAGGAACTGCGCATAGTGGCTGCGGCCGTCCGGCGGGCTGTGGCCGTCGAAGCGCTCGATGGGCGAGAAGCCGCCCTCGCGCATCAGCGCGCCGCGCTCGGACTCGATCTCGATGCCCAGGCGCGCCAGCATCTCGCCGTCGGGCAGCACGTGCGACTTGCCGGCCAGCGTGGCGGCGATGCCGCGGCCGGCCAGGTAGTCGCCCAGCGTCTTCTCGGCGCGCGACAGCGGCACGCGGTTCCAGCGCGCACCGTGGCTGATGACGTAGCGGCCGGTGTAGTAGGACATGCGCGAGGGCCCGCACACCGGGCCTTGCACGAAGGCATGCCGCATGAGCGCGCCGCGCGCGGCGAGCGCGTCGATGTTCGGCGTAGGCACCGGCGAGCAGCCGTAGGCACCCACATGGTCCCAGCGCAGCTGGTCGACCATGATGAAGAGCACGTTGCGGATTGCGTCGGCGGCCATCAGCCCTCCATCTGGATGCCGGCCTGCTGCACCACCGTGCGCCACTTGGGCAGCTCGGCGCGGATCAGCGCGTCGAACTGCTGCGGCGTGCCGGCGTGCAGGTAGGTGCCCATCTTCGCGAAGCGCTCCACCACGCCCGGTTCGCCCAGGGCCTGCACGATGGCCGCGTTCAGGCGCGGCACGACCTCGGGCGGCAGGGAGCGCGGCGCCACGATGCCGGCCCAGTCGCGCACGTCGAACCTGGCAAAGCCCGCCTGGGCGAAGGTCGGCACGTTCGGAAAGGCATCCAGCGGCTGCGCCGAGGTGATGGCCAGCGCCCGCAGCCGCCCGCTCTGCACGTGCGGCATGGCCGCGGCGGCGGAGGCGAACATCAGGTCGCAGCGCCCGCCGATCAGGTCCTGCAGCGCGCCCACGGGGCCGCGGTAGGGCACGTGCAGGATGAAGGTGCCGCTCATCTGCTTGAAGTACTCGCCCATGAGGTGCGCCGGCGTGCCGTTGCCGCCGGAGGCGTAGCTCAGTTGCCCCGGCCGCTTGCGGGCCAGCGCCAGCAGTTCGTTCACGCTGCCCACGCCCAGGTCGGGCCGGGTGACCAGCACGTTGTAGGTCCACTGCGTCTGCGCAACCGGCTGCAGGTCGGCCAGGGTGTCGTAGGGCATCTTCGGCATGAGCGAAGGCAGCACCGTGTGCGGCATGAACATCACGCCAAGCGTGTGGCCGTCCGTGGCCTTGGCCACCTGCTCCATGCCGATGAGGCCGCTGGCGCCGGACTTGTTCTCCACGTAGAAGACCTGGCCCATGGCGGCGCCCAGCCGGTCGGCAAGATGGCGGGCCATCGGGTCCCAGGGGCTGCCGGCGGCGGAGGTGACGATGATGCGCACCGCCTTGGTCGGCCACGCGCCCTGCTGCTGCGCACGTGCCGCGAACGGCGCGGCGGCCAGGGCGCCCGCGGCCTGGATGAAGCTTCGGCGGCGACAGGCGCCGGAGGTGTTCTTCGTCATCGCGCTCAGTCCAGCTTGACGTTGGCTTGCCGGATCACCTTGCCCCACATGGCCCGGTCCGCCTCGATGAAGGCCGCGAACTCGGCCGGCGTGTTGCAGCGCAGCTCGCCGCCGTAGTCGCGCCACTTCCTGGCCAGCTCCTGCGACTGGCAGGCCTTGGCCATGGCGGCGCTGAGCTTCTCCAGGATCGGCTTGGGCGTGCCGGCGGGCGCGAGGATGCCCTGCCAGGCAATGGGCGTGTAGCCGGGCAGCCCTGCCTCGGCGAAGGTGGGCGTGTCGGGGAAGCTGGGATGGCGCTCCTTGCCGGTGATGGCCAGCAGCTTGAGCTTGCCCGCGCGGATGTTGCTGGCCGCCGCCGGCAGGCCGTCGAACATGAGCTGCACCTGGCCGGCCATCAGGTCGGTGTAGGGGCTGTTGCTGTTGTAGGGCACCAGGTTGCTCTTCACGCCCGCCAGGTCGTTGAACCACACGGCCGACAGGTGCGAGTAGCTCCCGATGCCGGCCGTGGCCACCGTCACCGAATCGGGCTTGGCCTTGAGCTCGGCGATGAGCGCCTTCGCGTCCTTGGCAGGCAGGCCCGGCGTGGCCACCAGGCCGGTGTTGAGCACGCCCAGCAGGCTCACCGGCGCGAAGTCCTTCTCCGCGTTGAAGGGCAGCTTGCTGTAGAGGTGCGGCACCACCGACAACGAACTGGTGGTGCCGATGTAGAGCGAGTAGCCGTCGGCCGGCGCCTTGGCCGCGACCTCGGTGCCGATGATGTTGGAGGCGCCCGGCCGGTTCTCCACGAAGAAGGACTGGCCCAGGATCTTGGTGAGCTCCGCGGCGATCTCGCGCGCGTTCGCATCCGGGCCGCTGCCCGCCGGGAAGGGGGCAATGATGCGCACCGGCTTGCTCGGGTAGTCGGCCTGGGCGGCCGCGCCGGCAGCCATCGCCGCCATCACCACGCCTGCCAGCCAGCGGCCGGCGCCCTTGTTCAAAACCTTCATCTTTTGTCTCCGGATGGGAATGCGTGCGGGCTGCACGTGTCGCCATGATATGAATCATGGCTGTATTGTCAAATTATGAGAATATGAATATCATTTCTTCATCGCATCGACTTGTTCGATGACTGCTTATCGCAAGGAGACATTGGAGATGAGCAACAAGGACCTGCAGTTCAGCCACCTGGGGCTCTATGTGCGCGACCTGCCCCGCATGGCCGCCTTCTACAAGGACGCGTTGCGCTTCACGCAGACCGACGCGGGCGACCTGGGCACGGTGCAGCTGGTGTTCCTCAGCCGCGATCCGGCCGAGCACCACCAGTTGGTGCTGGCCACCGGCCGGCCGGAGGCCCTGCCCTTCAACGTGGTCAACCAGATCTCCTTCCGCGTGCCCGACATCGCCACGCTGCGGCGCTTCCACGACCGGCTGCTGGCACACGGCGCGGGCGACATGCATCCGGTGACGCATGGCAACGCGGTCTCCATCTACTGCCGCGACCCGGAGGGCAACCGGCTGGAGCTGTTCATGGACACGCCCTGGTACTGCGAGCAGCCGCTGCGCGAGCCCATCGACATCACCCAGCCCGACGAGGCCATCCTGGCGCAGGCCGAGGCCATCGCGAAGCGCTTCCCCAGGTTCATGAGCCGCGCCGAATGGCAGGCCGGGGTGGCGCGGCGCATGCAGGAGGACCAGCGTGGCGACTGAGTTCGACGTCGCCATCGTCGGCCTGGGTCCCACCGGCGCGACGCTGGCCAACCTGCTCGGCGCCGCGGGCCTGTCGGTGCTGGTGGTGGACAAGGAAGCCGGCGTGTTTCCGCTGCCGCGCGCCATCCACTTCGACGGCGAGGTGCTGCGCATCCTGCAGAACGCTGGCCTTCGCGACGAGGTGCTGGGCATCGCGCGCCCGGGCATGCAGGGCATGCACTTCGTGAACGCCGCCGGCGAGACCCTGCTGATCCGCGGCGGCACCGCTGCTCTTGGCCCGCACGGGGGCGCCAACAACTACTACTTTCACCAGCCGGAGCTGGAGTCGGTGCTGCGCGCCGGACTCGCGCGCTTCGCGAAGGTGGAAGTGCGGCTGGGCCACGAGTTGCTGGCGCTGGAACAGGACCCGCACGGCGTGCAGTTCACCCTGCGCGACCGGGCCACCGGGCAGGAGACGCAGCAGCGCGCCCGCTACCTGGTCGGCTGCGACGGCGCCCGCTCCCCCGTGCGCCAGTACATGGGCAGCCCCCTGGTCGACCTCGGCCTGCGCCAGCCCTGGCTGGTGTTCGACGTGGTGCTGAACGAAGCCGTGGACCTGCCCACCCACACGGTCCAATACTGCGACCCGGTCCGCCCCATGACCTACTGCAACGTGGTGGGCAAGCGCCGCCGCTGGGAGATCATGGTGATGCCGGGCGACGACCGCGAGGCCCTCGTGCAACCCGAGTCGCTGTGGAAGCTGGTCGCCCCGTGGGTGCGCCCCGAGCAGGCGACGCTGGAGCGTGCCGCCATCTACACCTTCCATTCCGTCATCGCGCAAGGATGGCGCCAGGGCCGACTGCTGCTGGCGGGCGATGCCTGCCACCAGACGCCGCCCTTCCTCGGCCAGGGCATGTGCGCCGGCATCCGCGATGCGGCCAACCTGGCCTGGAAGCTCGAAGCGGTGCTGTCGCGCCGCGCAACCGACGACCTGCTCGACACCTACGAGAGCGAGCGAGCGCCGCACGTGCGCTCGCTCATCGAGCTGGCGGTGCGCCTGGGCAACATCATCCAGACCACCGACCCGCAGCTGGCGGCCGAACGCGATGCGCGCTTCGCGGCCGGCCGCCCCGAGATCTTCGAGCTGCCGCCGCAGATGCTGGGCCGCGGTGCCTTCGACGAGGCCGCGCCCGACTCGCCCGCCGGCCGCCCCTTTCCCCAGCCGCGCCTGCCCGACGGCCGCCTGCTCGACGAGTTGCTGGGCCCGCGCAGCGCAGTGATTGGCCGCGCGGATGCCCTGGCCGCCGCCTGCCCCGCCACGCTGGAGCGCTGGCAGCGCGCCGGCGCCATCGTCATCGACGAGCCGGCCGCACCGCTGGCCGAGTGGCTCGAAGCCCACCAGGCCCGTGCGGTGATACTGCGGCCCGACCGATATATCGTCGGCATCGCGCGCACGGGGCCGGAGCTGGATCGCATCTCGCAATACCTCCCTGTCGCGCCATGAAGAAGAACGCGACAAGAAGGAGCCCGCGTGGCCGCTGCCGAAAAATCCATGTCCAGCCTGGGCCGCATGCTGGCCGTGCTCGACCTGTTCGACGACACCCGCCTCACCCGCACCGCCGAGGACATCTCGGCGCAGCTGGAGGTTTCACTGCCCACCGGCTACCGCTACGTGCGGCTGCTGCTGGAAGCGGGGCTGCTGCAGCGCGTGGAGGATTCGCACTATGCGCTGGGGCCGCGGATCATCGTGCTGGACCACTACATCAAGAAGGCCGACCCGGTGCTGCGCGAAGGCATCCCGGTGATGCGCGAGCTGGTGGCGGCCACGGGCTTCGACTGCGTGGTGTCGGGCCTGTTCGGGCACCAGGTGCTGGACACGCACCGCGAGATGGGCAGCACCCCGCCGGCACTGGCCTACGGGCGCGGCCGGCCCAGGCCGCTGTTCCAGGGCGCAGCGCCCAAGGTGCTGCTATCCACCTTCAGCTCACCGCAATTGCGCAAGCTCTTCGATGCGCGGCAACAGGAAGCGGTGAAGGCCGGCCTGCCCGGCGAGTGGAGCGAGTTCAGGCGGCACTTCGCGGCCGTCCGCAAGGCGGGACACTACGTTTCCATCGGGGAGCTGGAGCCGCAGCTGGCGGCCATCGCGGCGCCCATCCTCAAGCACGACGGGGGCGCCTGGGCGGCCCTGTCGCTCGTCTTCGACACCTCGCGCCTGGCCATTGTCGACACCGACAAGCTGGTGTCGCTGATCACCGAGGCCGCGGGCCGGATCGGAGGTCGGCTGGCGTAGATCACTTTCCTTCACTTCATCACAGAGCAGGTACGGCATGAAACTCATCAGCTTCCAATACAACGGCATCGACAGCTACGGCGCGGTGCAGGGCGACCGCGTGGTCGACCTCGGCGCGGTCTTCGGTGCGCGCGCCGGCGACCTCAAGGCGCTGATCGCCGCCAACCTGCTGGGCGAGGCCGCGAATGCCGTGGCCAGCGCCAAGGCCAGCCTGCCGCTGAGCGAAGTGAAGCTCCTGCCGGTGGTCCCCAACCCCGGCAAGATCATCTGTGTGGGCCTGAACTACGGCGAGCACGTGCGCGAGACCGGCCGCGAGATCACCGAGAAGCCCGCCCTCTTCCTGCGCGTGGCCGACTCGCAGCTCGCGCATGGCGAGGACATCATGCTGCCGCCCGAGTCGACGCGGCTGGACTACGAGGGCGAGATCGCCATCGTCATCGGCCAGGGCGGCCGCCGCATCGCCGAAGCGGATGCCTGGAAGCACATCGCTGGCTACGCCTGCTACAACGACGGCACCATCCGCGACTGGCAATCCGCCACCACGCAATGGACGGCCGGCAAGAACTTCTGGCGCACCGGCGGCTTCGGCCCCTGGATGGTCACGCGCGACGAGATCGCCGACGACCAGGTCATGACGCTGGTCACCCGCCTGAACGGCCAGGAGATGCAGCGCACCACCACCGACAAGATGATCCACAGCATCCCGGCGCAGATCGCGCACATCTCGGCCTTCACGCCGCTGCAGCCGGGCGACGTGATCGTGACCGGCACGCCCGGCGGGGTGGGTGCCAAGCGCAACCCGCCCGTGTGGATGAAGGCGGGCGACGTGGTGGAGATCGACGTGGACGCGATCGGCGTGCTGCGCAACGGCGTGCGCGCCGAGTAGCGGCGGCTAGTTCCGCGGCGCGCCCGTGCCGGTGCTGGCGCCAGTGCTGGTCCCAGCGCCGGTACCCGGCCCGGCGGCCCCGTTCGCGCCGCTGTCGCTGCCGGAGGGCGAAGGGGAAGGATCTGCCCGCTGCTGCACCGCAGGTGCCTCCGGATTCAAGGGGCCTGCCCGGTCATGGGACAGCAGGTTGTAGCTCAAGGCGCCCACCACCAGCACCGCCACGAGGCCGGCGCCCCAGCGGAAGGCCCGCTTGTTGTCGTGGCGGTTGTCATGCGCCTGTTCGCGCGTCGATGGGTTCATGGCCGTCACCCCTGCTGCTTGTTGCCGGGCTTGCCCTGGCCGTCGCGGTCAGCGTCGGCGCCCGAAGACGCAGTGCGCGTGCTCCGGTTGGCGCGCCACGCATTGAAGTCCTCGGCGAACTTGCCGTAACGCTCGCGGCGGTAGGCCTCGTAGTCGTCGTCGAGTTGCTGCATCTGCTCGTGGCGCCATTGCTCGTAGTCGGGGTCGAAGCGGCGGCCTTGCGCCCCGCTGCCGCGCTGGTCCTCGTCCCGGCTGAACTGATTGGGTACGCGGCCCTGGCGGTCCTCGAAGCGGCGGTGGTGCTCGACGTCGTAGTCGCCATAGCCGCCGAACTGGTGCGCATGCCGGCCACCACTGGCTTCCATGGCGCCTTCGGCGCTGTACCAGTCCTCGCGGAAATCGCCGCGGTCCGCAGAGCCATAACCGGCGCGCTGGCCGCGGCGAGGCTCCAGGCTGTTCTCGTAGCCGCCGTACTGGCCGCCGTAAGGACTTTCATAGGGGCTGCCATGGCGGCGCTCGAACTGCTCGTGCTGCATCTGCGCTTCGCGGTTCCATTGCGGCGACGAGGCGCCGCGGCGTGGATCGTGGCCGATGCGTTGGGTGCCGTCCTCGCGGGCCCGGCGGCTGTCGTGGCGTGAGTTCATCGGGTGCTCCTTTCGGCTGGCGTTCACATGCAAGCCTTCACCTTAGGCGCGAGGCGCCGGCCCGAAGGTAGGAGCACCGAATCGGCCCGCGTAGGAAGCGGCGGCGCCGCGCTGACACGCGGGCCGCTCAGGCTTCCGGGGACTCGGTGTCCAGGCCGCCGCCGGCAATCGCGTCGCGGGCCGCCTGGGCCAGCTTCTCGTAGCGGTCGCGGAAGATCTGCAGTTCCTTGTCCTCCAGCTCCTCCAGGTCCAGCAGCGCGTTGTGCGCGCCGCGCGTGGCGCGGATCAGCTCGTCCAACTTGATCTGGATGGCCGCGGTGTCCCGGTTCTGCGAGTTCTGGATCAGGAACACCATCAGGAAGGTCACGATGGTGGTGCCGGTGTTGATCACAAGCTGCCAGGTGTCGCTGAAGCCGAAGACCGGCCCGCTCACGATCCAGGCCAGCACCACGCCCAGTGCCAGGATGAACACGCCCGGCCGGCCGCAGAAGCGCGAAGCCCCCGTGGCAAAGCGCGTGTACGCGTCGGGATGCTTCATTCGTGCCTCCGAATGGAACTGAACACGCGGGCCAATATAGCCACGACGGGGGGAATGCGCGCTGCGCGGGCGGCAGGCCCTCGCCTCGTCCTACAGGCCGGGCATGCCCGGCGCGCACACTGGAATCACCTCTCTTTTGTGAAAGGAGCCAGACCATGCCAGACAGCAAGAGAAAGCATGCGGCGCGCCGCGGGCCGGCCTCGCCTGGCAGCCCGAGCGACATGAAGGGCGTCGAGAAGAAGCAAAGCAACCCGGACGGCGCGACACCGGCCGAACTGCCGACGGTGACGCCGCGCGTTCCCACGAACGCCCCCGCATCGAGGAAGCAGTCCTGACCGGCGGGCGCCTACAAGCACTTGGCCGCTTGCCCGATCAACGCGGCTGCGAGGGCGCGACATAGTGATCCCCAGGGCGGCACGTCAGCTGCCCACCCCACCCAGGAGATTCACATGACCCCTGTGAGCGAAACCACCCGCAACGTGATTTCGTCCGAGCGCGTGGAAGGCACCACCGTCTACGCGACCAACGGCGACAAGCTCGGCACCATCGACGACCTGATGATCGACAAGGTCTCGGGCCAGGTCTGCTACGCGGTGCTGGAGTTCGGCGGCTTCCTCGGCATCGGCACCGACCGCTACCCCGTGCCCTGGAGCATGCTGGACTACGACACCTCGCGCGAAGGCTACGTCGTGCCGCTGGACAAGGCCCGCATCGAAGGCGCACCGCGCTATGCCAAGGACGAGGTGCGCGACGTCTACGACCCGGACTACAGCCGCAACATCAACAGCTACTACGGCGTCGGCCCGCTCTGAGGCGGCCGCCCCGCTAGCCCACCGCGCGGATGCGCCCCTCGCGCGCCGCCTGGGCCAGCAGCGCCGCCACGGCGCATGAAGCCAGCCGGGTCGGCTCCGAGTCGGCCCGGCTGGTGAGGATGATCGGCACCTTCGCGCCCAGCACGATGCCCGCCGCATAGGCGCCGGCCAGGAAGGTCAGGCTCTTGGCGAGCATGTTGCCGGCGTCCAAATCGGGCGCGATCAGCACGTCGGCATTGCCGGCGACCGGCGACTCGATCCCCTTGATGCGCGCCGCTTCCGCATCGATGGCGTTGTCCATCGCCAGCGGCCCGTCGAGCACGCCCCCGGTGATCTGGCCGCGGTCGGCCATCTTGCACAGCGCCGCCGCATCGAGGGTGGACGGCACCTTCGAATTCACCGTTTCCATGGACGAGAGGATGGCCACGCGCACCGTGGTCAGCCGCAGCGCGTGCGCCAGGTCGATGGCGTTCTGCACGATGTCGACCTTCTCGTCCAGCGTCGGCGCGATGTTGATGGCCGCGTCCGAGATGATCAGCGGCTGCCCATGGCCCGGCACGTCCATCACGAAGCAGTGGCTGATGCGCCGCGCGGTGCGCAGGCCGCCGTCGCGCCGCACGACGGCGCCCATCAGTTCGTCGGTATGCAGGCTGCCCTTCATCAGGGCGTCGACCTTGCCGTCGCGCGCGAGTGCCACGGCCTGCTCGGCCGCGGCATGGCTGTGCGGCGCATCGACGATCTCGATGCCTTCGAGCGAAGCATCCAGTTCGGCCGCCGCGGCCTCGATCCTGGCGCGCGGCCCCACCAGCACCGGCACCATCAGGCCCAGCTTCGCGGATTGGAGCGCGCCCTCGAGCGAGGGCCCGTTGACGGGGTGGACCACCGCCACCCGCAGCGGCGGAAACTGCCGCACGACGGCGATCAGGCGGTCGTAGTGGGGATGCGAAGCGGCTGCGTTGTCAGACGACATGGTGAACCCTCCGGCGCGAGCGCCTAATACCTGAGCGGTGACGTGGGAATCAATAGGAAACTGCCGCATCTTTGGTGCATGCTGCCCCGCAACATAGCACGCCCAGATGGAGGAGTCATGAGCAATCCCCTCGCTCGCTTTCCGGACGCCACGGCCCTGCGCAAGGCCATGCAGGACCTGGCCGCCTACAGCATCGACACGTGGCAGCGCAGCGTGCTCACCGCCGACGTGCTGCGCGAACGCGGCAACGACTTCCTCGAGCACATGCGCGCCGGCACGCCGGCGCTGCTGAAATTCGAGCACGAGCTGCTGGTCGATGGCCGCACCCTCCCCCATCCGTGCAACTACTCGCTGCTGCGCATCGTGCCGCCGGCCGGCACGCTCATCGATCCGGCCAGGCGCCCCATCGTCATCGTCGACCCGCGCGCCGGCCACGGTCCGGGCATCGGCGGCTTCAAGTCGGATTCGGAGGTGGGCGTGGCGCTGCGCGCCGGCCATGCGGTGTACTTCGTCACCTTCGCGCCCGAACCGGAGGAAGGCCAGCGGCTGCTGGACGTGGCCCGCGCCGAAGCCGCCTTCCTCGAGGAGGTGATCCGGCGCCATCCCGAGTGCGAGCAGAAGCCCGCCGTGATCGGCAACTGCCAGGCCGGCTGGGCCATCGCGGCCCTGGCCTCGGTGCGCGGCGACGTCATGGGCCCGCTGGTGCTCAACGGCGCCCCGCTCTCGTACTGGGCCGGCAGCTCCGAGCAGAACCCCATGCGCTACTCGGGCGGCATGCTGGGCGGGGCCTGGCTCTCTGCCTTCACCGCCGACCTGGCGGGCGACCGCTTCGACGGCGCCTGGCTGGTGAACAACTTCGAGAACCTCAACCTGGGCAACACCTACTGGGGCAAGCTCTACAACCTCTACGCCAACGTCGACACCGAGCGCGAGCGCTTCCTGGAGTTCGAGCGCTGGTGGGGCGGCTACTTCCGCATGACGGGCGAGGAGATCGAGGCCATCGTCGAGAACCTCTTCGTGGGCAACCGGCTCGCCCGCGGCGAAATCGAGGCCGAAGGCGTGAAGATCGACCTGCGCAACATCGAGTCGCCGGTGGTGGTGTTCGCCTCGTGGGGCGACAACATCACGCCGCCTCAGCAGGCGCTGAACTGGATCCTGGACGTGTGGGGCACCGAGAAGGCGCTGGTGGCCGCGGGCCGCACCATCGTCTACATGCTGCATCCCACCATCGGGCACCTGGGCATCTTCGTGGGCGGCGCGGTGGCCCGCAAGGAGCACGACCAGGTGGTGAACACGCTGGACCAGATCGAGGCGCTGCCGCCCGGCCTGTTCGAGATGAAGATCGAGACGCAGGATGCGGATGCGCCCTTCCCGGCCCTCGACACCGGAGGCTACGGGGTGCGCTTCGAGACCCGCGGCTTCGACGACATCCGGGCCCTGGACCCCGACGGCGGCCGCGCCGACGAGGCGCTGTTCAGCACCGTGGCGCAGATGTCGGAGCTGAACATGCAGGCCTACCGCACCTTCGCCCAACCCTTCGTGCGCGCCATGGGCAGCCGCGCGCTGGGCGACTTCATGCGCTGGCTGCACCCGCTGCGCCAGCAGCACCTGCTGTTCTCCGACATGAATCCCTTCGCGCCCTGGCTGCGCCTGGCGGCCGGGCGCGCGCGCGAGCAGCGCCAGCCGGCGCCGGCCGACAACGCCTGGCTGGCCTGGGAAAGGCTCGGCTCGGAATGGATCACCGAAAGCCTCAACCGCCTGGGCAGCGCCCGCGACGAGGCCTCGGAGCGATGGGTGATGATGGCCTATGGCTCGCGCGGCCTGGGCGCGCTGCTGCCGCCCGCGGTGGCCGACGAACTGGCCGCGCTGCAGCGCGCCGGCGCCGACGAGGAGAAGGCGCGCCGCCTCGCCCTGGAGCACGTGGACAAGGGCGGCTTCGCCGATGCCGTCTGCCGCATCGTTCTGGCCGGCATCGCGCGGGGCGGCGGCATCGAGCGCCGCAACCTGCGGCTGGCCCAGCTGCTGGGCAGTTCGCACCGCGAGATGGTGCGCCAGATGGTGGGCGTGCCCCCCGGCGCCGAGCAGCTGGACTGGCCCAAGATCCTGGACGCGCAGGCCCTCATCGTCACTTTCGCGCCGAAGGAGGCCATGGCCGCGCTTTCCACGCTGCTGCCCACGCGCAAGGAGCGTGAACACGCGCTGGCGCTCGCTGCCGCGGTGCTCATGGCCGAGCCCGCGCTGTCCGACCCGGCGTCGCCGGCTGCGCAGTTCATCCGCGAGCAGCTGGACGTGGACCCGGCGCGCGTCGCGGCGCTGTCGCTCACGCTTGCGCAGACCGTGGCCGGCGACGAGGGCCGCAGTGCGCCGGCTGCGTCTACCGGCGCGCCCGCGGCCAAGCGCGCGCCCCGCACCGCGAAGCCGGTGGCGAAGGCACCCCGCAAGGCGCCCGCCAAGGCGCCGGTGAAGCGCGCCGCCAAAGCGGCCCAGCGCGAACTGCGCCTGGTCGTCAACAAGCCCGCGGCCAAGAAGGCCGCTGCCGCCCGGAAGCGCTCCTCATGAGCACCGCCGCGCAAAAGCCGCTGGCCGGCAAGAAGATCCTGGTGACGGGCATCGCCAACGACCAGTCCATCGCCTGGGGCTGTGCCGCCGCCTTCCAGGCCCTGGGGGCGGAACTGGCCATCACCTACCTCAACGACAAGGCCCGGACCTATGTGGAGCCGCTGGCCGAGTCGCTCGGCGCCGAACTGCTGCTGCCGCTGGACGTGACGCAGCCGGGCGCGCTGGAGTCGGTGTTCGCCGCGCTGGGCCAACGCTGGGGCGTGCTGCATGCCGCCGTGCATTCCATCGCCTATGCGCCCAAGGCCGACCTGCAGGGGCGCCTGGTCGACTGCTCCGCCGCCGGCTTCGGCATGGCCATGGACGTGTCCTGCCACAGCTTCATCCGCATGGCGCACCTGGCCGAGCCCCTGATGCGCGAGGCGGGCGGCACGCTGATCACCATGAGCTTCCACGGCGCGCACAAGGTGGTGGAGAACTACAACGTGATGGGGCCGGTGAAGGCCGCGCTGGAGGCTTCGGTGCGCTACCTCGCGCACGAACTCGGGCCGCAGGGCATCCGCGTGCACGCCGTGTCGCCGGGGCCGATCCGCACCCGCGCGGCCTCGGGCCTGGCCGAGTTCGATGCGCTGCTGGACGATGCCACCGCACGCGCGCCGGCGCACCAGCTGGCCGGCATCGAGGACGTGGGCTACGCCACCGCCATGCTGTGCACCGACCATGCACGGCTGCTGACCGGCTCGACGCTCTATGTCGACGGCGGCTACCACATCATGAATTGAAGGGCTGTCCACCATGATCGAAGCCTCGGCCGAATCCGGCATGGTGGCGGTGGCGAACGCGGGTTCGTCGAGCCTCAAGTTCTCGCTCTACGAACCGCTGGGCGACGGCGACCTGCGCCTGGTGCTGCGCGGCCTGGCCGAAGGTCTGGACACCTCGCCGCACTTCGTCGCCAAGGACCCCGACGGCCGGGTGCTGCGCGAGCACCGCTGGGGCGAAGGCCAGAAGCTGGGCCACGACGCCGCGCTGCACCATGTGATCGCCGCCGTGCGCGAACTGGTGCCCGGCGGCACGCTGCGCGGCATCGGCCACCGGGTGGTGCACGGCGGGCCGGACTATTCGCAGCCGCTCGTCGTCACGCCCGAGCTGATGCCCAGGCTGGAGGCGCTCTCGCCGCTGGCGCCGCTGCACCAGCCCAACAACCTCTCGCCCATCGCGCTGGCCTTCGAGGCCCTGCCCGGCGTGCCGCAGGTGGCCTGCTTCGACACGGCCTTCCATCGCAGCATCCCGGAACTCGCGCAGATGTACGCGCTGCCCCTGCGCTACTTCGACGAGGGCGTGCGGCGCTACGGCTTCCACGGGCTCTCGTACGAGTACATCGCCTCGCGGCTGCCGCAGGTGGCGCCCGACCTGGCCCGGGGCAAGGTGATCGCCATGCACCTGGGCAACGGCGCCAGCCTGTGCGCCATGGACGCCGGCCGCAGCATGGCCAGCACCATGGGTTTCAGCGCGCTGGAGGGCCTGCCGATGGGCACGCGCAGCGGCGCCATCGACCCCGGGGTGCTGCTGTACCTGCTGCAGCAGCGCGGCATGTCGCCCAAGGAGGTGGAGCGCATGCTCTACAAGGACTCGGGGCTGCTGGGCATCTCGGGCGTGTCCAGCGACATGCGCGACCTGCTGGCCAGCGACGCGCCGCGCGCCGCGCTGGCGGTCGACCTGTACGTCTACCGGATCGTGCGCGAGGTGGGCTCGCTGGCGGCGGCGCTGGGCGGGCTGGACGGCATCGTCTTCACGGCCGGCATCGGCGAGCACGCGGCGCCCGTGCGCGCGCGGGTCATCGAGGGCCTCGGGTGGCTGGGCCTGGAACTGGACGCGCAGGCCAACGCCCAGGGCGGGCCGCGCATCGGCGGCGCCGCCTCGCGCTGCCAGGCCTGGGTCATCCCGACCGACGAGGAACTGATGATCGCCCGCCACACCCTCGCGGTCCTGGCTGGACGGTAGCGCTATCACCCTCTATAAAATGGGGGCATGAACCAGCCGAGCGCCGCGGCACCCGCCGCCCCCCGACGCACCCGCCGCGGCAGCGGCGCCGTCACCCTGCACGATGTGGCCAAGCTGGCCGGCGTGGCGCCCATCACGGCCTCGCGCGCGCTCAGCTCGCCCAAGCAGGTCTCGCCGGAAGTGCTCAAGCGCGTGACCGAGGCGGTAAGCAAGACCGGCTACGTGCGCAACGGCCTGGCCGGCAGCCTGGCCTCCACGCGCAGCCGTCTGGTGGCGGCGGTGGTGCCCAGCATCAGCGGGCCGGTGTTCCAGAACAGCATCCAGGCCCTCACCCAGGCGCTGGCCGAGGAAGGCTACCAGCTGATGCTGGGCCAGAGCGGCTACGTCGACTCGCGCGAGGACGCGCTGCTCGAAGCCATCATCGGGCGCCGTCCCGACGGCATCGTGCTCACCGGCATCATGCATTCGGCCGAGGGCCGCAAGCGCCTGATGGCCGCCGGCATCCCGGTGGTGGAAACCTGGGACCTGACCCCCACCCCGCTGGACCTGCTGGTGGGCTTCTCGCACGTGAACGTGGGAACGGCGGTGGCCGACTACCTGCGCGGCAAGGGCCACCGGCGCCTGGCGGTGATCGCGGGCGACGACGAGCGCGCCGACCGGCGCCTGAGTGCGTTCGAGGCCACGACGCAGGCCGCCGGGCTGCCGGCAGTGCAGTCCGTGCGCGTGCCGGCGCCCACCACGCTCAAGAGCGGCCGCGAGGCGCTGGGCCGCCTGCTCGATGCCGGGCTGGGCGTCGACGCCGTGTTCTGCAGCTCCGACCTGCTGGCACTGGGCGTGCTCACCGAGGCGCGCGCCCGCGGGCTCGAGGTACCCGTCGAACTGGCCGTGGTGGGCTTCGGCGACATGGAGTTCGCCGCCGACCTGGAGCCATCGCTCACCACGGTGCGCATCGACGGCCAGGCCATCGGACGGCAGGCCGCGCGCTTCATCATCGACCGCGCCGAGGGCCGCACGCCGGCCTCGGCCGTGGTCGACGTCGGTTTCCGGATCATCGAGCGCGCCAGCGCCTGACTGCGGGTTTGCACCTAGAAGCGGGCGCTTGACCTTGCATGCGGTAGCGCTACCATTCACATCCACGGATGGTAGCGCTACCGTACAGACCCGCCAACCAGCACCACGCCGCCTTTTCCCCTTCCACCGGAGACACCTCATGCTGACCAAGAAGCTCTTCTGCACCCTGGCTTTCGGCCTCGCTGCCGTGGCGAGCCATGCCGACACCTGGCCCTCCAAGCCCGTGACCCTGCTCGTGCCCTTCCCGGCCGGCGGCTCCACCGACATGGTGGCCCGCGCCCTGAGCACCAAGCTGGGCACCACGCTCAACCAGACCTTCGTGGTGGACAACAAGGCCGGCGCCACCGGCACCATCGGCGCCACGCAGGTCAAGCGCTCGGCGCCCGACGGCAGCATGTTCCTGGTCACCTCGCTGGGCCCGCTGGTGATCGCGCCGCACCTCATCAAGGGCATCCAGTACGACGCACTGAAGGACTTCGACACCATCACCGTGGCCGTGCAGGCGCCCAACGTGCTGGTGGTGCCGGCCACCTCGCCGCACAAGAGCCTGGCCGACGTCATCGCCTTCGAGAAGAAGAACCCGGGCAAGATGACCTTCGCCTCCTCGGGCAACGGCTCCAGCGACCACCTCACGGCCGAACTGTTCTGGCAGCAAAGCGGCACCAGCGGCCTGCACGTGCCTTACAAGGGCGGCGCGCCCGCCATCTCCGACCTGCTGGGCGCGCAGGTGGATGCCTCCTTCCAGAACGTGAACGCCGTGTTCCCGCACATCAAGGCCGGCAAGCTCAAGGCCCTGGCCGTCACCGGCGACAAGCGCTCGGCCGTGCTGCCGGACGTGCCCACCATGGCCGAGGCCGGCGTGAAGGGCGTGGACGTCTATTCCTGGCAGGCCGTGGTCGCGCCCAAGGGCCTGCCCGCCGACGTGCGCGCCAAGGCGCACGACAGCATGGTCGCCGCGCTGAACGATCCGGCCGTGAAGCAGCAATTCACCTCCATCGGCCTGGAAATCGTGGCCAACACACCCGAGCAGTTCGCCGCGTTCCAGCAGCAGGAGTTCGCACGCTGGAAAAAGGTCATCGAGACCGGCAAGATCACCGCCGACTGAACATTCACGCTGTCACACATCACGCAAAAGAAAGAAACGACATGAGTTCCACGCCCACCATCACCTCCCTGCGCGCCATCCCGGTGGCCGGCCGCGACAGCATGCTGCTCAATCTGAGCGGCGCGCACGGGCCCTTCTTCACCCGCAACCTGCTCATCCTCACCGACTCGTCCGGCCGGACCGGGGTGGGCGAGGTGCCCGGCGGCGAGAAGATCCGCCAGACGCTGGAAGACGCCGCGCCGCTGGTCGTCGGCCAGGCCATCGGTGCCCACCAGCGCGTGCTGCAGCAGGTGCAGAAGGCCTTCGCCGACCGCGACAGCGGCGGCCGGGGCTTGCAGACCTTCGACCTGCGCACCACCATCCACGCGGTGACTGCCATCGAATCGGCCATGCTCGACCTGCTGGGCCAGCACCTGGAGGTGCCGGTGGCCGCGCTCCTGGGCGAGGGCCAGCAGCGCGAGTCGGTGGAGATGCTGGGCTACCTCTTCTACGTGGGCGACAAGAAGAAGACCGACCTGCCCTACGCCAGCGAGCCCGACGCAAGCAACGACTGGTTCCGCCTGCGCCACGAAGAAGCCATGACGCCCCAGGCCATCGTGCGCCTGGCCGAGGCGGCACGCGAGAAGTACGGCTTCGACGACTTCAAGCTCAAGGGCGGCGTGCTGCGCGGCGACGAGGAAGTCGACGCAGTCACGGCGCTGCACGAGCGTTTCCCGCAGGCGCGCGTCACGCTGGATCCCAACGGCGGCTGGCTGCTCAAGGACGCGATCCGCCTGGGCCAGCGCATGCGCGGCATCGTCGCCTATGCCGAGGACCCTTGCGGCGCCGAGGAAGGCTTCTCCGGCCGCGAGGTGATGGCCGAGTTCCGCCGCGCCACCGGCCTGCCCACCGCCACCAACATGGTCGCCACCGACTGGCGGCAGATGACGCATGCGCTGTCGCTGCAGTCGGTGGACATCCCGCTGGCCGACCCGCACTTCTGGACCATGGCCGGCTCGGTGCGCGTGGCGCAGACCTGCCGCGACTGGGGCCTGACCTGGGGCTCGCATTCCAACAACCACTTCGACGTGTCGCTGGCCATGTTCACCCAGGTGGGCGCCGCCGCGCCGGGCAAGGTCACCGCCATCGACACCCACTGGATCTGGCAAGATGGGCAGCGCCTGACCAAGGAGCCGCTGCAGATCGTGGGCGGCCACGTGCAGGTGCCCAAGAAGCCGGGCCTGGGCGTGGAGCTGGACATGGACGAGGTCGAGAAGGCGCACCAGCTGTACAAGCAGCATGGCCTGGGCTCGCGCGACGATGCGGTGGCCATGCAGGCCCTGCTGCCGGGCTGGAAATTCGACCCCAAGCGCCCGGCCTTCGTCCGGTAGATTTCCCTTCATCCACAACCACGGAGACATCGATGAGAGCGAACCGCCTGCGTGAGATCTGGTCGTCTGGAGGCGCCGCCGTCAACGGCTGGCTGGCCATCCCGAACGGCTTTTCCGCCGAGACCATGGCCCACCAGGGCTGGGACACGCTCACCATCGACATGCAGCACGGCGTGATCGACTACCAGGCCATGGTGGGCATGCTGCAGGCGATCTCCACCACGCCCACGGTGCCCATCGTGCGGGTGCCCTGGCTGGAGCCGGCGTCGCTGATGAAGGCACTGGACGCGGGCGCCTACGGCGTGATCTGCCCCATGATCAACACGCGCGAGGACGCGCAGAAGCTGGTCGACTGGACCCACTACGCGCCGCGCGGCTCGCGCAGCTTCGGGCCGATCCGCGCCCTGCTCTACGGCGGCGCCGACTACCCGGCGCATGCCAACGACACCATCGTCACCTTCGCGATGATCGAGACGCGCAGGGCGCTGGACAACCTGGATTCGATCCTTTCGGTCGAAGGCCTGGACGCGATCTACATCGGCCCCTCGGACCTGTCGCTGGCGCTGGGCTGCCGTCCGGTGTTCGACGACGTCGACCCGCTGGTGGCGCAGGCCATGGACCACATCCTGGAGCGCGCCAAGGCGCACGGCCTGGTGGCCGGCGTGCACAACGGCGACCCGGCGGTGGCGCTGTCGCGCATCGCCAAGGGCTTCCAGTTCGTCACCGTGGGCTCGGATGCGCGGCTGATGGCCGCAGGCGCCCAGGCGGCGCTGGCCCGCATGCGCGGTGGCGCGGCGCCTGCACCGGCGCCCACGTCCAACAGCAGCGCCAGCTACTGAATACTCTCACCAACAAGGAGAAGCCATGAACATCGGATTTATCGGGCTGGGCATCATGGGCACGCCCATGGCCCTGCACCTGGCGGCGGCCGGCCACCAGCTCTTCGTGAAGACGCGCAGCAAGGTGCCGGCGGACATCGCCTCGGCCAACGCGAAGGTCTGCGCCAGCGGCGAAGAGGTGGCGCGCAACGCGGAGGTGATCTTCCTCATGGTGCCGGACACCCCCGACGTGGAGCTGGTGCTCTTCGGCGACGGCGGCGTGGCCAAGGGCCTGGCCAAGGGAAAGATCGTGGTGGACATGAGCTCCATCTCGCCAATCGCCACCAAGGGCTTCGCCAAGCGCGTGAACGAGACCGGCGCCGACTACATGGACGCGCCGGTGTCCGGCGGCGAGGTGGGCGCCAAGGCGGCCAGCCTCACGATCATGTGCGGCGCCGATGCGGCCGTGTTCGAGAAGGTGAAGCCGCTGCTCGAGAAGATGGGCAAGAACATCACCCTGGTGGGCGGCGTGGGCGACGGCCAGACCACCAAGGTGGCCAACCAGATCATCGTGGCGCTGAACATCGCCGCGGTGAGCGAGGCGCTGGTGTTCGCCAGCAAGGCCGGCGCCGACCCGGCCAAGGTGCGCCAGGCGCTGATGGGCGGCTTTGCGTCCAGCCGCATCCTGGAGGTGCACGGCGAGCGCATGATCAAGCGCACCTTCAACCCGGGCTTCCGGATCAAGCTGCACCAGAAGGACCTGGGCCTGGCGCTGCAGGGCGCCAAGGAACTGGGCGTGTCGCTGCCGCAGACGGCCAACGCGGCGCAGCTCATGCAGGCCTGCGCGGCCAACGGCATGGGCGAACTGGATCACTCGGCGCTGGTGAAGGCGCTGGAGCTGATGGCCAACCATCCGGTGGCCAAGGAATAGCCGGGCGCTAGTGCCGCCCGCCGCGGGTCTCGTCCTGCCGCGCGCGCAGCCGCGTGATGCGGTCGATCAGCTCCAGCGGCAGCGGCCGGTCCATCGCGAAGCGCAGGTTGCCCTTCTCGCCGGCATAGGGCGCGACGGCTTCGACCAGTTCGACGTCGCCGCGCACCGGCGGATAGAAGCCGATGTGCTTCTTGAAGGCCGCGAAGTACACCAGGATGCCGTGCTGCTTGAAGGCCGGGATCCGGTAGCTGATCACCTCCCGCGCGCCCGGAGCCGCCGCGTGCACCGTCTGCCGCACCTGCTCGAGCAGGGCCTGCGTGGCCGGCGCGAAGCCGGCGATGTATTCGTCGATGGTGGCCGGCACTGCGATGGGCGGGGATGCCGCGCCCGGCGCGGTACGGGCGCGATGCGTCACGTGATGTGCTGTGCCCATGTTTGGCTGGCCTCCTGGCGCCGATGTCCTCCAGGCTAGCGTAGCAGGAACACCCGGGCCGCGCCCCTCTACCGAAAGGCAGGGGGCCGCTTATGCAGATTGGCCTGTACCGCCTCGACCTGGTTGGGGCTGCCGATCAGCGCCTTTTGCTCGATCGACTCCTGCTGCAGCAATCCCGCCGCATCCAGGCTTGCCATGCCGTTGAGCAGGCGCTTGCCGGCACGGATGGCGTCGGGGCTCTGGCTGGCAATGCCGGCCGCCATCTTCAGCGCCTGGGCGAGCGGGTCCTCGGCCAGCCGCGTGGCCAGGCCGATGCGCACGGCCTCCTCGGCCTCGACGATGCGGCCGCTGTAGGTGAGCTCGCGCACGATGTCGGCGCGCACCAGCTCGCGCATCAGCACCATGCCGCCCATGTCGGGCACCAGGCCCCACTTGATCTCCATCACGGACATCCGCGTGCCCGGCGCCACCAGCCGCACGTCGGCGCCCAGCGCCACCTGCAGGCCGCCGCCAAAGGCCACGCCATGCACCGCGGCGATGACGGGCACGGGCACTTCGCGCCACACCATGGCCACGTGCTGGGCGGCATTGGAAATGCCATGGGTGCGCGTCGCCAGGTCGGCGCCGGCGGCCCCCTGGCCCAGCACCTCGCTGCCGCCGGTGCCGCCGCCGGCCATGCGGGCGAAGGACTGCATGTCCAGGCCGGCGCAGAAGGCCTTGCCCTGGCCCGAGATGACCACGGCACGGGCCGCGCCGTCGGCCTTGAGCTGCTCGCCGGCATCGATCAGGGCGTCGAACATGGCCGGGTCCAGGGCGTTCATCTTGTCGGGGCGCGCCAGTTGCAGCTCGACCACGCCGTTGTCGTGGCGGGTCCAGTGGATGCGGGCGTCGTCGGGCGATAGGGTGATCATGGGTGTCTCCTGGGATGGCGTTTCGCGAGTATCTTCGGCAAGCTCGGCAACAGCCGTCACCGACAGGACCCACGACAACATGGCCATTCGAATCGTCCGCCTCGGAAGCCCGCGCGCCGCAGGCGAAGGCCTGCGCATCGGCACCGTGCGCCGGCCGCCGCGCGGCGTGCCCAAGGAGCAATTCGCGAAGCAGGACTGGTACGACGTCTGGTACCCCAACCTCGCGCCTTCGGTGGAGACCATGAAGCAGGCGCAGGAAGCCAGCACGCCGGCCGAATGGAAGGCCTTCGTGCGCAGGTTCCGCGGCGAGATGAACGAGCCCGACGCCAGCCGCAGCCTGGACCTGCTGGCCGCCCTCTCGCACGGCAGCGCCATGTCGATGGGCTGCTACTGCGAGGATGAATCCCACTGCCACCGCTCCGTGCTGCGTGAACTGCTGGCCGAGCGCGGCGCCGACATCGTGGACGCTCCATGACCCCTTCGCCTTCCTCCGACACCCTGGCCGGCGTGCGCGTGCTCAGCCTGGCCCTGAACCTGCCCGGCCCGGCGGCGCTGATGCGCTGCCGCCGCATGGGCGCCACCTGCATCAAGCTGGAAGCGCCGCCGCCTGCGGGCCTGGCCTCCAGCGATCCGATGGGCGCCTACAACCCGCCCGCCTATGCGGCATTGCACGAGGGCGTGGAAGTCGTCCATGCGAACCTCAAGACCCCCGAGGGCCAGGCCGCGCTGCACGCGCTGCTGGCGCAGACCGACGTGCTGCTCACCTCCTTCCGCCCCTCCGCCTCGGCCAAGCTGGGCGTGGACTGGGCCAGCCTCCAGGCGCGCCATCCGCGCCTCTCGCTGGTGGAGATCGTCGGCGCCCCCGGCGCGCGGGCCGACGAGCCCGGCCACGACCTGACCTACCTGGCCGAAAGCGGCCTGGTCACAAGCCTGGAGCTGCCCGCGACGCTCTATGCCGACATGGCCGGCTCGGTGATGGCCAGCGAGGCGGTGCTGCAGGCCCTGCTGCGACGCGCCACCTCGGGCCAGGGCGTGCACCTCGAGGTCGCGCTGTCGGGCGCGGCCGACTACCTCGCGCTGCCGCGCCACTGGGGCCTGACGCAGCGCACCGGCGCGGTGGGCGGCGCCCACGCGGGCTACCGCGTCTACCCCTGTGCCGACGGCCGGGTGGCGGTCGCGGCGCTGGAGCCGCACTTCGCCCGCAGCCTGTGCGCCGCCGCCGGCCTGCCCGCGGAGGGGGACGGCCACGGCGTGATGTTCCGCTCGGCCACGCACGCGGCGGTGGCTGCCTTCCTCAAGCAGCGAAGCTGCGCCGAGCTGGAGGCGCTGGCCCGCAAGGACGACATCCCTCTCCATGCCATGCCGGACGACCCCGGCACCGGCGACGCCCCATGAGCGAAGCGGCCGCCGCCCGCTCGCCCCTCGGCCCGGAGCACGTGGCGATGATCGCCAGGGGCGTCTCGGCCATCGTCGCTTCGCGGGACGCGGCGCTGCGGCCCAGCCTGATGCGCGCGGTGGGCAGCACCATCACGCCGGACGGCAGCGAGATCACCGTCTTCCTGGCGCGCAGCCAGTCGCGCCAGCTCCTGCAGGATCTGGCGGCCACCGGGCAGGTCGCCGTGGTGTTCAGCCAGCCCAGCACGCACCGCACGGTCCAGGTCAAGGCCGGCAGCATCAGCGGGCGCGCCGCCGGCCCCGAGGACCTGCCCGCCCTGCAGCGCTACCTCGAGGCGATGGAGTACGAGATCTGCAGCATCGGCCACACCGCCCCGATCGTGCGCGCCATGCTCGCCTTCGAGCTGAATGATCTGGTTGCCATCAGCTTCGCGCCCGCCGAGGCCTTCGACCAGACGCCCGGTCCGAAGGCCGGCACCGCGCTGCCGGCTGCCGGGCCGACGCCATGACCCCACCCGGCTTCGCCCTCGCCCTCAACGCGATCCGCGCCTGCTTCGACGGCGCCATCCCGGCCATGATGGCCACCTGCACCGCCGAGGGCGTGCCCAACGTGGCCTACCTCTCGCAGGTCTACTACGTGGACGAGCGGCACGTGGCCCTGTCCTTCCAGTTCTTCAACACCACGCGCCGCAACATCCTGGCCAACCCCTACGGCACGCTGCTGGTGATGCACCCGATCACCGGCGCCTTCTACCGGCTGAACCTGCGCTACCTGCGCACCGAGACCAGCGGCGCGCTGTTCGAGGGCATGAAGGCGCAGCTGGCGGGCATTGCCTCGCACAGCGGCATGGCCGAGGTGTTCCGGCTGCGCGGCTCCGACGTCTACGAGGTGCAGGCCCTGGACAGCGTCCCCGGCGCCCGCCTGTCCGAGCCGCCGCCGCGCCCCGCCGTGCTGGCGGGCCTGCGCCACTTCGCGCAGCGCGTCTCTGCCTGCACCGCCACCGACGAGCTTCTGCAGGCGGCGCTGGATGCCCTGGCCGACCATTTCGAGGTGCGCCATGCGATGGTGCTGATGCTCGACGGCGGCGCCCAGCGCCTGTACACGGTGGCCAGCTGCGGTTATGCGAACTCGGGCGTGGGCTCCGAGATCGAGGTGGGCCACGGCGTGATCGGTGTGGCGGCGCGCGAATGCACGCCGGTGCGCATCAGCCACGTGACCCATGCGGCGAGCTACAGCCATGCGGTGCGCGCCAGCCTGCTGGAACTGACCCCCGACCTCATGGCGGGCACCGACATCCCGTATCCGGGCCTGGCCGAGCCGCACAGCCAGCTGGCGGCGCCGATCGTCTCTGCCGGGCGGGTGCTGGGCGTGCTCTTCGTGGAGAGCCCGCAGGACATGCGCTTCGGCTTCGAGGACGAGGATGCGCTGGTGGCGATGGCCAGCCACCTGGGCACCGCCCTCGACCTGCTGCAGGCGGCCGCCGAACCGGCCGCGGCCGCCCCGGCGCCCGCGCCGCAGCCAAGCACGCCGCCGCCTGTTGTTCCGCCCGTTGTCGGCGATGGCGCGCTGCTGGTGCGCCACTACGGCGTCAACGACAGCGTCTTTATCGACGAGAACTATTTAATTAAAGGCGTCGCCGGCGCAATTCTCTGGAAACTCCTGCGCGAATACACCAGTGAGGGCCGCAGCGAATTCAGCAACCGCGAATTGCGCCTCGACCCCAGCCTGCGCCTGCCTGACGTGGCCGACAACCTGGAGGCGCGGCTGGTGCTGCTGCAGCGCCGGCTGGCCGAGGGCCAGACCGGCATCCGCCTCGAGAAAACGGGGCGCGGGCGCTTCCGGCTGTGCGTCGAACACCCCCTGCGGCTGGCTGAAATCGGCGTCTGAGCAACGGCCTACCCGAACACGGGGCAATTACCTACAAACGAAGGATTTAAATTCGGCGAAGGAATTGATTTTTCTTTTGCAAAGTCATTGAACTGACGTGCAGTTACTCTTTTAAACATAGATACTGGAGCCCTGCACGAGAGGAATTCGACGATGACTTCACTGCGAGATGATTACGCCCGGGCCCTGAGCGCCCTGGAGTCCGCCTATCTCGCCGACAAGCTGGCCTACGTCGGCCTGAACCGGCGTAGCAAGGACTTCTGGGCCTTGCAGCCGCCCAAGTCCTGGCCCAGCACCGCCGACTTCGCCCCCTGGCTGAACGCCCGCCTGCGCCTGCTTGCCGCCGAAGCCCGTGTCCTCGAACTGCTGCGCAAGCGCTGCGCCGAGATCAGCGCCCGCCGCCATCGCCGCCAGGCGATGCGCAAGCTTGCCTGCAGCCCCTACGTGGAGCAGACGGCCGAAACGGTGCCCGACGATCTTCGGGTGAGCAACTTCCTCAGCCTGCAGAAGTTCGAGCCGCCGGTGCTCGCACCCTTCCTCCAGGTGCACTGAGCGGGCCCTCCTCCCAGTTCAGGCCCGCTCCGCCAGCCCCAGGCTGGCCATCAGCTTCTCCCACTCCCGCGCGCCCAGGTGCGGCCGGGCCACCGCGAGCGCGGCCTCGAAGGCCGGCTCCGGCGCGTGCGCGCGCATGTCGCCGAGCATCGCGGTGCGCTCCTGCAGATTCATGAAGGGCACCAGCCAGCGGATGGCGAACATCATCTCCTCGGGCGGGATGGAAGCCACCAGCGCGTCATGCAGCGCGATCAGCTCGGCGTCGGTATAGCGGGCCCACAGCACGGCGTTGTGCGCGGTCTCCTCCACGTGCATGTGCTCGAAATTGTGTGCCATGAACAGCGCCAGGCGCCGGTAGAGCGCCAGCACCGCAACGGCGCGAGCGGCCTCGTCCTCCGTGCTCAGCAGGCGGGTCGTGTCCCAGGCCAGGGCGGCGATCTCGGCCTCGTGCTCCTCGTGCTCGTGGGCGATCACGCCGCTCGCGCCCGGGGCCCGCGCCTCCAGCGCCGGGTGGATGAACGCGTTCTCGTGACGCAGGTGCGAGCGCATGAAGTCGAGCATCTGCAGCACGCGCTGCGTGGTCTGCGCCAGTTCCAGCCCATCCTGCGCGTCCATGCGGCCCACCGCCACCAGGGTGTCGGCCATGAGGGCTCGCAGCGCCTTGTGGATGCCTGCGTAGAGGTCCACGCGCGGCGGGACGGGCGTCGCCGCGCTCGCGGCGGCTGCGTTCTCGACTTGTTGCAGCTCGCGGGAATCGTTCTTCATGATGTGTCCACTTCCTCGGTTGATCCCTGGCGCGGCATGCACACCATGTGCTCGCCGGCCCGGTGAAGAAAGTCTAGGAAGCGGCCCGCCGCCGCGCCTTTAAGAAATGCTTAGGCGATCGCTAACAATTCCTTAAAAGGACGCGCAGCGGAAATGCGCTGTTTCAGCTCTCCCCAGCGCAAGGGAGAAATCCAGTCCGTCAGGACGCGCCCTGCATGCGGGAACGATCGCTGCGCTTGAGGGCCAGGTAGGTGGGCCGGTCGAACTCCTGAAGCTGGCGCGGATAGCGCTCGGTCGCGGCGTACCAGATGGCCAGTCGGCGCTCGGCTTGCTGCGCGGGCGGCGCGCCCATGGCCTCGAGGTAGGCATCCACGGTGAAGAAATAGCGCACCGCATTGCGCTCGACCAGGCCGCGCAGGCCGCGGATGTAGTCCGGACCGTTCGAGCCCTGTCCCGTCTCGGTGAAACCCACTTTGTGCCGGCCGAAGGTGGCCAGGTAGGCCTGCGAGGCCAGGCGCGCCAGGGTGTTGTGCTGGTACGAATAGCTGAAGTGCAGGAAGGTCTTGCCGGGCTCCGGCAGCGGCACCGCCTCGACTTGCACGCGGTGCTGGCTGGTGCCCATGGGGCCGTTGTCGGAACCCAGTTCCACCAGCAGGTAGTCAGGCGAGGCGGCGTCGATGCGCATCGCCATCTTCAGGATGAAGGCGGACTCCACCGGCAGGTCGAAGCGCCGCACCACCGCCAGTTCCACGCTGCGTTCTCCGCCCTCGCCCTCGAGCAGCCTGCAGCGCCGGTTGTTCACGTGCAGCAACAGCATGTCGCACCAGTTGCCCGGCCTGGACAGGCCCTGCACCACCTGCGCGAAGGGCTGGGCGACGACCGCGAAGACTTCGCCGCGCAGGCCTCCCGGCAGTTCCTCCGAGTCCACGGTCAGCGGGCGGCCCATGGGGCTGGCCGCCAGCTGCGCCTGCATGGCCTCGTGGCGCGCCAGCAGTTGCTGGGCCCGGGGGCTGGGCTCGGCTTGCGCCGTCTTGGCGAAGGCGATCGCCAGCAACGCGGGAAGGAAGGCGAAAAGCCGGCGCCAGCTGCGAAATCCCGTCGAGGTTTCGAGGCGCCGGATGAGCACGTCGCGTCTTAGCTGCGGCCCTTGCGCGCGGCAGCGCGGGCGGAAGGCTTGGCACGGCCGCTGCCGTTGTCGCGCGGCGGCAGCCCGGTGTGCTGCGTGAGGATGCGGCCCTGGGGCGGCGCGCCGCTGGCGCGCCTGGCCGTCGCGGCCGTGTCGGCCGACGCGCTGGAGTTCTTGCGGCGAGCGCTCTGGTAGCTGCCGTCGGTCAGCGGCTGCCAGCTGGGGATGAGGTGCTGCTTGCCGTTGCCGATGAGGTCGGCGCGCCCCATGGCCTTGAGCGCGTCGCGCAGCAGCGGCCAGTTGTTGGCGTCGTGGTAGCGCAGGAAGGCCTTGTGCAGGCGCCGGCGCTTGTCGCCGCGCACGATGTCCACCGACTCGCTCTCGCGCGTGATCTTGCGCAGCGGGTTGCGGTTGGTGTGGTACATCGTGGTGGCCGTGGCCATGGGGCTGGGGTAGAAGGTCTGCACCTGGTCGGCGCGGAAACCGTTCTTCTTGAGCCAGATGGCGAGGTTCATCATGTCCTCGTCGCTGGTGCCCGGGTGCGCGGCGATGAAGTACGGGATGAGGTACTGCTTCTTGCCCGCCTCGGCCGAGTACTTCTCGAACATCTGCTTGAACTTGTCGTAGCTGCCGATGCCTGGCTTCATCATCTTCGACAAGGGGCCCTGCTCGGTGTGCTCGGGGGCGATCTTCAGGTAGCCGCCCACGTGGTGCTGCACCAGTTCCTTCACGTACTCGGGCGACTGCACCGCCAGGTCGTAGCGCAGGCCCGAGCCGATCAGGATCTTCTTGATGCCCTTGAGCGCTCGCGCCCGGCGGTAGATCTTGATCAGCGGGTCGTGGTTGGTGTTGAGGTTCTGGCAGATGCCCGGGTACACGCAGGAAGGCTTGCGGCAGGCGGCCTCGATCTCGGGGCTCTTGCAGCCGATGCGGTACATGTTGGCCGTGGGGCCGCCCAGGTCGGAGATGGTGCCGGTGAAGCCCTTGACCGAATCGCGGATGGCCTCGACCTCCTTGATGATCGAGTCTTCCGAACGGCTCTGGATGATGCGTCCCTCGTGCTCGGTGATGGAGCAGAAGGTGCAGCCGCCGAAGCAGCCGCGCATGATGTTCACGGAAAAGCGGATCATCTCCCATGCCGGGATCTTGGTCGCGCCGTCGTGGCTGCCGTTCTCGTCGGCATAGCGCGGATGCGGGCTGCGCGCATACGGCAGGTCGAACACGTGGTCCATCTCGGCCGTGGTGAGCGGGATGGGCGGCGGGTTGATCCACACGTCGCGGGCGGTGGTGCCTTCGCCATGCGCCTGCACCAGCGCACGGGCATTGCCGGGGTTGGTCTCCAGGTGCAGCACGCGGTTGGCGTGGGCGTACAGCACCGGGTCGGCGCGCACCTGCTCGTACGACGGCAGCCGGATCACCGTGCGGTCGCGCGGCGGCACCTTGTGCGTGCCCTTGCCCTTGAGCGCCGGGTTGGGCACGAAGGCGATGGGCTTGATGGCCGGGTTGGCGAGGTTGGCCGCATCGGCCACGGCATTCGCCTCGTCTTCGCGCGCGCAACTGGCGCCCTGCGCCTTGGCCTGCTCGGACACCATCAGGTAGGGGTTCACATGGGCGTCGACGCGGCCGGGCTCGTCCACGCTGGTGGAGTCGATGGCGAACCAGTCCGCCGGCGTCTCGCGGCGCACGAAGGCAGTGCCGCGCACGTCGGTGATGCTGTGCACCGGCTCGCGCGCCGCCAGGCGGTGCGCCACCTCGACGATGGCGCGCTCGGCATTGCCGTACAGCAGCAGGTCGCACTTGGCGTCCACCACGATGGAGCGGCGCACCTTGTCCTGCCAGTAGTCGTAGTGCGCGATGCGGCGCAGGCTGCCTTCGATGCCGCCCAGCACGATGGGCACGTCGTTCCAGGCCTCGCGGCAGCGCTGCGAATAGACGACGGCCGCGCGGTCGGGCCGAGCGCCGCCCACGTCGCCCGGCGTGTAGGCGTCGTCGCTGCGGATCTTCCGGTCGGCGGTGTACCGGTTGATCATCGAGTCCATGTTGCCCGCGGTCACGCCGAAGAACAGGTTCGGCTTGCCCAGCGCCTTGAAGGGCTCGGCGCTCTGCCAGTCGGGCTGGGCGATGATGCCCACGCGGAAGCCCTGCGCCTCCAGCATGCGGCCGATCACGGCCATGCCGAAGCTCGGGTGGTCGACATAGGCGTCGCCGGTGACCACGATGATGTCGCAGCTGTCCCAGCCGAGCGCGTTCATTTCCGCCCGCGAGGTGGGCAGGAACTTGGCCGTTCCGAAGCGGTGCGCCCAGTATTTGCGGTAACTGGTCAGCGGCTTGGCGGCGCGCGTGAAGAAGGAAACGTCGACGGGGGCGTTCATGTGGGAAGTGTTGTGCGTGCTCGGCCGGCACGCCTTGGCGGGCAACCCTCGATTTTAGGTTTTTCCACAGGTTTTGTCCTGCATGGCCTCTCTGTCCGGGCGGTATCCCGATCCAGGCAATTACTTGCCCTAGTCAAGCAGTTGCATGACAATAGCAAGCATGAATCTCGCCGACAGTCCGCTCCCCGGCTCCGCCGCCATCAAGGCCGTGCGCCAGTTCAACCGCTTCTACACCAAGGAAATCGGCGCGCTCGATCCCTACCTGGGCGGCCCGATGCCGCTGACCGAGGTGCGCGTGCTGTATGAACTGGCGCATCGCGACAAGCCGGTGGCCAGCGAACTGGCGCGCGACCTGGGGCTGGACGGCGGCTATCTCAGCCGCATCCTGCGCCGCTTCGAGTCGCAGGGCTGGATCAGCCGCTCGCCGCACGCGGAGGACGGGCGGCAGAGCGTGCTCAGCCTCACGGCCGCGGGGCACGAGGCCTTCGCGCCCCTGCAGCAGAAGTCGCGCGACGAGGCGACCGCCCTGCTCGCCCGGCTCGCGCCGGCGGACCAGCAGCGGCTGATCCATGCGATGCAGACCGTGCAGTCGCTCCTGGGCGCGCCGGGCAGCAGCCCGCAGCCGCGCACCGTCGTGCTGCGCGATCCGCAACCGGGCGATATCGGGTGGGTGGTACAGCAGCACGGCGAGATCTACGCCCGCGAGTACGGCTGGAACAGCGAGTTCGAGGCCCTGGTGGCCGACATCGCCGCCAAGTTCCTGCGCAACTTCCAGCCGGAATGGGAGAAGTGCTGGATCGCCGAACTGGATGGCGAGCGTGTGGGCGCGGTGTTCCTGGTGCGCAAGTCGGCCACCACGGCGCAGCTGCGCATGCTGCTGCTGGCGCCGCGTGCACGCGGCATGGGCCTGGGCGGACGCCTCACGGACGAATGCATCGCCTTCGCCCGCGCCAAGGGCTACAGGAAGATGGTGCTGTGGACCAACAGCTGCCTGAGCGCCGCCCGCGGCATCTACGCCGCGCGCGGCTTCAAGCTCGACAAGTCGGAGGCCTACGAGGGCTTCGGACAGCAGCTGGTGGGCGAGACCTGGTCGCTCAAGCTCTAGAAGCGTCGCTGCGACGGGCGGAGCGCACCGTGGCGGTCGGGTCGGTCATGGGGTGCTTCACCTTCGGTGCGCCTTCCTCGCACAGGTCATAGGTGGTCACGCCGTTGGCGGCGGACGAGCCCAGCAGCAGCTCCGGATGCGCCAGGGTGCGGCGCATGTCGCGCATGCCGGCCTCCCAGTGCTCGTCCACCGCGGCGCGCGAGAACTCGTAGTCCTTGGACTCCAGCTCGTAGGGCTTGTCGCGGTAGATCAGGTGGTACACGTCGATGGGCTCGTGCGTGAGCATGGCCTGCACCTGGGCCACGCTCGGGTCCGCGCGCATCTGCGGCGGCAGCTTGGCGATGAGGTCGGCGATGGCCTGCTGCAGGTTCATGTTGGCCGCCATCACGTCGGTGTTCATGCGGGTGCGGCTGGAATAGGTGATGTCCTTCTGCCGCTCCATCACCTCCGCCAGGCTGGCGGGCATGAGCCCGCGCGCGCTGAACAGGTCCACCTGCAGCACCACCAGGGGCTCTGTGCGCGGGTGCAGGTCCAGTACGTACTGCAGCGGGGTGTTGGAGACGATTCCGCCGTCCCAGTAGTCCTCGCCGTCGATCGTCACCGGCGGAAAGCCCGGCGGCAGCGCGCCGGACGCCATGATGTGCTCGGGGCCCAGGCGCTGGCTGCGGTTGTCGAAGTAGACCGAGTTGCCGGTGCGCACGTTGACCGCACCCACGCTCACGCGGATGCCGTCGTCGTTGAGGCGGTCGAAGTCCACCAGGCGCTCCAGCGTGCTGCGCAGTGGCGAGGTGTCGTAGACGCTGGTGAGCGGCGCCGCGCCGCCCAGCAGCAGTGCCGGCGTGCGGCGCGGCTCGAAGAAGCCGGGCACGCCCACCAGCGCTGCCATGCTGGCGCTCCACTGGTTGAGGAGCTCGCGCGTGGCCAGCCAGGGCGGCAGGCGCTGCGCGGGGCCGGAGGAGACCAGCTCCCAGAACTCGCGCAGCCGCTGCACGCGCTTGTCGGGCGGGTTGCCGGCGATCAGCGCGGCATTCACGGCGCCGATGGAGACGCCGGCGATCCAGTCCGGCGGCCGCTGCGTCTCGCGCGCCGCCTCGTACACGCCGGCCTGGTAGGCGCCCAGCGCGCCGCCGCCCTGGAGGACCAGTGCCCGGTGCGCATCGCGCATCGCGGCGCGGCGCCGGCTGCCGTTTCCGTTGGAGGATGTGGCGGTTCTTGTGCTCATGGCGCCCATTGGACAACAAGCTCAGGCGTCGCTGTCCGCCAGCAGCAGGCGGTGCAGCACGGCCCCCAGAATCGCGCCCAGGATGGGAGCGAGCCAGAACAGCCACAACTGGTCCAGCGCGGCCGTGTCGGCGAACAATGCCGGCCCGGTACTGCGCGCCGGATTCACCGAAGTGTTGGTGACCGGGATCGACACCAGGTGGATCAGCGTGAGCGCCAATCCGATCGCCAGCCCCGCGAAGCCCCCGGCAGCGCGCCGCGCCGTGGCGCCGAGGATGACGAGCAGGAACACCGCCGTGAGCACCACTTCTGTGGTGAGCGCCGCCTGCAGCCCGTAGTGGCCGGGCGACAGATCGCCATAGCCATTGCTCGCGAAACCACCGATCTCGAAGCCGGGCCGGCCGCTGGCGACCTGCAGGAGCATGGCCGAGGCCAGCACCGCGCCCGCCAGCTGGGCGATCACGTAGCCCGCGACCTCGCGCCAGCGGAAGCGCCCCGCCACGGCGAGCCCCACCGACACGGCCGGATTGAAATGCCCGCCCGACACAGGCCCGAAGGCATAGGCACCGGTGAGCACGGTGAGCCCGAAGGCCAGCGAGACGCCGGCGAAGCCGATTCCCAGGTCCGGGAATGCCGCCGACAGCAGGGCCGCCCCGCAGCCCCCGAAGGTGAGCCAGAAGGTACCGGCGAACTCGGCCGCCCACTTCCTGAAAGTGTTGTTCATCCCTGAATTTCCTTTTTGTGTGTGAATACGCCGACCGGCCCGAATGACCGGGCGGCGCGCGATTCTAGGAACGGGATGGGCAGCGGTGGCCACTGCGGACGACACGCAGGCCGGGGCCGCCGCGAAGCTCTTCACGAAACGGCCGGGCTTCGTCTCAGGCCCGCACCGGCACCACCGGTTCGGGCCGCGCCTTGCCCTTGAGCGAGCCATGTTCGTGGGCGTAGACCCAGGTGAACTCCGCACCCAGAAGAAAGATCTGGGCCGAGTAGTACACCCACACCAGCACCACCACGAGCGAGCCCGCCGCGCCGAAGCCCGAGGCCACGCTGCTCTTGCCGATGTACAGGCCGATGAGGTGCTTGCCGATGGAGAAGAGCAGCGCGGTCACGGCCGCGCCGACCCACACGTCGCGCCACTGCACCTGCGCGCGCGGCATCAGCTTGTAGATCATGGCGAAGCCGACCACCGTGACGCCGAAGCCGAACACGAAATTGATGAACTGCCCGATCAACGCCCAGCCGCCGAACATGGGCGCCCACCACTTGCCCAGCGCCGCGAAGGCCGCGCTGGCCACCAGCGACACCATCAGCAGGAAGCCGATGCCCATGATCAGCCCGAAGGACAGCAGCCGCGTGCGCACCATCTTCCAGGCGCCGCCGATCGGCTGCGCCGGCGCGCGCCAGATGCGGTCCAGCGCGTCCTGCAGCTCGCGGAACACGGTGGTGGCGCCCAGCACGAGCAGCGCCACGCCAGTGACCGTGGCCACGATGCCCTCGGCCGGCTTGTTCACCGAGCTGAGCAGGCCCTGCACGGCCATCGCGCCTTCCTGGCCCATGAGGCCCGACAGCTGCTCGAAGATGGCGCCGCGCGCGGCCGCCTCGCCGAACACCAGACCGGCCACGGAGATGACGATGAGCAGCAGCGGCGCGATGGAGAACACCGTGTAGTAGGCCAGCGCGGCGCCCATGCTGGGCGCGTAGTCCGCGAGCCAGGACATCACCGCCTTCCTGCACAGGTCGAAGAGTGTGAGCAGCTTCATGTGCACTAGTCTCGCGCAAGAGCGCACGGCCTGCATCCCTGGCGCCTGCGCGAACCTATGATCGGAGAAATGCCGCAGGTCCCTCCCATCCCGCAGCCTTTGAGCGAAAGGCCCCGCCCGCAGTCCCTCGCCGACGTCTTCTGGACTTTCAACTGGCTGGCGATGCAGGGCTTCGGGGGCGTGCTGGCCGTGGTGCAGCGGGGCATCGTGGAGGAAAAGGGCTGGCTCACGCCGGAAGAATTCGTGGAGGAATGGGCAGTGGCTCAGGTGCTGCCGGGCCCCAACGTGATCAACCTGGCCCTGATGCTGGGCGACCGCTACTACGGCCTGCGCGGTGCCATGACGGCGGTGGCGGGCATGCTGGCCGTGCCCACGCTGCTGATCGTCGTGCTGGCCCTGGTCTATGCCCAGTTCGCCGGCCATCCCCAGGTGGCCGGCGCGCTGCGCGGCATGGGCGCGGTGGCGGCCGGGCTGATCGCGGCCACCGGCATCAAGCTGGTGCCCACGCTGCGCCGGCATCCGCTGGGCCTGCGCACGTCGCTGGCCTTCACGGCCCTGGTGTTCGGCGCCATCGCGATCCTGCGCTGGCCGCTGATCGCGGTGCTGGTCCTCTTCGGCGGCGTGGCCTGCGTCTGGACCTGGCGGAGGATCGGCCCATGAGCATCCACCTGGCCTGGGCCGACTGGCTGGCGCTGTTCCTGCAGTACATGTTCCTGTCGCTGATCTCCATCAGCGGCGCCATCACCACCGTGCCGGACATGCACCGCTACCTGGTCACGCAGCAGGGCTGGCTGACGGACGCGCAGTTCAGCTCGTCCGTGGCCATCGCGCAGGCGGCGCCGGGGCCCAACGTGCTGTTCGTGGCCCTGATGGGGTGGAACGTGGGCATCAACGCCGCCGGCGGCGTGGAGGCCGGCATCGGCGCCTGGCCGCTGGGCCTGTTCGGCCTGCTGGTGACGCTGGTGGGCATCATGCTGCCCAGCACCACCCTCACCTATTTCGCCACCCGCTGGGGTCACCGCAATCGCGAGCGGCGCGGCGTGCGCGCCTTCAAGCAGGGCATGGCCCCGGTCGTGATCGGCCTGCTGGCTGCCACCGCCTGGGTGCTGGCGGCGGGCAACGGCGCCGCCAGCGCAACGCCCTGGCACCTGTGGCTGCTGACCGGCGTGGCCACGCTGGTGGTGTGGCGCACCCGCATCCACCTGCTGTGGCTCCTGGGCGCCGGTGCGGTATTGGGTGCGCTGGGCATCGTCTGAGGCCGAAATGGAAGACACTCGAACGGCATCAAGGAGCAACTGATTCATGGACATGCGACCGCTGGGCCGATCCGGCCTCCAAGTCTCGCCGCTGTGCTTTGGCGGCAATGTGTTCGGCTGGACCGCCGACGAGGCCACGAGCTTTCGCATGCTCGACGCCTGGGTCGACGCCGGCTTCAACTTCGTCGACACCGCCGACGTGTACTCGCGCTGGGCGCCGGGCCACGTGGGCGGCGAGTCGGAGACCGTCATCGGCCAGTGGCTGCGCAAGAGCGGCAAGCGCGGACGCGTGGTGCTGGCCACCAAGGTGGGCAAGCCCATGGGCGATCGCAAGGTGGGCCTGTCGCCTGCCTACATCCGCGAGGCGGTGGACGCCTCGCTGCGCCGCCTGAAGGTGGACTACATCGACCTGTACCAGGCGCATGACGACGACCAGTCCGTCCCGCTGGAAGATTCGCTGGGCGCCTTCGCCGACCTGATCAAGGTAGGCAAGGTGCGGGCCATCGGCGCGTCCAACTACAGCGCGCCGCGCCTGGCGCAGGCGCTGGAGGTATCCAGGCGCGCGCGGCTGCCGCGCTACGAGTGCCTGCAGCCCCTGTACAACCTGTACGACCGCGCCGTGTACGAGGCCGAACTCGAGCCCCTGTGCGAGCGCGAGGGCCTGGGCGTCATCAACTTCTACGCGCTCGCCTCGGGCTTCCTCACCGGCAAGTACCGCAGCGCGGCCGACGCGGCCAAGAGTCCGCGCGGCGGCAGCGCCACCGAGAAGTACCTGAACCCGCGCGGCATGCGCATCCTCGATGCGCTGGACAAGGCGGCCAAGCAGTACAGCTGCACACCCGGGCAGATCGCCATCGCCTGGCAGGTGGCGCGCCCGTCGATCACCGCGCCGATCGCCAGCGCCACCTCCATGGGCCAGCTGAGCGAACTGATGGCCGCGGCGCAGCTCAAGCTGGACGCGGGCACCATCGCCGCCATCGACGCGGCCAGCGCCGAGACCCAGGCCGCCTGAAAACATGGCCACGCCGGACCCGCTCGCCGCCCCGACGCTGGAGCATTTCGCCAACCTGCAGGTGGAGGTGGGCACGCCGCAGGTGCTGGGCCAGGGCCCGCAGGGGCTGCGCCGCGTGGTGCCGATCCTGGGCGGCAGCGCGCAGGGCCGGGGCTGGAAGGCGCGCGTGCTGCCGGGCGGCAGCGACTTCCAGCTCATCGTGTCCGACACCCTGTCGCACCTCGATGCCCGATACGGCCTGGAGACCGACGCGGGCGACCTGGTCTACGTGCAGAACCGCGCGGTGCGCGCCGCGCCGGCCGAGGTCATGGCAAAGCTGCTGCGCGGCGAGCCGGTGGACCCGGCCAGCATCTACTTCCGCTGCAGCCCCAGCCTGGAGACTTCCAGCGCTGGGCTGAAATGGGTCAACGAGCGCATCTTCGTGGGCGCCGGCGTACGGCATCCGGCGCAGGTGGTGATGCGCTTCTTCACCCTGCTTTGATGGCGCCGGAGGTGCGCTGGCGCATCGCCTCGTAGAGGCACACGCCGCTGGCCACCGAGACGTTGAGGCTCTCGACCGCGCCGGCCATCGGGATGCTGACCAGCTCGTCGCAGCGCTTGCGCGTGAGCTGGCGCATGCCGGCGCCCTCGGCGCCCAGCACCAGCGCCACGGGACGCTTGAAGTCGGCCTGGTAGAGCGTGCCCGGCGCGTCGTCGCTGGTGCCGATGCACCAGATGTTGCGCTCCTGCAGTTCGCCCAGGGTGCGCGCGAGGTTGGTCACCATGAAGTACGGCACCGTCTCGGCCGCGCCGCTGGCCACCTTGGCCACGGTGGCGTTGATGCCTGCGGCATGGTCCTTGGGTGCGATCACGGCATGCGCGCCGGCACCGTCGGCCACGCGCAGGCATGCGCCCAGGTTGTGCGGGTCGGTCACGCCGTCGAGCACCAGCAGAAGCGGCATGGTGCCAGCGGCCTCCAGCGACTCGAGCAGTTCGTCGAGCGAGTGGACCTGGGCGACCGGATTCACGCGCGCAGCCACGCCCTGGTGGCCGTGGCTGCCGGCCAGTTTCGCAAGGCGCAGGCCGTCGGCCTCGATGAGGCGCACGCCGGCCTCCTGCGCACGGGCCATGAACTGCTTCATGCGCGCATCGCGCCGGCTGGCGTCGAACAGCACCTCGATCACCGATTGCGGTGCGGTCTTGATGCGCACGCCCACGGCGTGGAAGCCGAAGATCACTTTGGGGGAAGACATGCTCCGATTATCGGTGCGGCCTTCAGACCTCGATCTCGTCGCCGGCCACGACGCGGCCGGCCTCGATGGTCACCCGCTTCTCGCACTGCGCCGCGATCCCGCGGTCGTGCGTGACCAGCACGAGCGTGGTGCCCAGCTCGCGGTTGAGGTCGAACATCAGGCGCATCACCTGCTCGCCGGTGGCGAAGTCCAGGCTGCCGGTGGGCTCGTCGGCCAGCAGCAGCGCGGGCTGCACGACGAAGGCGCGCGCCAGGGCCACGCGCTGCTGCTCGCCGCCCGAGAGCACCTTGGGGTAGTGGCCCAGGCGCTGGGCCAGGCCCACCCGGCCCAGCATCTCGCCGGCGGTCTTGCGCGCGTCCTTGCGGCCGGCCAGTTCCAGGGGCAGCATCACGTTCTCGAGCGCGGTGAGGTTGCCCAGCAGCTGGAAGCTCTGGAACACGAAGCCCACCTTCTGCGCGCGCAGCGCGGCGCGGGCATCCTCGTCGATGGCGAACAGGTCCTGCCCGGCCAGCCGCACCGTGCCGCGGGTGGGTGTGTCCAGCCCGGCGATGATGGACAGCAGCGTGCTCTTGCCCGAGCCCGAGGCGCCCACGATGGCCGCCGTCTGCCGCGCGCCCAGGGTGAAGTGGATGTCCTGCAGAATGTCCAGGGTGCCGGTGGAATCGGACACCGACTTGAACACATGCTCGACGGCCACGATGGCGTTGTCGCTCGAGCGCACTGCAACGGAAGGATTTGGCGACATGAATGGTGATGGGCTGAAGGTGGATCGCCGCGACTTTATCTTGCTCGGCGCGGCAGCCGCCTCATTGACGGTATGGCCTTTGGGCGCGGCGGCGCAACAGGCCGCGCCCGCGGCCGGCGGCAAGCGCGGCGCGGTGATCCTCGTGGTGGGCGACTCGCTCAGCGCCGAGTACGGCCTCAAGCGCGGCGAAGGCTGGGTGCCGCTGATGGAAAAGCGCATTGCCGAGCAGCGCATCCCCGCCTCCGTGGTCAACGCCAGCATCAGCGGCGACACCACCTCGGGCGGCCGCTCGCGCCTGCCCGGCCTGCTGGCACAGCACAAGCCCACGCTCGTGATCCTGGAGCTGGGCGGCAACGATGCCTTGCGCGGCCTGCCTCTCAAGGGAACCGAGGACAACCTCGACGCGATGACCAAGGCGAGCAAGGCGGCCGGCGCCAAGGTGCTGATCGTGGGCATGCAGGTGCCGCCCAACTACGGCGGCGACTACACGCGCAAGTTCGAGGGACTGTTCAAGTCGGTGGCCGACGCCAACAAGGCGGCGCTGGTGCCCTTCCTGCTCAAGGGCATCGCAGACGTGCCGGATGCGGCCAGCCTGTTCCAGGCGGACCGCATCCACCCGGCGGCGGTGGCGCAGACGAAGATGCTGGACAACGTCTGGCCGGAGCTGAAGAAACTTCTTTGATGCAGGCTCGGCGCAAGTGGTGCGCCGAGGTCAGCCGTTCTTGGTGGGCAACTCCGGAACGGTTGGCGGATCGTGCTCCAGCGAGGCCACGTCCGTTTCCGGATCGTCCGGCGACAGCCCCGGGCTGCTGATCCCGAGTTTGCGCTCTGCCTTGCTGCGCAGCTTGTCTTCCTTCTTCCTCTTCTTGGCCAGTTCCTTCTGGCGCTTCTCGTAGCCGTAATTGGGTGTAGCCACAATTTCTCCTTGACAAACCGATCGACGGCAACGCCCACAATGTAAGCGAAACGCGCTACGCCACGGCTGTTTTGTAGCCCCACCTGCCGCCGTCAGTCCCCGTCTGCCAGGGTGTCCAGCGCCTGCGCCAGGTCGGCCTGCAGGTCTTCCACCGCCTCCAGGCCGATGGAAAAGCGAACGAGCGTTCCCTTGTGCGGCCAGGGGGCTACCTTGGGGTCGCGCATCAGGCCGATGTCGTAGGGCACCACCAGGCTGATCGGGCCGCCCCAGGAATAGCCGAGCCGGAAGAGCTTCAGCGCATCGCAGAAGCGGTCGACCTGCTCGGTGCCGAAGCGCTCGTCGAAGACGACGGAGAAAAGCCCCGCCGCCGCGCCATCCGCGCCACACAGCGCCTTCCAGTTCTCATGCCCGGGCGAGCCTTCCAGGGCGGGGTGCAGCACCTGCGCGATCTCATCGCGCCGGCCCAGCCAGCGCGCCAGGACGCGGGCGCATTCGTCGTGCGCGCGGTAGCGCAGGGCGATGCTGGGCAGCGAGCGCATCACCGCCTGCACGTCGTCCACGCCCACGCCCAGGCCCAGGCGCATGTGGGTCAGCTTGATCTTCAGGTGCAGGGCCGGGTCCCTGGTGACCACGCTGCCCATCAGCACGTCGCCGCCGCCGCTGGGGTACTTGGTGAGGGCCTGCGCGGAGATGTCCACGCCCTCCCCCTCGCCGTCCAGGTCGAAGGGCTTGAACGCCAGGCCCGTGCCCCAGGTGTTGTCCAGCGCGCTCACCACGCCGCGCTCCCGGCAGAGGCGGGCCAGCGCCGGCAGGTCGGGGAACTCCATGGTCACCGAGCCCGGCGCCTCGAGCCACACGAGGCGCGTGCGATGGCCGAACTTGGCGGCCAGGTCGGCCGGGTCCATCGGGTCGTACAGGCGGTGGGTGATGCCGAAGTTGGCCAGCTCGCCGGCGGCCAGCGCCTTGTTAGGACCATAGGCGTTGTCGGGCAGCAGGACCTCGTCGCCGGTCTTGAGCAGGGCCAGGCACACCAGGGAGATCGCCGCCAGGCCGCTGGGCGCGAGCAGGCACTCGGTGCCGTCCTCCAGCGCGGCCAGGCGCTCCTCCAGCATGAAGGTGGTGGGCGTGCCGTGCAGGCCATAGGTGTAGCCGGCCTTGCTGCGCCAGTCGCGCGCGCGCATGGCGGCCACGTCGGCGAAGAACACGGTGGAGGCCTTGTAGACCCCGGGCTGCGGCGCGCCGAAGCGCTCGGGCGGCTTGTACGGATGGTGGATCAGCTGGGTGATGGGCTTGCTCATGACGCGATGCTAGCTCGCGCGCACAATGGCCGGCGATGCAGTTGCTGCGTGAACAACCGCGCCTGGCCCGCCTGCGCCCCTTCGTGCAGGCGCTGTGGGCGGTCGAACCCGGCCCCGGCGCGCTCGTGCGGCCGGGTGCGCGCGAGCACGTGCTGCCCACGGGTGCGATGCATCTGGTGTTCCGGCTCTCGGGCCCTCCCCTGCGGCTCTTCGACGGCCCGCAGGACGTGGCGGGCCGCAGCGTCGGCCACGCGCTGGTGGGCGGGCCGCGCGAGCGCTTCTACGTGCGCGACATCTCGCAGCCCTGCGCCTCGGTCGGCGCGCTGCTGCATCCGGGCGTGGCCTTGCCGCTGCTGCAGGCCCCCGCGGATGAACTGGCGGGCCGCCACACCGGCCTGGCGGACCTCTGGGGCTCGCAGGCCGGCCTGGCACTGGAACGCCTGCAGGAAACGCCCATCCTGGAAGACCGCCTCGACGTCTTCGAGGCACTGCTGCTCGAGCGCCTGGGCAATGGCCTGCATGGCCTGCATCCGGCGGTGGCGCAAGCGCTGGCGCCGCTGCGCCAAGGCATGCACCCCGTGCGCGAACTGGCCGCGCGCAGCGGATACAGCCACCGCCAGTTCATCACCCTCTTCCGTGGCGCCACCGGCCTCGCGCCCAAGACCTATGCGCGGGTCCATCGCCTGGGGCGCGTGCTGGAAACGGCTGCCGCGGATCCATCGCGGGGCTGGGCCGACATCGCGCATGACACCGGCTTTGCCGACCAGCCGCACCTCACCCGCGAGTTCGGCGAGATCGCCGGCCTGTCGCCGCAGGCCTGGCGCCTGGCGACCGCGGACGGCGCGCCGCGGCATGTGCCGCGCTAGCCGGCGCTTCAATTTTCTGCAAGACGCCGGCCCCGGGCGTGCCGACAATGGCCCCATCGCATGAACAGCACGGAGCCGACCCCATGGCAACCCAGGAGATGTACCCCTATATCTGCGTATCCGACGGCCCGGCCGCGGTCGACTTCTACACGCAGGTCTTCGGCATGACCGAGAAATTCCGCCTGACCGAGCCCGGCGGGCGCCTAGGGCATGTGGAGCTGGACTTCGGCGGCAGCACGCTGATGGTCTGCGAGGAGTTTCCGGAGTACGGCATCCGCAGCCCGAAGTCGCTGGGCGGCACCGCCGTCACCATCCACCTGCACGTGGACGACGCGGACGCGGTGGTGCAACGCGCCCTGGCCCACGGGGCCACCCTCCACATGCCGCTGGCCGACCACTTCTACGGCGAACGCTCGGGCAGCTTCTTCGATCCCTTCGGCCATCGCTGGAACGTGGGGCACCACATCGAGGACGTCACGCCGCAGGAGATGCAGCGGCGCTACGACGAGAACCCGGACAGCTGAGCGCCGCCCAACAAAAAAGGCGCGGACCTGCCGCGCCTTGATCTTGCAGGAGGGCCCGCCCTCAGACCGACCACTTCTCGATCAGCTTCTGCGGCCGCAGCGAGTCGTAGTACTCGAAAGGCTGGTGGATCCACGGGTTGGTCGGCAGGAACTCGACCGAGTAGTCCGCCGTGAAGGTCGACAGGCCCTTGGTCCACAGCACCGCCGTGCGCAGCTCGGTGATCGGCGAGTACTTGGTGCGCAGCAGCTCGACCACCGCGTTGAGCGTATGGCCCGAGTCGGCCAGGTCGTCCACCAGCAGCACGCGGCCGGCGATCTCGCCCTTGGGCGTGGTGATGTAGTGGGCGATGTCCAGATGGCCCTGCACCGTGCCCTCCTCGGCGCGGTAGGAGCTCGTGGACATGATCGCCAGCGGCTTGTCGAAGATGCGCGAGAGCACGTCGCCCGGGCGCATGCCGCCGCGCGCCAGGCACAGGATGTTGTCGAACTGCCAGCCCGACTGGTGCACCTTGATGGCGAGCTTCTCGATCAGGTTGTGGTATTCGTCGTAGCTAACGTAGAGGTGCTTGCCGTCTTCGGTCAACATGTGGTGGGGCTCCAGGTGGTGGTTCTTCGTCGGGCGCTCAGTCGGCCAGGTAGGGGTGGTGCATCAGGATGGTGTGGTCGCGGTCCGGGCTGGTGGACACCAGGTGGATCGGCACGCCGGTGACCTGCTCGATGCGCTGCAGGTACAGGCGCGCATTCACCGGCAGCTTCTCGAACTGCGTCACGCCCACGGTGCTTTCGCTCCAGCCTTCCAGCGTCTCGTACACCGGCGTGCAGCGCTCGATCTCGTCGGCGCCCATGGGCAGGATGTCGGTGTATTCGCCGTCCAGCATGTAGCCGGTGCACAGCTCCAGCTCCTTCAGGCCGTCCAGCACGTCCAGCTTGGTGATGCACAGGCCCGTGAGGCCGTTGACCTGCGCCGAGCGCTTGAGCAGCGCCGCGTCGAACCAGCCGCAGCGGCGGCTGCGGCCCGTGGTCACGCCCTTCTCGGCGCCCACGGTCGAGAGGTGGTAGCCCACGGTGCCGGGCGTCTCCCAGTCCAGCTCGGTGGGGAACGGACCGCCGCCCACGCGGGTGCAGTAGGCCTTGGTGATGCCCAGGATGTAGTGCAGCATGCCCGGGCCCACGCCCGCGCCCGCGGCCGCGTTGCCGGCCACGCAGTTGCTCGACGTGACGTACGGATAGGTGCCGTGGTCCACGTCCAGCAGCGTGCCCTGGGCGCCTTCGAACAGCAGGTTGGCGCCGTCGCGGTTGGCCTCGTTCAGCTCGCGCGAGACGTCGGCCATCATGGGCTTGAGCAGCTCGGCATGGCGCATCGACTCGTTGAAGACGCTGTCGAAGTCGACGGGCTGGGCGCCCAGCACTTCCACCAGCACGTGGTTGTGCAGTTCCAGCAGCACCTTCAGCTTCTCGGCGAAGCGCTCGGGGTGCTTGAGGTCCTGCACGCGCAGGGCGCGGCGGGCGATCTTGTCCTCATAGGCCGGGCCGATGCCCCGGCCGGTGGTGCCGATCTTCTCGATGCCGCCCTTCTCGCGGTAGGCCTCGCGGGCGATGTCCAGCGCCGAGTGGAAAGGCAGGATCAGCGGGCAGGCCTCGCTGATGCGAAGGCGCGAGCGCACCTCCACGCCAGCCTTCTCCAGGCCCTCGATCTCCTCGAAGAGCTTGGCGGCCGACAGCACCACGCCATTGCCGATGTAGCACTTCACGCCGGGGCGCATGATGCCGCTGGGGATCAGGTGCAGCGCGGTCTTCACGCCGTTGATCACCAGGGTGTGCCCCGCGTTGTGGCCGCCCTGGAAGCGGACCACGCCCTGGGCGCTCTCGGTCAGCCAGTCGACCAGCTTGCCCTTGCCCTCGTCGCCCCACTGGGTGCCGACGACGACCACGTTTCTTCCGGTGGTTGCGCTCATAGTCATTCCGATGCTTGCTAGTTCAGATGGGTTGCACGCGCCATTGGCCGTCCTGCTCGACGAGCTCGCGGTCGCAATGGAATTCGTCGATCTCGCTGTCGTGGCCGGGCAGCACGCAGACCACGGTCTCGCCCTGCGCACGCAGGCCGGCGATGGCGGCACGCAGGCCGGCGGCATCGCGCCAGGGCGCGCGCACGGCGGCGCGCAGCGGGCGCGCCGGCAGCACGCCGACCAGTTCGCGCACGTCGAGGCTGAAGCCGACGGCCGGACGGTTGCGCCCGAACACGGCGCCGACCTCGTCGTAGCGGCCGCCGCGCACCAGCGCATCGGCGGCGCCGGGCACGTAGATGCCGAAGCGCATGCCGCTGTAGTAGGCGTAGCCGCGCAGGTCGGCCAGGTCGAAGCTGAGGGGCGCGCCTTCGAGGTAGCGGGCCACCAGGCGCAGCTCGGACAGGGCGTGCGCCACGCCGGGCACGCCGCTCAGCGCCTTCTGCGCCTCGTCCAGCACCTTGGCGTCACCGAAGAGCTGCACCAGGACCAGCAGGCCCTCGCGCGAGGCGGCGGGGAAATCCTTCGTCAGCTTGGCCAGCTCCGGCGCATCCTTGGCAGCCAGGGCGGCATGCACGCGGGCGGCCAGGCTGGCGTCCTGCGTGGCACCGGCCAGGAGCGCGCGCACGATGCGGGCGTCGGCCATGTCGACCACCGCGCCTTCGCGGATGCCGGCGGCGCGCAGGCAGTCCAGTGCGAGGCGCAGGCTCTCGATGTCAGCCTCGATGCCCGCATGGCCGTAGATCTCTGCGCCGAACTGCAGCGGCTCGCGGGTGGCGTGCGGACGGTCGGGGCGCGTGTGCAGCACGGGGCCGCAGTAGCACAGGCGGGTCACGCCCTTGCGGTTGAGCAGGTGGGCGTCGATGCGGGCCACCTGCGGCGTGGTGTCGGCGCGCAGGCCCATGGAGCGGCCGGAGAGCTGGTCCACCAGCTTGAAGGTCTGCAGGTCGAGCGCCTCGCCGGTGCCCGAGAGCAGCGACTCCAAGTGCTCCAGCAGCGGCGGCATCACCAGCTCAAAGCCGTAGCCGCGGGCGGTGTCGAGGAGCTGGCGTCGGAGTTCTTCGATGTGGCGTGCCTCGGAAGGCAGCACATCGGCAATGTGGTCCGGGAGAACCCAGGCAGACATGGGGGGCAGGAACAAAAGTCCCGGGGTGTTAAAACAAGGATTTTACAGGCCTCGTTACACCCGCCCGAAGCGGGACGTCCAAGCCCCGCGAATCGGTGCGGACGGCTAGCCGATGACCCAGAGCAGCAGCAGCCCGAACACGATGCTGCACAGGCCGAAGAAGCGAAGCTGCCCGTCGCGCAGCTGGAGCAGCTGCGAGAAGCCGCGGCGCCAGCTGCCGGGCGAAAGAAAGGGCAGCAGCCCCTCGATCACCAGCACCAGCGCCAGCGCACTCCAGAAGACTTCGCTGCTCACGCGTGTTCAGCCTTGGATCCGGGAACGCTCCGGGCCGATCAGCGGCGCGGCGGCGCCGAGCCGGCGCCCGCACCCTGCATGGCCCGGAAGAAGTCGCTGCTTGACGGGTCGAGCACCATCACGTCGCTCTTCTTGTTGAAGCTCTGCTTGTAGGCCTCGAGGCTGCGGTAGAACTGGGCGAACTGCGGATCGCGGCCGAACGCGTCGGCATAGATGCCCGCGGCCTGCGCGTCGCCCTGGCCCTTGATGGACTGCGCGTCGCGGTAGGCATTGGCCACGATCACCTCGCGCTGGCGGTCGGCATCCGCGCGGATCTTCTCGCCCTCGGCGATGCCGGTGGAGCGCAGCTCGTTGGCCACGCGCTTGCGCTCGGCCTCCATGCGGCGGTAGACCGACTCGGTGATGGCCTCGACATAGTCCACGCGCGTGATGCGCACGTCGATGATGTCGATACCCCAGGGCTTGGCGCCCTTCACCTGGGCGAGCACCTCGCGCTTGACGTCGTTCATCAGCTCTTCGCGGCGCACCGAGATCAGGTCGCGCACCGTTCGTTTGTTGATGTTCTCCTGGAAGGCGTTGCGCACCACCCGGTTGAGCTGGTTGGCGCCCGCGGTCTCGTCCAGGCCGACGTTGCGGATGTACTCCGACGGGTTGGTGATGCGCCAGCGCACGTACCAGTCGATCACCACGCGCTGCTTCTCGGCAGTGAGCATGGGCTCGGTGTCCAGGCTGGCCAGCGTCAGCAGGCGCTTGTCGATGTACGACACGTTCTGGAACGGCGGCGGCAGCTTGAAGTTCAGGCCGGGCTCGGTGATGACTTCCTTGATCTGGCCGAGCGCATAGACCACGCCGAATTGCCGCTGGTCGACCACGAAGAGAGTCGAGCTCAGGACCATGAGCGCGATGAGGAAGGAGGTGGCGATGAATCCGATTCTGTTCATGTCAGGCTTTTCTTCTTCTGCTTCTGGCCTCAACGAGCGTCCCGGTCGCGCGAGCGGCCGTCGCGCGCACGCGGATCGCCGGCCGGCGCCACCAGCGAGGACTGCGGCGGCGCGGTGCCGGCCACGCTGGCCGGCGGCGCGTCGGCGGGCGCACCCACGGCGCCGGCCACACCGGCCGACTGCATCAGCTTGTCCAGCGGCAGGTACAGCAGGTTGGAGCCCTGCTTGGAATCGACCAGCACCTTGCTCGTGTTGCTGTAGATCTGCTGCATGGCATCGACGTACATGCGGTCGCGCGTGACCTGCGGCGCCTTCTGGTATTCGGCCAGCACCTGGCCGAAGCGCTGCCCGTCACCCTGGGCCTGGGCCACGATGCGGGCCTTGTAGGCCTCGGACTCTTCCTTCAGGCGCGAGGCGGTACCGGTGGCACGCGGCACCACGTCGTTGGCATAGGCCTGGGCCTCGTTCTTGGCGCGCTCGCGCTCCTGGCCGGCCTTGAGCACGTCGTCGAAGGCGGCCTGCACCTGCTCGGGCGGACGCACGCCGCCCTGCTGCAGGTTGATGCCCACCACTTCCACGCCCACCTTGTAGCGGTCGAGAATGGTCTGCATCAGCGTGCGCACGCGGGGAGCGATCTGGTCGCGCTCCTCGGCCAGCGCCGCGTCCATCTTCATCTTGCCCACCACCTCGCGCACGGCCGTCTCGGCCACCTGCACCACGGTGTCCGCGGGCGTCTTGCTCTCGTAGAGCCAGGCGCGGGCGTCGCTCAGGCGGTACTGCACGGCGAACTTGATCTCGACGATGTTCTCGTCCTCGGTGAGCATGGCCGACTCGCGCAGGCCCGTGGAGCGCACGATGCTGTCGCGGCCGACGTCCGTCGAGCGGATCTGCGTGACCACCACGATCTCGTGGCGCTGGATCGGGTATGGCAGGCGCCAGTTGAAGCCGGCGCCCACGGTGGTCTTGTAGCGGCCGAACTGCGTGATGACCGCCTGCGAGCCTTCCTGCACGATGAAGAAACCCGTGCCCAGCCAGATCAGCAGGGCCACCACGGCTACCAGGCCCAGGCCGAAGCCGGCGTTCTTCATGTCGGGCTTGAAGCCGCCATTGCCGCCGTTGCCACCCATGTTGGGCGGCTGGTTGTTGTTGCCGCCGCGCCCGCCGCCGAACAGGCCGCCGAGCTTGCGATTGAAGTCGCGCCAGAGTTCGTCGAGATCGGGCGGGCCCTGGTTGGGGCCCTGGCCGCGCGGACGCTCGGGTTGCTGAGGTGGACGGCCCGGCGGTTCGTCAGGGCGGTTGCCGGACGGCCGGTCGCCTTCGGGCCCGCCGTCGTCACCACGGCCCCAGCGGCCGTCGTTCAGATTGAACATGCCGCGAAACCGTCCCCACAGTGGCTTTGCAATCATTCGCTTCTTTTCTTCTCTTGGAAATCAGTGGCGCCGATTGTGCCAATCAATGGACCGCCCCATGCAAAGGCGCAGTGTCCGCAAGGGGCATCGCCTGGAGGCTGTCGCGGGCGCGCTCGGCCAAGGCCTCGCGCAGGGCGGGCAGGCCTTCACCGGTGCGGGCGCTGAGGAAGACGCGCGGGACCTGCTCGCCGTCCACGGCCACCGAATCTGCCAGCCGCAGCGGCCGCTGGGCGTCGTCGAGGGCATCGAGCTTGTTGAAGACCAGCAGCTGCGGAATGCCGGCCGCGCCGATCTCCTCCAGCACGTTCTGGACCTCGGCCATCTGCTCGGGGTGGTGCGGATTGGAGGCATCGACCACATGCAGCAGCAAGTCGGCGTCCACCGCCTCCTGCAGCGTGGCCTTGAAGGCGTCGACCAGCCCGTGCGGCAACTCCCGGATGAAGCCCACCGTGTCGGAGATCGATGCCTCCCCGGCTCCCTCGCCCAGGTACAGGTGCCGGGTGGTGGTGTCCAGGGTGGCGAAGAGCTGGTCGGCCGCATAGGCACGCGCCTTCACCATCGCGTTGAAGAGCGAGGACTTGCCGGCGTTGGTGTAGCCCACCAGCGAGATCTTGAATGTGCCATGCCGCTCGCGGCGGCGCCGCTGGGTGCCGCGCTGGCGCTGCACCTTGGCCAGGCGCTCGCGGGTGCGCTTGATGGCCTCGTTGATCATCCGGCGGTCCAGCTCGATCTGCGTCTCGCCCGGGCCGCCGCGCGTGCCGATGCCGCCGCGCTGGCGCTCCAGGTGCGACCAGCGGCGGACCAGCCGGGTGCTGAGGTACTGCAGCCGCGCCAGCTCGACCTGCAGCTTGCCTTCGTGGCTGCGCGCGCGCTGGGCGAATATCTCCAGGATGAGGAAGGTGCGGTCGTACACCGCCACGCCGATGGCCCGCTCCAGGTTGCGCTGCTGGGCGGGGCTGAGGGCCTGGTCGAAGATGACCTCGCTGGCGCCGTGCATCTGGGCCAGTTCGCGGATCTCGTCCGCCTTGCCGCTGCCCACGAACAGCGCCGCGTCGGGCGCCTTGCGCTTGCAGGTGATGCGGGCGGCCGGCGTCAGGCCGGCGGTCTGGGCGAGCAAGCCCAGTTCTTCGAGTTCGCTATCGAAGTGCGGGAGACCGAAATCGACGCCGACGAGGATCGCGGCGCCTTCTTGTTGGATATTGTTTTCAGACAAGCGGGGTAAGACCGTTCAAAGAACGCGGCGCCCCCAAGGGTGCCGCGCCGTGCCGGTCAGGCGGCCGCGTCGTCGCTCTCGTTGGCCGAGAAGTTGACCGCGCGCCCCGGCACGATGGTGGAGATTGCGTGCTTGTAGACCATCTGGGTCACCGTGTTGCGCAGGAGGACAACGTACTGGTCGAAGGACTCGATCTGGCCTTGCAGCTTGATGCCGTTGACCAGGTAGATCGACACCGGCACGTGCTCGCGACGCAGGGTGTTCAGGAAGGGGTCTTGGAGAAGCTGCCCTTTATTGCTCACGATATTCTCCGTGTTCAAGAGGTTGTTGTTGGATAGCCAACCTTAACACAGGGTTTCCGCAGTGCAGCAGGCCTTCCTAATGGCCTTCGAAAAATAAAGTCACTCGAAAACGGGAACCGACGACCCCATCTTCGCTCGCTGCACCGCCCGCCCCTACTCGTCCTTGTCGGCGTAGGGATTGTGGGACGTCTTGAACTCGATGCGCAAGGGCGTGCCGATGAGGTCGAACTCCTTGCGGAAGCGCCCCTCGAGGAATCGTCTGTAAGCATCGGTGACGTGCTCCAGCGAATTGCCGTGGATCACGATCACCGGCGGGTTCATGCCGCCCTGGTGGGCATAGCGCATCTTGGGGCGGAACATGCCGCTCTTCTTGGGCGTCTGGAACTGCACCGCTTCCTGCAGCACCCGGGTGAGCACCGGCGTGGACATCTTGCGCGTAGCCGCCTTGTGCGCCTGCGCGATCGACTGCCACAGCGGCCCGAGGCCCTGGCGCTTCTTGGCGGAGATGAAGTGCAGCGAGGCGAACTTGAGGAAGGCCAGGCGCGTCTCGATCTGCCGGTGCAACTGCTCGCGCTGGTAGCTGTCCACCGCGTCCCACTTGTTGATGGCGATCACCACCGCGCGGCCGCTCTCGAGGATGTAGCCGGCGATGTGCGAGTCCTGGTCGGTCACGCCCTGGGTGGCGTCCAGCAGCAGCAGCACGACGTTGGCCGACTCGATGGCCTGCAGCGTCTTGACCACCGAGAACTTCTCGATGGCCTCGAACACCTTGCCCTTGCGGCGCAGGCCGGCGGTGTCGATGAGCTCGAAGCGCTGGCCGTTGCGCTCGAAGGGCACCGAGATGGCGTCCCGCGTGGTCCCCGGCATGTCGAACGCCACCAGGCGCTCCTCGCCCAGCCAGGTGTTGATGAGCGTGGACTTGCCGACGTTGGGCCGGCCTGCCACGGCCAGCTTGACCGGCTTGGTGGCGGGGTCCTCCTCGTCTTCTTCCTCGGGGTCGGGCAGGTTCAGCGACTCCAGCGCCAGGTCGACCAGGCCGCGGATGCCCTGGCCATGCGCGGCCGAGACGGCGTGCACCTCGCCGAAGCCCAGTTCGTAGAAGTCGACCAGCTTGGCGCTGCTCTTCATGCCCTCGGCCTTGTTGGCCGCCAGCAGGCAGGGCTTGCCCAGGCGGCGCAGCTCGTTGGCGATGTCGTGGTCCTGCGCCGAGATGCCGTCGCGCGCATCCACCACGAAGATCACCACGTCCGCCTCGGCGACGGCCTGGCGGGTCTGCTTGGCCATCTCGCTGAAGATGCCGCTGCCGGCATCGGGTTCGAAGCCGCCGGTGTCGATCACGATGTACTCGTGCTTGCCGGCCCGGCCGTTGCCGTAGTGGCGGTCGCGGGTGAGGCCGGCGAAGTCGGCCACGATCGCGTCGCGCGTCTGCGTGAGGCGGTTGAACAGCGTCGATTTGCCCACGTTGGGGCGCCCGACCAGGGCGATGACCGGTTTCATGTCTTGTTCTTCTTCTCGTCAGGTCGGGCCCGAGGGCCTTTACTCGGGGCGGTAGCCGAACACGCCGCCCTTGCGGGTGACCACCACCACGGTGTTGGCGGCCATGACCGGATCGGCGGCGATCGGCGAGGCATCGGGCGACACGCGGTTCAGGCCGGAGCCGTCCTCGCGGTTGAGGAACAGCACCTGGCCGGTCCCCTCGCCCAGGACGATCGTGCGGCCCACGGCCAGGGGCGCCGTGAGGGTGCGGTACTTGTAGGCGTCCACGCTCCACAGGCGCTCGCCGTCACTGCGCCGCCAGGCGTAGATCACGCCGTTGGACTCGGTGCCGTAGAGGGCGCGCTCGTCGCCGGAGAGGCCATCGGAGCCTTGCGCGGGCTTGGTCCACTGCAGGACGCCACGGCTGGTGTCCACGCAGCCGACGGACGCGAAATAGGCCCGGGCACACAGGGTGTTGTCGAGGCGGCTCACCGTGCCGGTGAGGTCGACCAGCCGCTCCACGTCGTTGGTGCCGCGCGGCGAGGCGATGGGCGCTTCCCAACGCGAGGAGCCGTTGGCCGGATTCATGCCGACCAGGCGCCCACCCACGCCAGCCACCAGGGTGTCGCCCACGGCCAGCAGCACCCCGGGGCGCTTGAGCACCAGGTTGTCGCCCGTGCGCGTCTGACTCCACAGCCGCCGGCCGCTCTGGCCGTCGAAGGCGAAGGTGGTGCGGTCGGCCGTCTGCACGAAGACGCGTCGGCCCGCGACCAACGGCGGCGTGAAGGTCTCGGCGGAAAGCTTCTGCTTCCACAGGACCTTGCCGCCCGCCAGGGCGACCAGTTCGTTCTCGGCGGTGACCACGGCGGCGATCGAGCCGTCGCTGCCGACACCGGCCGTGAGCGGAGCCTCCGCCTTGGCGCGCCACTTCTCGGTACCAGTGCGCGCGTCGATGGCCATCACCGTGCCGTCGGAGCCAGCGACCGTCACCACGTCGCCGGACACATTGGCCACCAGGGCGAAATTGACCTGCGGGATCTGGAACTTCCAGGCCTCGCGCACGCCCAGGACCTCGGCCTTGGCGGGCAGCTCTGCCGGCTTGGGCTTGGACGTGCTGGAGCACGCAGCCAGGACGACGATCGACGCCGCCACGGCGACGCCGCGAAGAAGGCGCGCCTTGGCCGGCACGAAGCGCTGCAGATTCATGTTCCTGGACCCTGCCATTCCTGTTCTTACTTGGCCGAGGCCACGGCGGCCTTGGCGAGCGATTGCGGATCGACGCCCACGGCGTTGAGCTTGATCTCGACCAGCCGGCGGTAGTCGGTGCCGGGCTCGAAGGCGCTCCAGGCCTGCTGGTAGGCGGCCTTGGCTTCGTCGCGCTTGCCCTGCGCCAGGTAGATGTCGCCCTTGCGGTCGGCCACCAGCGCCTCGAATTCCTTGGGCACCGGCGACGCCAGTTGCTTGAGGGCCTCGTCGTAGGCCTTGCTGTCCATCAGCTCGGAGGCCAGGCGCAGGCGCGCGATGGCCTGGTAGCCCGGGTCGACGGCCTTGTCGGCCACCCAGGCGAGCGCGGCGCGCGAGCCGTCGGCGTTGCCCTTGTCGAGCAGGGCCTTGGCGGCCAGCAGGCCGGCCTGCTGCGCGTAGGCGGTGCCGCCGAACTTGTCCTTCATGTCGGCCAGCGCGCGCTCGACGCGGGCGGTGTCGCCGGCTTCGGCGCCACGCTGAAGCTCGTCATACAGGGCGGCGGCGCCTGCGGCCTTGCTGCGCTGCCAGTACTGCCAGCCATTCCAGCCGGCGAAGGCCAGGGCCAGCACCACGACCACGGTGGTGATCAGGGTGCCGTAGGTGTTCCAGAAATGCTTGAGCTGGTCGAGCTGTTCCTGTTCTTCGAGGTCGAGATGGGTTGCCATGCGCTGTCAGTCCTTGGGAGCCGAAGATTGTAGGTGGGCCGCCAGGGCCGCAAGTTCCGTCAGCGCATGCGCGCTCTGCTCGCCCTTGCCGTCGCGCAGCGACTTCAGGGCCACTTCGCCGCGTGCCAGCTCGTCGGAGCCGAACACCAGCGCGAAGGCAGCGCCGCTGGCATCGGCCTTCTTGAACTGCGACTTGAAGCTGCCCAGGCCGTCGGCGCCGCTGGCGTGCATCTGCACGCGCACGCCCTGCTCGCGCAGCTGCTGAAGGGTGCGCAGCACCACCGGCATGGAAGACGCGTCAGGCACCACGGCATAGGCGTGCGGCGCGGGCAGCAGCGCCTGCGCGCCCTGCTCCTTCAGCAGTTCCAGCACGCGCTCCACGCCGAGGGCCCAGCCCACGGCCGGTGTCGGCTTGCCGCCGATCTGGACGAACAGGTCGTCGTAGCGGCCGCCGCCGCACACCGTGCCCTGCGAACCCAGGCGGTCGGTGACGAACTCGAAGGCCGTCAGGTTGTAGTAGTCCAACCCGCGCACCAGGCGCGGGTTGATCGTGTAGGCGATGCCGTTCGCATCGAGGATGGCCTTGAGGCCCTCGAAGTGCGCGAGCGACTCGGCGCCCAGGAAATCCAGCAGCCGCGGCGCCGACTCCACCACCTCGCGCATCGCCGGGTTCTTGGTGTCCAGGATCCGCAGCGGATTGGTGTGCAGGCGCCGGCGCGCGTCCTCGTCGAGCTTGTCGGCATGCTTCTCGAAGTGCTCGATCAGCCGCGCGCGGTGCTTTGCCCGCTCGTCCGGCTGGCCCAGGGTATTGAGCTCCAGCCGCACGTCGGTCAGGCCGATGGCCTTCCACAGCGCGGCGGCCAGCAGGATCACCTCGGCATCCGCTTCCGGGCCTGCGAATCCGAGCGACTCCACGCCGACCTGGTGGAACTGGCGGTAGCGTCCGCGCTGCGGCTTCTCGCGGCGGAACATGGGGCCCATGTAGAACAAGCGCTTGCCGCCGTCGTACAGCAGGTTGTTCTCGATCACCGCGCGCGCCACCGCGGCGGTGCCCTCGGGACGCATCGTCAGGTGCTCGGCCTGGCCGTGCTTATCGGAGCGGTCCTCGAAGGAATACATCTCCTTCTCGACGATGTCCGTCACCTCGCCGATGCCGCGCACGAAGAGCGCGGTGTGCTCCAGGATGGGCGTGCGGATGTCCCGGAAGGCGAAGCGCGCCATCTGCTCGCGCACCACGGCTTCCAGCCACTCCCAGCGCGCCGACTCCGGCGGCAGCAGGTCGTTCATGCCCTTCACGCCGGAAAGCTTCTCGACCTTGGGCTGCTTCGAAGGAAAAACGGGCGCCTGGGCGCCCGGAGCTTGTTCTTGGGACATCGTTCTTCTGGTGCTTCAGACCGCTTCGGCGGCCTCTGTCTTGTTGCTGCTGGTGCCGAAGCGCTGCTCGACGTAGCGCTCCACCAGGGCATGGAACTCGTTGGCGATGTTCTCGCCGCGCAGCGTGAGCGCCTTCTCGCCGTCGATGAAGACCGGGGCGGCCGGCGCCTCGCCGGTGCCCGGCAGGCTGATGCCGATGTCGGCGTGCTTGCTCTCGCCCGGGCCATTGACGATGCAGCCCATGACGGCCACCTTCATCGTCTCCACGCCGGGGTACTTCTGGCGCCAGACCGGCATCTGCATGCGCAGGTAGTCGTCGATCTGCTTGGCCAGCTCCTGGAAGGTGGTGCTGGTGGTGCGCCCGCAGCCCGGGCAGGCGGTGACGCTGGGCACGAACACCCGCATGCCCAGGGCCTGCAGGATTTCCGAGGCGATCACCACCTCCTGCGTGCGCGACTCGCCCGGCTGCGGCGTGAGGGACACCCGAATCGTGTCGCCGATGCCTTCCTGCAGCAGGATCGACAGCGCGGTGGCCGACGCCACCGTGCCCTTGGTGCCCATGCCGGCCTCGGTGAGGCCCAGGTGCAGCGCATAGTCGCAGCGGCGCGCGAGCTCGCGGTAGACCGAGATCAGGTCCTGCACGCCGCTGACCTTGCAGCTCAGCACGATCTGCTCGCCGCTCAGGCCCATGGACTCGGCCAGCTTCGCGGAGCCGATGGCCGAACTGATGAGCGCCTCGTACATCACCTGCTTGGCGTCCCAGGGCTGGGCGCGGCGGCTGTTCTCGTCCATGAGGCCGGCCAGCAGTTCCTGGTCGAGGCTGCCCCAGTTCACGCCGATTCGCACCGCCTTGTTCCAGCGCATGGCGGCCTCGATCATCTGGCCGAACTGCTTGTCCTTCTTGTCGCCCTTGCCCACGTTGCCGGGGTTGATGCGGTACTTGGACAAAGCCTGCGCGCAGTCGGGAAACTCGGTGAGCAGGCGGTGGCCGTTGTAGTGGAAGTCGCCGATCAGCGGCACGTCCACCCCCATGCGGTCGAGCTGCTCGCGGATGTAGGGCACCTGCGCGGCGGCCTCGGGCGTGTTGACGGTGATGCGCACCATCTCCGAGCCGGCGGCGGCCAGTTCCTTGACCTGGATGGCGGTGCCGATGGCATCCACCGTGTCGGTGTTGGTCATGGACTGGATGCGCACGGGCGCATTGCCGCCCACGGTGACGATGCGCGAGCCCCACACCACCTGCGACTGGCGCGAACGGCGCGGACGCGGCGCGGCGGCCTCGATCGGCAGGCAGTCGTTCCGGGGTGTGCTGGGGGTGTCGGTCATGGCTTGATCTCGAAGCGTGCCACGGTGCCGCCGCGGGTAAGCGGCGCCAGGTCGAAGGCCTTGCCGCGCACCTGCACATCGACGCCGGCGGCGCGGCCCACCACGACCTTCAGCGGCGGCGTGCCGTCGAATCCCACGATTTCGCCCGCTTGAACCGTGCGCTGGATCAGCGACTTGCCGGCGCCGTCGGTGACCGAGATCCAGGATTCCGTGCGCACGTTGAAGACGACCAGTTGGCCGGCGTCGGCGGCGGGTGCCACCGGCGCTCCCGCGACGGATGCCGCAGGTGCCACGGCGGGCGCAGCAGCAGCGGGCGTTGGCGTCGACTGCAGGGCGCCGGCCGCCGGGGGCGTGGGCTCCGCCTGCGAGGCCGGCGGTTCGGTCGTGACGGCAGACGCGATGCTCGCCGCAGCCGGGGCGGCTTCCGCCTGCGGGGCGGCGTCGGAGCCGGTCCCCCGGGACATGATGCGGTCGACCGAGGCCGACAGGTGGTCCAGGGCCGATTGCGGCAGCCAGAAGATCGCGGCAGCGCCTACCAGCAGCAGCGCCACCACGCTCAGCAGGACCTTGGAGCCCGCGCCGCCAGCGCCAGAGCGCTTGACGTCGGTATGGAAGCCCGCGCCCATCGCCGGCCGGGTGTGCAGGCCGGGGTTGCGCGCATCGGGCAGCTTGGCGAGCACCGGCTTCGGGTCGATGCGCAGCGCGCGGCACATGCTGGCTGCCAGGGCCCGGGCGAAGACCGGATCGGGCAAGGCCTCGATGTCGTCGTCTTCCAGCGCCTCGATCTTCTGCACCGGCACCTTGAGCGCGGCCGCGACCACGCCCACGTCGAGGCCGTGCGCCTCGCGTGCCTGGCGCAGCATGTCGCCTGCGCTCTGATGGCTGGTGTCGCCGCTGATCAGGGGCGCCGCCGCCGACGCGCCGAATTCGCTCGCCCGCTCAATCATTGAAGTTTCCGCGCTCGAAGGCCTGGGCTTCCTTGGACTGCGGGAACCGCCGTTGCAGCTGGCCGCCCAGGCTGGTCACCGCCTCGCGGTTGTTCAGCTGGCGCTCGACCTTCACGCCCAGCCACAGCGATTCGGCATTGGCGGCCTGCGAGTTGTTCACGCGCCGGATGTAGAACTGCGCCCGCGTCCATTCCTGGCGCTGCATCAGCAGCAGGGCCAGGTTGTAGCCGGTGACCGGGTTGCCGGCGTCCAGCTCGTAGGCCTGCGTCAGGCTCTTCTCGGCCTCGGCCTTCTGGCCGGCCTGCATCTGGCACACGCCCTGGGTCATGAGCGTCTTGGCGCGATCGCCGTAGTTGGGCGTTTCCAGCGCGCGCGAAAACTGCTGCGTCGCGTCGGCGTAGCGCTTCTGCTGGCACAGCAGCCAGCCGTAGTTGTGCATGGCGTTGCCGTCGCGCGGATTGAGGGCGACGGCGCGGCGGAAGCTGTCCTCGGCCAGGCCCGGGTCATCCAGCCGCATGTAGACCAGGCCGCGCAGGTTGTAGGCGTCCGCGTAGTTCGGGTCGGCCGACAGCGCCTGCTTGATCTCGTCGAGCGCCACCGTGTTCTTGTTCTGCTCGAAGTAGCCCATGGCCAATTCCAGGCGGATGCGGGCGCGCTTGCGGCCAGGGCTCTCGTCGGAGTCCGTGACGATTTCCGGTTCCGTGCGTGCGCCGGGAGAGGTGCTGCCCAGGGGGCCCTTGTTGGCGCAACCCGCCAAGACCAGTGCGGCGACGGCCGCGAGCAGCAGGCGGCACGCCGCGATGCGGGGAATCGGAAAAGCAAGGCTCATCGGTTCAGCGCTCCTGGGGATGGGAATGGGCGCCCGTCTTGCGGGCCGGATGGATGACAACGGGGCGCACCTGCGCGTCGGCCGCGACGCGGCGCTGCGCCATCCGCTCGGCGGCGCGGGTGCGGTCCTTGACGTCGCCGGCCAATTGGCCGCAGGCGGCGTCGATGTCGTCGCCGCGGGTCTTGCGCACGGTGGTGATCACGCCCGCCTCGCTCAGCAGCTTGGCGAAGGCCGTCACGCGCGGCTGCGGCGAGCGCAGCAGGCCGGACGCCGGAAAGGGGTTGAAGGGAATCAGGTTGAACTTGCAGGACACGCCCTGCCCCGCATGCTTCTTCACCAGCGCGATCAGCTCGCGCGCATGCTCGGGCGTGTCGTTGACGCCGTCGAGCATGCAGTACTCGAAGGTGATGAAGTCGCGCGGCGCGTGCGCCAGGTAGCGGTTGCAGGCGTCCAGCAGCTCGGCAATGGGGTACTTGCGGTTCAGCGGCACCAGGTCGTCGCGCAGCGCGTCGTTGGGCGCATGCAGCGACACCGCGAGGGCGACCGGGCAGTCGGCGCCCAGGCGGTCGATCATCGGGACCACGCCCGAGGTGGACACGGTGACGCGGCGGCGCGAGAGGCCGTAGGCGTTGTCGTCGAGCATGGTGCGCAGCGCCGGCACCAGGGCCGAGTAGTTCTGCAGCGGCTCGCCCATGCCCATCATCACCACGTTGGAGATGACGCGCTCGTCGCGCTTGAGGTGCTTGCGAAGGAAATGCTCGGCATACCAGAGCTGGGCGACGATCTCGCCGGTGCTCAGGTTGCGGCTGAAGCCCTGGTGGCCGGTGGAGCAGAAACGGCAGCCCACCGCGCACCCGGCCTGGGACGACACGCACAACGTGCCACGGTCGTCCTCGGGAATGAAAACCGCTTCGACGGCATTGCCGTCGCCCACGTCGAACAGCCACTTGATGGTGCCGTCGGCGGAATCGTTGCGGGTGAGGACCGGAAGGCCCTGGACGTGGGCCGTGGTGGCGAGCTTCTCGCGCAGCGACTTCGCCAGGTCGGTCATCCGGGTGAAGTCGCTCTCGCCGCGCTGGTGGATCCAGCGGAAGAGCTGCGTGGCGCGGAAGCGCTTCTCGCCGAGCCGTTCGCAGAACGCGGCCAACCCCTCCAGATCGAAGTCGAGCAGGTTGACCGTCGTCATTGCGTCAGGCAGGGCTCGCCTTATCAGCGAGCGTAGACGTTGTGGCCGGGGAAGAAGAAGCCGATCTCGACGGCGGCGGTTTCAGCCGCGTCCGAGCCGTGCACGGCATTGGCGTCGATGCTGTCGGCGAAGTCGGCGCGGATGGTGCCGGCAGCGGCCTTCTTGGGGTCGGTGGCGCCCATGAGGTCACGGTTCTTGGCGATGGCGTTGTCGCCTTGCAGCACCTGCACGAACACGGGGCCCGAGATCATGAAGTCGACCAGGTCCTTGAAGAAGGGACGCTCCTTGTGCACGGCGTAGAACTGCTCGGCTTCGGCGCGCGACAGGTGGATCAGCTTGGCGGCGACGATCTTCAGACCGGCAGCTTCGAAGCGGGAGACGATCTTGCCGATGACGTTCTTGGCGACGGCGTCGGGCTTGATGATGGAGAGGGTGCGTTCGATGGCCATTTGAAGTGCTTCTTTCCTGAGCGTTGATTTTCGAGAGATTTCGCCAGGCGGGATTCCTGCGGTTGGCCCGCCTTGACAAAGCCTTTTATTTTAACCGGGCCGATGCCCACGCCCGGTTCACGGGCGCGAAAGCACGGGGGATTTCTGGGGTCGCGATCAGCGGCCGCGACGGCGTCCGCCGCCGCCCTGGCCACCACCGCCCCCGCCACCACTGCCGCGGCGTGGGCCACCGCCACCGCCGCCCCCACCGCCGCCTCGCCCTTCGCGCCGCTGGCGCGAGAAGCTGTCGGCGCCGATGTAGCCCAGCGAGGTCTTCATGGGATCGGGCTGGGCGCCGCCCTGCGGACGGTCGCCGCGGTTGCCGCCGCCCCCGCTGTTGCGGCGCTGGCCTTCGAGGCCGCCGCCCTGGCCACTGCCGCCGCCCTGCCCGCCGCGCTTGCGGCCGTTGCGGTTGCGCTGGCCGTCGCCGCCGCCCATCGGGTTGGGCATGGGCGCGCCGCCTTCGGCGCGGGCGGCGTTGCTGCCGCCCTGGCCGCCACGGCGGCGCTTGTTGTTGCGCTTGCCGCGGCCGCCCTCCTGTTCGCCGCCGCGCTGCTGGCGCGGGCGCTCGGCCAGGCCGCCGGCGGCCTGCATCAGGGCACGGATGTCGCGCTCGTCGAGCTCCATCCAGGCGCCGCGCTTGAGGCCGCGCGGCAGCACCATGGCGCCGTAGCGGATGCGGATCAGGCGGCTGACGGCGTGGCCGACGGCCTCGCACATGCGCCGGACCTCGCGGTTGCGGCCCTCGGAGATGGTCACGCGATACCAGCTGTTGACGCCTTCGCCGCCGCCGTCCTCAATGCTGCCGAAGCGCGCCATGCCGTCTTCCAGGCGCACGCCATCCAGCAGTTGCTGCTTCTCCTCGTTGCTCAGGGCGCCGAGCACGCGCACCGCGTACTCGCGCTCCAGGCCGAAGCGCGGATGCATCAGCTTGTTGGCCAGCTCGCCGGAGCTGGTGAAGAGCAGCAGGCCCTCGGTGTTGAGGTCCAGCCGCCCCACCGACTGCCACTTGCCCTGCTGCAGGCGCGGCAGCTTGCGGAACACGGTGGGCCGGTTCTGCGGGTCGTCGTGCGTGACGACTTCGCCGGCCGGCTTGTGATAGGCGATGACCCGCGCCGGCGGCGGCGCGATGCGGAAGCGGATCGGCTTGCCGTTGAGCTTGACCTGGTCGCCCCACTGGATGCGCTGGCCGATGTGGGCCGGCTCGTTGTTGACCGAGATGCGACCCTGCAGGATGAGCTGCTCCATCTCCAGGCGCGAGCCCAGGCCGGCCTGGGCCAGCACCTTGTGCAGCTTGGGCGAGTCGGCCTCGGGCAGCAGCACGCGCTTGAGCGGCGCCACGTCGGGGCTGTCCTCGTCGGCATCGAACTGGCCGGAGACGACGTCGCTGAACTTGATGGGTTCGGTCGGCGGGGCGTTGCGGGCCTCGCGCTCGGCGGCACGGCGGGCGCGGTCGAGGTCGTCCTCTTCCTCGTCCAGGTCGTCCTCGTCCTCTTCTTCGTCGTCGCGCCGGTCCTCGTCGTCATCGCGCGGCGGTTGCGCAGCTGGAGCGGGCGCCGGCACTTCCGGCTCGGGCTGGGGCTGGGGCTGGGGCTGTTCCTCGGCCTGCGGCTCCTGGGCAGCGGGGCGCGCCTCTTCGGCTGCACCTGCGGGCTCGGCGGCCACCTCGGCCTTGCGGCGGCGCGGGCGGCGCTTGGGGGCCACGGGCTCCGCCGCGCCCTCCTGGGCGGCCGCGGCGTTCACGTTCTCCTCCACCGGGGGCTCGGCCTGCGCCGAATCGGGAACGACAGGATCTTCAGGGGTCATGATGGAATTCCGGAGGGTGCCTTGCCGGCGGTGTCGTCGTCCTGCTCGTCGTCCGGCGATGCGGGCAGGGCCGGGTCGTTCGAGGCCACGGCGTCGGTGGGCAGATGGGCGGCGGCGGGTTCTTCTTCGGTGTTGGCTTCCTGCGCGGGCGCAGGCGCGGCGCCTTCGTCGTCCTGGGCCTGGGCCTCGGGCGCGGCATCCGCGGGCACGGCTTCGGCCAGCTCCGGCGCCACGTCCTCGACGCCCTCCTGCTGCAGGGGCGGCGACTGTTCTACAGGCGCTTCGGCGGCGGCCTCGTCGATCGGCAGCGCGGCCTGGTCCGGCATGGCCGCCGCCAGCGACTCCGCGTAGCCGCCCTGCTGGGCCGGCGACTCGATCAGGGGCAGCTGGTCCAGCGATTCCAGTCCGAGGTCGTCAAGGAACTGCTTGGTGGTCGCATAGAGGGCCGGGCGCCCGACCGTCTCGCGGTGGCCGATCACCTCGATCCAGTTGCGGTCTTCCAGCTGCTTGAGGATCTGGGAGTTGATGGTGACGCCCCGGATGTCCTCCATGTCGCCACGCGTGACCGGCTGGCGATAGGCGATGATGGCCAGGGTCTCGAGGGCGGCGCGCGTGTAGCGCGGCGGCTTCTCGGGGTGCAGGCGATCGAGGTGGTCGCGCATGTCCGGCCGGCTCTGGAAGCGCCAGCCGCTGGCGACGTTGACCAGCTCCAGCCCGCGCTGCGTCCACTCCTCCTGCAGTTCCGCGAGCAGGGTCTTGATGGTGTCGGCGCCCAGTGCGTCGTCGAACAGCACGCGCAGCTCGCGCACCGGCAGCGGCTGGGCCGAACAGATCAAGGCGGTTTCGAGAATGCGCTTGGCATCCGCCGTATTCATGGTTCGCGTGGATCCAGATTGGCGCCCTCGCGGGCGCGTTCAGGGGGAAGTACGTGGGAGGCGTTGCAGGCAACGGGGCGGGTGCAACGCGGGGCCGGCTTGCAAGTTCCGGCAGGGGCCCTGAGGGCCTTTCACGCGCGATTGTAGTCCAGCCCCCAGGCGCGGATGCCGGCCTGAAGGTCGGCCGGCGGCTCGGAGCCGAAGGAGAGCGCCTGCTGCGTCATCGGATGCCTGAACGCCAGGCGGTAGGCATGCAACGCCTGGCGCCCGAGCTGCGGCGTGGCCACGCCGCCGTAGAGGACATCGCCCACCAGCGGGTGCCCGATGGACGCCATGTGCACGCGGATCTGGTGCGTGCGCCCCGTTTCCAGGGTGCAGCGGACCACGCAGCCTTCGTCGCAGCCGTCCAGCTGCTCGATCAGCGTGCGGGCCGGCTTGCCGGAATGGCGCGCCAGGTCGACCACCGCCATGCGAAGCCGGTTGCGCGGGTCGCGGCCGATCGGCGCATCCACATGGCGGGCGGCGGCGCCCTGCCAGGCGCGGTGCGCAAGCGCCAGGTACTGGCGCGTGACCTCGCGGGCGGCAATCATGGCCACCAGGGCATCCATGGCGGCACGGGTGCGCGCCACGACCATGAGGCCGCTGGTGTCGCGGTCAAGCCGGTGAACGATGCCCGCGCGGGGCAACTGCGCAGCCAGCTTGTCGTGCGCGAGCAGGCCGTTGAGCAGCGTGCCGCTCCAGTGCCCCGGCGCCGGATGCACCACGAGCCCGACCGGCTTGTCGATCACCCGCAGGTGCGCATCCTCGTGGACGATGCGCAACTCCATCGCCTCGGGCTTGAAGGCCTGGCTCTGGGGCGTGGGCCGCAGCTCGATCTGGCCGGGCTCGCCGGCCTGCACCGGCGTGGCGGGCTTGACGACCACGCGGCCCCTGAGCTGCACCGCGCCCGCCTCGATCAGCTGGCGCAGGTAGTTGCGGGAGAACTCGGGAATCAGCTCCGCCAGCACCCGGTCCAGCCGCTCCTTGTGGTGCGCCGAGGGGATGCTGAAGCCGCGGATCTCGCTGGCCTGCTCGGGGTCGCCCTGGGCCCAGGCGTCGGCGCCTTCGTCCAGGGGGTCGGTCGATATAATTGAGGGCTCCTGATTCACGAAAGCTTCTAGTGATGGTTCGCACCAAATTATCGGCTGTCCCCTGCTGGATCGCGCTTGCCGCGACGACGCTGCTGGCAGCCGGCTGCGGAAGCACCGACGTCGACAAGACGGCCAACTGGAGCCCGAACAAGATCTACTCCGAAGCCAAGGACGAGGCCGATTCCGGTGCCTACGACAAGGCCGTCCCGCTGTACGAGAAGCTCGAGGGCCGCGCCGCCGGCACGCCGCTGGCGCAACAGGCCCAGCTCGAGAAGGCCTATGCCCAGTACAAGAGCAACGAGCGCCCCGCCGCGATCGCCACGCTCGACCGCTTCATGAAGCTGCACCCGGCCAGCCCCGCCTACGACTATGCGCTGTACATGCGCGGCATCGTCAACTTCAACGACGACCTGGGCATGTTCTCGTCCTTCACGCGCCAGGACCTGTCCGAGCGCGACCAGAAGGCGGCCAAGGAATCCTTCGAGTCCTTCAAGGAACTGGTCACGCGCTTCCCGGCCTCGCGCTACACGCCCGACGCACGGGCGCGCATGAACTACATCGTCAACTCGCTGGCGCAGTACGAGGTGCACGTGGCGCGCTACTACTACTCGCGCGGCGCCTACCTGGCGGCCATCAACCGCTCGCAGCTGGCCATTTCGGACTACCGCGAGGTGCCGGCGGTGGAAGAGGCGCTGTACATCATGGTGCGCTCGTACGAGGCCCTGGGGATGACGCAGCTGCGCGACGACACGCAGCGCGTGCTGACCACCAACTACCCGCAGAGCGAATACATCAGCAAGGGCTTCCGCGCCAAGGACGACCCCTGGTGGAAGCTCTGGTAGGACAGACAGGAAGAGGCCCTCGCGGGCCTCTTTTTCATTGCGGGTCCAGCAGCCCGTCCAGCGCGGCGTCGAAGTCGGCCTCGGTGTCCAGGCGCCGCATGCCCGGCACGGCCGACAGCAGGCGCTTGCCGTAGCCCATCGCCGTCAGGCGCGTGTCGCAGATGGCCAGGACGCCCCGGTCGCTCTCGCGCCGGATCAGGCGTCCTGCGCCCTGCTTGAGCGCCACCGCCGCCTCGGGCAGGAAGTAGTCGTTGAAGGCGCTTCGGCCCTGCCCTTCCAGGCGCTTGGAGCGCGCCTCCACCAGCGGATCGTTCGGCGGCGGGAAGGGCAGCTTGTCGATCACCACGAGCTGCAGCGCATCGCCCGGCGCGTCGAAGCCCTCCCAGAACGAGGCCGAGGCCACCAGCACGCAGCCCGGCCGCCCGGGGCCCGCGCCTTCGCGGAAGCGATCCATCAGCACGCGCTTGGGCAATTCGCCCTGCACCAGCACCTCCAGCGACCGGGCCGCGTCGCCCTGCTCGAATTGCCGGCGCAAGTCGTCGCCGATGGTCCGCAGCGCGCGCAGGGTGGTGGTGAGCACGAGCGTGCGCCCGCCCAGCCGCGCCGCGCCGCGCCCCGCCAGCCGCGCCACCTGCGCGCTGTGCGAAGGATCGTTCGGCTTGGGGAAGTTGCGCGGCACGTAGAGCGCGGCCTGCTCCAGGTAGTCGAAGGGGCTGGAGACGCGCAGCACCGCCGCCTCCTCGAGCCCGCACGGCTCGGTGAACCAGCGCAGCTGCGGCTCGTCGCCCAGCGTCGCGGAGGTGAAGATCCAGCTTCGGCCCTGCGCGCCCTCCTCGCCTTCCTGCTGCTGCGGCGCCTCGCCCTTCTTGAGCATGCGCTGCTTCACCGCCTGCGCGATGTCCAGCGGCGACTCCACCAGCCGCAGCTGGTTGCCCACGTCCACCCAGCGCACCGACTCCGGCGCACACGGCTGCGCGAAGCGCTCGGCGCGGCGCACCAGTTCAGCCGCGCGCTCGTGCAGCCGCACGAAGTCGGGCGACAGCTCGCTCACCATGGCCAGCCCGTCGGCCGCGTGTTCGAAGGCCTGCTGCAACTCATCCAGCGCGTTCTGCCACGGATGCTCCGCGATGCCCTCCGGGGCCGCGTCGACCCAGCGCAGCTTGGTGCCAGGCCACTGCTTGCCGACGGACAGGCGCAGCTCTCGCGCGGCCCGCTCCACGCCGGCTGCAAGCGTCTGCCAGTCGACCAGCCCGCGGGCGTGCTGCAGGCCGGCGGCGAGGACGTCGCGCGAGAAGTCCAGCGCCTGCGCACTGCCGAGCTGGACACCCAGGAACTGCACGCCGGTCTCGTTGAGCTGGTGCGCCTCGTCGAACACCACCACCCGCACCGAGGGAAGCAGCTCGGCCATGCCGGACTCGCGCACCGCGAGGTCGGCGAAGAAGAGATGGTGGTTGACCACCACCACGTCGGCCGCCAACGCCTCGCGCCGCGCGAGGTTGACGTGGCAGGCGCGGAACTGCGGGCATTGCGCGCCCAGGCAGTTGTCGCGTGTGGAAGTCACGAGCGGGATGAGCGGCGAGCGCTCGTCCAGCCCCGGGAGTTCCGCCAGATCGCCGGTGCGGGTGGACTGCGACCACAGCTCGATCTTCGCCAGCGCCCGCTGTGACGCGCGCTCGGGCGAAGAGTCGCGCCGCGCGAGTTCCAGGCGATGCAGGCACAGGTAGCTGGCGCGGCCCTTGAGCAGCGCGGTGCGCACCGGCAGGCCCAGCGCCTCGACCAGGCGCGGCAGGTCGCGGCCGAAGAGCTGGTCCTGCAGTGTCTTGGTGGCGGTGGACAGGAGCACGCGTTCGCCGCTGAGCAAGGCCGGCACCAGGTACGAGAAGGTCTTGCCGACGCCCGTGCCCGCCTCGACCACCAGCGCGCCGCCCTCCTCGATGGCCTGCGCCACGGCCAGCGCCATGCGGGTCTGGCCGTCGCGTTCCCGGAACTGTTCGGCGGCGCGCGACAGTGCACCCCCCTGCGCGAAGACCTCGCGCACGCGTTCTTCCAGTGAATTCATCAGGCGGGCTCTTGCGGGTCCAGGTCGCGCTCCAGCCGCGCGATCTGGTCCCGCAGGGCAAGCCGGCGCTTTTTCAGCCGCCGCAGCAGCAGTTCGTCGGGCGGGACGGTGTCGGCCAGTCGATCGATGGTGGCGTCCAGGTCCGCATGTTCCATGCGGCATTCGATCAGCTGGCGTGAAATAGAGTGGAGATTGGAGTCCAAAGTTGCGCCGCGCGCACACTCACATGGGACGCGGACCCTCTTCGCTTGATAATAGTCCAATCACCCTTACGCAAGAAAGGCACTCAGCGCCACCGGCGCCCGCAGCAGCACCGATGACGACACGAGGCTTTCGACTAGCAGCCGCCAGCGGCCTTCACCAGGGCGACCGGCCCTACCAGCAAGACCAGGTCATGATGATCGGTCACCCCCACTTCCAGGGCTGCGTCATGGGGGTGGTGGCCGACGGCATGGGCGGCCGCAGCGGCGGACGCAAGGCCTCCGACCAGGTGCTGATGACGGCCAAGCAGCTGTTCGCCAAGTACTCCCCCGAGACCGACACGGCCTCGAAGCTGCTCAAGCAGCTGGTCGAGGATTCGCACATGGTGATCAAGCTCACCGCTCTGTCGGCCGAGCAGGAGCCCCACAGCACGGTAGCCGCCTTCGTCATGAATCCGCGTGGCGAGTGCACCTGGATCCATGTGGGCGACTCGCGCCTCTACCACTTCCACAAGGGCCGGCTGGTCAAGCGCACGCGCGACCACTCCTACGTGCAGGCGCTGGTCGATCGCGGCGAGCTGTCCGAGAGCGAGATCGAAGACCATCCCCAGGCCAACATCCTGCTCGGCTGCCTGGGCATGTCCACCGCGCCGCCACCGATCGACGTGCATGCCATCGAGCAGTTGGAGCCCGGCGACGCCCTGCTGGCGTGCAGCGACGGCCTCTGGCACTACTTCACCCCGGAAGAAATGGGCGCCCTGATCGCCGAGCGCACGCCGCGCGAGTCGGTGGAATTGCTCATCGAGGAAGCCCGGGCACGCGCTCGCGGCACCGGCGACAACCTCTCGCTGGCCATCCTCAAGGTCGAGCCGCTGCCCAAGAGCAACGGCTGACACGGGGCCCCCTCAGGGCGGCGTCGGCAGGGGCGCAGCGCGCGGCTTGGTGCGCTTGGCGTTGCGCGCATCCAGTTCGGCCCGGTCCTGCTCGGCCTTCTTCAGCCGGTCCTCGTAGCGCTGACGCTCGGCCTGCTCCTGCGCGCGCTCCTCGGCCTGCCTGGCCTTCTCCTGCGCGTTGGCACGTTGCTTGTTGTCGAAGGCGCGGCGGCTGGCGGCTTCTTGCGCTTCCTTGGCCTGGCGGCTCGCGTCGCGGTCGGCGGCGCGCTGTTCGCGATCCTTCTGCGATTGCAGCGCGCGCTCGCGGTTGGCGGCCTCGTCGGCCGGGGTCTGGCCCTTCTGGTCGAGCCTGTCCAGTTGGGCGGCGGCACGGCGCTGCCGCTCGGCGTCGTTGATGGCCGCCTCCTGGCGGTTCAGCGCGTCGACCTGCGCGCGGCGGCCGCGGCGGGCGTCGTTGATGCAGTCCTGCACGGCGAACTTCTGGTAGCAGTCGGCGCGCGCCTGGTCGTAGCTCGCCTCCGCTGCCTTGCGTTCGGCCGAGATGCGCGCCTTCTGGGCGTCCACATCAGGGACGGGCGCCGGCGCCTGGGCGAACGCCGGCGATGCCACCAGGGCCAGCAACCCGCAAATAAGAGACCTGAGATTCATGTGATGCGCGTGTCGACCGAGCGCGGCTCCAGCGCCAGGAACTCGGCCGACTGCATTTCGTGCAGCCGCGAGACCGTCCGCGGGAACTCGTGGGCCAGGGGCCCCTCGGTGTACAACTCTTCAGGCGGCACCGCCGCCGACATGATGAGTTTGACACGCCGGTCGTAGAGCACGTCGACCAACCATGTGAAGCGGCGGGCTTCCGAGGCCATGCGCACCGGCATGTGCGGCACGTCCGACAGCAGCACCGTGTGGAACTGGCTGGCGATCTCCAGGTAGTCGTTCTGCGAGCGCGGCCCGCCGCACAGGGTCTTGAAGTCGAACCAGACCACGCCGCCTGCCTTGCGGCGGGCGCGGATCTCGCGCGCTTCGATGTGCAGCACCGGGTTCTCGTCGTCGGCCTTCTCGGCCAGGCGGCGGAAGGCGTCGCGCATCTCGGCGTCGGCCTCGGCGCCGTTGGGCGTGAGGTACAGGCGCACCTGCTCCAGCGTGCGGCGCCGGTAGTCGGTGCCGTTGTCCACGTTGACCACCTCCAGCCGCTCGTTGAGCAACTGGATGGCCGGCAGGATGCGGTCGCGATGCAGCCCGCCCGGGTACAGGTCGTCGGGCTTGAAGTTAGAGGTGGTGACGAAGCCCACGCCGTTCTCGAACAGCGACACCAGCAGGCGATGCAGGATCATCGCGTCGGTGATGTCGGCCACATGGAATTCGTCGAAGCAGATCAGCCGGTAGCGCTTGGCCATGCGCCGGCCCAGCTCGTCCAGCGGGTTGACCGTGCCCTGCAGTTCGGCCAGCTGGCGGTGCACCTCGCGCATGAACTCGTGGAAGTGCAGCCGCGTCTTGCGGCGCAGCGGCACGGCCGTGTAGAAGCAGTCCATCAGGAAGCTCTTGCCGCGCCCCACCCCACCGAACATGTAGACGCCGCGGGGGATGTCGGGCCGGTTGATGAGCTTCTTGAAGGCGTTGGAGCGCTGGGCCTTGTATTCGGCCCAGTCCTGGCAGCAGCGCTCCAGCGCGTCGATGGCGCGCAGCTGCGCGGGGTCGCTCTGGAAACCCCGCGCTTTCAGCTCCGCCTCGTAGACGGAGCGCACCGAGGGTGCGCTTGCGTCCGTCACGCTCAGAAGTTGAGCGTGCGCTTGTCGACCGCCAGGGCGGCTTCCTTGGTCGCTTCGCTCAGGGACGGGTGCGCATGGCAGATGCGCGCGATGTCCTCGGCGCTGGCCTTGAACTCCATCGCGACCACGGCCTCGGAGATCAGCTCGCTGGCCATGGGGCCCACGATGTGCACGCCCAGGATCTCGTCGGTGGCGGCGTCCGCCAGGAACTTCACCATGCCGGTGGTGTCGCCCAGCGCGCGTGCGCGGCCGTTGGCCAGGAAGGGGAAGGTGCCGGCCTTGTAGGCGCGGCCCGAGGCCTTCAGCTGCTGCTCGGTCTGGCCGACCCACGCGATCTCGGGCGAGGTGTAGATCACCCACGGGATCGTGTTGAAGTTGACGTGTCCGTGCTGGCCGGCAATGCGCTCGGCCACGGCCACGCCCTCTTCCTCGGCCTTGTGCGCCAGCATCGGGCCGCGCACCACGTCGCCGATCGCCCAGACCTTGGGCAGGCTGGTCTTGCACTCGTCGTCCACCACGATGGCGCCGCGCTCGTCGAGCTTGAGGCCCACGGCTTCGGGGTTCAGGCCGATGGTGTTGGGCACGCGGCCGATCGAGACGATCAGCTTGTCCACGTCCAGGCTCTGCGCCTCGCCCTTGGCGTTTTCATAGGCGATGCTCACGCCCTTCTTGGACGACTTGACCTCGCCGACCTTCACGCCGAGCTCGATCTTCAGGCCCTGCTTGTCGAAGGCCTTCTTGGCTTCCTTGGCGATCTGCTCGTCCACCGCACCCAGGAAAGTGGGCAGGGCTTCGAGCACGGTCACCTCGGCGCCGAGGCGGCGCCACACCGAGCCCATTTCCAGGCCGATGACGCCCGAGCCGATCAGCGCCAGCTTCTTGGGCACGGCGCCGATGCGCAGCGCGCCGTCGTTGGACAGCACGTTCTCTTCGTCGAAGGGCACGCCGGGCAGCGCACGGGCGTTGGAGCCCGTGGCCACGATGACGTGCTGGCCGACGATGGTCTCTTCGGCAGCGCCGCTGACCTTGATCTCGTAGCCGGCTTCGCTCGCCTTCACGAAGGAGCCGCGGCCGTGGAAGGACGTGACCTTGTTCTTCTTGAAGAGGAACTGGATGCCGTCGTTGTTCTGCTTCACGACGGTGTCCTTGCGGCCCAGCATCTTGGCGATGTCCAGGCCCAGGCCCTCCACCTTGATGCCGTGGTCGGCAAAGTGCTTGCCTGCGTGCTCGTAGTGCTCCGAGGATTGCAGCAGCGCCTTGGAGGGAATGCAGCCCACATTGGTGCAGGTGCCACCCAGGGCGGGACCGCCCTTGGCGTTCTTCCACTCGTCGATGCAGGCCACGTTGAAGCCCAGCTGGGCCGCGCGGATCGCGGCAATGTAGCCGCCGGGGCCGCCGCCGATGACGACGACGTCGAATTGCTTGTCAGCCATCTGCGCCTCCTCAGATGTCGAACAGGAGGCGAGCGGGATCTTCCAGCGCTTCCTTCATGGCCACCAGGCCCAGCACGGCTTCGCGGCCGTCGATGATGCGGTGGTCGTAGCTCATCGCCAGGTAGTTCATCGGGCGGATGACGATCTGGCCGTTCTCCACCACGGCGCGGTCCTTGGTGGCGTGCACGCCCAGGATGGCCGACTGCGGCGGGTTGATGATGGGGGTGGACAGCATCGAGCCGAACACGCCGCCGTTGGAGATCGAGAAGGTGCCGCCGGTCATCTCCTCGATGCCCAGCTTGCCGTCGCGCGCCTTGGCGCCGTACTCGGCAATCTTCTTCTCGATGTCGGCAAAGCTCATCTGGTCGGCGTTGCGCAGGATCGGCACCACCAGGCCGCGGGGCGAGCCCACGGCGATGCCGATGTCGAAGTAGCCGTGGTAGAGGATGTCGTTGCCGTCCACCGAGGCGTTGAGCACCGGGTACTTCTTCAGGGCGTGCACCGCGGCCTTCACGAAGAAGCTCATGAAGCCGATCTTGACGCCATGCTCCTTCTCGAACTTCTCCTGGAAGCGCTTGCGCATTTCCATCACCGGGGCCATGTTGACCTCGTTGAAGGTGGTCAGGATGGCGTTGGTGGACTGCGACTGCAGCAGGCGCTCGGCGATGCGGGCGCGCAGGCGGCTCATGGGCACGCGCTGTTCCGGGCGCTCGCCCAGGTCGGGCGCGCTGGCCGGGGCGGCCACTTGCGGCAGGCTGGTCTTGGGCGCGCCGGTGGGGATCTGCGCGGCAGCCGCGGGCTTGGCGCCGCCGGCCACGGCCGACAGCACGTCGCCCTTGGTCACGCGGCCGTCCTTGCCGGTGCCTGCAACCTGCGAGGTGCTCAGGTTGTTGTCGGCCAGCAGCTTGGCGGCGGCGGGCATGGCCACGTCGGACTTCGACGTGCCTGCCGGTGCGGCGGCTGCTGCAGCCGGTGCCGGTGCGGCAGCAGCCGGCGCGGGTGCCGCAGCGGCCGGAGCAGCGCCCGCCTTGGCGGCCGTGTCGATCCTGGCGATGAGCTGGTCGGCCACCACCGTGGCGCCATCACCCTGGACGATCTCGGCCAGCACGCCGGCGGCGGGCGCCGGCACTTCCAGCACGACCTTGTCGGTCTCGATCTCGATCAGGATCTCGTCGACCGCGACGGCTTCGCCGGCCTTCTTCTTCCACTGGAGCATGGTGGCCTCGGCCACGGACTCGGACAACTGGGGAACTTTGACTTCTACGATAGACATTTGAAGGGTCCTTGCGCTTCGTGTTTCTTGTTTGACGTTGCTCGTCGTTCTTACTTGGTCAGCACGAAGCCCTTGAGCTTGCCGAATGCGCCGTCGACCAGCGCCTTTTGCTGTTCCTGGTGCAGGTGCGAGTAGCCCACGGCCGGCGAGGCCGAGGCGGCACGGCCGGAGTAGCCCAGCTTCTGCCCTTCCTGCATGTTCTCGTGGATCTGGTGCTGCACGAAGAACCAGGCGCCCTGGTTCTGCGGCTCGTCCTGGCACCACACCACGTCGGCCAGGTTCGCGTACTTCTTCAGTTCCGTCGCGAAGGCCTTGTGGGGGAACGGATAGAGCTGCTCGACGCGCAGGATCGCCACGTCGTCGCGGGCCAGTTCCTCGCGCTTCTTGGCCAGGTCGTAGTACACCTTGCCCGAGCAGGCGATGACACGCTTGACCTTGTCGGCCTTCAGGTCGCGGCTGTCCGGAATGACGGTCTGGAAGCTGCCCTTGGTGAACTCGGACAGCGGCGAGGTCGCATCCTTGTTACGCAGCAGCGACTTGGGCGTCATGATGATCAGCGGCTTGCGCAGGTTGCGCACCATCTGGCGGCGCAGCACATGGAAGATCTGGCTGGCCGTGGTGGGCTGGACCACCTGCATGTTGGTGTCGGCAGCCAGCTGCATGAAGCGCTCCAGGCGGGCCGAGCTGTGCTCGGGGCCCTGGCCTTCGTAGCCGTGCGGCAGCATCAGCGTGATGCCGTTGACGCGGCCCCACTTCACTTCGCCCGAGGCGATGAACTGGTCGATGACCACCTGCGCGCCGTTGGCGAAGTCGCCGAACTGCGCTTCCCAGATCACCAGCGTGTTCGGGTCGTTGGAGGCGTAGCCGTATTCGAAGGCCAGCACCGCTTCTTCCGACAGGATGGAGTCGATGACGACGAACGGTGCCTGCTTCTCGGCCACGTTCTGCAGCGGGATGAAGGTGCCTTCGTCGAACTTCTCGCGGTTCTGGTCATGCAGGACGGCGTGGCGGTGCGTGAAGGTGCCACGGCCGCAGTCCTCGCCCGACAGGCGCACCGGATAGCCGCTGGACACCAGCGAGGCGAAGGCCATGTGCTCGCCCATGCCCCAGTCGACATTCATCTCGCCGCGGCCCATGGCGGCGCGGTCGTCCAGCACCTTCTTCACCAGCGGGTGCACGGTGAAGTTGGCCGGCACGGTGGTGATGCGCTCGCCCAGGCGCTTCCACTCGGACAGCGGGATGGCGGTGTCGCCGGCATCGGTCCACTTCTTGTTCAGGAAGGGACTCCAGTCGACGGCGTACTGGCTCTTGAAGTTGGTCAGCACCGGGTCGATGGTGTGCTTGCCGGCGTCCATGGCGGCGCGGTAGGCCTTGACCATGTCGTCGCCCAGCGTCTCGCCCAGGCCCTGCGTGGCCAGCTTGTCGGCGTACAGCTTGCGCGTGCCGGGGTGCTTGGCGATCTTCTTGTACATCAGCGGCTGGGTGAGCGAGGGGGTGTCCTGCTCGTTGTGGCCCAGCTTGCGGAAGCAGATGATGTCGACCACCACGTCCTTCTGGAACTCCATGCGGAATTCGAGGGCGAGCTGGGTCGCCAGCACCACGGCCTCGGGGTCGTCGCCGTTCACGTGCAGCACCGGGGCGTCGATCATCTTGACGATGTCCGAGCAGTACAGCGTCGAGCGGCTGTCGCGCGGGTCGCTGGTGGTGAAGCCGATCTGGTTGTTGATGACGATGTGGACCGTGCCGCCGGTGAAGTAGCCGCGGGTCTCGGCCAGCGCGAGCGTTTCCATGACCACGCCCTGGCCGGCGAAGGCGGCGTCGCCGTGCACCAGCACGGGCAGCACCTGCTTGCCGGCATGGTCGCCGCGGCGGTCCATGCGGGCGCGCACCGAGCCTTCGACCACGGGGTTCACGATCTCGAGGTGCGAGGGGTTGAAGGCCAGGCTCAGGTGAACCGGGCCGCCAGGGGTGCTGACGTCGGAGCTGAAGCCCTGGTGGTACTTCACGTCGCCCGAGGGCAGGTCTTCAGGTGCGGTGTGGTCGAACTCGGCGAACAGGTCGGCGGGCATCTTGCCCAGCGAGTTCACCAGCACGTTCAGGCGGCCGCGGTGGGCCATGCCGATCACGATTTCCTGCACGCCCTTGAGGCCGGCCTGGTTGATCAGCTCGTCCATCGAGACGATGAAGCTCTCGCCGCCTTCCAGCGAGAAGCGCTTCTGCCCGACGTACTTGGTGTGCAGGAAGCGTTCCAGGCCTTCGGCCGCGGTCAGGCGCTCGAGCACGTGCTTCTTCTCGTCGACGCTCAGCTGCGGGTTGGTGCGGGCGCTCTCGAGCTTCTGCTGCCACCAGCGCTTCTGCGCCTGGTCGGTGATGTACATGTACTCGGCGCCGATGGAGCCGCAGTAGGTTTCGCGCAGCGAATTGAGCAGGTCGCGCAAGGACATGGTGTCCTTGCCGAAGAAGGTGTTGCTGGTGTTGAACACCGTCTCGAGGTCGGCGTCCTTGAAGTCGTAGAACGAAGGCTCCAGCTCGGGGATGGCGGGGCGCTCGACGCGCTTGAGCGGATCCAGGTCGGCCCAGCGGGCGCCGACGTTGCGGTAGGCGGCGATCAGCTGCTGGACGGCGGTGCGCTTGCGGCCCAGTTCGGAGTCGGCGCCGCTGGCCTGCACCACGCGCGTGGTGCCCTTCTTGGCCAGGTCGGCGAAGGCGTTGACGACCGGTTGGTGCGGAACGTCCTTGGTGTTGGTGCCGTCGGTGGCGGGCACGTTCTGCAGCGCGTCGAAATACGAGCGCCAGTTGTCGGGCACGCTGGTGGGGTTGGCGAGATAGTTCTCGTACATCTCCTCGACATACGGCGCGTTGCCGCCGAAGAGGTACGTGTTGCCCTGATAGGCTTGATAGACGCCCGAGCCGGGCGTCGACGACGATGAATCGCTCATGTTGCGCTGACCTTCGCTTCCCTTGAGGAAGCACGGATTGGTTACAAACCTTCCGCGACACGGCTGAACCGGTTGGCGGATGCGACTGTGGCTGGAAGGGCCCTGAGTACCCTCCCATTGTGCCACTACGAGCAGATGACAGCGGAATCCAAAAAATCCAGTCCCGCCCTTCTCCTTACCCTTGCACCAGTTGCCTGATCTGTTGTAGGGAGGCGGGATCGTCCATGGTGGTGAGGTCGCCCGGGTCGCGCTGCTCGCACACGGCCTGGATCGCCCGGCGCAGCAGCTTGCCGCTGCGCGTCTTGGGCAGGGCCGAGACGAAGCGCACCCGCGCCGGCCGGGCCACCGCGCCCAGTTCGTCGTTCACGCGCTGCATCACCTCGCCTTCCAGTGCCAGCGCGCGGGCCGGCTCTGCCAGCACCTGCGAGTCCTTGGGCACCGCGAAGGCCATCGCGACCTGGCCCTTGAGCGCATCGGCCACGCCGACCACCGCGACCTCGGCCACGCCGGCATGGCCCGAGATGCACTCCTCGATCTCGCGCGTGCCCAGGCGGTGGCCGGCCACGTTGATCACGTCGTCGGTGCGGCCGAGGATGTAGAAGTAGCCGTCCTCGTCGCGGATGCCCCAGTCGAAGGTGGAATACACCATGCGGCCCGGCACGCTCTTCCAGTAGGTGTTGACGAAGCGCTCGTCGTCCTTCCACACGGTCTGCATGAAGCCCGGCGGCGTGGGCCCTTCGACGACGACCACGCCCTTTTCATTCGGCTCCGTCAGTTCCTCGCCGGTGGACTCGTGCAGGATCTTCACCTTGTAGCCGTACATCGGCACGCCGGGGCTGCCGAACTTCGCGGCCTTCTTCTCCACGCCGTTGGCCAGCGTGATGATCGGCCAGCCCGATTCGGTCTGCCAATAGTTGTCGATGATGGGCACGCCCAGGCCCTCGCTGATCCAGCGCGCGGTGGGCTCGTCCAGCGGCTCGCCGGCCAGGAACAGCGCGCGCAGCGACGAGAGGTCGTACTTCTTCAACAGGGCCGGGTCCTGCTTCTTGAGCACGCGCACCGCGGTGGGCGCGCTGAACATCACCGTCACCTTGTACTTCTGGACCAGCTGCCACCAGATGCCGCCGTCGGGGCCGCGGTCCATGCCCTGCGTGGGCAGGCCCTCGTACATCAGCGTGGCCATGCCGGCGATCAGCGGGCCGTAGACGATGTAGCTGTGGCCCACGACCCAGCCGATGTCGCTGGTGGAGAAGTAGGTCTCGCCCGGCCGGCCGTCGAAGATGTGCTTCATGCTGGCCGCCAGCGCCACCGCGTAGCCGCCGGTGTCGCGCTGCACGCCCTTGGGACGACCGGTGGTGCCGCTGGTGTAGATCGTGTAGCTGATGTCCGTGGCGTCCAGCCATTCGCAGGGCACCAGGGCCCCGTCCAGCTTCGCGGCGATGTCGTCCTCCAGGTGATCGCGTCCGGGCACCAGTTCCATGGGCGCGAGCCCGCGGTCGCTCAGCAGCACGGCCTCGGGCTTGTGCCTGGACAGGCGGATGGCCTCGTCCAGCAGCGGCTTGTAGGCCACCACCCTGCCGCCGCGCGAGCCCGCATCGGCGCTCACCACCACCTTGGGCGCCGCGTCCTCGATGCGCGAGGCGAGCGCCCCGCTGGCGAAGCCGCCGAACACCACGCAATGGATGGCACCGATGCGCGCGCAGGCCAGCATCGCGAAGGCGGCCTGCGGAATCATCGGCATGTAGATCAGCACCCGGTCGCCCTTGGCTACGCCCAGCGCCTTGAGGCTGGCGGCAGTGCGCTGCACCTCGTCGTGCAGCTGCCTGAAGGTGTAGCTGCGCTCGGTCCCGGTCTCGGTGGAAACATGGATCAGCGCCGGCTGGTCGCCGCGCGCCGCCAGGTGGCGATCGACGGCGTTGTGGCACAGGTTGGTCGTGCCCCCGCCGAACCAGTGGCAGAACGGTGGCTGGGCGTTGTCCAGGATGCGCGCGGGCGGCGTCTGCCAGTCGATCAGTTGGGCCTGCTCGGCCCAGAAGTCCTCGGGGGAATCGATCGAACGGCGATAGAACTCGGCATAGCTGGCGGTCATCGGGACGGTCTCCTGCTTCGTGGTCTTCTGGCCTCGGCGCGGCCGAAACTGAATTCATAATTATGAGACTGGGGCTTGCAGGAAGCTGACAGCTCGGATTCTTCTGGTGGCGGCCAATAGAAATTAGAAACGCACAATAGAGTTTGGAAATCTTGCCTGCGCCACGACCTGCCTGCGGCAATAGAAATTGGAACGCTATGCGCTAACCCCCACGTCAAGGGGATCCGCTCGCCACGGGACCCAGGCAGCTCCCGGATGCGACCCGTTCGACCGGCTGATCCCCTACACCTGTGCCCTTGTCCGGCAAGTCGAAGCTCGCGTCTCGCACCAAAGAACCGAGCAGGCGTTTTCAGTCCAGCACGGCCGCGATCTTCCTGAGCTCAGGGTGCACGCCTCGATAGTCAGCGAGCTTCCGTCCAAGAAGGACCACGCGGCTGTCTGTGCAGACGAGGGGGAATCCCGGAATCCGGAGTTCACCGCTTAGCAACTGATCGCGAATTCGGTCGCGCAAAGGCCCGCGCCATCTGACGTGAGCGTTTCGTCGAAGCGTCGGTCTGCACGGTGTAGCCTCCAAAGCTGATTTCGGGGAGGCGCCAAGTAGATGCACCCGTTTTGGGTCTGCCAAGCATTCCAAACAGTCGGAACTTCCGTCCCGTCGCCGTCGCAGAGCCAAGAAAGCACTCCTGCAACGCGCCTGAGCAAGTTTGAGGACGTGATGGGCAGGAGCCCGCGTACTTCACGGGCCAACCGAACCTCGTCGATTGCACGGCGCCCGATCAGTTTGTGCCGTCTCAAGAGAGGATGCAACTCTCGCCTATCGTAGAACTGCCATTGGCTTCCGAGGTTCTGGTGAACTAGCTCAGTCATGAGGCCGGTCCTTTCATGAGCGTCACCGAAATAATCCGCGCCATCCTCGCGGCGCGTCGCGCCCGCAAGAGGCCCGGCGGTGGTCTTCCGTGGTGTTCTCTCCGGAAATTTCGTGAGGGGTAGGTCAATACCTGTTGAACCGCGGATTTCATCCGTGCCGACCTCCTCGCTTGGCGATAGCTGACCATCCGCCCGATCGAATCAGATGTCAACCACCAGGCGGGGATCAAAAGCTCGGTTCTCAACCTCCCCACGCCGATTCACATAGCCGCGAGGGTTCGAGAGCACCCGGCTATTGCCGACCTGATAGTCGAAGCTGTCATGCGTGTGACCATGCACCCAGAGTTTGGGAACTGCGAAGAACTCAGCCTCCAGTTCGCTCACGAACCCGCTCGAGACCCAGTCCGCGGCAAAGCGATGTGCGAGGGAATTGCGATGGGGTGCATGGTGAGTCACGACGACCGTCGGTCCATCGAACGGTTCGGAAAGCTTTGCGCGGAGCCACGAGCGATGCCGACGATGAATTTGCAGCGTGTCCATGGGGACTAGGCGTCGGGACCCAACGGTGCTGGACGTGGTCGGATCCTCGATTCTGATAACCGAGTAATCGACAAGATACCGCGAGCACTCCGCCATAGAACGATCTGGATCCGACACCGCGCGCGGCTGGAGGTCCGTGGCGGTAGGAATGTCGACCCGTAACTCGAAGTCAGTCCACAGCGTGCAGCCCACAAAGCGGACACCGGCAATCACAACCTCGGCGCAATTGAGGAAATGAACGCCCTGCTCCCCTGCCTGGCCACGCATCTGCTCCTCTTCATGTTCAAGCACGCAGTCGTAGTACTCATGATTTCCGGCGACCTGCACTATTGGCGCTGAAGTCAATCCGGCGGAAGTCCGCAGCCAGCGCGCCACAACCCGCCCCGGCGTCGCGATGTCTCCAGCCAGCACGGCCACGTCATAGTCCAGGTCCTTGGCCACCTCAAAGGGCGCGAACTCAGCGTGAAGGTCGGACAGGACAAGCAGCCTCATGACCTACCTGTGGGCCTCTGCGAAGGCCACGTCCAGAACACGACTGACGTGGACGCCCTGCTCCAGCGCCGATCGCGGCGTGAGTCGGTCTAGCGCCGGCGTCGACGTTTCCAAGAAGCCGAGAAGCTGCCACCCATCGGTTGCCCCAAGTGCCGCCGCAGTAGATTTGATTGCCGGCCAAATCGCGGGATCGAATTGCCAGCTAGGGACCTTGATCGTTCCGTCCAACACCAGCCCGACGCATTTCCCGCAACTGGCCCAGCTGACAACCATTGAAACGTTCACCGCCATCAGCGCCGCAGCCTCATCGAGCGAAAGCATGTCGCCAGCACGGATCCGCTCGAACATGCGCCGCCGTCCGGCATGTAACAGGGCTGCAGTCACACTAGCAGATTGGTACGAGTCTCTTTTCACGGCTTGATCCCCTGCGGTTCAGTGAAAAACCAGAGGTGCGACCTCCGTGCCGAGATCCTCCGAAGAGAAGTCCGAGATCCTGAGGTGCCTTCGGTCATTCAGGACGGCCCGGGCCACGGCCGCCTGGACAGCTTTCCGAATCGCCCTCGGGTCCAGGTGCGCAAGCTTGGATGCCAATCGAGGATGCGGCACCTCGAAGTTGGGAACCGAGAGTTTTTCCACCGTACTGCGCAAGACGACGTGGGCGATCTGAAGGGCATGTTCTCCTGTGGGCTGGCATATCTGGAATTCGACAAGTCGAGAGCGCAACGTTTGTGGAATCTTCCCAGGGTCATTCGACGCAGCGATATAGGTGGCCAACCGAGCGTCGAATGTGATGTCCAGCGCAGCATCGCGTACCGCGCAGGCTGTCAGGGGTTCCAATAGCGAGTGCAGCGGAACAAGTGGGTCGTAGGAGGAATTCGAAGGAGCCTTGTCAAGTTCGTCGATGAGGAAGACCGGGTTGGCAAACTTGCCAAGCACGATCTGATCGAACACCAGACCAGGTGTCGCCGTACTCCAATGTCGTTCCGTGCCGAGGAGCAACGATGTCGTCTGCGCGTTCTCCATGGACTGCCGTCGCAGCGGCGCATCCAGTGCCAGGGCCAGGTCGGTCGCGTAGTGCGATTTGCCGATCCCAGGCGGCCCCCATATGTGTATTGGAGGAATGTAAAGAGGCTCCTTGCTGGAAACCGACAGGGCCACCTGCTCGAAAACGAAGTCGGTCACGTCCCGGAAGTGCGGATGCGATGCGTGCAAATTTGCAATGGAACGCGTCCACCTCTCCGGTCGAAAGGCGGGGTTAGCAATGTCCCTGAGCGCCCCAAGGGACGTGACCCGGTCCATGAGTTCAAGCTCTCGCTTGCGATCTTCCCTGCTCCTGACAGTGCCGATCCGATCCAGGACACGCAAGACCTCCCGCGCATCAAGGACTGGATGGCGGCAGGCACGGTTGCGCCGGGACACGCCTTTTTCAAAGAGCTTAATGAACTTATCACCCTCAATAGACGAAGCCTTTGTGGCGTTGACAATGCCGCTCGCGGAAGACAATCCACTCCCCTGCGCGGGCTGGACAGATGATTTGGACAGCACGAGCCGCTCTACTTCGGCGGCTCCGGCGGCACGCTGGTCCTCGTGCCATTGGTCTTCAACTTCCGTCGGAAGTAAGAACTCGACGTAGCGATAGTTCCCCTCGCGCGTAACGTCGATCATGTGCCATGAGTACCCCTCCGGAGCCTCTTTTCCGCCTCTGGATCGGACGCCGCTCATATTGAGGGAGCCTCCTCCCATTCGACCGCCGCTCTCCAGAAGCCTTCTAGGCCTTCCTCTCCACGCAAATTGAGGGCCTCAGGCGTATGCACATTGCACACAGTGAGCGCGCGACCGAAATGAAAAGAGAAGTCGCCCCGATGACCGCAGACCATGCAACTTGTGCAGGTCATCCTCTCCGCTTCGAGGATGAGCAGGTCAAGCTCGGAAGAGACCTCAGGGGTGCCAACCTCGTCCGCCCCAACCAGTAGCGCTCGCCTGGAATCGCCCCGGATCTTTACTGCGAGCGTTCGGCGCCCGCCCAAAACGTAGAAAAACAGACCCGATCCGTGGTCCTCACCGATCTGGACCCAGCGAAAACCAAATTTTCCAGAGGGGAGGAGTCCATCAATCTGCTCGCAGGCCCGGGAAAGTGCCGGGGTCCAGCCACGATAGAACGTCAAGCCAGCATGCTGGCCCACGAACATGTACGGGAAGCGCGCTTTCAACGAGAGGGCGCCGTTCACATTGCACCTCCACGGGCTTCGACCTGAGCCATGACCTGCTAGCGCCCGTCACCGGTCAAGCCCTTCACGCATGAAACAGATGGGCGGAACGTGCCCTATCCTGTTTGTATCATACAAAAGGGTAGGCGCTCGTCAAGAGCTCGTGACTGGCAGGACCGTGCGCCCTGCTAGCTCCGGATTCGACCTCGCGAACCCGTCTCAGATGATGCAAATCAGCCACAAAAGCGCAAGGAATCCGCCTATGAATGTCATTTTGATCCATACAAGCGGGTGCATAGAAAAGCCCGCGCGGCGAGATTCGTCGCATGCGGTCAAATCAAGATCCCGAGCTGCTTCGGGCGTTTGCTGCCGAACTAAAAGTTCGGCGGACAGCGCTTGAGATCAGCCAGGATGCCTTGGCGATCGACGCAAGCGTGAACCGATCCTTCCTGGCGAAGTTGGAAGTTGCCAAAACTAGTCCCTCTCTAACGAGCCTATTCCGGCTCGCGGCGGGACTGCGCATGGAACCACACGATTTGGTTCACGCGGTGGCCAAGAGATACAAGCGAGAGCTTCGGGCCAAGAAGCGGGCTGACGGCAGCCACTGAGACCACCAGTTGCAACTCTGGCTAGGCCAGACGCGCAAATGGCGGGGCGGATGAGCATGATCTGGGCGGCCTTGCGCTGCGTGTGATGTTTCAGGCCCGCATAGTAGGACGTTTATGCCCATAAATTCCAGCTTGGATCAAGCTCGGTGACAGCAGATGACGCAAATCAGCGGCACCGCCCTGCCCTGATTTCCCGCCTCCTTTCGGGCCAACAGCAGACGTCTGGAATGACTCCGTGAACATGCAGGTTTCAGCAAGGAAATCCTCTGTCGACTCGAGGCCTTCCGCTTCTCTCGTTTGCGCACGACTGATTCTGGCGTTCGTGACCGCCACGATTGGCATCCTGCTCCTTGTCTACGGCGCGAAAGGGTTCCTCCTTGAGCGCTCACAGAGTAGCTGGCCGCGAACGGACGGCATCGTGCGCTCCGTGCGGATAACGTCGTCGGATGGCAAAGCCGGCCGCCTATGGTGTCCCGAGTGGAGGTATGAATACGCCGTGGATGACAGACGCTACTTCAGTCGTCGTGCGGCGTTTGGCACATTCGCGTGCAAACACCAACAAAGCCAGGCGGAATTGCAGGCGAGCACTCGTCCCGTTGGCAGCCCGGTATCCGTCATCTACGAGCCAGGGAATCCACGCAATGCTGCGCTCGAGGTCACGCAGGACGGCGGCGCGTTCCACTGGTTCCTCGTTGCGTCGGGCGGTGCGTTCCTCTTTCTTGGACTCGCCATGCTCCATCCAGCGTCCTGGCGCGGGACGAGAAAATGACGCGCCGCGATGCCGGCAGCGGGCACGAAGCTGCTGATCCGCCCTGCCCTCCCCAAGAACAGTTCCCGCTGCGAAGCGGTAGCTCAGGACGTACGAGGTATCAGGGATTCGATTCCTTTCGACTAGTGCCTTGGCCTTCTATGAACCGCACTACTGGCGACGCACTTGCCCGACTCTCTACCGCATATCGAGGTCAGCAATGCTTGCGCGTCTCTTGCTGCGCGACCCATGATTCAACCAAGTTGCGCACGATTTTTCCTGTGTTGCTGCGGGGAATCTGTTCGCCATCGACGAAGTAGATGCTCTTGGGTCGTTTGAAGGCGGCGAGCTCCTTCCGATACAAATCCATGAGCTCGTCGATGGGGCGGTCCTCGCCGCGCGCCACAACGACCAGGACCGGCACCTCTCCCCAGTGGCTGTCCGCTCTTCTGACGACGATGGCATCCAAGACTTGCGGATGCTTGAGGGCCACGCGCTCGATCTCCGCGGGGTAGATGTTCTCACCGCCTGACTTGATGAGGTACTTGCGCCGGTCGACATAGTCGTACTTGCCGTCCGCGCGCTGGCGGAACATGTCCCCGGTACGGTACCACCCACTTCGAAACGCCTCCTGCGTCGCCTGTCTCGCACCCCAATAGCCGCTGAATAGAGTTGGGCCGCGCACGCCCAGTTCGCCGACCGCGCCGACGTCCGCTTCCTTATCGTCGTCGCCGAACAGGCATATCTCACACAAGGAACTCGGCACCTTGCCGAAATCAACCGGTACCTTCCCTGCCTCTAGCTGGCCCCCCGACAACGGCGGCATACCGGTCTCGGTGCTTCCGAATGTGTTGGTGAAGGAATGATTCAAGAGCCTGGTCAGCTCGGCAATGTCCGCGGGGGCGAACAGGTCCGCCAGTGCTCCGAACTTTTTGAGC
>Ga0102594_1000089_pt1 | contig 162594 bp, 163 predicted proteins | sample AraplaCol_mLB_r2_2_FD_76863 | JGI IMG/M metagenome (GOLD analysis project Ga0102594, IMG submission 76863) | Arabidopsis root microbial communities from North Carolina, USA - plate scrape MF_Col_mLB_r2 (SPADES assembly) (version 2) | ecosystem: Host-associated > Plants > Roots > Endosphere... | reverse complement strand
CGCGGCCCGAGCGATCCGAAAATGCTCCGTTCGAGTGACGCCCAGTATAAAGGCGACGTGGGTTATGACAGCGTGCTCGATCGATACCTGCCGGCCGACGGAACATATTTCATAATCGTTCAAACCTATGCCGACGGACCGAAAGGTCAGCGCGACCTATCTGCCCCAAGGCCGTCCGCCGGCGAATTCACTATCGAGATGCAGCTGAAGTAAGAATCTCACATCGAAGCCGATCACGATCGCCTAAGCCGCAGTGCTTACCGATGCTGGCCGCTTTCAGACGGTCAGCTTTGCAGAAGGTAAGCCGGCAAAGCTGACATCGACTGGATTGGCCGCGCAATCATGCGTTCGCGAAGTGCGATCTTCTGGGGTTCAAAAAAAACCTCACTGGGGGTGCGAAATCGTCGCGCGATTGCGCATGGTCAGGATCATAGTAGAGGACGTCGTTCGCGAAATGCATTGCGTCGGCCTCGACGAGCGGATCCGTCGCGCCTTGGATGTTTTGGCGGCGCGCATCGAAGACGACGAGATAGCCGCGAGTCGCGGTGCTTGCGCTGTGTCGCACCTCGCGGTCGAGATAGTCGGCCAGTTGGTCGGCGCCTTCCTGCGCCCGCGGCGGTCCATAATTCGTATAGGTGAGCTCCGGCGTCGGGTTGCGGGATCGCGCGGTGGACCGTCCGAGCCATTTAACCTCGATTAACGCGGCAGCGCCGGAGGCGAACCATTCAACACGGACATCGACTGGCTTGGTCTCGTCAGTATTATGCTCGGGCCGCGCGTTGGCGTCGCGCAGGACAAGTTGCAGGGCTTGGATGAGAGAATCCCGCATAATCGATTCGGGCCGGTTGACCAAAACTAACCGCGGACCATCAACGCCGCCTTCCCAGACATCCGCCAAGATACGACATTTCGTTTCCCGAGCGAATTCGCTGTAACGCGAAAGCGCCTCCTCAAGGCTGCTCAGCGTCGCATTGGCGAAATTGCTGGCGAGGATCGGCGAGACTTTCTGGACATAATCGTCGTGATGCTTGGCGAGAATCCGATCGACGCCATTATCATAACGATAGATCAGCGCATCGGCGGCTGCCGCCTTGAGGTCGATATCGGCTTCGAGCTGAAGGAAACGGAAAGTGCCGTCTGGCATCAATTCGATCAGGCAATGTGCGCTGGTTTCCCCGCCGGCAAGCGCAATACCGAGCTCTTCATATGTCTGGAAAGCAGACGGCGCGCCCCAAGCGGTGACCATCGGTGTCGCCGGCGTCCCGTCCATGGCGATCATCACCGTCAACGTTCCGCGTAGGTTTTCGGGTGGGTAGCGCTGATAGATCAGCTTGACGGCATCCAGGAGCGTTGTGATCGCGCGCGCGCCCGGCTCCCCGAACGCCTCGCTAGCATGCGGGAGATGACCTCGATGACGTCGGACGAGATGCCAAGCATGCGGCAGGTCACGGCTGTGGTGCCGCTGCCCCCGAACGGATCGAGGCAACGGTCGACCTTGTAGGGCAGAGAGCCCAGCGTGTCGGCGACGAACTTAGGCGAAAAAGCTTCCTTAAAGTGAAACCACCTCTGGAAGGGAATTTTGGCCGCGCCCTGATTCGAGGAGGTCGGCGCGGCTTCGGCATAACATTTCAGCCAGCTGCCGATGTCGCTCAGCGCAACTCTGCGGTCGGCAAGGCGCTGCGAGGTACGAACGGTCTCCGCGAGCGGTGCGCGCCAGAATTCCGTCATGCTAAGATCCCTCGCGTCCGGTCGACAAGTAGGCGCTCGGCGAAGCCGGGCTCGATATCAGAAGACTCGATAAGCGCGGCGAGCACTGCGCGACGCTCGACATCCGGTAGCCGGGCGAGCTTATGTACCCATCGGCTAGTTTTTCGGCGAATGCGCTCGCGTTCGCGAAAGCTGCCTCCGATTGGCGCGTAGTCGTGTAGATCGGACGAAAATTCGAAATTCGCCCATAGCTGTTCTCGGCGAAGCCCCGCGTGACTGACGTTGACGAGCTCAGTTACCTCCCACCCTCGTAGCGCCTTCTCGTATAACGCAGAGGGATAGCCGGAGATCATGATCCGGCAGTCTAACTTCAGAAGGGCGCCGAGGAGCTTGCTGTGATCCTCATCCGTGTATTCGTGTCGATAGTACCGGCGGTTCTTCTTAGTAGCTGCGACGTACGGCGGATCGACGTAGAGAAGTTCACGACCGTCGAAAGTATAGGACGTGAGAAATGCGAGCGCATCAGCGTTGTGAAGTATAAGCCCCGGCACATTCCAGGCGTTCGCCGCGCAGATGACCTCCGGATCAATATCGACCCCGATATTGATCCGCGCAGGGCGCTTGTTGCGCATGACCGCCCCGCCGCCAAGGTGTGTCTCGATGTAAGTGTCGTGCGGCGGCATCAGCGAAACGATGTCCTGCCAGAGCCGCCCTTTTCCGCCTGCATATCCCATCTGCACACACATCGTCATTTTTGACGATGCAGTCAAGTGTGATGATCGGACATCTGCACGGACATGAATCACATGACCCGGCTTCCGTTGAAAACTGCTCGATACGGCGCAGCTTCAAAAGCCATTTTTCCGCCTGCGCAAACTTAGCCGCCTCGGCTGCGTTTCTCTTCAATTATGCGATGCAGTTCCTCAAGCAGCCGTGCCTGATTTCGTTGATCAGCCGTTTCGACCAGCTCACCGCCAAAAAACGCTCGCTTTAAATCGGCGTCGGTAATGAGTGAGCGGGCTCGGTCAAGGCCAGGGCCTTTCCCTTCTCTGTCCACGAACCGACTGTACTCATGCTCGAGATATACGTCAGCGAACCGGCGGGCCTCATCAAGGTCTTTAACATGATGCAACTGGATCCGGGCTTCACCTTCAAAACCCAAGCGTTGAAAGAGCGGGTAGTTGTAATTGCTGAGCGACGTCGCACCTGCACCAGTGGATCCCGATACGACGAGCAACGAATAGCCCGATGTCTGACCACGCGCCTCGTCAAACAGGTATCGCAAATCTTGGAGAAATGCCTGAATTCGCGATGTCGAAGCGCCGCTGGAAAACACTGCCTCGACCTCGTCGAGACAGATCATCACGCCTTTGAACAAGTCTTTGTCCCGGGCTAGCGCAAACAATTCGGTCATCACGCGAATGATCAAAGATCCGCTAGAGAGCCTGCTCGAGACGCGCAGGTATCGTTTCTCAGTCTGTGTTAGCGTTTCGCCGACAACCCACCGGCGACACACATCAAGCAGAGTGGCAAAGTCGAATCGACGATTCATGTCCTGCGCGACATATCCAGCTTTCCCTGCTTCGACGAGCTTTGAGAGCGCTGCACGTAAATCCGTTTGCCTGACGGGCCCCAAGTCGCCTGATGCACATCTATTTACCACGGCAGACAGGAGGTCGTGTTCGCCTCGAAGTTTTACATGCTCATCGGCCGCCCTGTAGATTTCGCGAACGAGAACGGCCGCTGATCCAGTACCAGCAAGAAACTCGACGGTAACCACTGGAAGGTCGGAGTGCTGGACTTCATACTGACAATGTCTCTGAAAGTGAGACTTCCCTTGTCCGGTCCCACCCAAGACCGCAAGGCTACGACGTGCGATCTCATCGCCAACAATGGCTTGAATTCCGTTCGCGAACTTCGTGACGGCGGTTTCTTGATTATAAATTACTTCGGGATAAATTGTACGCGCCGGCGGAAACGGATTGCGCAACATCCCATAGCTCGCAAGGAACTCGTTGCGCTGCTCGTCGGCACCGACAACGTTTTTAAGCAGATTGCCGAGCGTCGACGTCATCGGGATGGTCCTTCGACCGTAAACACCGGACGGTTGCCAAGCATCAGGCGATCAATGGCCACGGGTTCAATCTCGAAATGGTCAAGCGAACCGGCGACGATTTCATCCTTTGTAATCGGCTTTCCTCCGGCGGCTGGCTGAAAACTGTATAAGGGCAAGAGGCGTTCCGCCACAAACTTTTCGATCTGTTTCTTTGCCGCCCAAGGGCTCATGCCGGTAAGTTCGCAAAAGCGCGGCAGCAGCTCGCGAACGCTCGCAATTCCCACCGCCGCGGTGGAGGCAAAAGCCTGTTCAAACGCATCGGACGCATCGCGATCGGTAGGACGCTGCGACCCATCCACAAAAAGATCGTCGCGTGTCCATGCCTGACCGAGCAAGGTGTGGAAGCGAGGTAACCGCGCTGCCTCATAAGATCCGACGGGACCGAGAAGCTCTTTAAGAGCCACAGGGACGTCATCTCGCTTTATGCTTCGCCGGTCACGAAGGAGCTCCAGAAACACCCTATAAGGCTCAAAGCGCGTAAAAACGCTGCTAACTAGATCCAGGTCGCCCGCCTGCATGGCCGTATTCACCATTTCCGTATCGGGAGTGGTACGATAAGCATTCCCTGTTTGGCTCAAGAGGTTTGTCCGCCGGAGAATTTCCAGTGCGCGGCGCGCCGTATCGACCGTCACGGCCTCTTCCCGAACGCCGGTGACAATCTGCTCAGCCGTACCATGTCCCAGCCGCCTTGCCGACGCGAGCAGCTTCAGCATTTGCGGGAAGGATGCACGGGGCAACACGGTAGAGATCTCGGGGGCTTTCGCTGGCTTGGGCGGCTTGGACTTTGGCGGCTTGGCGGCCCTTGCTTCCTTAACGGAGCGCTTCGCGTCGTTTGCATCAGGTTCGGACGGCGAAGCTACCGGGGCGCGAGTTTCTACGGCCGCAGGCTTACTCGCCGGCGGCGCGGGTTCTCCGGCGCCGGCCGTCGACGGACTCTGAGCGTCTTCTTGCCCGCCGACTGTCGACGGTTTTGAGCCAGAACTCTCATGGCCATTACCCGTCCCGCTATCCAGCATCTCGGAGAATTCGCACTGTAATGTCTCGCTCGACCATTCGCCGGGGGTCTTGCCGGGCCAGTAGCAGTCCAGCTGCACGTAGGTCTCGTCGTCGCGCTGAAGCCTGATGGTACTGAAGGCGTGCGTAAGCTCCCATAAAAGAGCACGCAGCGGTGCTCCGACGAAACTTCGCGCCAGCGCATCGAACCGAACGCAGTCTACCGGCTGATCGCTCAAGGTGATTGTCGGCACGAACAACGTCTCGATACCTTCTGCTTCAAGCACGCGAGCGATATTAACGTCGGATGTCACGACGCGACGCGCCGTGCGGGAGCGCATGGTGCGGAGGACGGCATGGATCGCTTCGATGATCAACCGGTCCTCTAGAACGTCACTCTGATCGGGATCGGACGAAGTGTTCGACCCCATCTTCTGATACCGCAGCAAGGAAGGATCTATTTCGACGACCTGACACCGTCCGCGGTTCCGCTGAAGAAGACCAAGCGCTCCGTTGACAAGCCCGCGAGAGCGCAATGCCTGACTGAGGCTGCCCGGCTTCCTCTTGTTGACCAGTCCCTTTATCATCGCGTCGCGGTTCTGAATTGTTGTAAGCGACGCAACGACTGGCAGCAGCCATACCGATGGTTGCTGAAGCACCGAAAGCAGCCAATGAACCGCACCGTTGTGCAGCGAATTCGTGTCGGGCACGATGACGATGCCGTCTTCTTCGCTCAGCTTCACCAGCTCTGCTCGAAGTTCCGGCGTCACATAGGGAGTGACCAGTCCCAGCCGGCCGAGCGCGAGAGCCAGTGTGTCTTCGATAACGCGATCTTGAGGTCCAGTGCCATTGGTTCCGCCTGGATTTGGCGCCCCGAAGATGTCCTTGGTGATCGTATAATATTGCTCACTTTCATCATCAGCGGCGTCGATCAGGTTGTCGCGAATGTCGATTTGGGCCAGCCGAACCCACTTGTTGGCTTCAAGATGCGTGGAGTCATGATATTCCAGCGCGTAGCGTCCGGCGGGCACGGCGCGCAGTTTTGCGGCCCTTCCACATCCATCGAGCGTGATGCGAGCCGGCATCATTCAATCCTCACCCACACGTCGGTCAACTCTCCGCTGTCCTCGATATGTTCGATGACGGCACGGCACACCATGAGCGCCGCGTTCAGTTCACTGACTTCGATCGTCGACGTCCAAGGCTTGCCCACCCCAAGATGCGACGTAGTGACAGTGCTATAGACGCCCTCCTCCTGCACATCCGCAGATTCTATGCGCGATTTGAACGTCGGAAAGGGATACCATTCCCCCGGTTGAACGTCGATCTTCGCATCGTGAAGAGCGGTGACGGTAAGATCGCCCACCTCGCCAGACCACAGCTCGCGACCTTTCGGCTCTATATCGCCATTGGTCGACAGAGCGTCAGGGTCGAAGGCGCCTTGGCGTATTCTCACCAACATTGGCAGATCTTCATCCCAGTTCCCCTCTGAGCAACGTCTAACAGCTTCGATTGTCGCCACAAGTGCGAACCATCTGCGGAAGCCTTGGCTAATAGCTTCCAAAAGTCTCTTTTGCGTCGACGCATAATCCGGTCAACTCGATATCTCCCCGTAGTGACATCAATCTTCTGATCCGAAGGTGATCCGATTTTGGAAATTGCCCCATAGCTGATTAGGCTAAGCGTAGATCTCTTTGGGCTGATGCGATCATCATCCGATGTTTCTGATCGTCACAATGAATGGCCGCTTATGTGGGCATTTGAACTAGCGGTCGAACGGCCGACATCGGGCGCTGAGCCGCCGGTCGCCGGAATTGCAATCAGCCCACAAAAAAGGCGGCCGGAAAGGCCGCCAAGTTTTTGTGATGAAGGAGCCCCTTCATCGGGTCGCGGGTGGCACATACTTCAACGCAAGGAAGAGGCCATAGAAATTGCCGCACCGGTTCGGCGATTCTTTCCCACTGATGCCGCAGCGCAACACATCGTTTCGTATGCAACTTATCCGGCGAGATGCAGACACTGCCAACAGGATGCGGCCAATCCTCGTGTCATGCGTAATGTGAGAATGGCCAACACAATCGAAGCACTTCAAAAGAGAATGCAAGCCGCCGTGGCCGACCTCGACTTCGAAGAGGCACGCCGCTGCCGCGACCAGATCAATCTTTTGCGCGGCGGCGCGGCCCCCGACAAGGCAGAGCAGGCGGACCTGTCCGGTATCGAGCGGCAGCGGCCTGGCGCGATGGGACTCGGCACGAGCCAGCAACGCATGACGCCGCCTCCTGGATGGAAGCCGCCACCGAAACCGGACCCTATGACCAAAGGACGCTCGTCGCGCGGTGGAGGCGAGCGTGGACGATAAAGTATGTGAGGCCGTTCTCGCGCTTCTGGCCGCGCGGTTCCCCGGGGGTTCGGTATGTCCGAGTGAGGTCGCCCGCGCGATAACCGACGGGCCGAACTGGCGCAGCACCATGCCAACGGTCCATGCCGCAATCGACGGCATGCTCGCCAAGAATCTGGTGCAGCTTAGCTGGAAGGGTGAGCCCCTACCCCTTCGCAAAGGACCGTATCGCGTCAGCACGGCGATCTAAAACTAAGTTCGCCGACTTAACCTGTGTTTATTGCCACGAATGAGCAGAGCCTTATTGTCGCCGGTCTAATGCTTCCGTGCGACCCCGGAGGCAAAAGGGGCATCTTTCGGCGGGAGACCCCTCCACGCCGAAAGAAGAGAGGGCTCTGCCGCGGCAGGGCTCTTTGCTTTTGGAGCCTCAGCCGGCGTTGCGCGCCGTCGTTTCCAAAAGCGATATGCGCTCGCGGCACACCAGTTCGACGATGTCCGCCAGGTCGGCGACCCGCTCACCCAACCAAGCCAGTTCCTCGGTCGTGATGCTATAATGCTTCGAGTAGCGCGCCTTGATGTACGCTTCCTTCAGCTTCTCGAAGCGGGATCGGTCAGCCTTTGCCTCCCGAGGCCAGGCATCAATCAAACGATCATCAACACGTTCAGCCTGAGTACGCAGGAATGCGAGATTGTGGACGTGGGGGGTGTAGAAGGTGCAGACCAGCAATACGCAGTGGTACAGACGCTCCGTCGCCTGATGAAAGTCGAACGCAGCTTTTTTCAACCATCCCTGCTGCGCAGCATATTCTGCCGAACCGCTAAATTCGCCAGCGCTCGGAAACCACTCGTCAAAATATTCCCGCGCCATATCCAGCGCCGCATGCGGCGTCTTCGGCTGCGGCTCGGCAAGCTCGCTGTCCTCGGCCTCGTACAGCGCGATCCCGTCGCGCGCGACGTCCATGAAGAAATAGCGGCCCTGCGACAGCCCGGAGTTCACTTCGTCGAGACTGTGCACGATGAAGTTCACCGGCGTCCGCAGCGTCTTCGTCACCGACAGTTCGCGAATGAGCCGGTCGTCGAGCTTCGACCAATAGTCGGCGCGATCGGTCAGCCGCTTGTCATTGACGATGATCAGCAGGTCATAGTCCGACTGATAGCCCTTGGCGGTGTGCGGCTCGTCGACCCAGCCGCCGCGAGCATAGCTGCCGTAGAGAATGATCTTCGAGATGCGCCCCTTCTTCTTCCAGCCCTGCGTCGCGAGCGCCAGTGCATCCTCGAATTCTTCGAAGATAATCTCGACGACGCGCTCGAGTTCGCGCTGCTTGTGCGGGGGAAGATGGTCGATACCGCTTTTCATCGTCATCACCCTATCAAGGCGGCGGCTTCCGCGCACCAGCTATTGCAGCCAGTGCGAGGATAAGCCGCGTGTTTCTTGCACGCCGTCAGTCGGCGGGGTTCCAGAGCAGCGCATAAGCGTCGGAATTGTCCTGCCCTGCCGCGCGGGCAAGGTTCGCATAAAGGCGCCGCTGACCGAACTCGGGGGCTTCGAGGGCGAGCGACACGTAGCGGCGCTCGGACACAGCCGCGAGGCGCACCCATCCCGCGCCGATCTCGACGTCGTCGGAATAGACGCGGTAGTCGGGCTGCACCTCGCTCCCCTTGCCGCGGTTGATCCGAATTTCGATCGGCACCCTGATCGAGAGGGTGCGAAGTTCGCCGACAAAGCCCTTCTCGATCGTGCCGCTAACGAAGCCGATGGCTCCCATGATGTGTCTCCTGACCTTGCCCGCGAGCCCGTCCCGCGGCGCAGGAAGGCAGCCGGGGCGCCGCAAGGCGCCGGCGCACCCAGAGGGCCGCAACGGCAGTGGAGGACGGGCGAAGCCCGTTGCGCCGGGGCCGCGCCCCGGCAGACGCCTCAAGCGCGGGTCGGGATCGCGGCTGGCCGCAGGGACGCGGCGATCCCCGGTGCGCCTCGCCGTAAGAAGGTGCCGATCGCGCGGCGAAGACGCTCAAGCGTCCCCGAGACAGAATTACGATCTCCAACCGGACCAATGGTGCGCGCCGCCGTCGCGCCAGCCCAGCGAAATTCCGATCAGCACGAGGATCGCCGCGATCGCTGCCGCCACCGCGAGGGCAGCCGCCTCCTGTCCGCCGGCTGCAAAGATTGCTGCCAGCGCCCAGAGGAAGACGAGTGCGAAGGGCGGATTACCCTTGCCCCGCGCCAGGGCCGCGGCCGCGATCAGACCGCCGACGACGATAATCGCGGCGGAGATGAGCGGCGCGACATCGGGCGCAGCGTCGACGCCATAGTAGCGCAAAGTGGCGGCGACATTGACGATCGACGCCGCCGTCAACCAGGAAGCGAGCGCCGACAGCGGCAGGATGGCGCCCCAGCGCTCGGCCGCCGAAAAGGGCGCCGTCCAGGCAGCGATACGGCGATAGGCGATGAGGATCGAGACAAGCGAGCCGAAAATGATGAGGGTCGATACCGCGTCGATGTCGCCTAGCTGCACCCAAGTGGCCCAGAGCGCATTGCCGAGAAAAGCACCGGCTGCCGGCCAGCGCAGCGCGGCGAACAAGGTGCTATCGCGCCCGGCCGACGTAAACTGGAGAAGCGAGAAAACCAGCGATCCCAGATAAAGCGCTCCCCAGATCGAGAAGGCCCAGCCCGCGGGCGTTATCAGCATCTGCACGGCGTCCGAACGCTCGCCGACCGGCGTGCCGATCCCCATCGCCGGCAAGAGAACAGCTCCGATCTGCCCCAGCGCACAGAGAAGGACGACGATACGCGCCGGATCGGCGGCGGGTGCGGGGGTTGCGATGGTCTGGGTCATGCAAGCTTCAACCGGCGCCGCGGCACTTTGTTCCGCGGCTCGAGACCGTCAAAAATGAGAGGCATCCGGACCGCCTGCGGACATCCGCTTTACGATCCTCCTGCCAGGCAGCTCCGGCCAGTGGCGGCGCGGCTATGCTTCGATCGGCGAGCCGCTGTCCGGAAGAGCACCACCCGCCGCGGTAGCGCCTTCCGGGGCGACGCCGTCGACCTCGACAAGATCGTCGCCGACGAGCGTGCCCGTGATGCGCACGCGCTTCTCGACATGGTCGACGGGGGTGCGGCGAAGGTCGAGCCGCCAGCGGCCGCCGAGGTCGCGGCGAAGCGCGAAGCCGCCTGCCACCCGCAGCAGCATTCCCGACTCGTCGATGCGTGATCCGATTCCCGCCATGGCTATGCCTTAACCGAGCCGCGCCCGACTCGCCAGCCACGAGCAAGGTTTGTGACGCCCACCCGCGACCCGCTCCCTTCGACCATCGACCTTCGGCCCGCACCTTCGATCCTCGACCCACGAAGCGCGCGAGCCTCGCGCGCTCCAGCCGCGCCCAAGATGCTGGTCATGCGGGAAGTTCAAGGGTGCAGCAGACACCTTCGGGCCGGAATTCGATCGCGGCGCTGCCGCCCTGCCCGCGGAGCGCCCGTTCGAGCATTCGCGTGCCGAAACCCGTACGTGCGGGAGGCGCGACGGGGGGACCGCCCTGCTCGCTCCAGCGCAGGCGGAGCCGATCCCGGCCGCTCTCGTTCACCATGTCCCACTCGACCGCGACCGTGCCGGCATCGCCCGACAGCGCTCCATATTTGACCGCATTGGTCCCGAGTTCGTGCAGCGCCATCGCCGCGAGCAGCGCCCTCGACGCCGGCACCTCTGCGTCCGGCCCCGCGAGGCTGATGCGGCCCGGCTTCATCTTGTCGAAAGCGTGCAGCGCGCGCTCGATCATTTCACCGGCCGATACGGTGCCCCAGTGGCGCTCGGTGAGGAGGTCGTGCGCGTCGGAGAGGGCGCGGACGCGCGCCTCGAACGACTGGCGCTCGGCGGCCGGCGTCTCGCGAAACGTCTGCGCGGCGATCGCCTGGACCATCGCGAGCGTGTTCTTCACCCGGTGGCGCATTTCGGCGAGGGTGAGCTGGAGCTCCTCTTCGGCCTTCACGCGCGCCGCGATCTCGACGCGCGCCGCCTCGTGAAGATGGGCGTTGTCCATCGCCACCGCCGCCTGCGCAGCCACGGCCTCGACAAGCTCCTCGACCTCGGCATTGAACATGGCGGGCTCGTCATGGCCAAAGAAAAGACCGCCGAGCACCGCGCCCGAGCGCGAGATGACGGGAACCGCGAGATAGCTCACGACGGGCAGATGCCCGTCGGGCATGCCGTGGTGCGGCGCGCTCAGGCCGTAGCGCGGATCCTTGCGGATATCGTCCGACCGGATCGTCCCCGCTCCGCGGAACGTAGGGTCGAAGACGGCGGTATTGCGCGGCATGCCGAAGCGCTCGAACGCCTCGCGCGGCGCACCGGAAAGCGAGAAGAGCAGATAGCCTTCGCCCTCGTCGCCGAGCACATTGTAAAAGAAGGCGCCGAAGCGCGCACCGCTGAGTTCGGTCGCGATATCGGTCACCGCCTGGACGATCCGTTCGAGGTCGAGATCCTGCGAGACGAGGAGGGCGGCGCGATTGAGCTGGGTCAGCCGCTCGGCCTGGCGGGCGAGCTGCGCCTCGACCGCCTTTCGTTCCGAGATGTCGCGCGCGATCTTCGAAGCGCCGATGATCGTGCCGTCGGCGCGGCGCACCGGCGACACGGTGATCGAGAGGTCGACGAGGCTGCCGTCCTTGCGCCGACGGACCGTCTCGAAAGGCGGAACGCGCTCGCCGGCGCGCACACGCTCGATGATCGCGGTTTCTTCGCTGCGGCGTTCCTCGGGGATGAGGGTGAGGATCGAGCGGCCGACGATCTCGTCGGCACGAAAACCGAACATGCGTTCGGCCGCGGGATTCCAGCTGGTGATGGTTCCATCGAGCGTTTTACTGATGATCGCATCGTCCGAGCCCTCGACGAGCGCCGCGAGGTGCGCGGCACTTTCGCGAACGGCTAAGCCCCCTTGCGCCGCTTCGTCCTCGATCAGCGTCTCACGCATATGTCATGGTCCCTGCCCCTCCGATGGCCCCTGCGTTCCCGAAACGGGAATTCGCTATGGCAAAGAAACCCTTGAGTGGTTGATGCGTTCCGCCGAGACTGCCATGCGCCCAGCCGTGACGCCGAGCGACCTCTCAACTTCGATCCATGTTTCAGGGCGAAAGTCATCAGCGTGCCAAACCCGTCCCCCGCCCCTCTCTGCACGGCCATCGTCGCCGAAGACGAATGGCTCGTCCGCATCGACATCGTCGAGGCGCTCGAGGAGGCCGGGTTCGCGGTTCGCGAGGTCGAAAGCGCCGAGGATGCGCTGCTCCTGATCGGCGAGGAGCGACCGCATATCCTCGTGACCGATATCCGGCTTGCCGGCGCTCTCGACGGATGGAGCCTCGCGGAAGCGTACCGCACCGCTCATCCGGGCGGCGGCGTCGTCTACGCCTCGGCCAATGTGCCGCTCGCCGACCGCCAGGTCGATGGCAGCTTCTTCTTCTCGAAGCCCGTGCTGATGAGCGCGCTCGTCGATGCCTGCCTCGGCCTCTGCGCCGGGCAAGACGGCCGGCCCGCCTGAGGCGGGCAAGCGGGCGTTATCCACTTGTCACAAGTCCCTCGCGAGCGCGTCACCGGCTCAGCGCGGTTCAGGCGGCGGCGGCGCCTGGCTGAGCAGAGGGCCCCGCGGTGCCTTGGGATGGGGGGAGGCCGTGCAGCTTCCAGAGATTGGCTTCGGTCTTGCTCATGCGTACGAGAAGCTGCTCGCCGTCCCATAGTTCGACCTCGGCACTGCCGCGATCGTTGAGCGCGAACTGGAACGCCTGATAGGCGTCGGGCGCGCGAAATTCGACGCGGCGCGGCTCGCGCGCATCCTCGCCATGAAAAAGAAGGTGAAAAAGGCGCATGACATGCTCCATTCCTGTTCCGGAGCAAGCGCGACCCTGCTCTCAGCACCCAATGATCGGCAGGCCTCATGCAAAGGACGAACTGCAAAACAAGACAGCCGCAACAGACGCCGTTGAGGGTGGGACTCAGCCAGTTCTACTTAGCAGATTTCGGGACTCCAAGGCGCGAAATCATCATGATCGAAATCAATCCTGCACGCGCTGCGACGGGCAGCGCCCTCTCCCCTATTGCATCGCCAGGCTCAACGAGGCAGGTTTTGCCCAACGACTATGTGGGCCGAACGCGCCCGGCCGAGCAGCTTTCGTGCATCCGTCGAAGCGATAGCCTGCCCCTTGTCCTTCAGTGCTGGTCCGCCATTACATGCCCTTCGACACGGCGCAGCCAGTTGTGAAGCCGCGTCGCAGCCGCCGCGCCATGGCCCGTCGCGGTGCTGATCTGGTCGAGCCCGGCGAGAACATCGCCGGCGCCATAGACGCCGGGCATCAAGGGCTCGGCAAAGGCATCGGCGGGCAGGCAGCGATTGGCGTCGCCCTGGAGACCGAGCCCCGCCAGCAATTCGCTGCGCGGTTCGGACCCGAGCGCCGGATAGAGGGTGTCGAAGAGAAGCGCGTCCTCTGCACCCTCCAGCTGCACCGCGATGCGTCTGTCCCGGTGCGCGAGGCGAAGCAGCTGCCGCTCCTCGATCCGCACGTCGCTTGCCAGAAGTTCGGCACGCTGCGCGGGCGTGAGCTCGACCTGCCACTTGGGGATGAGGGTCACATCGTCGGTATATTGCCTCAGGAACATCGCCTCGGCGGCGCCATGAAGGTCCGACCCGAGTACGGCGATCTTGCGCCCGCGATGCTCAAATCCGTCGCAGATCGGGCAGTAGCGCAGCGCCCCGCTGCGGACGGCGGCGTCATGGTCGCCGCTATCGAGCACCGCCTCGTTGGTGATGACGCCGGTCGCGAGAATGAGCCCGCGCGCCGACAGGCGGCGGCCGTCTTCGAGCTGCGCCGCGAAGGGGGCACCTCCCGCGTTCGCAGACAGGTGATCGACGCGAGCCACTTCGATGTCGGCGCCATATCGCCCGGCCTGATCGGTGAGCCGCGCGACGAGATCGGCTCCCGATATTCCGTCGGGAAAGCCGGGCACGTTCCAGGCCATCGGCGCCCCGAGTGCGCGCGAGCGCCCGTCGTGGAGCACGAGGGTGCGGCGGCGATAGCGTGCCAGATAGAGAGCGGCGGTGAGCCCTGCGGGTCCCGCGCCGATGACGAGCGCATCATAAGCGGGCTCGCCCGAAGGGTCGCGGCCAGCGGACATGCCCGCGCCCGTTCCGGCCCCACCCTTCATCCCTGCTGCGGCCTGATGTCGAAGGCGGCGATGCGATCGTCCTCGCTGAGCGCCGCCGCCAGCGCATCGGCACATTCCTCGCCATAGCCTGCGGCGATGGCGGTAAAACCGGGCGCGCCGCCGGCGCGGCGCTGTTCGACGGTGATCGCCTTGAGGCCATGTTCGCCGAGCAGGGCGATGACCTCGGCCGAGGCGATGCTCGTTCCCGCCCGATAGTCGAGCGTGATATGCGCGATGCGCCGCTGCGGCGCGTGGCGCTCGGTCCAGGTGACGGCAGCGAGCACGAGGAAGGTCGCGACGCCGCCGAAGATGGCGAGTTCGTAGAAGCCGACCCCGAACAGGATGCCGAGTGTCGCGGTCATCCAGAGCGATGCAGCGGTGGTGAGCCCGCGGATATTGAGCCCCTCGCGAAAGATCACGCCCCCGCACAGGAAGCCGATGCCGGTGAGCACGCCATGCGCCATGCGCACGGGATCGATGCGCACGACCTCGGTCGGCGTGTCGGTGAGCCATTCCATCTGGTGAACGGCCGACAGCATGAGGAGACAGCAGGACAGCGCGACGAGGATATGGGTGCGCAGACCCGCCGGGCTCGCGCGATATTCGCGCTCGCCGCCGATAATCGCGCCGGCGATGACCGCCCCCGCGATCGGCAGCAGGAGATCGGGGTCGAGGAGATCGAGCTCAGACACCGCGCATCAGCCCCGGGACGAGCGGCAGCAGCTCGCGCGCAAGATAGCCGAGCGGCCCCATGGTTTCGCCGAGCCGCCGCCCCGCTTCGCCGTGCAGCCAGATGCCCCAGGCGGACGCCTGCAGGGGCGAGAGGCCTTGCGCGCCGAGCCCGGCGATGAGGCCCGCCAGCACGTCGCCCGAGCCGCTGACGGCAAGGCCGAGCCCGCCGCCCGCATAAGCCAGGCAGCTCCCCTCGGCGATGAGATGGCTCGTCGCGCCCTTGACCATCACCGCCGCGCCGAAGAGGTCGGCCGCCTTGCCGAGCGACGCGAGCGGGTCGCTTGCGACCTCCTCTTTCGCTACATCGAGCATCGCGGCAAGTTCGCCTTCGTGCGGGGTGAGGATTGTGTGCGCGGCGCGCGCCCGGATCGCATCCGAATGTGCGGCCGCTGCGCGCAGCGCGACGGCGTCGAGGAGGAGGAAGATGTCCTCGGGCAGCGCCGGCAGCAGGGCTTCGAGCAGGGTCCGGACGATGTCGGCGTCGATCATCGCGGGCCCAAAGACGATGGCGTCGTGCAGTGCCACCTCGGCGAGCAGCAGTTCGGCCGCCTCGGGCGCAATCTCGCCCGCTTCGGTTTCGGGGAGCGCGACGACGGCGCAGGCCGGAAAGGCGATGCCGATCGGGATCGCCGCCGAGGCGATCGTCGCGATCGTCACCTTGCCCGCCCCGGCGCGGAACGCCGCCTCGGCGGTGAGCAGCATGCCGCCTGGCACCCGGCGGCAACCGCCGATCACGAGCACGCGGCCGCGGCCGTTCTTGTCGACATTGTCATGATGATCGGGAAGCGGATGCGCCTTCAGCCAGGCGGTGTCGAGCGGGGTTGCCTCAGCCACGCGCGGCCACCATCGCATCGGGTTCGCGGGTGACCGCAACCTCGCCCTCCATCGGCGCAGTTACATTGTAGCGCGACAGGACGAGGTTGCCGTCGCGGCCCATGTCAGCGTCGAAGCGATATTCGGTGATCGCGCAATTGGCGACGTCGCCTTCGCTATCGATTGCCAATATCTCGGCCTCTCCCAGATTTTCGATGATGGTGCGCAGGCAAAGGACGACCACCTGGTGCGCGACGATCATCACGCGCCGCCCGCCATAATGGAGCGAGACCGTGTCGAGGAGCGAGCGGAGGCGCAGGATCACATCGCACCAGCTCTCGCCGCCCGGCGGGCGGTGATAGAATTTGCCAAGCGCCAGCCGGAATTCGGCCTGATCGGGATGCGCCGCCTCGATGCCTCGGCGCGTGAGGCCGTCGAGGATGCCGAACTCCTTCTCGCGCAGCCGCTCGTCGATGCAGATTTTCTCGTCGGCCGCGCAGCCTCCTGCGCCGCGAAAGATTTCGGCGGTCTGCACCGCCCGGACATAGGGCGAGGCGAGCATGATCTCGGGGCGGCCGTCTTCTTCGCCCGCTGCGAACCAGGCGCCGAGCGCCTGTGCCTGTTGCTCGCCCAGCGCGGAGAGGGGCACATCGACATCGCGGTGGTCGAGCGCAATGCGCAGGTCACCCGCCGCGTCGGCGGCATCGCGCGCGACATTGCCCGCGCTTTGGCCGTGGCGAACCACCCAGAGCACCGAAGGCCAGCGCGGGGTCATCGAATGGTCTTCCTCGTCATCGAGACGCTAACGCCTCCAAAGCCGAACTCGTTGCCTTGGCCGTGCGGGGCTTCCGGCAAGCGATCTGACGCCGCCGCCGCGGTCCCTCCATGCCGACGAGCGCTGCCCGCCATGCCGGCGCGGCTGCCCGCTCGAGCGAGGACCGAGGAAAATCCGGCAGGAACCTAGTCCGGCGTCGGGCGATTGTGAGGCTTTGCCGGCCGCGCGCCGGCGACAGCGAACAGAGGAGACAATCATGAAGAAACTCGTCGCCTTCGATCTCGATGGAACCCTGGCGGAAAGCAAGCAGCCGCTCGCCCCCGAAATGGGCGCGGCGATCGCGAAGCTCCTGGGCGTCGCCGAGGTCGCGGTGATTTCGGGAGGCGACTGGCCGCAGTTCGACAAGCAGGTCGCGAGCCGACTTCCGGCAAACGCCGATCGGGGCCGGCTCTGGCTGATGCCGACGACGGGCACGAAGCTTTTCGTCCACCGCGGCGGCGCCTGGACGCCGCTTTATGCCGAGCTGTTCAGCGACGAGGAAAAGGCGCGCATCCTCGCCGCCTTCGACGCGTCGCTCGAGGCGACGGGGTTCGTTCCCGAGGAAGTCTGGGGCGACCGCATCGAGGACCGCGGCAGCCAGATCACTTTCTCGGCGCTCGGCCAGCAGGCGCCGATCGCCGCCAAGGAAGTCTGGGATCCCGACTTCGCGAAGCGGCGGATCATCCAGGCGGATCTCGGCGAGCGGCTCCCGGGCCTGTCGATCAACATGGGCGGCGCGACTTCGATCGACGTCACGCGCGAGGGCGTCGACAAGGGCTATGGACTCAAGAAGCTGAGCGCCGAGAGCGGAATCGCGCTCGGCGACATGATCTTCATCGGCGACGCGATCTTTCCGGGCGGCAACGACTATCCGGCGAAGTTGCTAGGACTCGACACGGTGCGCGTGCGCGACCCCAGGGAAACGATCGCGGTGATCGAGACGATCGTCGCCTGCCTTGGTTGAAGGTGCGTCAGGCGACCGCGGGCCGCGCCGCGCGCCGGGCCCTTTTTGGCCGCACCGGCGCCGCGCCGCCGCCCTCCCGCACGCATGATGAGTCCGGCGAAGCCCCGAACGCGCCTGCCCGCCCCGCCCCGCCGCCACGGGCCGCGCCGTCGCGAAAGGCGGCCGGAACACGCACGGCGCCCCGGACCGCTGCCGCACGCCAAAAGCGTATAACTTCGATCAACCCAGCTCCTCTTTCACGCAACAAGCCGGACAGGCGCGGGGTTTCCGTATTGGCCCGCCTCGGGCCGCATGGAAAGGATACGTCATGGCACAGAATGACAAGAAAGACGGCAAGCAGCAGGGCAGCTCGTCCGGCAAGGGCAGCCAGCAGCAGCAGGACGGCGGCAAGAGCCGGTCGGGAGCCGACAAGCAGTCCGGAAGCAAGGACCAGGGCAAACAGCGCAGCTGACCTCCGCCCCCGCTTTCCGGGTGAAAGACCGGGCCGCGCGCGCTGCGGCCCGGTCTTGCATGCGGAAAAGCGCCGCCCAGCCGACGCGCACAAAATGGTTTGAGGAGAGATAAGATGAAGACTTGGATTGGAGCCGCGGCGATTGCCGCGATTGTCGCGGGATGCGGCGGACCCGATACGCGCGACGAGGAGCAAGCCGCCGCGTCTGCCGACACCGCCGCCATGGCGCCGGAGCCCGCTCCGGCCGCCGCAACGCCGGCGGCAGCCGTTAGCACCGCAGACTATGTTGCCCAGGCGGGCGCCGGCGACCTCTGGGAGATCGAATCGTCGAAAGCCCTGCTCGCCAAATCGAAAGATGCAAAGGTCAGGGCCTTTGCCGAGATGATGATCGACAACCACGGCAAATCGACCGCGAAAGTGAAGGCGGCCGCCGCGAGCGCCGGGGTCGAGGCGCCGGCACCCAAGCTCGCACCTGACCAAGAGGAGATGCTTGCCGACATCAAGGCCGCCGATGCCGCAGGGATCGACAAAATCTACCTCGATCACCAGAAAACCGCGCATGGTGCGGCGCTGGCGCTTCATCAGCGCTATGCCGCCTCAGGCGAGGCAGTCCAGCTCAAGCAGGCGGCAGCAGAGATTGTGCCGGTGGTGAAAGCGCACCGAGCCGAACTCGGCAAGCTGGCCCCCTGACAGAGGCTCGGAACCGGCGTTTCAAAGCCGCCGCGCGATTAGCGCGGCGGCTTTCGCTCGCCGCATTTCGTCCTCCTCCCGGCAACCGCTTCATGACATCTTAGTTCATTCCCGCCGCACCTTCTCAGTTCAGGAGCATTCATGACCGACCGGATCGCGCCCCGCAGCGGCGTCGCCTTCACGCTTCCCAAGGACAAGATTCTCTGCGTGACCGACCCCGAGGGCGGCCAGGTCGGCGACCTTCTTGCGTTTCGTGCGGCGGATCCCCGCGAAGCGATCTCGAACGGGCGGACGTTCGACTATGAAGAGACGATCCGGCTGACGACCGGCAACCGCTTGTGGTCGAACCGGTCAAACGCGCTGCTCGAGATCGTCGAGGATAGCTGCGGGGTGCATGATTTTCTGCTGACGCCGTGCAGCGAGGCTACCTTTCGTCATTTCTACGCCGACAAGCCCGTTCATCGCGGCTGCTTCGGCAATCTGGCCGAAGCGCTCGAGCCATATGGGATTGCTGCCGACGCCATTCCCGTCGCGTTCAACCTGTTCATGAATGTGCCGGTCGGCAGCGACGGCAAGATCCGCGTCCTTCCGCCGACGACGAAGGCCGGTGACTTCATACGGCTTCGCGCGCTCGACGACCTGATCGTCGGGCTCACCGCCTGCTCGGCCTACGACAGCTGCGGCGGCAGCTTCAAGCCGATCGACTACCGGATCGAGTGAACGGCCGGGTACGGCGCTGCCAGAGCGATTGCGCCGCGCCGCCCGACCACCGCGAGGGCCTAACGGCTCCCGCCAACCGGCGCGTCCGCTCCCTTGCCGGGCGGGGGCGTATCGGGTTCGGCAGCGCGCCCGCCGCCGCCTTGCGGATCGCTGTCATAATCCTCCGCATTGCCTTTGCCGCCGGCACCCGCGCCGCTTCCGCTGACCGGGCCGCTGCCGGTGCTGCGCCGATGGCCGCGGTTGGCGGCCCCCGATACGTCGCCGGCCTCGCGCTCGCCGGCGGGATAGCGCTCGGGCGTCGTCGTCCCGACATTCTCGCGGCGTTCCACAGGTTCTTGCGGCAGCGAGCCATCGCTGGCGGAGGCTCCACCCCTGCTGTCATTGCGATTGTTCATGATCGTCTCCTCTTCAACAAATGGGGCCGGATCGGCCAGATCAGTCTTGCTTCCCCGACCCCGGCTCGGCCAGTTTCCGGTGCATCTCGGCTGTCGCCGCTTCGCTGAGAACGCCCGAGGCCAGGACCTGCGCCTTGTTCTTGAGCCCGTGAACGACCGCATGCTCTCCTGCGAGGAGCGCGTCCCATCCGGTTTTCGCCACATCGGCGGGATCGTCTTTTTCCGATTGCCCGACCTTGGTGTCGAGCATGCCGGCCCGCTCGAAAAAGCGCGTCTCGGTCGCGCCGGGTTTGAGACAGGTGATGGTGACGCCGCTGTCCTTCAATTCGTTGCCGATCGCCGCGGCGAAACTGTCGACGAAGGCCTTGGTGCCGTTGTACACCGCCTGGAAAGAGCCGGCGAGATGACCGGCGATCGAGCCGGTGATCAGCACCTTGCCTTCGCCGCGCGCGACCATCGCCTTCAGGACCGGCTGGAGCAGCAACAGCGTGCCGGTGATATTGGTGTCGATGACGTGACGCCACTCGTCGACCGGCTGGTCGAGAAAACCATGTCCGAGGCCGTGGCCCGCGTTGGCGACGAGAATGTCGATCGGCCTGCCGCCCGCGGCGGCGAGAAGACGTTCGACCCCGGCAGCAGTCGCGAGGTCGGCTTCGACTGCCTCGACCTCGACGCCCTTGGCAAGGAGGCCCGCGGCAGCATCGACGAGCGGCTCGTCGGCCGCGACGATGAGGTCATAACCATCCTTCGCGGCGAGTATGGCGATCTCTCGGCCGATACCGCTCGAGGCGCCGGTGACGATAGCGAGTTTGCGATCAGGCATGTTCCATCTCCTGCCGTGCCGAGACGGCCCCTTTTGCGAGGCCGGGCTTGAGGACGATCTTCGTGTAGAGGTTCTGCTCGTCGTGCCAGTGCCGGTACATGTCGGCGGCGTCCTCGAGCGATGCGTGATGCGAGATGAGCGAGACGGTATCGAACTTGCCGGCCTGGATCATCTCCAGCAGATCGCCCGAATAGCGCTGGACATGCGTCTGTCCGCTCTTGACGGTGAGGCCCTTCTCCATGAGCTGACCGAGCGGGAATTTGTCGGCGAAACCGCCGTAAACGCCGGGAATCGAAAGTCGGCCGCCCTTGCGGCACGCAAGGATCGCCTGGCGCAAGGCGTGGATGCGCTCGGTGGACGAGAGCAGTTTGACCTTCACCTGGTCGAGGATGTTGTCGACCGTGAACCCGTGGCTCTCCATGCCGACGCAGTCGATGCAGGCGTCGGGCCCGATGCCGCCGGTCATTTCGGCGAGCGCCTCGCGGACATCGACCTTCGTATAGTCGAGGATCTCTGCACCATATTTCTTCGCGAGCGCGAGGCGCGTCGGAAAATGATCGATCGCGATCACGCGCCCCGCGCCGAGCAGCAGCGCCGACTGGATCGTGAACAGGCCGACGGGGCCGCAGCCCCAGACCGCGACGGTGTCGCCGGGCTCGATGTCGGCGTTGACCGCCGCCTGCCAGCCCGTCGGCAAGATGTCCGACAGGAAGAGCACGTCGTCGTCGGCAAGATCGTCGGGAATGACGACCGGCCCGACATCCGAATAGGGAATGCGGACATATTCGGCCTGCCCGCCGGCATAGCCGCCGGTGAGATGCGCATAGCCGAACGCCCCGCCCATCGCATGACCCATCATCAGCTCGGATGCATCGCGCGTCTCGGACGGGTTGCTGTTATCGCAGGCGCTATATTGCTGCTTCTCGCAGAAGAAACATTGGCCGCAGCTGATCGTGAAAGGCACGACGACGCGCTGTCCCCGCTGCAGCGTCGAGGCGGCGCCGGTCTCGACCACTTCACCCATGAATTCGTGCCCGACGATATCGCCCGCGCGCATGCCCGGAATATAGCCGTCGTAAAGATGAAGGTCCGAGCCGCAGATCGCGGTCGAGGTCACGCGAATGATCGCATCGCGCGGGTTGACGATTTCGGGATCGGGAACGGTTTCGACACTGATCTTGTGGCGTCCCTGCCAGGTAACGGCGCGCATGGCCTTCTCCTTGATGTGATTGTGCTGCGGTTCGGCGTTCAGATGTGCGGCTCGGTAGGGCTCTCGGCGCCTCGCGCGGAGGGCGAGGCATTGGTCGTCACTTCGCCGGTTTCCATGAGCTGCTTGAAACGGTGAAGGTCGCGCCGCGCCTGCACTTCGGGCTCGCGCTGAAGGAGCTTGGCGGCGAAGCGCCCGACCTTCCCGGCGGGCGGGTCATAGGCGAGGATCAGGCTGACATAGGTGCCTCGCCCCGCCGGCGCGTCGATGAAGCGTACCTCGCCGCTGTTCGCGATGTCGGAGACCGGCGTGCTTTGCCAATAGATCGATGTGTCCTCGACGCGCTCGGTGATGCGGTTGACCAGTGTCACCTCGCGCCCGGCGGGCGCCCTGATCGTCCACTGCGAGACATCGTCGCCAAGGTCGTCGACCGCGACTACATTCTCCATGAACTCGGGAAAGCGTTCGGGCATCCATGCCGCATAGAGCTCGGCGCGGGGGCGATTGATCAGCACCGACTTGCCGAACAATGCGCGGGAGGAGGCTTTGTCGAGCGTCCAATGCGGCGCATCGGTCGCGATTGTTTCTTCTTGCCCTCGGCTCTCGCGGTGCCGACGGCGCTGCAAGAGCGCCGCGCCGGTTGCGAGCACGGCGATGCCCGCGCCAGCGGCGGCGAGAATCAGCGGATCGGGAAGGTCATTCTTGGATCTGGACATGGATCATCTCCCGCCCGGACAGAGGCCGGGCGTCATCTGGGGAGCGTCGGCGGGGCCGGCGCCGGTCGGGGGAAGCGGCCCCGGCGCGCCGGGGCGATGGTCGAGTGACGCCTGTCCGCCGCGATTGTTCCGGGGGTTGGAGGAAAAAATCGCCGCAGCGTGCGCGCGGCGGGACAGGCGCCGTTGTCGTGGAACAAATGGCGGGAAGCATGAGCTGCACGGATGAGGATGCTCATCTTGGAGCCCCGCCATAATCCGCTGGCGCGCGAGCGCCCCGCGGCCGCCCGCCCGCCGCCACCGAGGCCTCGCCGCCCTCCCCTGACACATCACCCATGGCCCCTTGATCGCGAGGCGGACGCGCCGGCCAAGCTTCGCCGTCCAGCGCGTCGCGCGCCTCAAATTCCGCCGCGCTTATCAGCAGCACGAGCCCGTCGGCATGACAGTCGAGCATCGTCGCCGGTACCGCGCGCAGCGTCTCGTCGATGCCGCCGAGCCCGCCGCTCGCGACGACGACATAAGAGAGGCATCCGCTTTCGCATTCGATCATCGCATCGACCGCCTGGCCGACAACTTCGCCGCGGATATCGCTCACCGGAAGACCGCCTAGCGCACTCGCGGCGAAGAGCGAGGGCGAGGCCGCGATCCGGCTTCGCTTCGCGGCACGCCGCGCGCCATCCTCATAGCCGCGCTGGCGGCCGAGCCAGCGCCATATTCCGACGAGATTGACGAGCGTCAGGAACAGGTTCGTCGCAAGAAGATTGGTCTGGCCCGATGTGAACCCGACGACCGACCAGGCGAGCGAGCCCAAAGTGAACACGACGAAGCCCGAGCCGGTCACGCGCGCGCCGAGATTGGCTGCCGTCATCATCGCCGCGATCATCGTCGCGGCAGGCGCAATCAGTCCGGCGGCCTCTTCCACGTGCGGCTTCTCCTCGGTGGGCGGCACCCGCTGGCGCCGCTCCCGGGCAGAACCCGCCGCCGTATCACCGCGTTCCCCCGGACGGCAGCGATACAACATCGATCAATGCGTTTATCGGCGCCGCGCGCTGTGCGTCGGCTCCTTGGCGCCAGATGGGCGACGGCCCCGTCGCCCCCGTACGGGAGCGATCAGGCGTCCCTTCATGACCGCCTAGCGGCGAGCTGTTCTTCCGCACGCCTCGCCGCCTCGATAAGGCTTTCGCCGGTACTGCGCGCCGCCGCCGGGGTCATCGTCACCGCGACACCGTCGGGGCCATCGAGCAGGACAACGCCATCTTCGGCGGTGGCGATCCCCGCTTCCGTCTCGGGCGGCTGCGGGGAAGACAAATCATAGGTCATCGGCGGGGCCTCTGGTCTGGGAGCGGCGGAGATGCGGGATCGTCGATATAGAGATAGGCGGGATCGAACTGGCCGCGCCGCGCCAGCTTCGCGGCATCGAGAATCTCGACCTTGCCGTTGCGGAACGTACAAAGCCCTTCCTCGCGAAGATGGCGCACGACCCGGTTCACATGCACGGTCGTCAGGCCGCAGATCTCGGCGACATCGGCCTGCGTCAGTCCGAGCGTGAACTGACGCCCGTCGCTCAGCCCCGCCGACTGGAGACGCACATTGGTCTCGCAGAAGAAATGCGCGACGCGCCCTATGGCATCGAGGCGGCCGAGCCGGAAGAGCCAGGCGCGGTGGATTGCGGCATCGAGCAAGGTTGCGAACCAGAGCTTGCGCGTCAGCTCGGGCATTTCCTCGGTGATCGCGTCGAGCTCGACATGCGGGACGATCGCGATCGTAGCCGGAGTCATCGTACCGACATCATGGTCGAGGTGTTTCAGCGGGTAGGCGTGGAGGTCGACAAAGTCGCCCGGCAGGTGGATCGCGACAAGCTGGCGAAGACCGTCCCGGTCGTCGAGATAGCGCGACATGATGCCCTCGACGAGGAGCGTGCTCTGGTCGAGCCATTCGCCGGCGCGCGCGATGATCTTGCGGGCCTCGACGGTCGAAGTGGTGCTGATGGCGGCTTCGAGGCGCGCGCGCTCGCCGGCCTCGAGGCTTACCCCGCGACGGTCTCTCAAGAAGCGATCGGTTAACATGACTGACGTTCCCTGTTTCGTCCGAAATGCATGAGCGGGCCTGCTCGACTGCGAAAATTCCGAAAGCCCGGCAACCCCTCACAAGGGAAGCGGAATCGTCATGATCGAGGTTAATCGCATGCCCGGTGCAGCAACTTTCAAAGCGCAAACTCGTTCCATCGCCGGGTCCGGAGGGCGTGCATGCACGCCCGCGGACCGCGTTCCGCCCAACTGCTGCGCCCTTCAATAAAAGCGAGATCCGCCATGGCCAAATCCCCCCCCTCCCCCGCACCCGCCCGTCCGGGCGCCGCCAAGCCGAAGCCCGGCCGCGGCCAGAGCGCCGCTGCGATTGCGGGAAAGGACATAGGCGGAGAGTCCCCGCGCAAGGCACCGCTCTTTCCCGCCGATGCGCCGATCATGCAGAGCTATGGCGAGGATCGTGGCACCGGCGGCGAGGCGCATCAGGCGGGCGCCGGCCATGCGCCGCTCACCACCCAGCATGGCGTGCCGGTCGCCGACGACCAGAACAGCCTCAAGCAGGGCGCGCGCGGCCCGACGCTGCTCGAGGATTTTCATTTCCGCGAGAAAATCTTCCATTTCGACCATGAGCGTATCCCCGAGCGCGTCGTTCATGCGCGCGGCTATGGCGCGCACGGCTATTTCGAGCTTACCGACAGCCTCGCCGACGTCAGCCGCGCCGACATCTTCCAGCGCGTCGGCGAGCGCACGCCCGCCTTCGTGCGCTTCTCGACCGTCGCGGGTTCGAAAGGCTCGTTCGACCTCGCACGCGACGTGCGCGGTTTCGCGGTGAAGCTCTACACCAAGGAAGGCAATTGGGATCTTGTCGGCAACAATATCCCCGTCTTCTTCATCCAGGATGCGATGAAATTCCCCGACCTCGTCCATTCGGTGAAGCCCGAGCCCGACCGAGCCTTCCCGCAGGCGCAATCGGCCCACGACAATTTCTGGGATTTCGTGAGCCTGATGCCCGAGAGCTTCCATATGATCATGTGGGTGATGTCTGACCGCGCGATCCCCCGCTCCTTCCGCACGATGGAAGGCTTCGGCGTCCACACCTTCCGCCTCGTCGACGCCAAGGGCAAATCGACCTTCGTCAAATTCCACTGGAAGCCCAAGCAGGGCCTCCAGTCGGTGGTGTGGAACGAGGCGGTCAAGATCAACGGCGCCGACCCCGATTTCCATCGCCGCGACCTCTGGGATGCGATCAACAGCGGCGATTTTCCCGAATGGGAACTCGGCGTTCAGCTGTTCGACGACGCCTTCGCGGACAAGTTCGAATTCGACGTGCTCGATGCGACCAAACTCATCCCCGAGGAGCAGGTGCCGATCCGCACCGTCGGCCGCCTCGTTCTCGACCGCGTCGTCGACAATTTCTTCGCCGAGACCGAGCAGGTCGCCTTCTGCACGCAGAATATCGTCCCCGGCATCGATTTCTCGAACGATCCGCTGCTGCAGGGCCGCAATTTCTCCTATCTCGACACGCAGATCAAAAGGCTCGGCGGCCCGAACTTCACTCATATCCCGATCAATGCGCCGAAATGCCCGATGGCGCATTTCCAGCAGGACGGTCATATGGCGATGCGAAACCCCGTCGGCCGCGCCAATTACGAGCCGAACAGCTGGGGACCGACCGACGGCGGCCCGCGCGAGGATCCCGCGCGCGGCTTTGCGAGCTTCGCCGAAGAGGCCGAAGGCGCCAAGCGCCGCATCCGCCCCGAGAGCTTCGCCGACCACTATAGCCAGGCGCGGCAATTCTTCGTGAGCCAGACCCCGATCGAGCAGAAGCATATCGGCGACGCGCTTGTTTTCGAGCTGTCCAAGGTCGAACGCCCCGACATTCGCGCCCGCACCGTATCGCATCTCCTCCATATCGACCGCGGCCTCGCAGCCACGGTGGCCGATGGCCTGGGGCTGCCGCCTCCGGCGCCCGCCCAGGCCGCAAAAATGCCCCTCGCCGACCTTCCCCCTTCGCGGCCGCTCAGTATCCTGCTCAACGGCCCGACGAGCTTCGCGGGACGCAAGCTCGGAATCCTCGCGACCGACGGCGCGGATGCGCGGCTCTTCAAGGCGCTGACCAAGGCGGTCGACGCCGCCGGCGCTGTCTGGGAACTCGTTGCACCGAAGATTGGCGGGATTACGCTCTCGGACGGCACGAGCGTCGCGGGCCGGCACAAGATCGACGGCGGGCCGTCCGTCCTGTTCGACGCGGTCGCGCTTCTCCCGAGCGACGATGGGGCGGCGCTGCTGGCAGGCGATGCGGCGGCGAAGGACTTCGTCAGCGACGCCTTCGCGCATTGCAAATTTATCGGCCATGGCGCCGAAGCCTCGCCTCTCTTCGCGGCCGCCGGCCTCGCCGACAAGCTCGACGAGGCCTGCATCGCGCTGGCCAAACCTGGCGATGTCACCGCCTTCCTCGATGCCTGCGTGGCGCTTCGGCACTGGCCGCGTGAAGCCGGCGTCGACCTCGACGCAAAAGGCGGAACGAAGGAGGCGGCCGAGACATCGGCATCGCGCAAGGCGGTATCCGCTCCGGCGGCGAAACCGGCTTCCAAGCCGGCACGCTGACCGGCCTGGGCGAAGGAGCGGTACTCATGCAATTCGCGACCGATCGGCTGGTCTTCGGCCCCGACGATGTCGATCTGTCGCGCTCGCCGCTTGCGGGTCAGCTCGGCCGCGAGACCTATATGCTCGGTGCCTTCAATCCGGGCCTGCTGCGCCTCGCCTCGGGCAATCTCCTGATGATGGTGCGCGTCGCCGAGGCGCTCCGGGCCCCGATCGAGGATGGTCATGTCCATTCGATCCGGTGGGAGGCTGGGCGCTACAAGGTCGATAGCTGGCCGCTCGAGCTTTGCGATACGTCGGATCCCAGAAAGTTCATGGTGCACGGCGGTAGCTGGCGGGTCATGGCACTAACCTCGCTTTCGTGGCTGCTTCCCGTCGAGCTCTCGCCCGACGGGCTCGAGATCGTCGCCGTCCATTACGACAAGGCGGTCGATCCGGGCGCGGATTTTCAATGCTATGGCGTCGAGGACGCGCGCATCAGCCGGGTCGGAACGCGCTGGCTCATGACTACCTGTTCGGTGAGCCCCGAGCGCCACTCGACAACGCTCTACAGTTCGGCGAACGGCCTCGACTGGGTCTTCGAGGGGATCGTTCTCGATCATCAGAACAAGGACATGCTGATCTTCGAGGGCCTGATCGACGGCCGCTACTGGGCGCAGACGCGGCCGCTAGGCGATCTTTACTTCGCCTATCCGCCGGGATCGAAGTGGCGCGCGGGCCCCTCGATCAACCTGGCGACCTCGCCCGATGCGCTGCACTGGAAGCCTCATGAGGCCCCCGGCATCCGTCCGCATGCCGACACGGTGGCGACCGCGCGCATCGGCGGCGGCACCCCGCCGATCCGTACTGACGCGGGATGGCTCACGCTCTGGCATGGGGTCGAGCCGAAAGAGATCGTCGGCATTTACTGCACCTACTGGTCGCTCCTCGATCTCGACGATCCCTCGGTCGTCCTCCGCACCGATCACCGGCCGCTCCTCGAGGCGAACCCCGAGCTTACGCGTCCGCTCGAAGACAAGCTCTATATACGCGATGTCGTCTTCACGACGGGCATCGCCGACGGCGGCGATCATTATGTCGTCGCGTCGGGGGAAGCCGATCTTGCCTGTCGGATCACCCATGTTCCCAAGGCCTGTTTCGGTGACTGACCAGCGCGTGGAGACGCGCCGCGACACGCCGCTGACGCCCGATCTCGTTCGCGTTCGCGGTGAGCTCGCGGCCGCTACTCCGATCGTCTCGCAGAAAATCGACGACCTCTCCGTCGAACTTGCTGCGGGCGGCGAAGCGCTCTGGCTGTTCGTCCGGCGCGCCGACAGCGGCGGCGTCGCCCTGCGCGCGGCCTCGTGGCCCGGCGCAGCGAAGGCCCGCCGCGTCAAGCGCGCGGGCGGCGAGCTCGCCCGCGTGCATGTCGAAAGTGCGATCGGCGCGCATGAGGTCGCGCTCGAGGCGCGACCCGGGCCGCTCCCCTGCCTCCGCCTTGTCTCGACACTCCGCCCCTCGGCGCCGCTGCTCCTTCCGCCGGGAGCGCGCGATTTCTTTCCGTTCGACGCCCAGGACGATCCGATGGGGACCCGCGGCACCGTCGAGGCGGTGCAACGCGGTCTCAACGCCGGGCTCCTCTATGGCGAACTTACCGACCCCGCCTTTGGTACCTTTTTCTATTTCCAGGATTTCACCGCGCTCAATCCCTATTTCCAGGCGACTGGCACCAATCCGGATGCCGCGGTGGGAGGCATCTGGCCGGGGCTGGGCTTCCGCCTTCCCGGCCAGACACTCCACACTGCCGACGAAGGCGCGCCGCTGGCGCCCGGGATCACTTATACGCTGAGCGATGCGAGGCTCGTCGTCCGCGACGGCTCTCCGGCCGACGAGCGCGACAGCGCGCGGCGATTTCTCCAGATGCTGGGCGCCGTCTATCGTTCGCTGTCTCTGCCGCCGACCGAATATCGCGACTGGCGGCAGAGGGCCGCGCGGACGGCGCGGCATCTCGGCGCCGCGCCGGAGGCGACCGTGCGCCATTATGGTCATCGGTACATCCACCCCTATACGGATGCCGAATATCCGGACGCCATGGTCCAGATGTCGATCGTGCAGGCGCTGCACGACTGGGGGAAATGGCGCGGCGAGGTTCATCCCCTCGAGGAAGAGTTCAAGGCCGGCCTCGGCAAATTTTACGATCCGAAGCTCGAGACGCTGCGCCGCTATCTGCCCAATGTCGGTGACGACAAGGATGCCGACGCCGTCGACAGCTGGTATCTCTACCACCCGCTGCTGAACCTCGGAAAACTGGCGCTCGATGGCGACCCGAAGGCGCGGCGGCTGTTTCTGAAATCGCTTCCTTATGCGATCCGCGCAGCGCGGCATTTCGCCTACAAATGGCCGATCCAGTACAAGATCGCCGACTTCTCGGTCATCACCGAAACCGCCGGAGCCGACGGGCGCGGCCAGACCGATGTCGGCGGCATCTATGCCTGGGTGATGCTCGAGGCTTTCGAGCTCACCGACGAGAAGCTGTATCTCGACGAGGCATGCGCCGCGATCGACACTGCGGTCGGTCTGGGTTTCGACATCAATTATCAGGCCAACCTCACCGCCTGGGGGGCGGCCGCCTGCATGCGCCTGTGGCGGGTCACCGGCCGCGACGTCTACCGCGAGCAGAGCTATGTCTATCTCGCGAGCTTCTTTCATCACACCGAGATCTGGGAAAGCGAGATCGGCCTCGCCGTCCATCACCGCAACTTTCTCGGCGCGACCTGTCTGCAGGACGCACCCTATATGGCGATCTACGAATGTTTCGACAGCTTCGCCGCTTTCGAACATTATCTTGCCGACAGCGGACCCGATCTCGAGCCCGCGGCCCGCATGCTGATTTCGGAATATTGCCGCTATGCGCTCGATCGGGCCTGGTTTTATTATCCCGACGCCCTGCCCGCCGAGGCCGTCTCGGACGAACAGCGCCCCGGTAACGGGCGCATCGACCCCACCCTCTCCTTCCCGGTCGAGGATCTTTATGCCGACGGTCAGCCCGCGGGCCAGGTGGGGCAGGAAATATACGGCGCCGGGGCCGCATTCATCTTCGCGACCCGCGCCTTTCACCGCGTCGACGGCGCGCCGTTCGACCTTTATTGCGATCATTTCGTCCGTGCCCTCGAGCGCATGGCGCCAGCGCGGCTCTCGCTTCGCCTCGACGGCGGTGAAGGCTGCACGGCCCGGCTCAGCTTCGTCCGGAAGAGCCGGGGCGAGCTTCCCGCGATACGCGTCGCCGCGGCGGACGGCGATGCGATCCGGCCCGACGGGAAAAGCGGCGACCGCCTCGATTTCCTCGTTCCGGCGAATGGCAGCCTCCTTCTCAGCTGGAACTGAGGCGTCCGCCACGCACGCCCGGTACAATCAGCGCAACATTTGTTAATCGGTGCGGCGCCGCGGCAACTTTGAGGCCGCCCCCCCGTTGCCCTTTCAGCCTCCCGGATTTTCTCTCAAGCTGGAGACAGACATGGCACACGCAATGACGGCGCCCCGCCGCTCGTCGGGGTTCGGAAAAATTCTCGGTATCGGCGTCCTCGGGGCGCTCTTCTGGTTCACGCGCAAGCAGGCGCCGGCCGATGCGAAGGACGACGGCCATTCGGCGGCCTTCGCCGATGGCGAGACGCATCCCGAAAATTTCGATCAGACCCGCTCGGCGGGACCGGACGGCATGCGCGACGAGGTAAGGCGTGAGTGGGACCGCGTCGACCAGGCCGCCGACGAATCCTTCCCGAGCAGCGATCCGCCGGCTTACTGAGGGGCTGACGATGAACGCTCCCGTCACCGGCCAAGTCGCGGCAGTAACATCGAACGGCCCGGCGCCCACACGCAAGCCGACGCTCATGCTGCACTATGACGAGGATCATATCGGCCTCGAGAAGCGCCTCCTCTTCGAGGCGGCGAGCCCCGCAAGCGCGCTTGATATCGCCGCCGGCGAAGCGGCAGGCCGCTCGGCACGGCTGTTCATCGACGGCACGCCGCTCTGCAGCCTGCTCAAGGCCGACGATGACAATCCCTACTGGATTGTCGCCGCGCCGACAGCGCGAACGAGAGCCGATCCCGCCTCCGCGACCTTCGAGGAAAAGCCATGATCGATGAAGCAGACGCGCACACCGAGGCCCCCGACATCAAGGGCCGGCGGGCGATCATAACCGGGGGCACGACCGGGATCGGCCGCGCGATCGCGGTCCTCTTGGCAAGTTACGGCGTCAAAGTGTTCGTCTGCGGCCGTACCCCCGAACATCTGGAGGATGCGCTGCAGCGCATCCGCGAAGTGGGCGAAGGCGGCGGGATCAACGTCGATCTTTCAATGGCGGAAGATGTCGACCGGTTTTTCGAGGCAGCGCGAGACTTTCTCGGCGAAATCGACATCGCGGTGATCAACGCCGCCGTCCCGGCGGCGGCGCTTGCCGACGCAGGCGAGAGTGAGGCGCGCTACCAGCTCGAGACCGACTTCACCGCCTATCTCGTCTGCGCCCAGGAAGCGGCGCGCTGCATGTCGGCGGGCAGCGACATCATTATGATCGGATCGATGACCGCGGTGTCGCGCGGTCCGGGCAGCTCGATCTACGTCGCGGCGAAAAGCGGCATACAGGGCTTCGTCCAGTCGTTCCGCAAGGAGCTGGCGGAGCAGGATATCAAGGTCGGACTGATCGAGCCCGGGTTTACCGGTGCCGACTTCCAATATCCCGAATTCCCGCCCGAGAAGCAGAAGGAACTGATCGGCAAGCATCAGATGCTTCGCGCCGAGGACATCGCAGTCGCGGCCCACTTCATGCTCGTTCAGCCCCGACGCACGGCGGTATCGCTCATCCGCGTCGAGACCCGCCTCGATCATCCCTGACCTTTCGAAGGAGCCTTCCCATGTCCCTCAACATTTTCGCCAACGCGCGCCAGCCGCTGGGCAACCCGGTATTCCTGCTCGGTGCGGCCGCGGCGGGATTTGCCGTCGGTCTCGTCGCCAATCTCGGCCGCAAGGCCGCGGTGCAGAGCCTCACCGCGCTCAAGGGACAGTGGGACGAGGGCCTCAAGGCCGAACACCGTTTGACGATGACGCTGTTCGACGCACTCGAGGCGACTGACGAAAGCGACGTCAAAAAGCGAAAGGCGCTGCTCGTCCAGCTCCAGCACGCGCTCGCCAAACATGCGGTCGAAGAGGAGAATGTCGTCTATCCGGCGATGCGCGACCATGGCCAGATCGAGGACGCCGACAAGCTCGTTCACGACCATGGCTATGTGAAGCAATATCTTTTCGACCTCTCGGAAATGGACGCCGCCGACCCCGCCTGGATCGCCAAGGTCCGCGAATTTCGCAGCCAGATCGAGGCGCATGTCGAGGAAGAGGAACAGCGCCTTTTCCCCCGCCTCAGGGCTGCGCTCGGCGACGAAGGCAACAAACATGTGACCGCGGTGATGAACAAGGCTGGATTTGCCGCCGCCTGAACGCCATAGGCGGGCATGAGGCCCGCCCGATCGGCATGTGTCGTGGTGCAGTGACGAAGGGGCGGTGGCCGGATCGAAACCCTAGGCAGACTTGTGAGTTGCCGAAGGTGGGAGAAGTTGGATGCCCCGTTATTATTTCCACAGCAGCAGCGGCCAGCGCGAACTCGACGACGAAGGCGTCGATCTGCCCGACACGGCCGCAGCCCGGGTCGAAGCCGCCCGCTATGCTGGTCATCTCCTCGGCGACAATCCCGAACTCATCAACGATGTCGATACGCTGCGGATCGAGGTGACCGACGAGGATGGCTGCCTGTGTTGCGCCGTGCTCGTCGCATCGGTCGATGCCAGGCGGAAGATCGAGCGTCCCGCGCCCTTCAAATAAGGCGCCTGGCCTCTAACGCATGCTCGCGAGCAGCCGCTCGATCGGCGTCGTCGCAAAACCGATCGCGCTGTCCGAAATCCCGTAAGGTATGAACAGGTCCCCACCGACGCGCATCGCGCCGCAGGTATAGACCACATTCGGCACATAGCCCTCGCGGTCGCTCTCGGCGGCCGATAGGATCGGGCACTCGGTGCGCGCGATGAGTTTGGTCGGATCGTCGCGGTCGAGCAAGGCCGCGCCAAGGCTGTATTTGCGCATCGCACCGACGCCGTGCGTGAGAAGGATCCAGCCCTCGTCGCATTCGATCGGGCTGCCGCAATTGCCCATCTGGATGAGCTCCCACGCATAGGCGGGACGCATGAGGATCTGTCCCTCGTCGTCCCAGTCGGTGAGACTGTCCGACGCGATGATGGTGATATTCTTGCCGTCCTGCCGCGCGATCATGAGATAGCGGCCGCCGACCTTGCGCGGAAACAGCGCCATGCCCTTGTGGCGCGCGGCGCGCCCCGACAGTGGTTCGAGCGAGAAGCCCGAGAAATCGGTCGTGCGCAGGAGCTCCGAGCGGATCGCCTGCCCCGAATAGGCCGTATAAGTGCCGATATATTCGGTACGCCCGTCGTCGTGCACGAAGGGCACCAGACGCAGATCCTCGATGCCGCCGCGCTGCGCCTCGGTCATCGGAAAGAGAACGCTGTTCGAGATCGCACTGTCGGGCTGACGGTGGACATTCACCTTGCCGTCATCGCCAAGCCGATGGCGGTCGTCGGCAACCGCCGCCATCGCGGGCCCCGACTGGGGCCAAAGCGTGAAGTCGCCGCCCTCGCCGATGATTCCCTCGCGGAAGGCGACCGAGCTGATATGGCCCTCGCCCACCGCGCGCATCGACATGAGAAAGCGCTGCTGGTCTGCGGCAAGCCCGCTCTGGTCGGGATGCGGGACGACGCTCGGGTTCATAAGCGCGGCGGCGGCATAGCTATATTCGTGGCAGAAATAGGCGCCGATCAGCCGCCGCTTGACGGGCGAGACGATGGCGGGATCGAGCTCCAGATCTTCCGCGACCTCGGCGAAGCGTTCGTCGAAGATTCGCCCGATCTGCCAGTGGCGCTCGGAAAAATCCTTCCACACGAGGCCGAGCTGTGCCTCGGCCTCCTCCTCGTCCATCGCCAATATGTCGGCGGCGAGCTGCGCCGCCCGCGATGGTTCGGACACATTGGACTGCCAGGCGAGGTGGAAGGGCCTGAGCACGACCCGCGCGGGGTCGGCCGCAAGCTTCTCATGAAGAATGTGCAGCGGCGTGTGGTTCGGATTGCAGATCAACATCGCTGGCGCTGGTGTCCTTCGCTATCCCCCGCGTCCAGAATGTATCGGCCATCGCGCGGTGCGCAAGGTGAAAAGCCAGCGCGGACTCGGCCCCGACATTCGAATTGACCCCGTGACGGGTCAGCCCGTCGCAGCAGCGCCCCGTTGCCGAGCTCGCTATCACCGCGCCGCGGTCGTTCGCGCCGAGAAACCAGCCATAGGCCCGCTCGGCCCGGTCATGCCAGCGCAGCTTGCCCGTCAAGCGGTAGGCGGCGGCGGCGGCATCGACTGTCGCCCAGGCTTCGAGCGGCTGTTGATCGAACGGAAAAAGCTCGCCCTCGGCGCCGAAGCCTTCGCAGCCCATCGGACGGAAATGCCCCTCGCTGCTCGTCTGGATGTCGCAGAGCCAGTCGAGCGCCCCGATGCCGGCCTCTTCCATCGGAACGGAATCCAGCCGTCGGCCGGCGCGCAGGAGCGCCTCGGCGAGACGCGCATTGTCATAGGCGAGAGCGGGTTCGAACCACTCCCAGCCGCTCCGCCGCGCGCTGCGCCAGAGCGCGTGCAGGAAGGCGCCGCCGCGCTCGACGATCGCGCCTGCCGCGGCATGCCCCGGCTCGCGCGCCAGGAGTTCGTCGGCTCCGAGAAGTGCGAACGCGATCGCGCGCGGACTTTTGAGGTCGGCTGCCAAGCGGGCGGTGCGCGAAAACAATCCCGCGCACCATGCGCGGAGTTCCGGCGTGCGCGCGTGCGCTGCGCCATGGCCAAGCGCCCAGAGCGTTCGCCCGTTGCTGTCTTCGGATCCTTCATCCTCGAGCCAGCGCCGGTCATAGGCCATGAAGTTGCGGAAGCGCCCGCGATCGGGGTTCCAACCATGGTGAAGGAAGGCGGCGTAGCGCGCGAAGAGCAGGCCATATTCCTCCTCGCCGAGCGACGCGCTCGCATTGACGAGCATCAGCGCGCGCGCATTGTCGTCGATGCAATAGCCGTGATTTCGGTCGGGAATGAGCCCCGTCCCGTGCTGCAATATGCCGACATCGTCCGAGAGCGCGCGGATCGCGGCGAAGGAGGGGAACATCCGCCGCGGCTCGCGCCGCGCCGGCACGGCCGCGACGTTTTCGATCAGCGATGCAAAGCGCGCCGCGATGACCGGCCAGGCGGTAGACCGGCCGCGCGCATAGGCGCGCTCCTGGAGCGCGCGCCGTTCGCCTGGGTGTGCGAGGAGGAGAAGCACTGCCTCGGCAATCGCGTCGCTGTCGGCCCCGCCGAGCAGGATGCCCACGTCGTCGGCGAGCAGTTCGCGTGCATGCACAAAGGGCGTCGATACGACCGCGCGGCCGAGCGCCACCGCATAGGCGAGCGTACCCGAGGTGATCTGCGCGAGATTGGGATAAGGCGCGAGATAGATATCGCATAGCTCGATCTGTTCGAGGAGTTCGGGCAGGTCGAGAAAGCGGTTCTCCCAGGCGATATTGTCCGCGACGCCGAGCTCCCCGGCGAGGTCGGCAAGGCTCTGCCGATAGGCTTCCCCCTCGGCAGCGACGAGATTAGGATGGGTGGCGCCGACGATCCGATAGAGAATGTCGGGATATTGGGCGGCAATCGCCGGCAGCGCGCGGATGGCCGCTTCCAGCCCCTTGCCCGGCCCGAGGAGGCCGAAGGTCGAAACGACCGGACGGCCCGCAAGGCCGAGCCGCTCGCGAAGCGGCGAACATGCCTCGAAGGCCCGGTCGGGGGTGCCATGCTCGATGAGCTCGATGCGCTCCGCCTTCGCGCCATAGATTCGGATCAGCGTCTCGCGGCCGAAGGCGCTCATCACGACGAGCTTCGCCGCCTTCGCGACGAGATGCTCCATCACGCGCCGCTGGTCGGCGCTCGGCTCGGCGAGGATGGTATGGAAGGTGACGATCAGCGGCGCCGCAACGCGGTCGACGAGCCCCAGCACCATGTCGCCTGCGGGACCCCCGAAAATCCCGAACTCATGCTGGAGCCAGACCGCGTCGGCGCCGCTTACGTTGATCGCCTCCGCTGCGGCGCGATAGCCGTCAGCATCGCGCTCGTCGATTCCGCGGGCGGCCGCTGAATCGCTCGCATCGCCCGGCCTGGCTGCCATCGCATAGACATCGATCGCCATGTCGGGACGCGCGGTCGTCAGATGGTCGTAAATGTCGGCGGTGAAGGTCGCGATCCCGCACTGGCGCGGCCGGAAACAGCCGATGAGCGCGAGGTGCCGGGCGCGCGCGGCAATACCGGCAACGGGCCCGCCGTGGCGGCTCTCTTCATTGTCGAATGCGGTAAGGAAGCTGGTCTCGCTGTCGAATTTCATCGTTGTGCCTTCTGTCCGGTCCCCCTGAATGAAGAACAGGCGCGCGCATCGACCTTGCTCTTCTTCCCCTCGAGACGGGTTTCAGAGGAGAACGGTCGAGCCCGAAGGGCGCGCCCCGCTCTGGCAGGAGATGCGTCATCGCCTGCTTCCCCAACGCGCCCCCGCGCGTGCAGTTGCCGACCCGCCGGCAACAATCGCCATGATCCAGGTTAACCCCGGCAACCGGGCCCAGCCGCTCGCGTTGGCAGCTGCAGGACCCAACCCAAGGACAAGCATGCCGCCCTTCCCCCTCTCCCCTCCCGGCCCCATCTTCTCGCGCGCCCCGGCTCGAACCGCGCCCCTCGAGCGCGGCAACCGGTCGCTGCCCCCTGCAAGGCCGGCGCATTGAGTTCCGCCCAGCTGCACGTGCTCGAACGCTCGGTCTATAGCGGCCCCAACCTCTACAGCCGGCGTCCGATGATCCGGATCCGCGTCGATCTCGGGATCCTCGACGATTATCCGAGCGACCGCCTCCCGGGTTTTGGCGACGCCCTGCAATCGCTGCTTCCCGGCCTCGCGGGCCATGGCTGCAGCTATGGCGCGCCTGGCGGCTTTCTCCGCCGGCTCGCCGACGGAACCCGGCTCGGCCATATCATCGAACATGTGGCGATCGAGCTGCAGACCAGCGCCGGGGCCGCGGTCACGAGGGGCAAGACGCGCAGGGTGCGCGGCAAGCCGGGCCAATATGACATTCTCTACTGCTACGCCGATGCGCCGAGCGGCCTTGCCGCCGGGCGGGCAGCCATAGAACTCGTGAACGCGCTGCTTCCGACTGCGATGCAGGGTGCCGAGGGGCTCGATCGTATCGCCCCGGAATTGGACGGCAGAGCGCTCGATACAGACAGGAGAGTGGGCGCGCTTCGAGCGATCGTCCGCACGAACGGGCTCGGCCCCAGCACCGCGGCGCTTGTCGCCGAAGCGCGGCGCCGGCATATCCCCGTCCTGCGGCTCGACAAGGCAAGTCTCATCCAGCTCGGCACCGGTCACCGCCAGCGCCGCATCCGCGCGAGCGTGACCGGCGCGACGTCGCTGATCGGCGCCGAACTCGCCGCCAACAAGCAGGCGGCGAAGGAAATGCTCGCGAGCATCGGCATCCCGGTACCGGCCGGCGAACTCGTGCGGACGGCGCCGGAGGCGGAGCGCGCCGCGGCAAAACTGGGCTGGCCGGTCGTCGTCAAACCGCTCGACGGCAATCAGGGCCGCGGCGTCACCACTTGTGTCGCCGACGATGGCGCGCTCCGCGATGCCTTCGAACGAGCGCAATGCATCGCGCCGCGCGTCATCGTCGAGCGCCAGCTCATCGGCACCGATCACCGCATTCTCGTCGTCGGCAAGGCGGTGGTCGCGGTGGCCGAGCGCGTCGCCGCGCATGTGACCGGCGATGGCAGGAGCAGCATCTCCAGGCTGATCGAGGCGGTAAACGATGATCCGCGCCGCGGCGTCGGTCATGAGGCCGTGCTCACCCGGATCCGCATCGACGCCGCGCTCGAGGCCTTGCTTGCCGAGGCGAACTTTACGCTCGCGAGCGTTCCCGAAGCCGGCGAAATCGTCATGCTTCGCGGCGCGGCCAACCTCTCGACCGGCGGCAGCGCGATCGACCGGACCGATGCCATCCACCCCGAAAATGCAGCGATCGCGATCGACGCCGCCGCGGCGCTCGGCCTCGACGTCGCCGGCATCGACATGATCGTACCCGATATCGCGAAAAGCGCCCGCGAAACGGGCGGAGGCATCGTCGAAGTCAATGCCGCGCCCGGGCTTCGCATGCATCTTGCGCCGTCCGAAGGGACAGCGCGCGACGTCGCGCGGCCGATCATCGCCTCGCTCTTTCCGAAGGGAAGCAAGAGCCGCATCCCCATTTTCGCGGTCACCGGGACGAACGGCAAGACGACGACCGTGCGCATGCTCGCCCGGATCCTCGAACAGCATGGCCTCACCACCGGCTTCACCTGCACGTCGGGCGTCTATGTCGGCGAGACCCGCAGCACAGGGGGCGACGCAAGCGGCCCGAAGAGCGCGCGCATGCTCCTGCGCCATCCCCGCGTCGAAGCGGCGGTTCTCGAGACCGCGCGCGGCGGGATGCTGCGTGAGGGGCTCGCCTTCGACGCGTGCGACGTGGGGGCAGTCCTTAATGTCACGCCCGACCATCTCGGCCTCAAGGGCATCGAGACGCTCGCCGACCTGGCGCGCGTCAAAGCGATCGTTGCCCGCAACGTCAAAAAGAGCGGCGCCTGCGTTCTCAACGCCGCCGACCCGCTCACCGTGCGGATGGCACGCCGGGCCCGCGGACGGATCGTCTGGTTCACCGGCGGAGCGGTAGCGGCTGCGTTGGCACCGATCCAAGCGCATCTCGAGAGCGGCGGACTGGCGGTAAGCTGCGAGCGCGGAACGCTCATGCTACACCGGGGCAGCGAATCCATGCCGATCATTCCCTTCGCGAATATTCCGGTGACGCTGAACGGGACGGCCCGGTTCAATGTCGAGAATGCCGCCGCGGCCGCCGCGATGGCCGCCGCCTATGGGATTGCTCCGGGTATGATCGTCTCAGCCCTCGCATCCTTTCGCCCAAGCTTCGAGGATTCGCCGGGGCGTCTCAGCCTTGCCGAGGCGCACGGGGTAAGGATCGTCGTCGATTATGCCCATAACCGCGCCGCGCTCACCGCGCTCGCCGAGTTGCTCAGCTCGATGCGCGGCGACAGCGACGCCCGTGTGATCGGAATGATCGGCATCCCGGGCGACCGGCGCGATTGCGATCTCGTCGATATCGGCGCTCTCTCGGGCGGGATGTTCGACGTCCTGATGCTGCGCGAGAATGTTGACCTCAGGGGACGCCCACCCGGCGAAGCCAATGCCCTGATGCGCAAGGGCGCCCTCGCAGCGGGGCTCGATGCGGCCGCGATCGGTATGCACGATGGTGAGTATGACGCTGCCTCGGCTTGCCTTGCGGCCGCGCGCCCCGGCGATATCGTGGTGCTCACGCCGACCGACGTCGACGGGATATGGAGGATCGTCGAAGCCTGGGCGGCGGGCGCCGGTCCTGAGGACGCCCGGTTGCTGGAGGCGGCGCATGGCTGACGGTCGTTGGGCGATCGCGGTCCACGGCGGAGCGTGCCGGATCCCGCCAGCGCTGCAGGCACCGCGCCGCGAGGGGTGCGCGGCAGCGTTGGAAGCCGGCAGGATGATATTGGAGCGCGGCGGCAGCGCGCTCGAGGCGGTCAAGACCGCGGTCTGCCTGCTCGAGGATGATCCGCTGTTCAACGCCGGCCGGGGATCGGTGGCGAATGCCGACGGCGAGGTCGAGATGGACGCGGGTATCATGGATGGCGCCACGCTCGACGTCGGGGCGGTCGCTTGCGTGCGGCTCCTCTACAATCCCGTCGAAGCGGCGCATGCCATGCTTCGCGAGCCGCCCGTGCTCCTCGTCGGTGCCGGCGCCGAGGCGTTCGCACGATCGAGCGGTATCGCGGAATCCATGGAAGCCATGCGCCCGGCGACAGCGGGCGAGAGCGACCATGATACGGTCGGCTGCGTTGCGCGCGACCGGGCGGGACATGTTGCCGCGGCGACATCGACCGGCGGACTGGCGGGCACGCTCGCCGGGCGCGTCGGCGACGCACCGCTTCCCGGCTGCGGCTTCTATGCCGAGGACGGCATCGGCGCGGTGTCGCTTTCGGGAGACGGCGAGGCGATCGCACGGACGCTGCTTGCCGCGCGCGTGATGCGCGCGCTCGAGACAACGGGCGCCAGCGCGGCGGTTACAACTATTTTCGAGCCGATGGCGCGCCTCCGAGCCGAGGCGGGCGTCATCCTTCTCGACCGCGACGGCGCGATCGGCATCGCGCACAATAGTCCGCATTTCGCCGCCGCCTATGCCCGCGAGGGAATGTCCGCGGTTTCCGACATCGTCTGGAAGGATCACCATGCCCATTAATCGCGGCCCCCTTTTCGTGATCGGCGGCCATGAAGACAAGGATGGCAGCCGCAAGATACTCGGTGCAATCGCTGCTGAGTTGGGCCAAGGCACGCTCGTCATTGCCACTATCGCCAGCGCGAAGCGCGATGGATATTTCGAGGCCTATTGCGAGGGCTTTGCGCCGCTTGGGATCGGCCGGCTCGTCGAGCTTTACCTCGACGATCGGGATCAAGCCCGGGATCCGGCGCGCGTACGGATGATCGACCAGGCCGACGGTATCTTCTTCACCGGCGGCGACCAGTCGCGCCTCGTGAGCCTCACCGGAGACACGCCCATCGAGGCGGCCATTCACGCGCTCCACGATCGCGGGGGACTTATCGCGGGAACGTCGGCGGGAGCCTCGGCGCAGGGCGAAACGATGCTCATCGGCGGAAGCGGTGAAGAGACGCCGCGCATCGACGATATCGAACTGGCGCCGGGGCTTGGCCTCATCCGCGACTGCATCATCGACCAGCATTTCGCGGAGCGCGGGCGCATCGGGCGGCTTCTCGGCGCGGTCAGCCGTCGTCCCGACTGTCTCGGAATCGGGATCGACGAGGACACCGCGCTCCGGATCGAGGCCGGCACCGCGCAGGTGATCGGAAGCGGCGGCGTCACGATCGTCGACGCGTCGCAGGCGAGCCATTCCGCCGCGGCGGGCGCGTCGACCGGCGGCATCGTGTCGCTTCACGGCGCGACGCTTCACGCGCTTCGCGATGGGGAGAGTTTCGACCTGGCGCCGCGCCGCCCGGCAAAATAGGCTGCGCAGAGGCGCTCAGGGCGCCGCGTTACGTCCGGAGAAGGGACACCGCCAATCGGGTCCGACAGCCCGCCCCGAATATTGTCGTGCCTCCGACACATCGCCGTGACGGGCAAGCATGGGGTTCGCGTTGCCGGCGAGGGCGACGTCGCGTGCGATGATCTTGCTGCGCATCCTCTCATAGACGTCGGTCTCGCGGAGCTTCTCGAACTGGTCGTGCAGGTTGAACACCAGCGCGGGGCGTTCGAAGCGGCGAGCGGGACGGCTGGCTCGGGGGTGGAGCCCGACGACGAAAAAGGCCTCGCCGCCGAAGCTCAACGAGAAGTGCGGGTCATCAGGGCTGTGACTGACGCGTGGATCTGGCGGCTGGCCCGCCCAGTCGTCCTTCCGGCTCAGCGAGTCGATACGCTCCCACAGGCATGTCTCGAACGCTTGCTCGTCGAGCCCACCATCCTCCTCGAAGATCACCACGAGCGAATGGAATAGGCTCGGCGAGCGCGCATAACTCCAGGCGAGATCGAGGAGATTGGGGTAGATGCGCAAATCGTCCCAAGCCGAGCGCATGTCGCGGCCGACGACGAAGCGGATCTGGCTTCGCGCCAGCGCCGACTTCGCTCCGACGCACGGAAAATCCGCCGAACGGATGAAGGCCTGGAAGCGTTGAGCCAGAGGATGGGAACTGTCGTCGGTTGGTGGTAGCATGCTGCTGAAACCGACCTCTCTTGCCGCGGTTGCAGCAAGTTAACCTGGGTTGCGTCGATTCCGCCGTCATCGCCTCGCCGGCGCGCACGCTGTCTTCAAGCCGCTGGCATGGAGATGGATTCATATTGGACGAAGTTGCGCGACACTGACTTGCCCTGCCGCTACGGCGAGCTATGCTTGCCCTGCATCGGGCAAGAAGGCGCACGGTGCCGAGACGTAAGAATCTCGTTCGGAAGCCTTATGATATTCCCATCCGCTGCCGGGTGGCCGACGCGTATGTCCAGGCCCTCGGGCTAAAGGCGGCGGCGCATATTTCCGAATATGTTCTTACCTCCCGGCACACCTGCCTCTCGGCTCGACCGGTAGGCGATGGCAAATGGATTTCGAAGACGACCCCTCAAATCGGCGCGCTCTGTCGTCGGGCGATCCGCTGCCGCCGGGCGATTGGGAAGGCGCTGGCGCGGCCGGTCGCGCGGAAGCGATCTATGCGGCCGAACGGCGTTATGTGACCGCGATCTTCCGGCGCAGCGTACCGCCGCACGAGGTGCCCGACCTCGTGCAGGAGACATTCCGCCGCCTCTTCAGCGCAAAGGGAACGGGAACAGGGCTCCTCCAGGCGTCGCGGGCCTATGTCGCGACTGCAGCACGGGCGATCCTCAAGAACCGGGCTCGTTCCGGGGTTCGCAACCAGACCCACGCCCACCATAGTTTCGAGGACCATGACGTCGCGGGTCCCGATCCCCATGCCGCGCTCGAACACCGCGACACGCTGCGCCGCGTCGAGGACGCCATCGCAAGGCTGAATCCAACCACTCGGGATGTATTCCTGATGCAAACTTTCGACGATCTCAGCTATTCCGAGATCGCACGAATCAAAGGCATAAGCGAAAAAGCCGTGGAAAATCATCTCGTCAAAGCCCGGATGGCCATTCGCAAGGCGCGAGACACGCAATCGTGAGGTCCGTCGAGCGCGAAGCGGCCGAATGGGCCGTGCGGATGCGCGGAACACCGTCCGAGGCCGACCGCGAGGCCTTCGAGCAATGGTATGCGAAGCCCGGCAATGCCGAGGCCTTTGCTATGTCCGAGGATGATGTCGCGGTGGCTCGCACGGCATCGCGCGCCCGTATCGATGCGAAGGCGCGGACCGAACACAGATCGACCGGCGGTTTCCGCTGGGCCGTCGCGACGATCGCCGCGGTCGGCATCGCCCTCGCCTTCGCCTGGCACATGGCGCGTCAAAGCGACACGCCCCAGATAGCAGCTGGTCCCATGCTGCCCGGCCAGCTTCGTCTCGCCGATGGCTCCACCGTGACGCTGACGGACGGCGCCTGGGCCGAGCCGCAATTCTCCGAGACCGAGCGCCGGATCCGCTTGCACGGCGGCCGCGCACGCTTCGATGTTGCGCACGACAGCGCCCGCCCCTTCATCGTCGTCGCCGGCATCTCCGAGACGAAAGCCCTCGGCACGGTGTTCGAGGTCGATGCGCGCTCGAACGCCCCCAAGGTCAAACTCGTGCGCGGCTCGGTGGAAGTTCGCCTCGGCGGGACGGCAAAGATTGTCCGCCTCGCCCCCGGCGAGAGTGCCGAAGTCTCGGAAAGCGGTCCACGCCTCATCCCGGCGATGAGCAGTCCGGTGCCGACAGCGGAACCGGCGAAGATGCTTGCCGCCGACGGACTTCCGCTCGGCGCGGTGATCGAAGCGGCGAATAAAGTGAACTCGAGACCGATCCGCCTCGCGGATCCCGCCCTCACCTCGCTCCCGGTGACAGGCCGTTTTGATGTAACCAACGGCGCAAGCCTTGCCCGCAAGCTCGCCGCGGCATTGGGGCTCCAAGCGACCGACGGACCGGACGCGATCACGCTCAGCAAAAAATAATTCCCATCGGAGAGGGGGGAAATCTCCTTTCCGGTGTTTTGCACCCCCAGACGGTCATCAGTGGCCGCTTGGGGAGGTAGAATGAAGTACAAGTTTCTGGCGGCGATGCTCTCGGTGGGCACCGCGGCAATCGCGATTCAGGTTCCGGCCGCGCAAGCGCAGTCACCCTCAACACAGCAGAGCTACAATATTGCCGCGCAAGATCTCGGCGCAGCGCTGCAACGCTATTCACAGATTTCGGGCCGCGAAGTGATCGCCTCGACGAGCCTCGTGGAAGGGAAACGGAATGCCCGTGTTCAGGGTCGCCTGAACCCCGATACCGCCCTCTCGCGTCTACTTGCCGGTACCGGCCTCAATGTCGAACTGGTCGAAGGGGCCTGGGTGCTTCGCTCGGGAAACGATTCTGCCGAGGAAACTGGCTCGACTGACGGCGGCGGCGAAGCGATCCTCGTCACGGGCTCGCGCATTCGCGGGGCAGGCCCGACAGGTTCGCCGGTGGTGACGATCGACCGCGAGGCCATCGAGAAGAGCGGTTACGGTACCGTCCAGCAAATGCTCCAGTCGCTGCCGCAGGCCTTTGGCGGCGGTTCGAACGAAACCACCACCGGCGCGACGACGCGCAACGGCACCGGCAACGACGCAACACTCGGTTCGAGCATCAACCTGCGTGGTCTCGGCACCAACTCTACCCTCGTCCTGATCGACGGCGCGCGCCCGGCGCTCGGCGGCGTCGGCGGCCTCTTCGCCGACATCTCGCTCATCCCGATGACCGCCGTCGAGAGAATAGAAGTGCTGACAGACGGCGCTTCGGCCATCTACGGCGCCGATGCGGTTGCCGGCGTTATCAATCTCCGTCTCCGCAACCGCTTCGAGGGGGCCGAGACGATCCTGCGCGCCGGCACGGCGGACGGCGACATCACCGAAGTCCAGTTCAGCCAGCTTTTCGGAAAGAAGTGGAGCGGCGGACATCTCGTCCTCGCCTATCAATATTCGGATCGCGGCGCACTCGCGGCAGCCGAACGCGATTTCGCGCGCGAGGATCTCCGCCCCTTCGGCGGCCCCGACTATCGCTCGATCTATGCCAGTCCCGGCACAATCCGCGCCGCTAATGGCCAGCTCTTCGGCATTCCCACCGGACAGAATGGCCGCGATCTGACCGCCGCGCAGCTTCTCCCCGGCGTCCAGAACCGCCGCGACAATCGCGCCGAGACGGACCTCCTGCCGCGCCAGCGCGTGCATAGCCTTTATGCTGCGGGCGAGTTCGAGATCACCGACGGGCTGACCTTCCGTGCCTCGATCCTCGGGGCGCAGCGCAAATATCGCAAGGAAAGCAATGTCACCGCGCTGCGCACGGCGCGCGTTCCGGTGACGAACCCCTTCTATGTCGATCCGATCGGCACCCGCCAGCCCGTGCAGGTCACCTATAATTTCGTAAACGACGTCGGGCCGCAGATCAACGAAGGCCGCGTGCGGGCACTGTCGACCTCGGCAGGCCTCGAACAGACGATCGGCGAATGGCGGATCCAGCTTGGCGGAGCCTATGGCGTCCAGAAGGGCAAGGCTCGGACGCGCAACCAGGTCAACAGCGCCCGCCTCGCGGTCGCGCTCGCCGACACCAATCCCGCAACCGCGTTCAACGTCTTTGGCGACGGGACTGCGAACAATCCTGCGACAAGCGCCTATATCCGAGGCGGCGTCGAGACGATCGACGACTTCAAGACATGGTCCGCCGCGCTGCGCGCCGATGGTCCGATCTTCCGCTTACCCGCGGGCGACGTCCGCCTCGCGGCAGGCGCCGAGTATCGCCGCGAGGCCTATGACTATTATCGTATCCTCGACACCAGCACGCTCACGCCCTCGGCGGGATTCTATCCGGGCTTTCCGGGGCCGCGCCACGTCAAGTCGATCTACGCCGAGCTGCTGGTGCCCATCTTCGGCCGCGACAATGCAATGCCGGGCTTCCACAAGCTCGACCTGACGCTTGCGGGCCGCATCGAGGACTACAACCAGTTCGGGCGCACCAAGAATCCGAAAGTCAGCGCACGCTGGGAGCCCGTCGAGGGCGTCGCGCTGCGCGGTTCCTACGGTACATCGTTCCGCGCCCCGCAGTTCGACGAGCTGATCGGCCCGGCGCTTTCGCTCTACACGACGGCGACCGTCCCCGACCCGCGCTCGCCGACCGGCACGTCGAACGTTCTCGCTCTGTTCGGCTATGCGCCGAACATCCAGCCCGAGCAGGCGACGACATGGACCGCGGGCGTGGACATCGCGCCGCGTTCGATGCCGGGCTTCCGGGCAGCGCTCACCTATTTCGATGTCGATTACCGCGATCGCATCGGGACGCTCACCGAGGATTATCTGCGCTTCCTCACCAACCGCGACGTGTTCGGCGGGGTGGTGACCGACAATCCGTCCCTCGACCTCGTGCAATTCTACTATAATCAGCCGACCTTCACGAACCCGATCAATATCGCGCCGGGACAAGTCGTCGCGATCCTCGACGGGCAGACGCGCAACCTCGCGCGCGAGCATCAGAAGGGCATCGACTTCGACATCGGCTATGCGCCCGAGTTCGCAGGCGGAACGCTCGACGTCGGGGTCAGTGGCACCCACATCTTCTCGATCATCAAGCAGCTTTCGCCTGGATCGGCGAGCAGCGACTTCGTCGGCCTCTACGCAAGCCCGGTCAAATGGCGCATGCGCGGACGACTCGGCTGGTCGAGGGATGGGTTCGCGGTCAGCACGTTCGTCAACTACACCGATGGCTATCGCAACCAGGTCGTCGTTCCAAATGAGCGGGTGTCGTCGTGGACGACCGTCGACCTCACCCTGTTGCAACGAATCGGCGGCAATGCCGACGATGCCACTGGGGGCGGCTTGCAGCTCGGCCTCGCGATCCAGAATTTGTTCGATCGCGACCCGCCCTATGTCCACAATAAGAGCCAGACCTCGGCGCTCGGCTACGACCCCGAAAAGGCAAGCCCGCTCGGCCGCATGATCTCGCTCCAGGCGGTCATCCGGTGGTAAGCCGAACGGCGCTCCTTTTCGCCCTGCTGGCCGCGGCTTCGCCCGCGGCCAGCCAGGTCACGTCGCGCGAAATCGCCGAGACTGCCGATATCTCCGGTCTAAGCACTTCACCCGACGGCACGTGGGTCGCCTATCGCATCGAACGCCCCTCGACGCTCACCAACCGGATCGACGTCGACTGGTATGTCGTCGCCGCCGACGGCAAATCGCCGCCGCGCGCGCTCGGGCGCACCGGGACCGCACTTTGGAACGATGCCGGCGTCGTCGAACCGGGAGAAGCCAAATGGTCGCCAGATAGCCAGCGGCTTATCGTTCGCGCGCTCGTCGATGGCCGGGCCGCGCTCTGGGCCAGTCCGGTCGACGGGTCCGGCTTCACGCTAGCGGCGGGCGGCGATGGCGACATCGAGGCCTTTGCGCTCACACGGGACGGCGCAATCGTCACGCGCGAAGGGCCATCACGCGACCTGATCGCACGCACCGAAGAGACCGAACGTGAGACCGGCATCCTGGTCGACGGCCAGACCGATCTTGCCCAGCCACTCTTCCGCGGCGCGCTGATCAACGGCCGCGTGGCGAGCCAGCGCTTTTCCAATGACTGGTTCGACCGTGCCCCGCTCCTCGCCTCGGCGCCGCGAACTCTTACTACGACCACGCCCGGCGGCAGCTCTCGCCGCGCCAGCGAGACCGAATCCCTGTTGCTCGCCCCGCAGCCCGATCCGGTCGCGTTCCTGACGAGCGACTTGCCACCCGCTCTACAGAAGGCGCTCGAAGACAGGGGCGTCTGCAAGACCAAGATTGGCTGCGCCGCCGACCTTCCCCGCCTCTCATGGGCGCTCCCGATGAATGGCGACACGGTCGTGGCGCTGCACGACGCCGATTACCGCCAGACGCTCCTGCGCTGGTCACCAAGGACGAAGCGCCTCGAGAAGCTGGCCGCGAGCGAAGGACAGCTCGCTGGCGGACAGAAATATTATCTCCCCTGCGCCGCCGCCGGGAGCGCGATCTTCTGCGTCGAAGCTGCCGCCGCGCTTCCGCCGCGCCTCGTCCGCATCGATCGCGGCGGCGCGAAGCGCATAATCGATTCCCCCAATTCCTATCCTGACCGCGACGGGCTCCTTGCCGAAACGATCGTGTGGCAGGTGAGCGGCAGCCGTGCGTCGGGCGTATTGATCCGCCCGAAGATCCCCGGGCGGCTGCCGCTCTTCGTCACCTATTATGCATGCGCAGGATATCTTCGCGGGGGCGTCGGCAATGAATGGCCACTGCGGGCACTTGCCGCGCACGGCATCGCGGCGCTCTGCATCAATGCGGTGCCCGGCGATACCGACAAGGATGCCCGCTATAAACGCGGACTCGCCGCGATCGAGGCCGTCACGACGTTGCTCGCTGAGCGCGGCATCGTCGACCGAGCCCGTGTCGGCATGGGCGGGCTCAGCTTCGGCAGCGAGGTCACGATGTGGGCCGCGACGCACAGCGACCTGTTGAAGGCCGTCTCGATCGCCTCGGTCCAGATGGAGCCTGCCTATTACTGGTTCAATGCCCGTCCGGGCCGCGAGACCTTCGCCGACAATGTCCGGAAAGTGTGGGGCGCCGGGTCGCCCGACGAGACGCCAGAGGCGTGGAAGGAGCTCTCCCCCGCGCTCAATACCGATCGCATCACCGCGCCGATCCTGATGCAGTTTCCTGAACAGGAAGCACGTCTGTCGATCGAGCTGATTAGCAGGCTCGCCACGGCCCGAATGGGCGAGGCGCATATCTTTCCATATGCGCCGCACAACAAGGTCGAGCCCAGGCAAAAGCTTGCCGCCTATGAGCGCAACCTCGACTGGTTTCGCTTCTGGCTGAAGGACGAGATCGATCCCGACCCCGCCAAGGCCTTCCAATATCAGCGCTGGTCCAAATTCGCGCCGGCGGAAGCGCGCGCTTCAACCGAGCGCACCCAGCGTTCGACGTCGCCGATCTCGATCAACCGGAAATAATCGAAGTCGCCCTCGGCAAGATCGAGGGTGAGATAGGTCTCGATCCTGTCGACATCGAGCAGGCCGCGCTCGGCCAGTCTGCCGCCGAGCAGCAGGTCGCGGAGCTGCGCCCGCTGCCTGAGATAGGCGGCGGCGCAGAGCGCTTCCATCCGGCCCTTGCCTTTGCGCCACACGACCTCGGCCGGAAGCCGATCGGCGAAAGCTGCGCGCGCCACGGCGCGGTTACGCCCGCCGACAAACCAGCTCCCGCTCGGGATCGAGAGGCAAAGTTCAACCACGGGCTGCGAGAGCAATGGCGAGACGACGTCGCGGCCCTCCCAGCGCAACGGTCGGTCGAGGAAGTCGATTATGCGCCGGATGGATTCCGCATGGTTCCGCTTGGCCTGCGACACCGCGCCAGCGCCGTCATCCCAAGGATGCGGAAATGGTTTGTCCGGAAGGGCCTTGGCATCGAGGTAATCGACGTCGCGGCGCCAGCCGCGACGCGGACCCGCGCGATGCGCTCGCCAGCTGAGGCGCAACGCCTCCCAGATCGTCGCGTCACTCGCACGCGCGACGTCGCGCAAGGTCGCAAGGGTCCGGCGCGACAAGCCCCAGCGCGCCCAACTATCGAGGACCGGCGCGACCGTGCTGTCGAAATGAAAGACGCTATCGCCGCCTATTCCGCCGAAGATCGGACGCTCGTGGTCTGGCACTGCCTCGGCGAACGCACGATCGAGACCGCCGAGGACGCTGTAGGCGCCCGGCCTTGCCGTGAAGAGGGTCGGCAGCGAGACGAGATCGATGCCGACATCGTTATGCTCGATCTCCACAAGATCGATCGCGCATCGGTCTGCGACAGCCCGTGCGAAATAACGCTCATCGCCCTCCGCGTCGGGCGTGGCAAAGGTGATCGCCGAGACGTCGGCGCCGGCCGCTGCGAGCGCTGCGGTCACGATCGAGGAATCAAGGCCGCCCGACAGCTCGACGATGATGCCCTTCCGGGATCCGCTCCAGGCGGCCGTACAGTCGTTGATCCGCTTCTCGAGCTCTAACGGAAGTTCCTCCGGCCTAGTCGAGCGCGGCGGCGGGACATGGTCCCAAGGCGACCAGCTCGCCTCGACCGCAATCTTGAGACCATCGAACAGGATGCGTGTGCCGGCGAGGAGCTCATGCACGCCCGACAGCCCCGTCCGCTCGGTGCGAAGGTTGATATAGGCGAGCGCCCCGGCGACATAGTCCCAGTCGATGGCGATATCCTGTGGCCGGGCCCGGAGCATGGCCGGGTCGGACGCGCAGATGAGACCCGCGGGATGGCGGCTCCAGTATAGGGGCATGCCGGTGAGCGCCGCCCGCTCGATCCCAAGCGCGCCGCCATCGGCGGTGAAGGCGATGAAGTTCCCCCAGCAGAAGCGGGGTGGCCGCCCCGAGGCGGGGTAGCGCGTGAAGCAATCACCGATGATGACGGTGCCGCCGGGCGCGCGCTGGACCGGCAGCGAACTGTTCGCAAAAATCACCCTGCCGGGCTGGATGTCCACCGCGACAAGACCGGTCCGTTCCGCCGCGGCCACGACGTCAGCGGCTCGCTCGGCATCGCCCACGAAGGCGAGGATCGCCCCTCTCACCGGATCACCAGGATCGGCACGAAGTTGCGGGCTTCGGCAGCCGTCCCGGTCAGTATCGCCGACGGGGACTGCAGCCAGCAATGCGCCTTGAAGGGTGACATCCGAATGCCGAACACCATTGTCGAGGCAAGCCCGCGCGCTAGTAGTATGTGGTCGAGCGCAAGCGCGTCGATCAGACAGCGCTGCGGAACGGGATTGAGCCATCGAGCGGCAGCATATCGGGCGGAAACAATCTCAATCTCGCCATCGGCAGCAGAGGGGCCCACTCCCGCCTTCCGCGCGCGGACGGCCTCGATCGTGAACCCAATCTGCTCGGGCCGCATGGCGCGACGTGCCCATCGGAGTGCAAACGCGGTCGACAAGGCCATGCGCGGGCTGAAGCTCTCGTGACTTACCGCCGCGAGGTCTCGCGTGGGCACATCGATCGCCGCGGGTTCGACCGATCCCGGGCCATTGGTCGAGACAAAGAGGCCAGTCGCAACAAGCCTCGCGATTGCGCCGCCGTCATTGGGTTCGCCACGGCGCAGGCGGTCGAACGCGGCACGGTCCTGGCCGCGGAGCGATAGATATTTGTCGCGAGCGAGATCGAGGAAGACGAGTTCCTCCGCTGTCTCGCAGAAGCCCGTTCCGGGCGCGAGCGTCAATCCCATGGCATTTTTATCCGGCAGATCGGGAGACCGACCGCGATGGCCGGCTCCCGAAGTGGCGATCAGTCCTGGGTCAGTCCGGCCCAGTCTTCGCGGCCGCCCATTTCGAGGGGCAGACCATGCTCGCCGGCAGTGTCGGCGCACACGGTGCCGAGTTCGACGAGCGTGTCGGTGTCGATATCCATCGTTTTGACCTTTCGACGGAGGTTGAAGTGGAAGCCGGAGGCCGGGAAGCCGGCCCCCGACCGACCGGCTCAGTCCTGGCTCAGACCCTGAACCAGTTCCTTGCCGCCCGCTTCGATGCCGAAGCGTTCTTCGCCGGCGGTATCGGCGCTGACGGTGCCGAGCTCGACGATGTCGTTGGTTTCGCGATCCATGATCGTTTCCTCCATGATGCCGCGGAATTGCGGCTCGATCGAAGCTAGGGCGGCGGCGCCGTATAGGAATTTTATACGACTCATATCGTCCGAATATTATCGGAGCGGCTCCGAGCGTTTGCGGATCTCGGCAGCAACGCGCCCCGCGAACCCTGCCCGGCGGCGATGGAAGCGCGTGATTTTGCTGCGCAAAGCGCTCCAGCGCCCGAAGCGGTAGTCCTCCGCCATCGCCTTGAGCGCTTCGCCAGCGTCGGCATCAACGCGGACCTCCAGCGAGCGAATTGTCATGCTGCGCTCGACAATATTGACGATCGCCGCGCGAAGTTCGCCGTTGGAGCTTCCGATCGCGATGGTCCTGAAGAGACTTTCGATCGCCTCGGGATATGAGTCGTGCGTCGCGAGATCGATGAGGCCGCCGGGCAAGTCAGGCCGCGGGGACCGCCCCTTGAGCGCCATCGACAGGAGCGCGCCAGCCCAGCCGTATAGGTCAACTAGGTCGGCCTCACTCAGGAGGGGCTGCCGAAACCCCTCCTGATGCCAGCTCTCGATGATCCGCTCGCCCGAGAGACGATAGAGCGCATCGCGGACCGGAGTGGCGCTCGAGGCGAGCGATTTCGAGAGATGCGCGGCCTCGAGCCGGGTGCCCGGCGGATAGGCGCCCGACAGGATGCGCGCCTTCAGGTCCAGATAGACCCGCTCCATCGTGGCGCCCGGGCTCATGCCGCCAACGCCCCGCGCTCGCCTTCTCCTTCCGGCCGCTGCGCGGCGACATAGTCGGCGAGGAGTGCCTGTTGATCAGGCCGCAGCGCATCGATCGCGGCTATCGGGTCCTCGGGATAGCCGCCGAACAGCACCGACGGGCATTGTCCCTCGAAGTTCCCGAGATTGGGGCGATGTTGCGCGTAACCCGCAAGCGCCGCAAGCTCGGGCGAGAATGTCCGCGCAATTTCGGGCGGATAGGCCAGCCACTGATTTTCATAGGGTTTCAGCCAGCCGAGACAGTAGCTGACGATTATCCCGCGGCGAACGTCCCCGCTCCGATTTGCGCCGGCACCGTGCAGCGTCGAGCCGAGGAAGACGATGGCGTCGCCGGGCTGCGCCTCGGCAACGATCGGGGCTTCTTTGGGCTCCTCGACCAAGGCCTCGACACCGTGGCTGCCCGGCCAGATGATCGTCGCGCCATTAGCCTCGGTAAATGGCGTGAGCGGCCACATGACATTGACGAGATATTCGACCTCGCCCAGCGCGCCTTGCCACATGTCCTGGTCGCGGTGCGGGAATTGCGCGAGCGCGCCCGGATGCAGCTCGATTGCTTGGGAAAGGTTGAGTTGGATCCGCTCGCACCAGTTGCCGAGCGCAGTCTCAGCCATTTCGAGGATCGCCGGGTTCATCACGAGATCGGCCATATGCGGCGAGCGGATCAGGAGGCGGCCGAACCGCTTGGTCCGCTCGCCATAGAAACCGCCCTCGCAGAAGGGCGTCGCCTCGTAGCGTGGTTCGAGATCCGCAGCGATCGCTTCGATGAGCGATTCTGGGGCGGCGCCTCGCAGGATAGAATAGCCATTTTCCATCAGCGCCTGAGCGGCAGAGGATTGATGGGATCGCGCGTCGAGCGCGGCGTGGTTGATCAGCATCGTCCTCTCCTCACGCTGCACAGGCGGCCGACGCCGCAACTGCATGGCTGACAATCCCCGCGCCAGCGAGTTTTGCGACGGTCGAGGCATCGATATCGATGCGAAGCCCAACGAGCGCTTGCCCGCGGTGGAGGACGGGCTCGCCGAGCGAGCAGCAATCCCAGCCGAAGGTCTGGATCTGGCGGAACCAGGGCAGCTCGGCGACGCCGGTATAGGTGCGGATCTCGTTGGCGAGCGCGAACTCGGCAAGCCCGACAAGCAGCGAGTCGCGGGCGATCCGCCGCTGCCGCGCGCCAATTCCGGGCGACAGACAGAAGCGGGTGATTTCGAGGACGTTGGGGCCCTGCGGCACGTCCCCTGCGACCAGCCCCGAGAAGAGGCTGTCGAGGAGCGCAGGCTGGGTGGTGAGCAGCAGGCGCGCCGAGGCGAGATGCTCGCCGTCCGGATCGGTCACGATCAGATAGGTGGCATCGACGTCGTCGAACTGGTCCAGCTCGAAGCGATCGGCCAGCGCAGGAATATCCCATTTCAGAAGATCGATGAAGACGCGCTTGCGCGCCTCGAACATCGCGCGCATCGCCTTATGCTCGAGAGCCCGGTTGGTGGAATCGACAATAAGCAGCATGGATTTGCCTCCGTTTGAAAAGAGGCGTTCCAATTGAAGGGCTTTTCGCCGCTGCACCATAGCATGATCGGGGGGTGTCCCCGATTTTTCTCAGCGTTTGGCGATGTCCTCGAAACTTATGTCGCCATCGTACAGCGCGCGCACGGTGAGCGTGATACCGCCATTCGCCTCGTAGCGCTGGCGGGCATTGCGCAGATGTTCGCGCACCGTGTCCGGACTGAGACCAAGTCTTAGCCCTATTCTGGGGACGGACTCGCCCTTGGCCGCCCAGACCAGCACCTCGCGCTGCCGACGGGTCAGGCGTGGCCCGATGTGCGCGAGATCCGGATAGGCGATAAGGCGCGCCGCATCGAAAGCGGGACCGCCAATCATCCGCGCAAATTGCAGCGCGTCGGCACTCGCAGAGCTACCCGGCTTCCACGCAAACGAAACCGAGCCATGCGCATGGCCGGGAAGATGCGCCGGCACGGTGAGACCATCACCGATGCCGTGCCGCCGCGCCTCGGCAAGAATGACTTCGTCTTCAGGCCGCTCGGTCCTCATATCGTGCCAGAGGAAACCCGACATGTTGCGCTGGCTCTCGCGGTGGACGGGATCGGTGACCCCGAGCCGCCGCTCGTCGAACCACAGTGCCCACTCTTCCGGGTAATTGTGGACGCGAACGCCTCGGTCCGGATCGGCCATGAAGTCGATGTGGTGACTGAGCGCGAACCAGGAGCACCCCATTCGCGAGCAGGCTTCCTGCAGCAGGTCGGCAAGACCTGCCTTGTCCTTCACATGACTGACGTCGAGCGCAAATGCATGCGCGGCGTCCATCGTCGGCATTATGACCCTTGGCGCGCCGACCGGCGTTTCCGACCTGCCGGGTCCGCGAGCCCCTCGTCAGTGCGAGCGGCCTTGCCCTCTTACAAGGCTGGCCGGCTCGCGACGGCCGATCACCGCTGGTCCAGGCGATCTTCGGAGAATCTGAAAGTGCGGGCTAAGCCCATATTATTCAAATATATTCCAGAGATAGAACCAGATTGAGGCAATTTCCGCAAAGCCGCGGAATTCCGCGGCTCAGCCGGAACCCTTGCGGAAGTCCCAGAGCGGGATGCCCATTTTTGAAGCCTTGTCGGCGAGATTGTCCTGAATTCCAGTTCCCGGAAAGACGATGAGACCAACGGGAAGTGCCTCGAGCATCCGGTCGTTGCGCTTGAACGGTGCCGCCTTCCCATGCCGGTTCCAGTCGGGCCGGAAGGCGACCTGTGCCACGCCGCGGCTGTCGGCCCAGCAGGCGGCGGCGCGTTCGGCGCCGGTGGGCGTCGCTCCATGGAGAAGGATCATGTCGGTATGCCGGGCCCGGACCTTGTCGAGTGCGCTCCAGATGGCGTTGTGATCATCGCAGTCGCTCCCGCCGGTAAAGGCGATGCGGGTTCCTTCGGGCAGCAAGGCCGCAGCCTTCTCGCGAAGCCGCGCGTCGAGAAAGTCGCGGCTGTCGATCATCGATGCCGTCAGGTTGCGATGGTGCGCTCGCGATCCGGTACGAGGCGCCCAAGCCTTGCGGAGCAGAAGCCGGAATTGGTCGGCGGCGGCCTCGCGGAAAAATTCCATCGCGTCGCGCCGCTCGATCAGGGAGATGCCCTCGCGCGTTGCCCGCTCGAGTTCGACCGAGCGGATCTCGCTGCCATCCTGCTCGCGTTGGAGCCGTCGCTGGGTCTGCTCATTGTCGTCGAGCTGCCGCTCGACCCGCTCGCCGGCACGGTGGAAGATGTTGACGAGATTCCAGAGAAGGTCGTCGAGATCGGGCTCGATCCGGGTCTCCACGAGACACCCCGCTAGCGCATCGAACATGTCGGCGATGGCACCACCGGCAAGATGCGCATCGGGGAGCGGTCTCGGGTCGGGTTCACCCTCGAAGGGCCGATGACCGAAGAGCTGCATTTCCTGAAGCAGATAGGCCGTCGTTCCGGGTTCGGCTGGATGGTCGTGAGGGGTGGCGTCGCCGTGCATGATGGATCTCCGTCTGATTGTGCCGCGCCTCGCGCGGCCTTCGTGGCGACGGCCCGCGGCATGCGGGGTGGGTCCGCATCGCGGCGCGCCGCGACCGGAGCGCAGCGGAGGATGGGGGACGCGCGGCTATTTTGTTTCGCGATGCAAAGGGGCCGCGAGGCCCCGGCGGAAAATAGCCGCGCGTCCCCCATTGCGGCCCCCGCCCCGTCTGCCGCAGTCGCCCTCTCGCGAAGGCCGGGCGCGCACGTCGCAGCGGAAAGCCTACGCGCCCATCCGCTGCCCTGCCCCTTCCGGCGAACCCGATGCGTTCAAAGAAACTTCAAGCGATCGGCAGGCAAGAGCTGGCTGCGAAGCGAGGCCGCCATCGCAGCGCGGCCGACCGCCCTGAGGTCGCCGTTGAAATCGCCATGCCGGGGTTCGAGCGGGAGGACGTCGATGCCACATTGTGACGCGCGCTCGCTGAGCGTCGCCAGCGCAGCGTCCCCGGCGGGATCATCGTCGCGCGCGACGTAGAGCCTCTTCAACATGTCGGGAAACGCGATTGCGGCAAGATGTGCGCCCGAGAGCCCGGAGATCATCGGCAGGGTTGGCATGACCTGCCGCAAGGACAGGATGGTCTCGATCCCTTCGCCCGCCGCCATGACCCTTCCCGATGCTCCGAACCGCACGCCATTACCGAGCAGATGCCCCATGGCGCGGCGCGGATAGGCGATCGGCGCCTTGTCGTTCGTTTCGGGATCGAGCCAGGTCCGATGCACACCCGTGACGGTCCCGGCGAGGTCGGTCACCACCGCGATCATCGCCGGCCACGCCGGTCGACCTCCGCGCGCATCGTCGCTGGATGCCCTGTAGAAGCAGTGCGGATGAAAGCGTAGCGGGTAGTCCGGAAGAATGTCGGTGATCGATCGGCCAACCAGATAGGCCTCACCGAGACTCGCCTTCAAGGGCTTGGTCGCAGCCAGCAGCCGACGCGCCGACTCCGGGGACCCGGTGGGAGCCTTTGCGGGTGCAGGATTTCGCGGTGCCTCGGGCGGCGGCGGCATGCTTAGAAACCGCCGTGCTTCCTCGAGGGTTTCACGAAATGCCGTATGGCCGCAGCTCGCGGCGATGACGTCGAGGAGATCGCCATGATCGCCGCTCGCAGCGTCGGTCCATTTCCCGGGGGCGCCGCCGCCATTGGCACTGGAAGCAAGCCGCACATAGAGGCTTCGCCCCGGAGAATTGCTGATGTCGCCGACCATCCAGTAATGGCCTTCGCGGCGCCCGTTGGAGAGATAACGACGGCACACCGCCTCGGCATTCTCCCCGAGACGGCGCGCAACTTCGGATGCTGGACTGGACATGCGGGGCTCCTTCAGGCGGCCTTGCGATCGGCGACCCGCACAATCGGAAACCGATCGACGAGCGCAGCGAACACATCGGCGCCAGCAGCCCCTGCCGGCACGTAGAGCCTCAGTTTCCACGAGACGATCTCGGAGATCAAGCCCATAGCCTTCAGCCGCTCGACGCCGAGATCGTTGAAGCCCGTAAGCTCGACGCGCCAGTCGTTCATCGCCCGCACCCGACGGACTATTTGCCCCTCCGCGAGCGACAGCACGACGTCGCCCGACTGCACCATGCGCCAGGCGTCGGCGACCGGCAGCTTTGCCGGCGTCTCGCCTGTCACGGCTGCGGCCCATGCCGGAGAGACCTTGCGACCGATCAGCCGCTCGCCCGCATCGGTCTGCAGCCGGTAGACTCGCGTGGACTCCTTCGGCAGCCGCTTCCAGATCGGCAGCAACAGGCCCGCGACCATGTGCAGCGTCGAATGCTCAAACTCGGGAAGCTCGCCGAGTTCCTTCGTCCACGCCGCAGCGAAACTGTCCTCGGAACACTTCTCCCAATTCGTGCCCTCATAATCGTCGGCGAGCATATGCAGTCGCTCGAGCGGCCGCTGCAGACGGATGCGCCGATGCACCGCGCCATCGTCATCGATGATGCTGCGCGCTCGCGACTTCACTGCTGCCCGGCAAGATCGGCTGTTCAAGACGAGAACGCCCATGCCCGTGGCCGCGACCTCTAGGGCATCGGCAAGGCTGATCGGAGACACCCGGTCCTTGCGCTGGATCGTGAGGAGCTGGGTCACCGCGCCGGTTCCGGGATGGGTGTAAATCGTCTCGCGTGCGGCGACCGTGAAGCTTTCGGCACGCAGCGTTTCGAGACCCATCTCATATGTCCCAGACGCGATTGCCCCCTCGATCCGCTGCGACAACAGACCCTCGAACACCTCGAACAGGATGTTCTGCAGGTCGATCGTCAGCGCGAGCATGCGGTTAAGGAAGGTGGTGATCGGCGGAAGCTCATCTTTGAGACCGCCATCGTCGAGGAGCGAGAGTCCCGTCGCCGCTTCGAATGTGAGCAGCGAGCAGCCATCGACCTTGCCGTCGGCGAGCAGGCCGTAGAGCTGACGGAGCGCATCGCGGGCATAGGGCGATTCCAGATTGTCGAGCGGACGGAACATATTCTGCCCGCCGGTCTGCCGCTGCCCGCGCGTGATTGCACCCAGCGTGTCGAGCCGCCGCGCGATCGTCGAGATGAACCTCTTTTGCGCCTTCACATCGGTCGAGACGGGACGGAAGAGCGGGGGCTGCTTCTGGTTGGTGCGATTGGTGCGCCCGAAGCCCTGGATCGCGGTGTCGGCCTTCCAGCCCGCCTCGAGCAGATAATGGATGCGCCGCCGCTGGTTCTTCACGCCAAGATCGGCATGATAGGATCGCCCGGTCCCGCCGGCTTCAGAGAAGATGAGGATGCGCTTCTCGTCATCCATGAAAGCATGGGTCTCGCCGAGGTTCGCGCTGCCCGGACGGTTCTGCACCGCGAAGCGCACCGGCTCCCCTTCCCCGCCGACGGGCACGATCCGCCGCGATCGCCCCGTGACCTCAGCAACCTGTTCGGTCCCGAAATGCTGCACGATCTGGTCGAGCGCACCCGGAACTGGGGGCAGCGATGCGAGCTTTTCGATCATGGCGTCGCGGTGGCGAGCGGCCTCGCGGTTGACGACCGGGTTGCCATCGCCGTCGAACACCGGCCGCGACGACAGATTGCCGTCGCTGTCCTCGCAAGGCTCATAGAGCTGCACGGGAAAGCTGTGCGCCAGATAGTCGAGGACATATTCGCGCGGCGTGATGTCGACCGACACGTCGCCCCACTCCTCGGTCGGGATCTCGGCGAGCCGCCGCTCCTGCAAGGCCTCGCCGGTCGAGACGATCTGCACCACCGCCGCATTGCCGGCATCGAGGTCGGCAGTGATGCTCGCGATCGTCGCCGGCGTCTGCATCGCGGTGATGAGATGGTTGAAGAAGCGCTGCTTCGTGCTCTCGAACGCCGAACGCGCCGCCGATTTCGCCTGCGTGTTGAGCGTGCCGTGGAGACTGCTCGTCACCCCGGACGCCTCCATCGCGGCATCCAAATTGTTGTGGATGACCTGGAAAGCGCCGGCATAGCTGTCGTAGATCCGGCGCTGCTCATCGGTCAGCGCATGTTCGAGCAGCTCATATTCGACGCCGTCGAATGAGAGCGAGCGGGCCGCGTAGAGACCGAGCGCCTTCAAGTCGCGCGCGAGCACTTCCATCGCGGCGACCCCGCCGTCCTCGATCGCCGCGACGAACTCGCTCCGCGTCGCGAACGGGAAATCGCTGCCGCCCCAAAGACCGAGCCGCTGCGCATACGCGAGGTTCTGCACGGTGGTCGCGCCGGTTGCCGAGACATAGACGATGCGCGCATCGGGGAGTGCGTGCTGCAGCCTCAGTCCGGCACGCCCCTGCTGCGATGGCTTCTGGTCGCCCCGATCGCCCTTCCCGCCGGCGGCATTCGCCATCGCATGGGCTTCATCGAAGATAATCACCCCGTCGAAGTCGGGTCCCAGCCATTCGACGATCTGGTCGACGCGGCTGGCCTTGCCTTCACGCCCCTGGCTCCGCAGCGTTGCATAGGTGGTGAAGAGAATGCCCTCGGGGAGCTTGATAGGATTTCCCTGCCGATAGCGCGACAGCGGCGTCACGAGGAGTCGCTCTTGCCCCAGCGCCGACCAGTCGCGCTGTGCGTCTTCGAGCAGGCGGTCGGAAATCGACAGCCACACGGCGCGCTTCCGACCCTTGAGCATATTGTCGAGGATGATCCCAGCAACCTGCCGACCTTTGCCCGCACCGGTGCCGTCACCGAGGAACCAGCCGCGGCGGAAGCGGACGGCGGCCTCATTGTCCTCGCTCGCGGCAGTGACCATGTCCCACGTCTCGTCGACCGTCCACGCGCCCGAGAGATGCCCGGCATGGGCTTCGCCCGCATAAATGATCGATTCCAGCTGCGCGTCTGACAGCACGCCGTCGGCGATCAGATGCTCGGGAAGATGCGGTCGATAGGATGGCTTCGGCGGCGCGACCGACGCCATCGCGGCCGATTGCACGAGCGCGGTCGGATGCGGTTTCGACGACGGAATTGCGAGCGACTGCAGCGCGTAGGGCTCGTAGATCGCCTCGGCGAGTTGGCCTTCGGGCGCCTGCCAGTCGCGAGATTCATAACCGAGTTCGGGCGCCGCGACCGGGGCCGCAGACGACGAAAGCGTCCGGGCCGCGCCGTTCCCGGCCTGCACCAGAGCTCCGGTAGTAGCCGCGACACCCTCACGGGCCGGCGCCTCCGGAGGTGCCGGAGGCGTCCGGGGCGGCACATCCGCACGGACCCATTGGAGCAAGGCCCCAAGGTCGCCCGCCTCACCGCGCGACGGCGCGATCGCCGAAGCATCTGCGGCAGGCATCTTATCGATCACGAGGAGGCGCGTGCTCGTCGTCGTGCCATGCTTCGCATAGACTTTGCCGGCGATCGCCGCCGAGAACAGGATCGTCCCCAGCGCCTGCAGCCGCACGAACGCATCGCGCCATGCGGGCGCGTCGGGCGAGCAGTTCGCGCTAACGATCGCGACCAGGCGGCCGCCGTCCTGCAGCCGCGACAGTGCCGAGCCAATATGCCGGAGAGCGGCATCGCGCATCGTCCGCTCGACCTTGGCAACCGCCGAAAAGGGCGGGTTCATGAGGATGACGCTCGGACGAACGGCAGGAGGCAGCCTGTCGTCGATCGACGCGGCGTCGTGACGTGTCACGGCCGAGGGCGCGAACAGCAGATCGAGAAGATCGGCGCGGCACTCGCCCAGCTCGTTGAGCGCGAGGCGCGCGCCAGCGAGCTCGGCGTGAATGGCGAGCATGCCGGTCCCGGCCGACGGCTCGAGGACGGTGTCGTCCGGCTGGATCGAGGCGGCGTGGGCGGCAACGAAGGCTAATGGCAGGGGCGTCGAGAATTGCTGCATCGCCTGACTCTCGGAGGAGCGGCGCGTGTGCGTCGGAATGCGGCCCGCGAGACGCTGCCACATCGCGAGCTGTGCGATCGCGGAGAGCTTGCGAACCGCGGGCGTGGCGCCGTAGCGCCGGAGCAGGAGGATCTGTGCGACCTCGCACGCGTCATAGGCGGCTTTCCAGTCCCACGCGCCCTCGGCGTCGCTTGCGCCGAAGGCACCGGCCATAGCCGCGCGCAGCGCGGCCGTGTCGAAGGGATGGCCCGCTTCGAGCAGAGGAAGGATGGCCTCACCCGCCGCAAGCAGCTGCGCTGCAAAGGGGCTGGAGGGAACGGGCGCGGAATGAAGCGCCGCGGCTGACGCCGCGCGCGAAGGGAGGCTTTGCATGTCGGGAATTCCTCGGGAGAGCGGGCAGGAACAAGCCGCCGGCCGCTCTCTCTCGGACCCGGTGGCTCATCCCTTCCCGGCCCGTCTCTCCTCTATCCTAACCGCTCCCCTTGTTCGGTGAAGCTGTAGCCGTTGGCGATAATCGCCTCGTCGACCACCGCGTCGGAGCTCAGATAGTCGCTCTCGTCCTCGAGCTTGCCGTAGAGCCAGCGGGCGAGGTCGCGCAGCGCCTCGCTGAGGTCGTCCTCCGCGGTCGCGGTCATATCCTGATACCCGAGGCTGTCCCGCTGGACGCCGATTTCCATACTATACTCATGATAGTAGCGGCCGCGGTGACTGATGCGTGCTCTGAGCTGGAAAAAGTTGGGCCACTGAATCGCCGCCAGTGCATCGGCAATCCGATGGAGTTCAGTATCCTTTGGCGCATACGCGCGGATCAATGAGTCGGAACGCTTCGCGTAGCTATAGTCGCCCTCGAAGCAGGCACCGTCCCCCTGGCTCGCGAAGCCCGAGAACCAGATGCAGGGCTTTCGCCGCGTACCGCCCCCGTGGAGGCGAACAGGCACGGTCGCGAGGTCGACGCCCAGAATCTCGCATATCCGTTCGAAATCCTCATAGACGGCCCAATACCAGTCGTGGTCAAACGCGCCCTGAAGATACCACGCCCGCGCATTCTCCTTTGCCTCCTCCGACAGTTCCTCGAGGCTGTAGACCGTCGTCTCGATAATCTCGGCCATGACAATCTCCTGAAAAAGAAAAGGCCCGGCGCTGCGGCCGGGCCAGGTCGGGACGATGGACGGGTCAGGCGTTGGCCAGCTCCTCGGGCCGCAGTCGGTTCCGAACCTCGTCGAGGAATGAAGCGGTCGACATCGTCTTGATCGCATCGGCGGTGATCAGCGTCGCCATCCCGCCGAAGCCGTCGGGCCGCATCTTGGTGCAGGTCCAGGCAGCAACGACCTCCACATCATCGAGCGCATCGCAGCGTTTGACGATGTCCTGGAAGATGCCCTCATAGCCGATCACCGACATGTCGAGGGCCAGCTCGCCCTCCGCCGGATCGAGCTTGCGCAGGTGATCCCGGATCGCCGTGACGGCATAGCTGTCTGGGAAGGGATCGACCTCGAGCAGCTGATGCACCTCGGCAAGGTCGAGATGGAGAAGGTCGTTCACATAGTCCTCCGCGAAGAAATAGACTTCGTCCTCGCCTCCCTCGTGGCTGAACATCCCGATCAGGAGACGATGCTCGAGCAAGGTCATCGCGGCGCGCGGGATATCCGGGCGCACGATCGTTGGCGAATGATAGTCAGCCATGCGCCGTCTCCTGCCCGTCCGCCTCGGCGGGTATGTCGGGATCGCCTTCGATGACGAGAGGCGGCACGGTGAACTCGGCCTCGTCGAAATAGCCGAGAATGCCCTCGACGCTGCCGCGCCGGACCACTTCGTGCCGATCGATCAGGACGCGATCGGATTCGTCGACGATGAAGCTGTCGGGCGTGCCTTCGCCGCGGAAGACGATCCGCTCTGCGCTCCATTCGGCGAAGAATCCGCCCGCCCAGAATCGGTAAGGCAGTCCATGATCCTGGCAGAAGGTTTCGAGCGGCTCGACCTTTCCCCAGGCGACTTCGTTCGCAAACAGTTCGAGCGGTTCGCCGACGGTACGGTGCGAAGACTCGAAGGCGGGGCCGTCCCATTCGATGGAAAGGCTCTCGCCCGCGATGACCGCCGCGAGTGCGAGCCAGGTCTCGGGCGTGAGATGGCCGCCGAGCTTGAACGATATAGAGACGCGGTCAGCCATGATGACCTCCCGCGACGAGGACCGGCATCGCCGGCGCGTTTGCTTGAATTTCATTTCGCATCTTCAATCTCCGTGAAAAAGCGAAAGCCCGGCGCGATGGCCGGGCTTTCGAGGTGGAAGTTCGCAGGTGCCGCTATGCGCGGCGGAGATTCATTCGGCGCCGATCGCTTCGGGATCGCCCGCATCCTCACCTCCTTCCTCCGCGAGAAAGGCGGGAAGCTCGCCATCCGCCTCGTCGTTGGCCGGCGCCGTTGCCTCCGGCGCCGGGATGGCAGCGCTCTCGAGTTCGGGCGTCCGCATCGGCTCGGGGAGCCAGCCAGCGTCTTCGAGCAGGCGCTCGGCCTCGCGTGCCATGTCGCCCTTCTTCAAATGGTCGATCATTCCGGCAAAATTCTCGCCGCGTGCCTCGGCAACGTCGGCAAGAATCCGCAGCTTCGGAACGCTGCTCAGATAGCCGTCGGCGGTCGGGCGCCAGCCGGCCTCCACGACATCCAGCCCCACGGCCCGCGCGAGCACATGGCTGTGCGCCAGCCGCCGGGCGATCCCGTGCGCCGAGACGCGGCCGTCATAGCCCCGGACGATCTCCGCCTGTGCATTGACGCCGAGCGAGGCGCAATGCGCAAGAAGGCTCGCGCGGTCCTCGTCGCCGAGTTCAAGCAGCCAGTCCCAGACCTCCTTGTCGCTTTTCGGCAGGCGACCACGCCATTCGTCGATGCGTTCCGCGATCGCCTGCCCCGGGGCGCAGTGACGCAGACCTGCCGGAGCGTTGGAAAAATGGACCGAGTTGATCGACGTCTGCAGACAGCTTTCGCGGCTGTAACCGTAAAAGCAGGACAGGACGAACGCATGGAGCACAGCGATATAGGCCGTCTCCGGGCACTTCGCGAAGGCGTCCTGTAGCGCGAGCGTTCTCCACGCCGTGAGGTCGGACACGAGGCGCTCTGACATCGGCTTCAAGGCACCTTCATCGTCCTCGGGCTCGGCCGCAGATTGGCCGGGAGCCGAAGGCGCGGACTTGGAACTGCCGTCGCCGCCGCCTGCGTCGTTCGCGCCCTCGCCCGTGCCCTGATCGCCCTCCTCCGGCTCGGCTTCGGGTTCATCCTCCGGCTTCACATAGCCGCGCTCGACGCTCAGCCTCCCGTCGATCCCGATCGAGACGAACGCGCCGGCGATGGCGATCTCGGCGGCATCGAAGACGATCGGGCGGTCGTTGATGCGGCTGATCTCGGCGTCGATCTCCTCGAGCCGGGTGTGGACCTCGTCGGGAACCTCGTCCGCGTCGCTCCATTCGTTGCTCAGCGCTTCGCCCTCCGCTTCGAGGTCCGCGCCGAGCTTCTCCTCCTCTGCGCTCATCGGCACTTCGTCGCCGGCAAGGACGCGCATGCCGCGCCCCGGATTGAAGACATGCTCGATCGCGGCGTCGATCCATTTCCAGCCTTCCTCGCCGATCCGCGCCGCTTCGGCTTCGAACTTCTCGGCGACGAGCCGGTCGAGCAGGCCGACGTCGGTGAGCCAGCCGCCGTGATCGACTTCGAACAGGTCGCGAACGACACTGCCACCCGCCTCGACATAGGCGTCGAGCCCGGCGAAGCGGACACGCTTGTCGGATACGCGGACGCTGTTCTCGGTCAGCCTCTGGCGGATGAACGAAGCGGACGGCTGGAAGTCGTGCTCGACCATCTCCCAGACCTGAATCTGGCGCTCTTCATCGTCCGTCACCGTGAAGGCCATCAGGGTCTCGAGCGACATGCCGTCGTCACCATAGATGTCGAGCAGCTTTGGCGAGACGCTCGCCAGCTTGAGGCGCTGCCTGACCACCGCCGGTGTCACGAAAAAATGTGCCGCAATGTCCTCGACGGCATTCCCCTTGGCGGCGAGCGCCTGCATGCCGCGAAACTGGTCGAGCGGGTGCAGACTTACGCGCTCTGAATTCTCGGCGAGACTGTCCTCTTCGGCCAGGATATCGTCGTTCGCAGCCCGTATCCTGCACGGGATCGGCGCATTGTTGGCGAGCCGCTTCTGCTTCACCAGCAGTTGGAGAGCGCGGTAGCGTCGCCCGCCCGCCGGCACCTCAAAGTCACCGGTAGGGTTGCCTTCGCTATCGAGGATCGGGCGGACATTCAGGTTATGCAGCAACCCGCGCCGTGCGATGCTGTCGGCCAGTTCGGCAACTGACTGGCCGGGCTTGATCCGCCGAACATTTGCGTCCGAAAGCCTCAACCGGTCAAGCGGGATGGCCTGCGGTTGATCGAGCGTGATTTTTTGCTTGGAAGCCATGACTTATCTCCGCGACGGCCGACCAAGAGACTCTCTCTCGGCCTTCGAACCGTCGCGAAGCGCCCCTTCCCTCTTGCTCTCACCCGCGCGGTTGGGGGGAGGCAGGGAAGTGAGCTACCGTTCACAACAAGGATGCGAAGTGCTTTTTGGCCCGCGATGATAACCACGTTTCGATGCTTGATAGGGAAAACGGCTCGTCTACTCCGCGTCTCCGCCTCCTGTCTGTTCCCCGTCGTCCTCAACAACTTTGCGGCCGAGGCAATAACTGCCCCACGCACCCATGAGCCTGACACGCTCGCCAGGCTTTTCCGCGGTCCCGAGGTAGGTCGTCCGACGGTAAGCGGCCTGCACTGCATCCGGCGTCTTGTGCGCAAGCGCCGCTTCCACAACGGCATCGGGGAAACCCTCGTTCGCCGCCCAATCGGTGAATGTCGACCGGAAGCCGTGGACATGAAAAGGCTCAGCCATGTCACGAAGGACTTTGAGCAGCGTCATATCGGACATATTCTTCCCACTCGCACCGGGGAAAATCACGTCTGTGTCCGGGAGCCTGAAAGCATGCGCTTTTGCAATCACTTCCAGCGCGGCATCGGACAGCGGCACGATATGCGACTTGCCACGCTTCATATGATCGGCGGGCACAGTCCATAGCCGCGCTTCAATGTCGAGTTCGTCCCAGGTCGCCAGACGCACCTCCTGGCTGCGCGCACCGGTCAGGATGAGTAGTTCCAGGGCAAGCCTGCTGTAGGATGGCTTTCGCTGCAGTGCAGTGATGAAACCGGGCAAAGCCGCATATGGCATAGCCTTGCGATTCTCGGTCTTCTTGAGTTGCCGCGGCAAGCCACGCCCCGCTTTCAGGCTGCTATTACCTGAGGGAGCCTCGCGTGAACGCCAGCCCTTTGCATGCGCATAATCAAGCACGGTGCAGATCCGGTTGCGCACCTGACGGGCGGTCTCGGGTATGTCCTGCCAGATCGGCGTGAGCACGTTTATGATGTCAGCCGCGACAATCGCACCGGTCTGCTCGTCGCCCAGTTTAGGGAAGGCATAATTCTCAAGGCTGGAAAGCCATTGGCGGGCGTAGATCTCGCTCTTCCATCCCGCCTCGTTCTCGGCGTGATATTGCCTCGCCGCCTCGCGAAACGTCACCTTGGCAGATGTCTCGTCCTTCCGCTCAGCCAATATGTCGCGCCGGTCGACCTTGACCGCCTTGCGAAGCTCGCCGGCCTTCTCGCGGACCTGCGCCAAAGTGAACAACTTCGCACTGCCAAGCCCGATGTCCTGACGCTTGCCGTCGCGCTGCAGGCGAAGGGTCCAGGACGCCCCTCCCCGCTTGTCGACCTTCAAAAACAAGCCGTCACCATCCTGGTACGTGCCCGGATTCGCGAGAGCGGCCTTGACTGCAACCGCCGTGAGTTTGCCCATGGGAATCTTCCCCCACACTTTCTCCCCACATTCTGGGGAACACGAGTGTGGGGGAAAGACAATCTTCCCCCACACTTCCCCCACACTACGCTCCGGCTGCAGGCAAATTGCCCCGGACGCATGCGGACGATGCGTGGATGATACGCTAGGTTTTCTGGGATTTCTAGGGGGTTCGGCGGACACCCTCGGATGGGAGGGTGGTGGACAGGGCTGGATTCGAACCAGCGTACGGAAACCCGGGCAGATTTACAGTCTGCTGCCTTTAACCACTCGGCCACCTGTCCATTGGGGCCCGCTTTGGGAAGTGGCCCAATGGCGAAACGAGGCTTGCCTGTCAATGCCAGTCATGGGAAAGGCGCGCCATCATGCGTCAATTTTCTCGTCATCGTCGTCCGGCCGGTCAAAATCAGCGCGGACAAGCCATTCGTTTCTGGGGCCGCCACGCCGTATTGGCCGCGCTCGCCAACCCTGAACGCACCGTAAAACGCATCTGGGGCACCCGCGAGGCGCTGGGCCAGCTCGACCTGCCGCCGGTGATTCCGATCAGCTACGCCGACGTCACCGACCTGGCGCGACTCGTCGCGCGCGATGCGCCGCATCAGGGACTGGTGGTCGAGGTCGACCCGCTCGAGGACATCTATCTCAGCGACCTTCTGCAGGAAGAAAGCGATACGGACAGCAAGCGTCCGCTGATCATCCTCGATCAGGTCACCGATCCGCACAATATCGGGGCCGTGCTGCGCTCGGCGGCGGCGTTCGATGCTGCCGCGATCATCACGCAGGATCGCCACAGCCCGCCCGAAAGCGGCGTCATCGCGCGTTCGGCATCGGGCGCGCTCGAAACCGTGCCATGGGTGCGCGTCGTCAACCTGTCGCGCGCGCTCGAAGAAATCGCCGAGGCGCAATATTGGCGCATCGGGCTGATGGGCGACACCGAAACCACGCTGGGCGAGACGCTCGACGGCAGCAAGGTCGCGCTGGTGCTGGGGTCCGAAGGCGACGGCATGCGCCACAATGTCATGGAACATTGCGACGTGCTGGCCAAGCTCCCCATCTCGCCGCGGATGGAGAGCCTCAACATCTCGAACGCCGCGGCGATCGCGCTCTACGCGGTCGCGACGGCCGGCCAGTAAGGCTCAATCCTCGGCGGCGATCCGCACGCGGAGGCCGTCGAGCGCATCGCTGAACGGAATCTGGCACGACAGGCGCGAACTGTCGTCGCGGTCGGTCGTCGAATCGAGCAGATCGTTCTCGTCTTCGCTCATCGCGGGCATCGCGGCGCTGTCGCCCGCCTCGACATGGACATGGCACGTCGCGCACGAACAGCAACCGCCGCACAGCGCGAGCAGTTCGTCAAAGCCGGCGTCGCGGATATTTTCCATGACCGTCAGGCTGGTGTCGCCCTCGATCTCATGCTCGGTCCCGTCACGCGTCACGACAATCAGCTTGGCCATGCTAGTCCCCATAGGTTTCTTGTTGCTGGCGCTATGTCGCGCGTTGCGCGGCAAATCAAGCGTTGCTAGTGATAGCCTCCGGAACAAAAGGAGAATATGCGATGGGGCTCAGCCAGCAGCAGCTGAACGCGGGAATCGACGCGCTTGCCGCGCGCGATGCCAATTTCGCACGTGCGCTCGGCAATGCCGGCTATCCCGAGCCGCGCATCCGCGCCCCCGGCTACACCACATTGCTCCGCACCATCGTTGGCCAGCAGGTAAGCGTCGCCGCGGCGAACTCGATCTGGAACAAGCTGGAGGCGCAGTTTGGCGAGGGTTGCCCGGCAGAAACGGTTGCCGCCGCCGACTTCGACACGTTGCGGGCGTGCGGGTTGTCGGGCCAGAAACAGGGTTATGCCAAAAGCCTTGCGCAGTTGATCCTCGACGGCGAACTGAAATTCGACGCCCTCCCCGCCGATGACGAGGAAGCGATCGCGCTGCTCACCAAGGTTAAGGGAATCGGCCGCTGGTCGGCCGAAATCTACCTCCTCTTTGCCGAAGGGCGCCCCGACATCTGGCCCGCGGGCGATCTCGCGGTGCAGGAAGCCGTCGGCCGCATCCTCCAGCTCGGCGCGCGCCCGGGCGAGAAGCAAGCGCGCGAACTGGCGGAGGCGTGGCGCCCGCACCGCGGCGCGGCTGCGATCTTCAGCTGGCACTGTTACAATATGGATGTGATCTGAGGATCAGCCCTCCCTCCGCGTCATTGCGGGCGTAGCGAAGCAATCCAGAGTTAGGTAAACCGCGCTGGATTGCTTCGCTACGCTCGCAATGACGCACTTGAAGGACGCAGAAATGACCACCCGCGATATCGTCACCGCCTATTACGCCGCGTTCAACGCGGGCGACACCGACGCCATGCTTGCGCTCGTCGCCGACGATATGCGGCATGACGTCAACCAGGGCGAACCGCGGCACGGCAAGGCGCTGTTCGCCGAGTTCAACGCGCATATGACGCGCTGCTACCGCGAACAGCTAACCGACATGGTGATCTTTGCCGAGGGCAATCGCGCCGCCGCCGAGTTTGTCGTCAACGGCACCTATCTCGCGACCGACGAGGGCCTTCCCGAAGCCAATGGCCAGACCTATCGCCTCCCCGGCGGCGCTTTCCTCTCGGTAAATAACGCCGGGCTGATCAGCCGCGTCACCACCTATTACAACCTCGCCGATTGGATGCAGCAGGTCGGCGCATGACCGTAACCGTCGCGCCGGTAACGGGCAGCGGGTTGGCGGAGGTCATCCCCGCCCTCGCCCGCCTGCGCACCACCGTGTTCCGCGACTTTCCCTATCTCTACGATGGCGATGCCGCCTATGAGTCCGGCTATCTCGCCACCTTCGCGGCGGCCGACGGCGCGGTGATCGTCGTCGCGCGCGATGGCGACGACATTGTCGGCGCCGCCACCGCTGCGCCGCTCGCCACGCAGGACGCGGCGTGGCAATCGCCGCTCGCCGCCGCCGGTTTCGACGTCGCGCGCACCTTCTATTTCGGCGAATCGGTGCTGCTCGCCAGCCATCGCGGTCGGGGCATCGGCCACGCCTTCTTCGACCATCGCGAAGCGCAGGCGCGCGCACGCGGCGCCTCGCACGCCGCCTTCTGCAGCGTGATCCGCGCCGACGATCACCCCGTCCGCCCCGCCGATTATCGGCCGCTCGACAGTTTCTGGTGCGCGCGCGGCTATGCGCCGCTCGCCGGGGTCATTGCGTCCTTCGACTGGAAATGCGTTGGCGAGGATGCCGAACGCGCCCACAGTCTCCAATATTGGACCCGCGCGCTATGATCCGCATCGCAAGCGCCGCCTGGCCGATCGATCGGCACCCCGACTGGGCAAGCTATGCCGCCAAGCTCGAAGCCTGGGTGACCGAAGCGGCGGGCAATGGCGCACGCCTGCTCGTCTTCCCCGAATATGGCAATATGGAGCTCGCGTCGCTGCTCGATCCCGCGGTCGCGCTCGATGCCGCAGCGCAGGTCGCGCCGCTTGCCGCCATGGCGGACGAGGCCGCACGTCTCCACGCCTTTCTCGCGCAGCGCCACGGCGCCCACATCCTCGCCGGGTCGATGGTCGAACGCGACGAGCGCGGCCTGATCGTCAATCGCGCGCGCCTCTTCGGGCCGGAGGGCGGCGCGGGCTTTCAGGACAAGCTGATCCTGACGATGTGGGAACGCACCCACTGGACAATCGCCCCCGGCGAGCCGCAAGTGACGCTGTTCGATCTCGGCTTTGCAAAGGTCGGCGTGATCATCTGTTACGATTGTGAGTTTCCTGCGGCCGCGCAGGCGCTCGCGGCCGCAGGCGCCGACATTCTGCTGATCCCGAGCTGCACCGACAGCCTCGCCGGATATTGGCGCGTCCGCGTCGGCGCGATGGCGCGCGCTCTCGAAACGCAATGCTTCACCATCCAGTCGCCGACGGTCGGCGCCGCCCCCTGGTCGGCGGTGGTCGACATCAACGTCGGCGCGGCAGGCGTCTTTGCGCCGCCCGACCTTGGCATGCCCGCCGACGGCATCATCGCGCTCGGCGAACTCGACGCGCCCGGCTGGACCTATGCCGACATCGACCTTGAGGCGCTGGCCGAGTTGCGGCGCAATGGCGCGGTGCGTGGGCCAGCACATTGGAGCGAGCAGCCGCAAGCTCCGCCCCTAATGCTTCAGATTCGCTAACGGCTCCACAGTCGCCCCCGCGATGAAAAACAAAAAGGCCGGGTGGATCGCTCCACCCGGCCTTTTGTTTCAGCCCTGAAGCGGGCTTATTTCTTGGCGGCTGCCTTCTTGGCCGGAGCCTTCTTTTCGGCGGGCTTGTCTTCGGCGCCCTTCGCCGGAGCAGCCTTCTTCGCCGCAGCCGGCTTTTCTTCCGCCTTGGCTTCAGCCTTCTTAGCCGGCGCCTTCTTGGCGGGAGCTTCCTCGGCCTTGGCCTCTTCCTTCACCGCGTCCTTCTTGGCAGCCGGCTTCTTTGCGGCGGCCTTTTTGGCGGGCTTATGGTCGTGATCATGGTCGTGGCCGCAACCCGGGCCATGGACATGGCCGTCGTCATCAGCTTCGATCGCGGCTTCGATCTCTTCGCGCGTCACTTCGCGGTCGCTGATCTCAGCCTTTTCGAACAGGAAGTCGACGACCTTGTCTTCATACAGCGGGGCGCGGATCTGCGCCGCGGCGAGCGCGTCCTGCTGGACATATTCGACGAAGCGCTGGCGGTCTTCCGGACGATATTGCTGCGCCGCCTGCATGACGAGGCGCTGCATTTCCTGCTGCGAGACCTGCACGCCGTGCGCCTGACCGATTTCCGACAGGAGCAGGCCGAGGCGGACGCGGCGGACCGCGATCGAGCGATAATCGTCGCGGTCGTTCTCGAGTTCGGCCTTCGCCGCTTCGGGATCTTCCTCGTGGCTCGCTTCATGCTCGAGCTGCTGCCAAATCTGGTTGAACTCGGCCTCGACCATCGTCGGCGGCACGTCGAAATCGTGGCTGGCTGCGAGCTGGTCGAGCAGCTTGCGCTTCATATAGGTGCGCGTCAGGCCGTTCAGTTCCTGCTCGACCTGATCCTTCATCAGCTCTTTAAGCTTGTCGAGACTTTCAAGGCCGAGCGTCTTCGCGAATTCGTCGTCGATCTTCGACGCCGCCGGAACCTTCACTTCCTTGACCGTCACGGCGAATTCGGCGGGCTGGCCCTTGAGGTCCGCGACCGGATATTCGTCCGGGAACGTCACCTTCAGCACCTTTTCGTCGCCGACCTTGACGCCGACGAGCTGGTCTTCAAAGCCCGGGATGAGCTGGCCCGAACCGATTTCGACCGCCATGTCCTCACCCGTGCCGCCGTCGAAGGCGACGCCGTCGACGCTGCCGGCGAAGTCGATGATGACCTGGTCGCCCTGGGCGGCCTTCTTGGTCTTCGGCGCTTCTTCGAAGCGCTTCATCTGCGCGGCGAATTCCTCGATCTTGGCCATCACGGCCTTGTCGTCGGCGGGAACCGTCAGGCGTTCCAGCTTCAGGCCTTCGATCGAAGGCGCCTTGATTTCCGGCAGCACTTCGAGGCTGACGGTCAGTTCGGCGTCCTTGCCGGCTTCATAGCCTTCGTCGAGCGACACGGCGGGCTGCAGCGCGGGGCGAAGCTTTTCCTTCGTCATCAGGTCGCGCACGCCGGCGTCGATCGCCTTGTTCAGCGCGTCGGCCGACAGCGCCGGGCCGTGCATCTTGCGGATCAGGTTCGGCGGAACCTTGCCGGGGCGAAAGCCGGGCATGCGGACGGTCGGGGCGATGCTCTTCACCTCGTCGTCGACGCGCGCGTCGATATCCTTGGCGGTGATGGTCACGCGATATTCGCGCTTCAGGCCTTCGTTCAGCGTTTCGACGGTCTTCATTGCCTTGGTCTTATCCTTGCTCAAAATCTCGTATCGAACCCCGCCAGCGCGGCGGAGTTCCCTGTAATCCCGGCCTGCATTGCAGATTGGTGCGGGCGAAGGGACTCGAACCCCCACATCTTGCGATACTGGTACCTAAAACCAGCGCGTCTACCAATTCCGCCACGCCCGCAGGTGCTTTTGGCCGGGTGCACGAAGTCGCGCGCTGCCGCGCACGCCCGTGCGGGCCGCGCGGGGCTATAGCAGACGCGTCGCCGAGGGCAAGGGCGGAAAGCCGCCCCGTTCCGCTGGCGGAACATGCTTGGTACCCGCTGGCGGAACATGCACCGCGCCCGTTCGTTGGTTAACTCAAGGAGAGTGACAATGACCAACGCAGCCGACCCGCTTCCCAAGCCGAAGCCCGACACGATCGAACCGCAAGCGCCGCCCGAACAGCCGGTGCAGCCGACCCCGGTCGAGGACCCCGCCGGCCAGCCGACCGAAATCCCCGGCCGCCCCGGCGGCGGCGACATCGACCAACCCGGCCGCGGGCCCAGCGAAGTGCCGCCCCAGGAGATTTGACCTTATCCGTCATTGCGAGCGTAGCGAAGCAATCCAGAGCAGGCGCCAACCGCACTGGATTGCTTCGCTACGCTCGCAATGACGATGGGTTGCATATGCAGACTTGACCTCACCCCGCCGAAATCGCCACGATGTGCCGCAGGGGAGAGAGATATGAAAATCGCCGCCGCCATCGCGCTGCTCTTGGCAACCACCACAGCCGCCATGGCGCAAGAGACAACTCTTTACCGCGGCGGCCCCATCGTCACGATGGATGGCGAGGCGCCGCAGACCGTCGAGGCGGTCGTCACCACCGGCGACCGCATTACCTTCGCCGGCCCGGAGAAACAGGCGCGCAAAGCCGCGGGTAAAGACGCGGCGATCCGCGATCTCAAGGGCGCAACCCTGCTCCCCGGCTTCATCGATGCCCATTCGCACTTCACCGTCGCCACGATGAGCGCGGGCGGTCTGGACCTCCGCGACAAATCGCTGGGCCCGATTCCTGACATCGCTGGCGTTTCGGCAGCGATCCGCAATCATCTCGCCCGCACCCCAGCCGCCCCCGGCCGCTGGGCCACCGTGTGGCAATTCGATCACGAGACGCTCGCCGAAAAACGCTACATCACGCGCGCCGAACTCGACGCGCTCGCGCCCGACCGCCCGCTCGTCGTGCTCCACGTCTCGCTTCACGGCGCCGTCGCGAACAGCGCGGCGCTGAAAGCCGCCGGGATCGACGAAAGCACGCCCGTTCCGCCCGGCGGCATGATCCTGCGCGACGACGCCGGCAAGCTCAACGGCGTCCTCCTCGAAAAGGCGATGTTCCTGATGCTCGCCAAGATGCCGCAGCCGACGGCGGAGCAAAAGCTTGCCGCCCTCGACGCGGCACAGAATGCCTATTTTGCCGAGGGCTATACGCATGCGCAGGACGGCGCGACCCTGCCCCCCGACGTCGCGTTCCTCACCTCTGCGGCCGCACGCGAAAGGCTCAAGATCGACCTTGCATTGCTCCCCTTCTCGACCGGGCTCGACGGCCTGCTTGCCCAGCCCGAGCTTAAATTCGGCAGCTACCAGGGCCATGTCAAACTACAGGGGATCAAATTCGTCCTCGACGGGTCGGTGCAGTCGCGCACCGGATTTTTCACCCGCGACTACAAGCGCGGCAGCCCCGAAGGGCATCACCCCTGGCACGGCGAACCCGTCCTCTCGGAAGCCGAGTTCATCGCGCAGGCAAGGAAAGTCCATGACCGAGGTTGGCAACTGTTCGTCCACGCCAATGGCGACGCCGCGATCGACATGGCGATCGAGGGCTTCGACGCGCTCGGGATCAAGGCGGCGGACGACCGCCGCCCGATCGTCATCCATTCGCAATTCCAGCGCCGCGACCAACTCGCCGCCTATAAACGGATCGGCGTCGGCCCCGCCTATTTCTCGAACCACACATGGTATTGGGCCGATGTCCACCGCACCAACTTCCCCGCGGAAGTCGTCGATTTCATCAGCCCCTTTCGCTCGGCCCGCGCCGCGGGCCTGATACCTTCGAACCACAGCGACTACAGCGTCACCCCGCTCGACACGCGTTTCATGCTCTGGACCTCGATGGCACGCACCTCGCCCACCGGCGTCGTGAGCGGCCCCAGCGAACGCCTTACCGCCTATCAGGCACTACAGGCGCTCACCACCGGCCCCGCTTGGCAGGCGTTCGAGGAAGATCGCAAGGGCCGCATCAAGCCCGGCCTGCTCGCCGATTTCGTCATTCTCGACCGCAATCCGCTGACAACGCCGGTCGACGGGATCAAGGACATCCAGGTCCGCGAAACGATCAAGGAAGGCCGCAGCGTCTGGCGCGCAAACTTCTGACACGATATCATCACATTGGCGGGGTTATCTCGGCAGCAACAGGAGTCTTCGTCATGCGTCAGGGTTTCGCTCTTCTCCTCTTTACCACCGCGCTCCCCGCGCCGGCCTTCGCCCAACCGGCGGCCGATGTCGCAGACCTCGCCGGCGCTCGCGCGGCAGGCGGCGAGACGCAACTGCTCGCGCGGGGTTATGTTTCGCGCCGCTCCACCACCGTCGGCGAACAAAGATATAGCTTCTGGTGGAACCAGCGCCTTGGCCGCTGCCTCTCGGTCTCCACGGTCGACGGCCGCTATGGCGCGCTGATCTCCGTGCCCACCGAAAATTGCGACAATGGCCCGGCACGTGACGCCTATCCGACGGAACAGCATTCCTATGACCGCCCGGCAGAATCCGGTTACGCCGATCCCGGCTCGCTTGTCCTTGTTTGCTATGGCGCGGGCACCCGCCCGACCGTCACCACCAAGCCGACCTATAAATGGAACCCGTGGAACCATAAGTGGGAATGGAGCAACGAGGTCGGCAACAGCGCGCAGGGCTTCAACAGCGACGTCCAGATCGAACTTTACGGCGATCAGGGCCGCATCCATCTGGGCCCAAAGCTCGTCGCGCCGATACATAGCGGCGACGATCATGGCTGGTGGGATCTCGACAATCTGGTCGTCACTGCCGACCGCATCACCGCCAGCTATCGGATCAACGGGCTGAACAAGCCGAAACTGACGGTCGATCGCCGTTCGGGCCGCATCACGATCGACGCGATCACCAATTTCTCGGGCCAGTGCGACGCTGGCGACTGGGCCGCCGGGCAGCGGCGCTTCTAGGGGGCGGCGCGCGCCGCCGCGACGCTGTCGAGCATCGCTTTCAGCGCCGCCGCATCATACCAACGCCCGCCCGCCATCACCCCCAGCGGCGCCCGCAAGGTCGCGGGCTTTTCGAGCGGGTTCTCCGCCACCAGCAACAGGTCGGCGCGATAGCCCGGCGCGATCACGCCGAACTTCGCGGCACCCGGCACCGTCTTCGCGATAAACTCGCCGGGCGTGCGCGTCGCCGCCGACAGCGCCTGCCACGGTGTCAGCCCCGCCGTCAGCATCGCGTCGATCTCGTTATGCAGCGCGAACCCCGGCACCAGTCCGGGAATCGACGGCGCATCGCCCCCGGCAATCAGCGGCACGCCCGCGTCGGCCATCGACTTTACGAAACGCCCCTCGAACGCCACTCGCCGCGACAGGTCGACCGTCTTTTTCTGATAACCCGACCGGGCCCAATCGATACGGTCGCCCGGCGACAGATAGCGCGCCTCGGGCGCGGCGAGATACGCCTTCACCACCTCGGGCTTGCCGAATTGCGCCGCGATCGTGCGATAGGTGAAGAGGTCGGACGTCACGAACGTCCCGCGCGCCTTCACCAAGGCGATCGCATCGGCGATCCGCGCATCGGCGGGCGGTGCCTGCTGGTCGTCGGCGGGCGGCTGGGGGAAGAAGCCGTAAAAAAACTCCTCGACATGCGCGACCATCGCCTGCCCTGCCGAAAGCTGCTTCGCCAGACCGACCGCGGCGACATTATGCCCGACGATTCCGATGCCCTGCGCCTTGGCTTCCTTTGCCAGTGCTGCAAACGCCTCGGCCGACAAATTGGTATAGACTTTCAAGAAGCTAAAGCCGTTCGACTTGGCAATCCCGACGATCGCGCGCGCATCGGTCGGCGTCTTGATCACCAGATGCCCATATTGCGGGTCGCCATCGACCGCGAGCGCGGTAAATATCTGCGGCCCCGGCACCTCGCCCTTGTTCACCGCGATCCGCGTCCGCCCGGCAAACGCGTTGGTCGCCTCGCCCATGTTGAGCATCGTCGTCACGCCATTGGCGAGCAGCAGCGACAGATCGTCGCGGCTTGTCACATGATTGTGCATGTCGGCAAGCCCGGGCACCAGCCAGGCGCCCTTGCCGTCCACCACCGGCGTTCCGGCGGGCAGCTTCGCCATGATCCCGATGATCGCGATCACGCCGTCGGTGACGATCACCGTCGTCCGCGGGATCACGCGTTCGCGGTCCATCGGCACGACGTTGACGTCGGTAAAGACAATCGTCTCCGCCCGCGCGAGCCCCGCGCAGGCGATTAGCAGCCAGAAGGTCAGGAGCGCGCGAAGAGCCGCGCGCATCCTCAGCCCAGCGCCTTCTTCAGAAGCTCGTTGACGACCTGCGGGTTCGCCTTGCCCTGCATTGCCTTCATCGTCTGGCCGACGAAGAAGCCGAACAACGCCTCTTTGCCGCCCTTATACTGCTCGACCTTGTCGGCATTGGCGGCCAGGATTTTGGCGATTTCAGCCTCGATCGCGCCGGTGTCGCTCGTCTGCTTCAGGCCGTCGCGCTCGACGATCACGCCTGCGGCGTCACCGCTTTCCAGCATCTTCTCGAACACCTGCTTGGCGATCGTGCCCGAAATCGTACCATCAGCGACAAGGCCAAGCAGTTCGGCGGCATGCTCGGGCGAAACCGGCGAGTCCGAAATGTCGCGGCCCAAACGGTTGAGGGCGCCGAACAATTCGCTCGTCACCCAATTTGCCGCCGCCACGGGCTTCGCGCCCGCTTCGAGCAGCGTGTCGAACCAGCGCGCCGCCTCGACCTCGGCGGTCAGCACGTCGGCGTTATAGGCCGAAATGCCTTCGCTCAGATAACGCGCGCGCTTGGCGTCGGGCAGCTCGGGCAGGCTCGCTCGGCATTCGTCGAGGAATGCATCGTCCAGTTCAAGCGGCAGCAGGTCGGGATCGGGGAAGTAGCGGTAATCATGCGCATCTTCCTTCGACCGCATCGAACGCGTCTCGTTGCGGTCGGGGTCGTAAAGCCGCGTTTCCTGCACCACCGTGCCGCCGCTTTCGATCAGTTCGACCTGACGCTTCGCCTCGCCCTCGATCACCGCCATCACGAAGCGCACCGAATTGACATTCTTCGTCTCGGTTCGCGTCCCGAACTCATCGCCCGGCTTGCGGACCGACACGTTCACGTCGGCGCGCATCGAGCCTTCTTCCATATTGCCGTCGCACGATCCGACATAGCGCAGGATCGAGCGCAGCTTGCGCACATAGGCGCCAGCCTCGGCCGGCGAGCGCATGTCGGGGCGCGAGACGATCTCCATCAGCGCGACACCCGAACGGTTGAGGTCGACGTAGGACATCGTTGGATGCTGGTCGTGCATCAGCTTGCCCGCGTCCTGCTCGACATGGATTCGCTCGATCCCGATGCGCTTGGGCTCCGGAATGCCCGCTTTCTCATCCTCCTCGATTGTCAACGAACCTTCGCCAACAAGCGGATGATAAAGCTGCGAAATCTGGTAACCCTGCGGCAGATCGGCATAGAAATAATTCTTGCGGTCGAACCGCGACCATTTGTTGATCTGTGCCTCGATCGCCATGCCCGTGCGCACCGCCTGGCGGATGCACTCACGGTTCGGCACCGGCAGCATGCCGGGCATCGCGGCGTCGACCAGCGATACCTGCGTATTGGGTTCCGCCCCGAACGCCGTAGCGGCGCCAGAGAACAGCTTGGCGTTGGAGGTGACCTGCGCATGGACCTCTAGGCCGATCACGACCTCCCACTCGCCGGTTTCGCCCTTGATGCGATAATCGCTCATCTTACCACCACTTCTCGGCGCGCGCCGTAAAGCCCGCGCGCTCTTCAATAGCCAGCCCGGCGTTCAGCACGCCCTGCTCGTCAAATGCCTTGCCGATGATCTGCAGTCCCAGCGGCAGCCCTTCGCGGTTCAGCGCGGCGGGGACCGACATGGCAGGTAGACCCGCGAGGCTCGCGGGCACGGCGAACACGTCGTTCAGATACATCGCCAGCGGATCGGCCATCTTTTCGCCCAACCCGAACGCCGCCGACGGCGCGGTCGGCGCCAGGATCACGTCGCACACGCCGAACGCCTGTTCGAAATCGCGTGCGATCAGCGTCCTAACCTTCTGTGCCTGCGTGTAATATGCATCGTAGAAGCCGGCCGACAGCACATAGGTGCCGATCATGATACGGCGCTTAACCTCGGGCCCGAAACCGTCGGCACGCGTCGCGGCGTACATATCCTGCAGTCCCGCCCCTTCGGGCAAGTCGCGCAGGCCATAACGCACGCCGTCATAGCGCGCGAGGTTCGACGACGCTTCGGCGGGGGCGATGATATAATAGGCCGGCAGCGCATATTTGGTGTGCGGCAGGCTGATCTCGACCACCTCGGCGCCCGCATCCTTCAGCATGGCGATGCCCGCGTCCCACATCGCGTCGATGTCGGGATCGATGCCTTCCAAACGATATTCCTTGGGAATACCGACCTTCTTGCCCTTGAGATCGCTCGACAAAGCCGTTTCCCAATTGGGCACGGGCAGGTTCAGGCTGGTCGCATCCTTGGGATCGAAGCCCGCCATATTCTCGAGCATGATCGCGCAATCCTTGACGTCGCGCGCCATCGGCCCTGCCTGATCGAGCGAGCTGGCGAACGCCACAATGCCCCAGCGCGAGCAGCGGCCATAGGTTGGCTTGATTCCCGAAATACCGACAAAGGCTGCCGGCTGGCGGATCGATCCGCCGGTGTCGGTTCCCGTCGCCGCGGGGCACAGCCGCGCCGCGATCGCCGACGAGCTGCCGCCCGACGACCCGCCCGGCGCCAGCGCGGCATTGCCGCCGTCCTTGCGCTTCCAAGGGCTGATCACGTTGCCGAAATAGCTGGTCTCGTTCGACGATCCCATCGCGAACTGGTCGAGGTTGAGCTTGCCGAGCATGCCGCATCCGGCATCCCACAATTTCTGCGAAACCGTGGACTCGTAGCGCGGCACGAAGCCTTCGAGCATATGGCTCGCGGCGGTCGTCTGGACGCCGTTCGTCGCGAACAGGTCCTTCATCCCGATCGGCACGCCCGACAGCGGCTTCAACGTCCCCGCCGAACGGTCGGCATCGGCCTGCTTCGCCGCGGCGATCGCATGTTCGGGCGTCTCGACGATGAAGGCGTTGAGCGCCTTTGCTCCAGCAACATTGGCGTTGAACGCCTCGGCAACCTCGACGGCGCTGAAATCGCCCGCGCGGTGACCGTCGCGGATCTCGGCGACGGTCAGATTGGTAAACTCGGTCATTATTCGATCACCTTGGGAACGCCGAAAAAGCCATGCTGCGGCGCAGGGGCGTTCGCGAGAATATCGTCGCGGCGGTTGCCGCCGGTCAGCGGGTTGGCGTCGATCACGTCGTCGCGCAGCCGCAGCACATTCGGGATCACCGCCGTCATCGGCTCGACCCCGGTCACATCGACCTCGCCGAGTTGCTCGACCCAGCCCAATATGCCGTTCAATTCGCCTTCCATCGCGGCGGCTTCGGCATCGCTGATGGCGATGCGCGCCAGCGACGCGATTTTCCTTACTGTTGCCTGATCGATTGCCATGATCGCCCTAACTTTAACGAAGCCGCGCCGCTAGCATCCCGCCCCGCGCGCTTCAAGGTGCGGCTAGTAGAACTGCCCCAAAAACCTTCGTCATTTCCCGCGAAAGCGGGAACCCAGAGCGTGGCAAGCTGGGTTCCCGCTTTCGCGGGAATGACTAGGTGAAGAATTGCTCGCGCGGGCTAACTATTCAAAAGCCCCCGATTCCGGCACCCCATCCACCAATATGCGACGTTGCGGCACCGTTTCGACCTCGATGCGCGCCTTCGACAGGTCGACCGGCTGCTTTTTGGCCGGCGCCGCCTTCGCCCAATCGCCCTGCACCCATTGGCCAGCGTCATTCTGCGTGACAAAATCGAAATTGAGCGACTCGCCCGGCTCATCCTGCCCCAGCACCCCGATGCGTTTGTCATCGAGCCAGATCGCGATGCAGGCCTTTGCGCGGCTGCACATATAACTTCCCGCGATCCGGTCGAGCGCCGCGGCAGGCAAGGCGCGTCCCTCGGGAAGCACACGCAGCCGCTCGGCCAGCGGGCGCAACAGCAGCACGCCGCGCGGCCCGTTCAAATCCCAGCGATTCTTCGCCGCCAGCGCCGACTTGGCCGCATCGGCGCGCGCCTTTTGCGGCGAACGCTCCAGTTCCTTGAGTGCCGCCCGCCCGCTCGGCCCGAAATCGAACGCCATCGCCGCCCAATCGAACTTCTCCACCGGCGTCGTCCCCGATTTCAGCCGCGCCACCTGGTCGCGCGTCGAAATCGCCCCGAAATCGAGGATCGGCAGCGCCAGCAACAGCGCAAGCAACGCCAGCCCGATCGCGAGTTTCTGTTGCAGCGGCCGCAGCCAATCGTCGAAATCGCGCCGCCCCTTCACGACGGCCCACACGCCCGCGATGCCATAGGCCAGCGCGATCATCGCCGCGATCACGCCCCAGATGCGCTCCGGCGTCCAACCGTACTGGATCACGCGCAAATGCATCGAGTAGAAAGCGATCCCCGCCAGCGGCAGCACCGCGACGACCAGCGCCGGCGCCGCCCAGCGCAGCATCGGACTCGTCGCGCGATCGTCGCTGCCGTTGCCGATCACCGCGTTGGCGAGCAGCACCGCGAACGCCGCAACCGCCATCATCACCGCCGCGGTGGAAAAGCCCGAATCCCAAAGCTTCTGCAGCCCCGTACCCGCCAGCGACAGCAGGAACAGTATCAATGCGACCGCCAACACGGGCGCCAACACCGCGAGCACCATCATCACCAGCCGCTGCAGGGTCGCGACCAGCTTGTCGCGCTCACGCAGCAGGCCGACCGCGCCGCCAAATGCCGCGCCCGCGAGCATCCAGCCGAACCATTCGTCGTTTAGCAGGTCGAAGATCAGGTTGATCCCGATCAGCTTGAACATCTGCCCGATCAGCACGGTGAGCAGGAAGGTGATCCCGACAAAGGCCAGCGACGCCGCCCCGATCACCGCATCGGTCCACGCGTGGCTGTGAAGCCGCGCGTACGGCATCTGCCACAGTTTCCAGAACCGCCAGTCGGGCGCGACATCGCGCCGCGTCTGGAACAGCGGCGTCGCGACCAGCACCGCCAGTATCCCCGACCAGAACGGCCATTCGACCGGATTGCCCTGAATATTATACGCCGCGGTTTGCCACGCGATCAGCCCGAGGATCACGCCCCAGCCGAGCGCGAACCCCAGCGCCCAATACCAGCGCCGCAATTCGACCCCCAGCACGAACACCACCGCCGACGCCGCGACGCCGGTCGCCAGCGCGCTGCGCCAATCGGCCAGGGCATCGTCATAATGATGGTCGATCAACAGGTGAAAGACGAGCCCGGCGACGGCGCAGATCGCCGCCATGATCCACGGCCGCAGCGGCCAGGGCGGATCATTGTCGTCGAGGCGCGCCGAAACATGGAGCGGACGAAGGGGCGAATCGGGGGCGGCGGGTGCGCTCGTATCGGTCATGATAGCAATCTGGGCTTGTTTCGCGGGCGCGGGCAAGCCAAAGCTGCGCGCGATTTACTGGAACCAACCCCCGGTGCCGTTCGTGTCGAGCGAAGTCGAGACGCCCATCGGGACAACCAAGGCCGGCGGGCATCTCGACTTCGCTCGATGCGAACGGGTAAAGATGCCCAAACGACCTCCCCCTCCCATGGAGCCCCCATTTGGCCCGCAAATTTCTCTACATCATCGCTGCCATCATCCTGCTGATCGTCGCCGCCGGGGTCGTGTACCAACTATTCCCGGGCTGGATCGCACGCACCGCCTTCGTCCCGAGCACCGAATTCAAGCCGCAGGCCGCGGTCGCGCCGAACGCCTATGATGATCCGAAAATGTGGTTTGCGCGCCCCGGCATGGACAAGGACCCATCCGCCTGGCGCCCGGCCGCCGACGGCAGCGAAACGCCGGGGACGGAGAATGCCCCGACCGGCGACCAGCTCATTCCGCCCGCCAATGCCGCAACGCCCGCGACGCCAAAGGGCGACGCCGCGGTCTTCTTCGTCCACCCGACCAGCTATTACAGCCGGTCGAGCTGGAACGCCCCGCTAGAGGATCGCGATTCCGACCACCGCGCCAACCTGTTCGTTCAGGGCATGGCCAGCGCCTTTGCCGATGCGGGCGAAATCTGGGCGCCGCGCTACCGCCAGGCGACGCTCGGCGCTTTCCTGGCCGAAGATCGCGTCACCGCGGGCAAGGCGATCGATTCCGCCTATCGCGACGTCGAGGAAGCCTTTGACGCCTTCCTTGCCGCGCAGCCCAAGAACAAGCCGATCATCCTCGCGGGCCACAGCCAGGGCGCGCTCCACCTCACCACCCTGCTCAAGACCCGGATCGCGGGCACCCCGCTCGCGAAGCGCATTGTCGCGGCCTATGTGATCGGCTGGCCGATCAGCCTCGACACCGACATCGCCGGGCTCGGCCTGCCCGCGTGCCAGACGCCCGAGCAAAAGGGCTGCATCCTCGGCTGGGCGAGTTTCGCCGATCCCGCCGATCCGATCATGGTCACCGACGCCTATGACGGCACGATCGGTTTCGACGGCCGCCCGCGCGCGGGCACGCGGATGCTCTGCACGAACCCGCTGACCGGCATTCCCGACACCGAAGCCGCGCCCGCCGCAAATATCGGCACGCTGAAGCCGACCGAAGGGTTCAAATCGGGCTCGCTAATCGCCGGGAAGATCGGCGCCAAATGCGACGATACGCGCGGTTTCCTGATGATCGGCGATGCCGAGATCGCGAAAAATTACGTCGTCGCGGGCTATGTCCTGCCGGGTAACAATTATCACGTCTACGACATCACCCTCTTCTGGGCCAACGTCCGCGCCGATGCGCTCCGCCGCCTCGCGACCTATGAGGGCAAGCCGTCGCCCGTGCCGCCCGCCGCGGCGCCGGTTGCGCCGCCGGCCGAGCCCGCCTCCGCCCCCAAATCCTGACCTCGTCATTGCGAGCGAAGCGAAGCAATCCAGAGCGGTCTACGCACACTCTGGATTGCCGCGTCGCTTCGCTTCTCGCAATGACGTGCTTTGGGAGCTAAGGGCATCGTGATGATCACCACCGCCGCCCCCGACTTCGCCGCCAACTTCCCCAACGGCGGCCGCCTCGTCGGCCTCGACGTCGGGACCAAGACAATCGGCGTCGCCTTCTGCGACCTGAACTGGAGCTTCGCGACCCCCGACAAGACGATCATCCGCAAGAAATTCTCCGCAGACCTCGAAATACTCAAGTCGATCATCGCGGCGCAATCGATCGTCGGTCTCGTCGTCGGCTTGCCCCTCAACATGGACGGTACCGACAGCCCGCGCACGCAAAGCACCCGCGCCTTCGCGCGCAACCTCGCGCCGCTGGGGCTTCCCCTGTTGCTTTGGGACGAACGCTGGTCGACAGCAGCGGTCGAACGCGCGATGATCGCCGCCGACGTCAGCCGCGCCAAACGTGCCGAGCGCGTCGACAGCGCCGCCGCGGCGTTCATCCTGCAGGGTGCGATCGACGCCCTGATCCGCCAATAGGGCCGCGCCTTTGTGACCGAGTATATCCTCTATTGGCTGATCGTCGTGAACGGCATCGCCTTCACCTTGATGATCGTCGACAAGCGCCGCGCCGAAGCGGGCGACCGGCGGATATCCGAGAGCCGCCTGCTCGGTTGGGCCTGGCTCGGCGGCGCCATTGGCACCTACGCCGCCTCGCGCCTCGTCCGTCACAAAACGCGCAAGCAGCCCTTTGCATCAAAGATGGTCGGGCTCTGCGCGGCCGAGATCGTCCTGCTCGGACTTTGGGCGCTCGATCTGATCGATCCGATCGTCGCCGCGGCCCTTGCCTATTTGCCTGCGTCTGCGTAGAGGCTCGGCTTTAATGACAAGCTCAAATATCCGACCCGCCAGCGACTATCCGCCCGGTGGCGATGCCTTTCGCCATCGCCACCTGATCGGCATCGCCCAGCTCACTCCGTGGGAGATCAGCTACGTCCTCGACGCCGCCGAAGAATGGGTCGACCTGAACCGCTCGGGCGCTGCCAAGCATGACGACCGGCTCGCGGGCCTGACGATCATCAACGCCTTTTTCGAAAATTCGACGCGCACCCTGCTGTCGTTCGAAATCGCCGGAAAACGCCTCGGCGCCGATGTCGTCAACATGCACGCCGCGCAATCGAGCGTGAAGAAGGGCGAGACGCTGATCGACACCGCGATGACGCTGAACGCTATGCGCGCCGACGCGATGGTGATCCGTCACGGCAGCTCGGGCGCGGTCCAGCTCATCGCCGACAAGGTCGACTGCCCCGTTCTCAACGCCGGCGACGGCCGCCACGAACATCCGACGCAGGCCTTGCTCGACGCACTCACCATCCGCCGCCGCCTCGGCCGCGTCGAGGGTCTCACCATTGCGATCTGTGGCGACGTCCTCCACAGCCGCGTGGCGCGCTCGAACATTCTCGCGCTCACCCTGCTCGGCAACGAGGTCCGCATTGTCGCCCCGCTGACGCTAACCCCGCCCGCGATCGACCGCATGCATGTGACGACCTTCACCGACATGGACGAAGGAATCAGGGACGCCGACGTCGTGATGATGCTCCGCCTCCAGAACGAGCGCATGGATGGTGCGTATCTTCCCAGCGCACGCGAATATCATGCGCTCTACGGCCTCACGCCCAAACGCCTCGAAAAAGCGAAGCCCGATGCCATCGTCATGCACCCCGGCCCGATGAACCGCGGGGTCGAGATCGACAGCAATGTCGCCGACGATCCGGTCCGCTCGACGATCACCGAACAGGTCGAAATGGGGGTCGCCGTGCGCATGGCGTGCCTCGACATCCTGACGCGCCGCAAGCGGGGAGTCGCCGGATGGAACTGAAGCCGCTCCATATCACGAACGCGCAGTTGATCGACGGCGACGCGCCGCGCGGGGGCAGCCTGCTCGTGGTCGATGGCCGCATCGCCGCAATCGACCCGACCGAAATCCCGGGCGGCACCGAAACGATCGACGCCAAAGGCCAGTGGCTCGCCCCCGGCATCATCGACCTCGGCGTCTTCGCGACCGACAAGCCCGCCTTCCACTTCGGCGGAATCACGCGCGCCGCACTGATGCCCGACAACGGCCCGCTCGACGGCGCCGGGCTGGTCGAACGCGCGGCGAAGGGCGGCAAACCCGACCTCTGGGTCCATCCGCTTGCCGCCGCGACAAAAGGCCTGGCGGGCGCAGAACTCGCCGAAATCGGCCTGATGAAACAGGCGGGCGCGCGCGCCATCGCGACCGGCCGCAGCCGCATCACCGACAGCGGCGTCATGCGCCGCGTTCTCGCCTACGCCGCTTCGCTCGGGCTCGTCACGATCATCCATGCCGAGGACGAGGGGCTCACCGCCGGCGCGGTCGCGACCGACGGCGAGATGGCAACGCGCCTCGGCCTCGCCTCCGCACCCGCGATTGCCGAGGCGATGGCGATCGCGCGCGACCTCGCGCTTGTCGAGGAAACCGGCGCACCCGTCCATTTCCGGCAAGTAACGACCGCGCGCGGGTTCGATCTGATCCGCGCCGCAAAGGCGAAGGGGCTGCCCGTCCTCTGCGGCATCACCCCCGCGCATCTTTTGCTCTCCGACACCGCGATCGGCGATTTCCGCACTTTCGCCCGCCTGTCGCCGCCGCTGCGCTCGGAGGATGACCGGCACGCGTGCCTGGCCGCGATCGCCGACGGCACGATCGACATCCTCGCCTCAGGCCACGACCCGCGCGGTCCCGAGGACAAACGCCTGCCCTTTGCCGAAGCGTTGCCCGGCATGGCGGGCGCCGAAACGCTGCTCGCGCTCGGGCTTAATCTCGTGCGCGACGGCCACATCTCCCCCGGCCGCCTGTTCGAACTGCTCGCAGGCACCCCCGCCTGCCTGCTCGGCGTCGACGCCGGAAAACTCGCGGTGGGCAAGGAAGCCGACCTCATCCTCGTCGATGCGGATACGCCTTGGCAGGTCGATGCAAAGAAAATGGCGGCTTGGGCGGGCAACACCCCCTTCGACGGCATGCCCGTACAGGGCCGCGCCACGGCCATGTGGAAGGGCGGCCAGCGGATTCGCTGAAACGGGCTTTATCTCGCTGATTTAATTCGATAGCCTTCATGCGGGGGCGATAATCAGCGAGGTTGACCCGATGCGCCGTCTTGCCCTTCCCGCTTTCGTTACTGCCGCCCTGCTTGCTCCCGCGACCGCGGCGCAGATGGCGCCGGTGCAGGGCATCCCCTGCGCGCAGGGCCTCCCCTGCAACGCTCCGCCGCCGCAGGTCCTGCAACAGATGTACGGCGGCGGCGACGTCGCCCCGCCGGGACAGGTCATCCCGTTCGCCCAGGAAAAACAGGATTATGTCGGCGGCTATATGGTCAATAGCTTCGCCGCGATCGCCTTCTGGCGCTCGGCGTCGGGCCAGCCCGGCTACTCCTATGGCGCGCTGCGCGGTGATAACCGCGAACAGGCCGAAAACCATGCAATGACGGCGTGCCGCGAAGCCGGCGGGCGCGATTGCGTCGTCGGCCTGTGGGGCGCGAACGGCCATTTCGCGATCGCGCGCGACACGGAGGGGCAATATTATGCCGGCTTCGCGGGCACGCCCGGCGGAGCGAAACGATCGGTGATGGGCAGTTGCAAGAGCGCGGGCGCCAAATGCAAGATCGTCGAGACGCTCGAAAGCATGCCCTACTTCTTCCGCTTCTGATCGTCGCGCGCGCACCCCGCACAAACAAATGAAGTCCGCCGGCAAGCCGACGGACTTCAAGAGAGCAAGATGGCCTTGGTTCCACCTTCCTCGGGTCGCATCCAATTAGTGGCCGATTCGGATGATTCGTTCGCTACCCACATGGGTAGGAGACAGAATATTTTCGTTTTATCGCATTGCGCTTGCCTTCGCGCCTTTGCTCCTATCAAATGACGTTGCTGCGGGTCTTCTGGGGGGAAGTGCATGCAGAACGATCAGGGACCGACCTTTCCGTCCGACCATAATGCGCCGGCCGAATGGGAAGTGCTGAACGCGCTGATTGGCGAAATCTACGATTCGGTGCTGCATCCCGAAAGCTGGAACGAAACCCTCGCACGCATCACCGGCACGCTCTGCCCGCTGAGCTGGGAAGCCGCCTTCATCCTCTGGGAATCGACTAGCCCGCCGAGCGCTCGCTTCGTCGCCGCGACCGGCCTCGCTGCGGGGGTTCAGGAAATCTACACCGCCGTATATGCCGGCAACCATCCCTGGTCGCGCAAGCTGATGCGTTACGGCAACGGCAGCGTCGTCGACAGCAACGACATCATGACGCGCGAGGAATTTCTCGAAACCGAATTCTTCCGCAACTTCCTCGCGCCCTGGGGGATCGACCGGATGATCGCCGTCCTCCTCGACCAGCGTGGCAGCGAACGGCTCGGGCTGATGCTCCCCGGCCCCGGCGACCGCGATGTCGAGCGGTTGAAGCGCGGCCTGCGGGTTCTCGCCCCGCATATGCAGCGCGCGATGCGGATCAGCGACCGGATCGCCACGCTAGACCTCGCCGCAGGCGCCGCGCGCGCCGCGACCGACGCCGCGCCCTTCGCGATCTTCAGCCTCGACGACCAGCTCAATATCCTCGCCGCGAACAGCCGGGCCGCGCGCTACGAAAGGGCGGGTTTCATCCGCACTGCGCAGGATCGCTTTGCCTTCACGCATCCGCCCAGCCAGAAAATATTGCTCGATCTGGTCAAGAGCGAGGCGCCGACGGGAGTCGCTTTCCAGGCACTCAACCCATCGGGCACCGAATGCCCCGTGCTCGTCGCGCGCGTCACGCGTCAGTCGGCGCAGCAGCTTGGCGGGGTCCGGCTCGGCGCCTCGCTGATCGTCACTCTCGGCAGTTCGCCGGGCGAAACCCCTGTGGTCGAAATCGATCGCGTTGCGCAATGGTTCGGGCTGACCCCGGCCGAAGCCCGCCTCGCGGTCGCGCTTGCCGCAGGCGACACGCTTCAGGATTATGCCGCGCTGCGCGCTGTCAGCGTGAACGCGGTACGCTTTCTCCTGAAGGGCATCTTCCGCAAGACCGGCGCCGCCACGCAGGCGCAGCTCGTCGCGCAGCTTGCCCGGCTGCCAGCTCCCGCAAGCGAAGGCTAGGCCGCGGCGCGGATCATATTTGGTCGCGATGCCAGGCGGAACAGCGGCACCGTCAACGTCGTTGAAACCAGCGCCAGTGCCACCAGGACGGCGAATACGGTCGGCGTGATCAGTCCCGCCTGCACAAGGATCGTTGCCGCGACGATTTCCATCAACCCCTTGCACTGGAGCAGCAGCCCCAGACGCGTGCGTTCCGCGGCCGGCATGTCGGGATCGGGTGGCGCCAGATGCACGGCCGCCAGCTTCGACACGCTCGCCAGCAGCAACAGCGCCAGCGCCGCGCCCAGCGCCCCCGCGGTCACCACAGCCCCGTCGATACTCAACCCGCGATGCGCAAAGAACAGCGGTGACAGGCCGAATAGCGCCACTTTTCCCAGCGTCTCGGGCCGCAGACGCTCGGCGAGCGGTTGCGGCGCCAGCACTCCGGCGAAATAGGCGCCGAGCAATTCGTGGAGGCCCAGTATGCTCGTCGCCCACGCCCCCGCCGCCAGATAGGCGATGCCAAGCAACACGCTGACGGCGATATGATCGGGAAGGCGCCGAACCAGCCCGCCCCGCGCGGCGATCATCGTCGCAAGCACGGCAATTGCACCAATTTGCGCCAGCCCACCCGCCAACAGCGCCCCGGTCTCGCCCTTGTGGAGGAACAACAGCAGCGCGAGCCCGATCCACAGGATCGCGTCGTCCAGCGCGGCGATGCGCAGCGACAAATTGCCCAGCGGCCGGTCGCTCATCGGCAACTCGCGCACGATACCGACGAGCACCGGCAATGCGCTCACCGCCAGACACAGCCCGATCGCGCCCGCCGACAGCAGCGGCGACACCCCGGCTGGCCGTGCCAGAACTGCATCCAGCGCACCCGACAGCGCGACGGCGAAACCCACCGCGAACGGCACCGCCAGTGCGATCAGCGCAGTCCGGACCACGCGTCCGCCGATCCTTGGCGCCTGCTTGGTGGTGACCCGCGTCTCAAGCCCCGCGCTGAACGCCAGCACGAGCACGCCGAACCACCCGATCGTCTCGCCCCATTCGGAGGGACCGAGGACCGATTTGTCGAAGCCGAAGCGATCGGCTGCAATCGCAAAGGCTATCCCCGCCAATATCGGCAACACCGCCATCGGCACCGCTCCGCGCACCAGCCGCCAGCATAGGACGGGCACGATAAGGAAGCAGACAAGATCGATCAGGAACGCCACGGGACCGAAGCTATCCCGCCGGAAGGGTACGGGCAAGCGCTATTGTGAACGTTCCCTCATCCCGAAGCGGTGGAGATCTTCTTGTGGGTTGGGGTGGGAAGGTGCCGCAACTTAACCCCACGTTCGTCACCCCGGACTTGATCCGGGGTCCATGACGATGGTGCGGCTGTGGATTCCGGATCAAGTCCGGGATGACGAAGAAGGATAGTGGGCTCCGCTCGATACCCGCCCTTCCGTCGTCCCGGGCCTGGCCCGGGATCCCGCTTTTTTGACGTGCTCACTGGCTTCGACCTCAAGCGGGGCCCCGGATCAAGTCCGGGGTGACGAGGATGGCAGGGTCCGCAATCGGTCGAAACCAGCCAGAACCGCGCAAACAAAAACCCGCTTTCCTAATAAATCCAGCGATGATCTATCCTCACGGATGACCGCACCGATTGCCCCCTCAGAGCGACCTTCACGGTCCCGCACCTGTCATCGCCTTAAGGCCACAAAGGACACATTCCGGATGCGTTCATGCGTGTCTTTTGTGGCCTTAAGGCCAATTCCGGACGTGCCCCAATCCATCACACCGTGGCGGGTCGGATGACGCGGATATTCCCGCGACCTATCAATCGCGTGCCCAAAAACAGAGAGGCGCAGCCTTTCGGCCACGCCCCTCCCCCCTTTTTCTTGAAACTTATATCAGCGCGAGGCGAGCCTCATCGCGCCGGCTTTTGCCGCCCACTGGATCGCCTCGCCGCCGCCCATGGCGCGGACGAAGCAGGTCTGACCCTGCGCCTTCAACTGGTTGCAAAGGCTCGTCGCATCGGCGCGCGTCGCAAGCCCGTTCACCGTCAGGCGATAGAAATTGCGGCCGTTCACCGTCGCGGCGTGGCTCGATGCCGGGAAATTCGCGAGAACGCCGTTGCGCTTTTTCAGCGTGCCCCATTTTTCCCGCGCGATGCCGAGGCTGTCATAGGCGCCAAGTTGTACTGCCCAGCCGGTCGGCTTCTTCGCATCGAAGCCCATCGCCTTCGGGATCAGCACCGTCGCCAGTTCGATCGCCTGTTTCTGTGCCGGGCGAATCCGTCCTTCGCCCTGGGCGTGCGGCGCGGCGCGGTAAGGCGCGGCGTCCGCCATGATCACTTCGCCCGCCGGCTTCGGCTGCGGCAATTCGGTCACCGGCACGACGCCATCGGCATTGCGCTCGGGCATCGGCAGTTCGACGCTGCGGATCGCGCTGCTCGCATCGGCCAGAACCGGCGGCGGCGGCGCATAGTCCGCGACCGGCGCCGGATCGGCGCTGGCGAGTTGCACCGCGGGCTCCGCCGCGGCCATCTGCGTGTCGCCGAAATTGCTCAGCGCGAGGCGGACCGGCATGCCCGCATCCTCCCGCGCAGTGGTGCCCATCAGGCTAGCGATGCGAACCTGCGCATTCGGCTGTTCGGCCAGCTTCGACCATTCAGCCATCCGCCCTTCGAGCTTTGCGAGCGACAGATCCTGCGACGCGATCATGCGCGCTTGCGCCCAGCGGCCCGACAATGCGAGCGCCAGCGCAAAATTCTGCCGCGTCCGCGCATCGGCATCCTTTTCGCGCGACGCTTCGTTCAGCACGTAAAGCGAGCCTTCGGCATCGCCGGCAAGCGCGAGCGCGAGCCCGAGATCCGACGCCGGCACGGTGTCGCGATGCTGGGTCAGCAGAGCGACCGCCTGTTGATTCTTGTTCTGTGCGATCTGCGCCAGCGCGAGCGAGAGGACCGTATTGCTGTCGGTCGCGCCGAGTTCCATCGCCTCGGTCAGCGCCGCGGTCGCCGATGCGAACCGGCCATTGCCCAGATAGGCCTGACCCAGCAGCGCGCGATAGCCCGCGTCACGCGGGCTGCCCGCCACCGCCGCTTCGGCGAGGCTGACGGCCTTGCTCGGCTTGCCGGCTTCAAGCGCGACGCGCGCCTGATCGGCCGACTTCGCGGCCACGATGGGCGTCCCGGCGGCGCGCGACGGCGCGTCGGCCATCTTGCCCATGCCGCTGCACCCCGTGGCCACGCCAAGGACGAAACCGGAAACGGCCAGATTCTTCAGCATCTTGCGGTTCATGACAGGTCCCCCAAAAGTCTTCAGCGTTGTCCGCGCACCGGACGCGCGGCGGGCAAACGGCTCGCCATCGCGTCGATTTCGGGCAGCGATGACAGATATTCGTCCAGCAGGTCGGTCAGAATGACCTGCGACGACCGGTTCGTCACCGCGCTTGCCAGGCGCAGGCGCAGGTGTCGCTCGGCGTCGAGACGCAGCGTGAACGCCGCCTTTTCCCGGGCCCGCAATGCGCGCGGTGCCTTTTCCTTCTTCGGAGCCGGCGCGGGACGCGCTTCGACCTTGCGCGCCACCGCGGCGACGCGCTCGATCAGCGATTCCTGCTGGCGGACGACTTCCGGAACTTCGGGTGCTTCGGCCTCGAACGGCTCGGCGTCGAAGCTGCCCGCCATCCCGGCAAGCTGGCCGGTCAAATCGCCGGTAAACTCGGGCGCCAGAACATGGCCAGCGCTGTCGTCGACCGCATGTTCGGCTTCGACATTATGCGCAAGCACCGATCCGGTGAGCAGCGGCTTCAGGTCGACAAGGCGCGCGGGTTCGGCCGACTGGTCGGGGTCGACATCATATCCCATGTCGTTCCAGCCAAGGTCGTCATAGCCCATGCTGTTCAGCGGTGCGGGGCCGCTGCCGAGCGGCTGGCGGCGCATGGCGGGACGCGCTCCGCCCTTGCGGGCCAGAAGTCCGGCGCTCAGCGATGCGAGGGGTTTGGGTTCGCCCATGGTTTCCGTGCTCCCCGTCACTGACCGGCGACGCGGCGGCCGAAGCCACCGCCCATCGGGCGAACCGCGCCATAATTGCCCTGTGTCGGGGCGGGCGCGGCAAATACGGTACGACGGAAATTCTTTTCGAGGCGGTCGTTCATATAAGTCCAGAGCTGGCGGATTTCCTCGGCCGAGCGGCCATTCGGATCGACTTCCATCACCGTGCGGCCGTCGATCATCGACGCGGCATAATCGGTACGGTGGTGCAGCGTGACCGGTGCGACCGTGCCATGCTGCGACAGCGCGACCGCGGCCTCGCTGGTGATTTTCGCTTTCGGGGTCGCCGCGTTGACGACGAAGACCAGCGGCTTGCCGGCGCGTTCGCAAAGGTCGACGGTGGCGCCGACGGCGCGAAGGTCGTGCGGGCTCGGCCGCGTTGGAACGACGATCAGTTCGGCGACCGAAATCACGCTCTGGATCGCCATGGTGATCGCCGGCGGGGTGTCGATAACCGCGAGCTTGAAGCCCTGCTGGCGCAGGATTTCAAGGTCGGATGCCAAACGTGCGACGGTGGTCTGGGCGAACGCCGGAAGGTCGGTTTCGCGCTCGTTCCACCAGTCGGCGAGCGAGCCCTGCGGATCGATGTCGATCAGAACGACGGGGCCAGCGCCCGCAAGCTGCGCCTGCACCGCGAGGTGCCCCGACAGCGTGGTCTTGCCCGACCCGCCCTTCTGTGAAGCCAATGCCAATACGCGCACTGCGTTACCCCCTCGGAAAATCCAATATTCGGCGGAAGGGATGCCATGCGGGGCGCTAAAATTGGGTTAACGATGATAAAAAGAGGGTGAACGACTTGCTCGCGGATATGGTAAACCGGACCCTAATGCCGACCTGTCCCGGAACGGGTCAGATTCGGCCGGCCCGCTTTTGTCGCTAACACCGTGTTAGCCAATTGACGTTATAAGGTATTCGGGGACTGCAGCCGGGGTCATACGGCGCAAGTCATTGGAGAATAAGATGCGTTCATTCCGCACCGCCATTTCACTGGCCCTGCCGCTGATCGCGGCATCGATGCTGGCGACAACGGCCCGTGCCGACGTCAAGGAAGGCGTCGATGCCTGGCAGGCGGGCAATTATCAGGCGGCCGTCGCCGAATGGCGTCCGCTTGCGATCGCGGGCGACGCCGATGCGCAGTTCAACCTTGGCCAGGCCTATAAGCTTGGCCGCGGCGTTCCCGCCGATCTGGTACAGGCGGAGGCATGGTATCGCCGCGCCGCAAAGCAGGGGCATTTGCAGGCGGAGGATAATCTCGGCCTCGTCCTCTTCACCGCGAACCGCAGGACAGAGGCGATGCCCTTTATCATCGCCTCGGCCGCGCGCGGCGAACCGCGCGCGCAATATGTCCTCGGCACCGCCCACTTCAACGGCGACCTCGCAAAGCAGGACTGGCCGCGCGCCTATGCACTCACCAAGCGCGCAAGCGACGCCGGCCTCGACATTGCCTCGGCGCGGCTTGCCCAGCTCGACAATCTGATCCCGCTCGATCAGCGTCAGCGCGGCCTCGCGATGCTGCCCGAAATCGAGCGCGGCGAACAGCAAGCCCGCCTGGCCGCGGTGGGCGCAGCCGCGCCGCCGGCTCCGAAACCCGTACCCGCCGCCTCGCCGGTGAAGGTCGCCAGCCTGCCCGCATCGACTCCCGGCACCAGCTACACGCCGCCGCCGGTGATCGACACGCCGTCGGTCGCTCCCCCCGCCAAGCCTGCACCCGAACCGATCCGCAGCGTTGCGGTGCCGGCATCGCCCGCCGCAAGTGCCGCCGCAGCGGCCGCCGCCGAAGCGACAGCCAGCGCCGTCGCCGCGACGGGCCGCCCGGGTACGACCTATGCCGCACCACCCGAAAGCGGCAAGCTCCCGCCCAAAGCCGAACCGGTCAAGGCCCCGTCAAAACCCGCCGCGCCGAAACCCACCGAGCCCAAAGCCGTGCCAGTCAAGCCGGCACCCGTCGCGACGGCAGCCACTCCGGCGCCCGTCCGCGTCCACAGCGGCGCGGCCGCCAGCCCCTGGCGCGCGCAGCTCGGCGCCTTCGGCGTCGAAGCGAACGCCCGCAACCTCTGGGCTTCGCTCGAAAAGAAAAACCCCGCCTTCGCCGACCGCACGCCCTTCCTCGTCAAGAACGGCAAGCTGACGCGCCTCCTCGCCGGCGGCTTTGCGAACAAGGGCGAAGCCGAAAGCTTCTGCGCCTCGGTGCGCAAGGGCGATCAGGCCTGCCTGGTGGTCGATAAATAGAAAGCTCCTGATCCGGCAACGGCCCGACGCGAGAGCTCGCAAGATCGATAAGAACGGGTTTGAACGCTATTTCACACCCGCCTTTTCATCGGCGAGCCGCTTTGCCAGCAATTTGCGTGAGCGGTCGGCGTAGGTGCGACATGCGCCCGGCTGGTCATTGTACCGCCCCGGCCCTGCATTGTCGGGGTGCGCCGAAATCAATATGTCGCACGCCGTCGCATCCATCTTGCGATAGCTTTCCTCGAACCCCGCGACGATCGGCGCGCTCGCGGCCGCCGTATAGCGATAGCCATCGGCCGACACCGGATTGAGGCTCGATGCGAAGACAATTGTCTTGCAAGCCCTACCCTCGCATGCCTGCCAGCGCCAGCTCATGCTGCCCATCGTGTGCCCCGGCGTCGCGACCGCGGCAATCGCGGTCTTGCCAAGCTTCAACACCTCGCCATCACCGATCACGCGCAGCCGCGTCACCGCGGGCCAACTCCCGCCATAGGCCAGCTGCGGGTCGTCCTTCGCATGTCTCCCGGAGCGCAGTCCTTGGGCGCCGCGCGCGCTCGCGACCACCGTCGCGCCGGTATCGCGCGCAAGCGCGGCGAGCCCGCCAGCATGGTCGAAATGCGGCTCGGTGCTCAGAATAAATTTGATGTCTTTAGGGTCGAAACCGAGCTTGCGGACATTGGCGAGTATCGCAGGCGCGCCCTGTGGCAGCGCCCCGTCGATCAGCACCAATCCGTCGCCCGTATCGATCAGCGCAACGCTCATCCCCCCGAATCCGACTAGGTAGCTCGTCCCGAAAATCTTCTCCGGATCGGCCGGCGCCAGCCATTCCTTGGCCCGCTCGACCGCCATCGGCCGCGTCAGCGGGTCATCCGTCGCCGGCGCCACTCCGCCCGTGGCCATTTGCGCACTCGCCTCGTCAACCAGCGGCAGCGGCACATGATTCACCCCGGCCAGCCAGGCGGCGATTGTCATCATTGCGATCATTTTCGTCTCCCTTCCCCACCGGGATGCCGCGACACGGCGGCGCTCACAAAGCATCATTTCTCGACAAAGCCATGAGAATTTCTCATATATTTCGTCGTCCCGAATTTGATCCGGGGTGACCGGGCCAGAGAGGTAATAGAAGCAAGACCGATGGACCGCGCCCAGCTCCCCTTGAACGCCCTTCGCGCCTTCGAGGCCGCGGCCCGCCACCTCAATTTCACCCGCGCCGCGATCGAACTCTGCGTCAGCCAAGGCGCGGTCAGTCATCAAGTGGCTCAGCTCGAGCGCCGCCTCGGCACCCGCCTTTTCCACCGCCTGCCGCGCGGGCTCGCGCTCACTGACGAGGGGCATGCGCTTGTCCCTGTCGTCGCCGAGGCATTCGACCGCGTCGCCGCGACGCTCGATCAATATGCCGACGGCCGCTTCCGCGAGGCGCTCAAGGTCGGCGTCGTCGGTACGTTCGCCACCGGCTGGCTGCTCCCGCGCCTCGGCGCCTTCGCACGCGCGCATCCGACGATCGACCTGCGCATCTCGACCAACAACAACCGCGTCGACCTCGCGGGCGAGGCGCTCGACTATGCGATCCGCTTCGGCGACGGAGCCTGGCACGGCACCCACGCCGAGCCCTTGCTCGCCGCGCCCATGGCGCCGATCTGCGCCCCCGCGATCGCCGCGCGCCTCAAAAGCCCGGCCGACCTGGTTCACGAACATCTGCTCCGCTCGTATCGCGCCGACGAATGGGCGCTATGGTTCGCCGCCGCAGGCGTCCCCGTCCCTGTGCTCCGCGGCCCCGTCTTCGACAGTTCGGCGCTGATGGCCACGGCCGCCGCCGCGGGCCAGGGCGTCGCGCTCGCACCCCCCGCGATGTTCACGCGCGAGCTCGCCGCAGAGTTGCTCGTCCAGCCCTTCGCGACCACGATCGACGCCGGCCGCTATTGGCTCACCCGCCTGATGTCACGCCCCGAAAGCGACGCGATGCTGCGCTTTCGGCGCTGGCTGAGCGAAGAGATAGAGACTCCATAAACCACTGATAATAAATCAGAAGAACCCTAAGCATCGTCAACCCCGACTTGATCCGGGATCTGTTTTTTCGTGGACAGTGTTGACATTGTAAACATAACCCCCATCTGGACGCCCTCGATGTTAACAATGTAAACACTAAAGGAGTTCAGCATGTATCACGCCATCGTCCGCCATCAGGTGCGCAAGATTTTCGACGGCCTCAGCCGCGGCGACTGGGAGTCCGCGCTCGCCGGCATGGCCGACCGCTTCGAGCATATCTTCCCTGGCGACCATGTCCTCGGCGGCACGCGCCACACCAAGGTGGGCCTGCGCGCATGGTTCCAGCGCCTCTTCGCCGTCCATCCCGTCCTGAAATTCGAGATCAAGCATATCGCATCGAGCGGTATGCCGTGGGACACGACCGCGGTGATCGAATGGCGCGACCGCGCGGTGATGGCCGACGGCGATACCAGCTACGTCAACGACGGCGTCCACATCATCCGCCTGCGCTGGGGCAACTCCACCCCTATCTCGACACAGCCAAATATGCCGCCGCACTGAAGCGGCTTGCGGATACGGGTTTCGTCGAGGCCGGTGCCGCGCCGATCGAGGATTGAGGGCAGCATTGGAGTGGGGAGCGGGCGTCGCTTCCTTGGTTCTTCGTCATCCCGTACTTGATCCGGGATCCCGCTTTTTGAAGGCCCCGGCCCGCTTCACGAAATAGTGGGACCCCGGATCAAGTCCGGGGTGACGATAATGGAGAGGGTAGGTTCCGGTCGCCGCCCGCCGTCACCCACGCAATATCTTCTCCATTTTCTTGCCCTTCGCGAGTTCGTCGATCAGCTTGTCCATATAGCGCAGCTCGCGCATCAGCGGCTCTTCGATATTTTCGACCCTGATGCCGCAAATCACGCCGGTAATCAGCTCTCGCGCCGGGTTCAGCTTCGGCGCCCGCGCAAAGAAATCCTCGAAAGTCGTACCCTTCGCCAACTCAGCCTCGAGCGCCGCCTGACTATAGCCGGTCAACCAACGAATAATCTCGTCCACCTCGGCCTTCGTCCGCCCCTTTTTCTCGGCCTTGGTGATATAGTGCGGATAAACGCTCGCGACGCTGATCGAATAGATGCGGTGCTTCGTCATGAGGACCTCCACATTTCGCCTCGGTCGAGGCGCGTCGCGAAACCTAAATCGGCAGATAGCGGGGCACCTTGGCCTTCAAAAGCTGGACAAGCGCTTCATCCATGAATTCATAATCGTCCGGGATGTCGAGACAGATGACGCGCGCATCCTTCAGCGCCGCCCGGTATCGCTTCTGCAGCTTGTTCCGATGCGTCTTTTCCATCACGAAGATCATATCCGCCCAACGCACAAGCTCTGACGTCAGCGGGTTCTCTGCATCATTATTGGTTCCCGCCGAGTCCGTTTCGATTCCCGGATGGCCTGCGAATATCTGCTCGGCGGTTGGGCTACGCAGCTTGTTCTGGCTGCACACAAACAGGATGTTGGTTACCTTCGCCAAATGGCCCAGCCCTACCCCATCACCCACTGCCGCCGCGAATAGCCCTGCGCCCACAACAGCGCCGTCAGATCATGATGCCGGATCACCGCCGCCGCCGCTTCGCCCGCCGCAGGGTGCGGGTAATAGCCGATCCCCAGACCCGCGCTCGTGATCATCGGTATATCGTTCGCGCCGTCGCCGACCGCCAGCGTCTCGGCGAGCGGAAGCCCATGCTTCGCCGCCTCGGCCTTCAGCGTCTCGAGCTTCGTCGCGCTGTCGACGATCGGCTCGCGCACCTTGCCCGTAAGCTTGCCGCCCGCAATCTCCAGCTCGTTCGCGATCACCTTGTCAAAACCGATCGCCTCGCCCACCGGCCCGGCAAAGGCGGTGAAGCCGCCCGAGATCAGGATCGAGTGCGCCCCATGCGCCTTCATCGTCTGCACCAGCGTCCTCGCGCCGCGCGTCAGCTTCACCCGCTCCATCCGGCAATCTACGAGTGTTGTCTCGGGCATCCCCGCGAGCAATCCGACGCGCTCCTCCAGCGCCGCACGGAAATCGAGTTCCCCGCGCATCGCGCGCTCGGTAATCGCCGCAATCTGCGGCTTCAGGCCCGCATAATCGGCGAGTTCGTCAATGCATTCGACGGTGATCATCGTCGAATCCATGTCGGCGATGATCAGCTTCTTCGTCCGATCGCCCAGCGGCTGCACGACGATGTCGAGCGCGCCATGGTCCATCAGCGCCAGTTCCTTGCGCGCGCTGACCAGGCTGCCGTGAAAAACGATATCCGCCGCGTCATGCTCGTCCAGCCAGTGCGGGGCACCAACATCGTGCCCCGTCGCCGCGAGCCGGTCGATCCCTTCGCGAACCACCTCGTCGGTCAGCTTTCCTGCTGCTATCAGCGTCGCGACGAACATGGCATCTCCTCTTATCTCGACCGCCAGTGCACGGCTGCCCGTAGCACTTATCGCCGGACCCACCGCCAGCGGCAAGAGCGCTTTGGCGGTCGCGCTCGCAAAATCTCTTTCCGAGACAGGCCGCGACGCAATCGTCGTCAATGCCGACGCGAGTCAGGTCTATGCCGACCTTAAGATCCTCTCGGCGAGGCCGACCGACGCGGAGATGGACGGCATCGCCCACCACCTCTTCGGCCACATCGACGCGGCGGAGGCGCACAACGCCGTGCGCTGGGCGGAAGAGGCGCGCGCGGTGATCGCGGAGGCTCACGCCGCGGGGCAGGTTCCGGTTCTCGTCGGCGGCACGGGCCTCCACATGCGCACCTTGCTCCACGGCATCGCGCCTGTGCCCGAGATCGATCCCGATATCCGCGAGGCCGTCCGCGCACTCCCCGTCGCCGACGCCCACGCCGCGCTCACCGCCGCCGATCCCGACGCCGCCGCACGCCTGAACGCCGCCGACACCACCCGCGTCGCGCGCGCGCTCGAAGTCGTGCGCTCGACCGGCCGTACCCTCTCCGACTGGCAACGGGCGATCGCGGGCGGCATCGCCGACCAGATCGCCCTCGCCCCACTGATCCTGCTGCCCCCGCGCGACTGGCTGCGCGATCGCTGCGACGCGCGCCTCGTGCAAATGTTCGAAAGCGGCGGGGTCGAAGAGGCGGAAGCCCTGCTCGCGCGCGATCTCGACCCCAACCTGCCTGCGATGCGCGCGATCGGCATCCCCCAGATCGCAAGCCACATCCGCGGCGAAATCAGCCGCGCCGAAGCGCTCGAACAGACGCAGGCCGCCACCCGCCAATATGCAAAGCGCCAATATACGTGGTTCCGCAACCAGCCACCCGCCGACTGGCCGCGCCACACAGAGTCATTAAACATCGATTCTACCAGTGAATTAGCAATAATATTACGTGATAAGCTGTTGACAGGATAGAATCATACACCTATTGCCCGCTCCCTGTTGCAGCGCACAAGCGCTGCCTTTTTATATTCGGAAGGAGTTTCGTCGTGACGGAAATGAGTGGTGCCGACATGGTGGTTCAGGCGCTGGTCGACCTCGGGGTCGATACAGTGTTCGGCTATCCGGGCGGCGCGGTCCTTCCCATTTATGACGCGCTCTACAAGCATCCGACGATCAAGCATATTCTCGTCCGCCACGAACAGGCGGCGACGCACGCGGCAGAGGGCTATGCGCGCTCGACCGGCAAGCCCGGCGTCGTGCTCGTCACCTCGGGGCCCGGCGCGACCAACGCCGTCACCGGCATCACCGACGCGCTGCTCGACAGCATTCCGATGGTCGTGCTGACGGGACAGGTGTCGACCGCGCTGATCGGCACCGATGCATTTCAGGAATGCGACACCGTCGGCATCACGCGCCACTGCACCAAGCATAATTATCTCGTGATGGATCCCGACCGTCTCGGCCCCATCCTCCACGAAGCCTTTCATATCGCAACGCATGGCCGCCCCGGCCCGGTGGTGATCGACATTCCAAAGAATGTGCAGGTCGCGACGGGCGATTATGTCGTGCCCGAAAAGATTCTGCACAACAGCTACCGCCCGCAGGTCGAACCCGACGCCGGCGCGATCGCGGCGGCGGTCGAGATGATCGCCGCGGCCGAACGCCCGGTCTTCTACACCGGCGGCGGCGTGATCAACGCTGGTCCCAACGCGAGCGCAGCTCTGCGCCAGCTCGTCGCGCTCACCGGCGCGCCGGTCACCTCGACGCTGATGGGCCTTGGCGCCTTCCCTTCGGACGACGACAAGTGGCTCGGCATGCTCGGCATGCACGGCACCTATGAATCGAACATGGCGATGAACCGCGCCGATCTGGTCATCGCGGTCGGTGCGCGCTTCGACGACCGGGTCACCGGCCGCCTCGACGCCTTCTCGCCGGACTCGAAGAAGATCCACATCGATATCGACCGCAGCTCGATCAACAAGATCGTCCCCGTCGATCTCGCGATCGTCGGCGACGCCGGCCGCGCGCTCGATGCGCTCGTCGCCACTTGGCAGGACAAGGGCCATAAGGCGCGCGACCTTGGCGAATGGTGGCGCCGCGTCGACGGCTGGCGTGCGACGCGCTGCCTCGACTTCCCCGAAAAGAAGGACGCCGACGCCGAAATCATGCCGCAGCGCGCGGTGAAGGCGCTGTTCGACGCGACCCGCGGCATGGACCCGATCATCACGACCGAGGTCGGCCAGCATCAGATGTGGGCGGCGCAGCATTTCGGTTTCGCTGCGCCCAATCGCTGGCTCACCTCGGGCGGCCTCGGCACGATGGGCTATGGTTTCCCCGCCGCGGTCGGTGCACAGATCGCCAACCCGGACCGTCTCGTCATCTGCATCGCGGGCGAAGCCAGCCTGCAGATGAATATCCAGGAAATGGGCACGGTCGCGCAGTACCGCCTGCCGGTGAAAATCTTCATCCTCAACAATGAATGGATGGGGATGGTCCGCCAGTGGCAGGAACTCACCTATGAAAGCCGCTATTCGAACAGCTATTCGGACAGCTTGCCCGATTTCGTGAAGCTCGCCGACGCTTATGGGTGGACGGGCCTGCGCATCGACACGCTCGGCGAGCTCGAGGACGGCATCAGGACGATGATCGAGACGCCGGGTCCGGTGATCGTCGACTGCCGCGTCGCCAAACTCGCCAACTGCTTCCCGATGATCCCATCGGGCGCAGCGCACACCGACATGATCCTCCAGCCGAGCGACGTCACCGGCACGATGGACGACGAAGCCAAGGCACTGGTGTAATCCCATGAAAATCAAGACCGAAGCCGGCGAGCGCCATGTGCTCGCCATCACCGTCGACAACGAAGCCGGGGTGCTCGCAAAAATCACCGGGCTGTTCACCGCGCGCGGCTATAATATCGAAAGCCTGACGGTGGCCGATATCACCGCCGACCACGCGCTGTCGCGCATCACCATCGTCACCTCGGGCCCGCCGCCGATCATCGACCAGATTATCGCGCAGCTCGACCGCCTCGTCCCCGTGCACAAGGTCGTCGACCTCAACGATGCGGGCGAAGCACATGTCGAACGCGAGATCGCGCTGGTGAAGGTCGCGGGCACCGGCGACAAGCGCATCGAGGCGCTGCGCATGGCCGACGTCTTCCGCGCCAAGGTCGTAGACACGACGCTGACCAGCTTCATCTTCGAGATTACCGGGACGAGCGACAAGGTCGACCGCTTCATCGCGCTGATGCGCGAATGCGGGCTGGTCGAGGTCGGCCGCACCGGCGTTGTCGCCATCGCCCGCGGGTCGGAGGCGCTTTAGAGTTTAGAGGAATAAAGGTCCAACGATCGTCACCCCGGACTTGATCCGGGGTCCCGCTTTCCACCGTCGTTTAGCGGGACCCCGGGTCAAGCCCGGGGTGACGGAAGAGAAATAGGGAAGAAGACTATGCAGGTTTATTACGATCGCGACGCCGACCAGGATCTGATCAAGGGCAAAAAGGTCGCCATCGTCGGCTATGGCAGCCAGGGCCATGCGCACGCACAGAACCTCCGCGACAGCGGCGTGCGCGACGTCGCGATCGCGCTGCGCCCCGGCTCGGCGACGGCGAAAAAGGCCGAAGGCGCGGGCTTCAAGGTGCTTTCGAACAAGGAAGCCGCCGAGTGGGCCGACGTCATCATGGTCGCCGCCCCCGACGAGCATCAGGCGAAAATCTATGCCGATGACCTTGGCCCGAATATGAAGCCCGGCGCCGCGCTCGCCTTTGCGCACGGCCTCAACATCCACTTCGGCCTGATCGAGGCGCGCGCCGACATCGACGTCTTCATGGTCGCGCCCAAGGGCCCCGGCCACACGGTGCGCAGCGAATATCAGCGCGGCGGCGGCGTCCCCTGCCTGATCGCGGTCGCACAGGAAGCCAGCGGCAATGCCGGCAACGGCCACGCCAAGGCGCTCGCCCTCTCCTACGCTTCGGCCGTCGGCGGCGGCCGCAGCGGCATCATCGAGACGACCTTCAAGGAAGAGTGCGAAACCGACCTCTTCGGCGAACAGGCCGTGCTCTGCGGCGGCGTCACCCACCTTATCCAGGCGGGTTTCGAAACGCTGGTCGAGGCGGGCTACGCTCCCGAAATGGCCTATTTCGAGTGCCTTCACGAAACCAAGTTGATCGTCGACCTCCTCTATGAAGGCGGCATCGCGAACATGCGCTATTCGATCTCGAACACCGCCGAATATGGCGACATCAAGACGGGCCCGCGCATCATCACCGACGAGACGAAGGCCGAGATGAAGCGCGTTCTCGCCGACATCACCTCGGGCCGCTTCGTGAAGGACTTCGTGCTCGACAATCAGGCCGGCCAGCCCGAACTGAAGGCAAGCCGCAAGGCGGCTGCTGCGCATCCGATCGAAAAGACTGGTGCCGAACTCCGCGCGATGATGCCGTGGATCGCGAAGAACAAGCTGGTCGACAAGAACGTCAACTGACGGCCTTTCGCAATCGCGGGCGAGGAGCTAGGGCCGGGCCATGGCAACCGACCTCTCCTTCGCCTGCGATTGCGCCACCGTTACCGGAGCGATGCTCGTCGTTTCGGGCGAAGGCGACTATGTCGTCTGCCACTGCACCGACTGCCAGAACCTCACACGCCATCTGGACCACGAGCAGTTGCTCGACGCGCACGGCGGCACCGCACTTTATCAGACGCGATGCGCGCGCATGCGGATCGATACCGGCCGCGATCAGCTAGCCTGTCTCCACCTCACCGACGCGCCGACGCTGCGCTGGTATGCCGCCTGCTGCCGCACACCGCTGTTCAACACGTTCAAGAACGGCAAGCTCCCCTTCATCACGATCCTGACCGCAGCCTGCGATCCGGCACGGCGCGTGGAGGCGTTCGGCCCGCCGCGCGGCCATCTTTTCACGCAGGACGCGATAGGCGACGCCAGCGGCCTGCCCAAATTGGGCACGCCGACCCTGATGCGCCGCTTTTTCATCCGCGCGATCAAGGATCTCGTTTCGGGCGATCGGCGCCGATCGCCGCTTTTCGACGCAAAGACGCTGGAGCCTATCGCCACGCCGCACCGCCTGACCGCCGAAGAACGGCAGGCGTTGACGGGGGGTCGAACCCAACCCCAATGACCGTCCCAGGCATATCAAACTCCGTCATTGCGAGCGGAGCGAAGCAATCCAGTGTGGCCTTGCGCTGCTCTGGATTGCTTCGCTTCGCTCGCAATGACGAATAAGGAAACAAAGATGGCGACCTCTCCCTTCTCCGCCCACCGCGCCGATCTCGCGGCGCTCGCGCATGACAGCCGTCGCCGCACCCTTGCGCCGCGCGCGGGCCGCGACTTCGCCTCGAACGACTATCTCGGCCTCGCCGATAGCGAAGCGCTGCGCGACGCGCTCGCCGCGGGCATCGAGCGCGGCCTTCCCGCGGGCTCGGGCGGCTCGCGCCTGCTGCGCGGCAATCACGCCGAGCATGAAGCGCTCGAAACACACGCCGCGCGCCATTATGGCAGCGAGGCCGCGCTCTTCTTCGCGACAGGCTTCGCCGCCAACGCCGCGCTCTTCGCCACGCTTCCGCAGCGCGGCGACCTCGTCGTCCACGACGAACTCATCCACGCGAGCGCCCATGACGGGATGAAGCTCGGCCGCGCCGGCCATGTCGCTGCCGCGCACAATGACGCGCAGGCCTTCGCCGACATCATCGCCCGTTGGCGCGCGGGGGGCGGCGCGGGCACGCCGTGGATCGCGGTCGAAAGCCTCTACAGCATGGATGGCGACCGCGCCCCGCTCGTCGATCTCGCCGCGGTCGCCGACCGCTACGACGCGGTGCTCGTCGTCGACGAAGCGCACGCAACCGGCGTGTTCGGCCCCGGCGGCGCTGGCCTCGCGCACAGCCTCGCACGCCGCGACAATCTGATCACGCTCCACACCTGCGGCAAGGCGCTCGGCGCCGAGGGCGCGTTGCTCTGTGCCCCCGCAATCGCGTGCGACTTCCTCGTCAACCGTGGTCGCCCGTTCATCTTCTCGACCGCGCCGTCGCCGCTGATGGCCTGGCTCGTCCGTCAGGCGATAGAGATTGTCGCGAACGAGCCCGAGCGCCAGGCGCGCCTCCACGCTCTCGTCCGCCACGCCGCAGAGCGCTTGGTTCCGCTCGGCATCCCCGCCAGCGGCACGCAGATCCTGCCCGTCATCATCGGCGACAACGACCGCACGATGCGCATCGCAGGCAGCCTGCGGGACGCGGGCTTCGATGTCCGCGGCATCCGTCCGCCCACCGTGGCGCAGGGAACCGCGCGCTTGCGCATCGCAATCACGCTCAATGTTGACGAAGCTAACATTGACGCGATGACCGACGCACTTGCCTCGGCGATGGCAGCGGCATGACGCGCTTCGTCGTTACCGGCACCGATACCGGCATCGGAAAAACCATCTTTTCCGCGGCTTTGGCGCAGGCCACCGCTACGCCGTACTGGAAACCGATCCAGTCGGGCCTTGAAGAGGAGACCGACAGCGAAGTCGTCGCGCGACTCGCCGACGTGCCGGTGCATCCGGAAGCCTACCGCCTCAACACCCCCGCCTCGCCGCATCTGGCCGCCGAAATTGACAATGTTAACATAGTCGCCGAAACGCTCGCGCCGCCGCCCGGCGACCTCATTGTTGAAGGCGCCGGCGGCGCGCTCGTCCCCGTGACGCGCTCGATCCTCTACGCCGACCTCTTCGCGAAATGGCAGGTCCCGGTCATCGTCTGCGCGCGTACCAGCCTTGGCACGATCAACCACAGCCTGCTCACGATCGAGGCCCTGCGCGCGCGCGGCGTCCCTATCCACGGCCTCGCCTTCCTCGGCGACGCGGTGGAGGACAGCGAAGCGATCATAGCGCAGATCAGCGGCGTCCGCCGCCTGGGCCGCTTGCCGATCATCGATCCGCTGGCTCCGGAAACGCTGGCCGAAGCGTTCGTCGCGAACTTCGACCTCACCGACTTCGCCTAACCCGATACCGTTCGCCCTGAGCTTGTCGAAGGGCCGTCCTTCTCTTATCCGCCGCCAAGAAAGAGCGGTGCTTCGACAAGCTCAGCACGAACGGATATCTGGATATGACCCATAGCTCCCCCGTCTGGCACCCCTTCACCCAGCACGGCCTCGGCGACCACGTCCCGCTGATCGACCATGCCAAAGGCGCCAAACTCTACGCCGCCGACGGTCAAAGCTGGATCGACGCCATCTCGAGCTGGTGGGTCACCACCCACGGCCACGCGCACCAGCACATCATGGCCGCGATCCGCGCCCAGTCCGAAAAGCTCGACCAACTCATCTTCGCCGGCTGGACGCACGAGCCTGCCGAAAACCTCGCCGCCGAACTGATCCGCATCACGCCCGATCCGCTCACCCGCGTCTTCTTCTCGGACTCGGGCTCGACCAGCGTCGAGGTGGCGCTCAAGATGGCGCTCGGCTACTGGTACAACATCGGCGAGCCGCGCAGCCGCATCCTCGTCCTCGAACACAGCTATCACGGCGACACGATCGGCACGATGTCGGTCGGCGAGCGCGGCGTCTACAACCGCGCCTGGCAGCCCTTGCTCTTCGACGTCGACACCATCCCCTTCCCGCACGAAGGCATGGAACAGGCCACGCTCGACGCGCTCGAAGCCGCCTGCGTTCAAAAGCCCGCCGCCTTCATCGTCGAACCGCTGATCCTCGGCGCGGGCGGCATGCTCATCTATCCCGCGTGGGTGCTGGCCGAGATGCGCGCCATCTGTGCGCGTCACAACGTCCTTTTCATCGCCGATGAGGTGATGACCGGCTGGGGCCGCACCGGCACGCGCTTCGCCTGCGATCAGGCGGGGGTGATCCCCGACATCGTTTGCCTGTCGAAGGGTCTGACCGGCGGCGCCCTCCCGCTAGCGGTCACGCTCTGCATCGAGCCGATTTTCGAAGCGCATTATTCGGCCGACCGCGCCAAGACCTTCTATCATTCGAGTAGCTACACCGCGAACCCGATCGCCTGCGCCGCTGCAAATGCGAACCTTGAAATCTGGCGCGACGAGCCCGTCCAGCAGCGCATCGACACCCTGGCCGACGCACAGGCCGCGCATCTGTCGCTGCTCAGCCACGACCCGCGCGTCGCCAATCCCCGCCGCCTCGGCACCATCGCCGCGCTCGACATCGCTGTGACGGACGCAGGCTATCTCTCGAACCTCGCCCCCCGCCTGATCGCCTTTTACCGCGACCACGGCGTCCTCCTCCGTCCTCTCGGCAACACGCTCTACGTCATGCCGCCCTATTGCATCACCGCCGACGAGCTGGCGCAGGTTTGGAACGCAATCGGCGCATCGCTCGAGGCCGTGTAAGCAACGGCGGGAAACGTCCGGAGCTGCGGCCTACGCCGGGATGGCGGAAGAGAATGCATCCGGTATCGGAACCTTCATATCATCGTCACCCCGGACTTGATCCGGGGTCCCGCTCTTTCGTGAAGCGTGCCCGCGCGCTCCGCGCCGAAACCAAGACCCGGCATTCAGAAACGGCGCGCGTAACCGAAATAAAGTTCGACATCCGGGCTGTCGCGATTGAGGCCGATGTTCGCCCCCAAATCCCACTGGCTGTCCGCATCGGGTTGCCATCCGGCCGAGAGCCCCGCCAGCGCCTCGGTCGTGTGACCGTCGGGGTCGCGGTCGCGGGTCAGCGACACTTCGGCCGCCATCGAGACATCGTCGGACAGGTTGAACCCCACCCCGGCAACCGAGCCATACGCCGTATGCCGACCATTGCCGTCGCTATCGACCGCGGCGTCGACATGCGGCGTGAAACCGAGCGACAGATCGCCGAGTTCGAAGCTGACCGGCACGATCATCCCCGCACCCCAATCGCCCGCACCGACGCCCTCGCCGCCCAGCGGCAGCGTGGCATAGGGCATCAGCGCGATCGAAAAGCCCGACCCGTCGGGATTGCGCAAATTCTGCCGCAGCGCGATCGTCACGTCGCCGGTCCGTGTTCGGCGAGTCACCTCGCCCGTCGCCCGGTCGCGTTCGCGCGCATGGCCGAGCATCGTCCAGCCAAGCTGCACCTCCAGCGACGGAGTCAGTCCCGCGCGCAGCAGGGCGTCGCCAAAAGTCCAGCTATCGCTCCGGCTGTCGGCGGTGCGATCGAGTGTCCAGTCGGCCAGTCCGATCTCGAACATCAGTGCCCCCGGCTCGACCGTGCAGGCAGGCGTTCCTAGTCCCGGTCGGTCAGGGCAAAGCTCGCGGCGATCCTCGTCCGCAAAGGCCGGCGTAGCGGCGGTCGCGGCGACCAGCAGCAATAGAGATCGAAGCGACATTCAAATCTTCCTCCGCCGGAGTGCATTGTTTTTCGTCCCGCCAGATCAAGCCCGCTTGCCTCGAAATCGCAAGCGGCTAATTTGCCCGCATGGCAACTCCTCCCCGCGCGAAAAAGATGCGCAAACTCCCATGGTATCTTCGGCCTTTCAAATGGCTGCTCTGGTTCATCCTCGCCTCGGTGCTTTGGGTGCTCATCTATGCGGTCGTCCCGCCGCCGGTGACCTTCACCATGCTGGCCGACAGCAACGGGATCACCAAGGATTGGACCAGCCTGTCGGATATCGACCGCAATATGGTGCGCGCGGTCATCGCTGCGGAGGACGGCAAATTCTGTAGCCACGACGGCTTCGACCGCGACGCGATCGAACAGGCGATCGAACGCAATGCCAAAGACAAACGCATGCGCGGCGGATCGACGGTCAGCCAGCAGACCGCGAAGAATGTCTTTCTATGGCAAGGCAGCGGCTGGACGCGTTACGTCCGCAAGGTACCCGAAGTCTGGTTCACATTCCTGATCGAAAAGATCTGGGGCAAGCGGCGGATCATGGAAGTTTATCTCAACGTCGCCGAGACCGGTATCGGCACCTATGGCGTGGAGGCGGGCGCACAGCGCTATTTCAATCATGGCGCGGGCAAATTGACGCCAAAGGAAGCCGCCCGCATCGCCGCAATCCTGCCGCTCCCGAAAAAGCGCGAGGCGGTGAGCCCGTCCGGCTTCACCCGCCGCTATGGCAACACGATCTCAGCGCGCATCGGGCAAGTACGCCGCGACGGACTGGACGGCTGCGTCTACTGAGCGGGGCGTTATGGGGTGGGAGCTGCCGTTACCCTCTTTGGACATCGCCCGGCTGGATCCGGATCGGTCGGCGCAAGGGCTGCGCAATATTCCAAAGTTCAGGCAAGTTCAGCCCTATGAGCGCCCCGATTTGCAAGTCGCGGCGTACTGGATGTGCGCGGCACGTCCGATCATGGAGGCACCCGCAAGCCGGGCAGCGACCGCTTTTTTGTTCACCGAATGAAAGAGCTGGATGAAGGCTGGAACGGCCAGATGGAAAGACCTAATTTGAAGGCGATGTCTTTTTGGGGTGGGGAGCGGACATCCCATTTTCGTCATCCCGGGCTTGACCCGGGATCCCGCTTTTCTTGCGCATCGACCAGCTTGGACCTCAAGCGGGACCCCGGATCAAGTCCGGGGTGACGATATGTGGAGGTCTGCAACCGGTCGGAAGCGGCTTTTATACCCCAAGGAACGACACACGCTTTACGGCATCCAAATGCTCCGTCAACCAGCCAGCAAGGTCAGAACGAAGCTCCTTTTCGTGCGGAGGTGCCGTACGGCCGTAAATGTCTGGCTTACGCAACTCGTCGGCCATGAGCTTGATGCAAGTCGGCGAAAGCTCCAGCGCCCCATATGCGTGCATTGGCGTCCATTCGACGCAACACGACGCCAATACCGGCTTGATCAACTCGAAGGCGTCCCAGTTGAGAGCGATTCCGGAGCCGATCTCTTCCTCCCAATGGCCTTCGGCGAATTGAACGGTCATCCCGCCAATCAGGCCATGCGTAGAAAACCATTCCAATTCTGATACCATGCGCCACGATTATCCTTGAGAACCATCGTCGGCAACCGGTCGCTTTGAGCTCCGCCCTTTCTCCGTTCGTGTCGAGCGAAGTCGAGACACCCATCGACGAAACGCCCAGCCCGATGGGCATCTCGACTGCGCTCGATGCGAACGGTTTAGATTGGGTGGAGTGTCCGCTCCCGGTCGAAGGCTGCCATCGTGGTCATATCGGTGGCTAACGGCAGATATGGGATGGAAAGCTGAAATTCTCCCGAGTAGCATTGAGAGGATGGCTGGAGAGCACAACAAGATAATCGCCGCTGCCGCAAAAGAAGTCCTTGGGCCAATTGGCTTCAAGAGAAAGGGTCAAACACGTCTTTGGATCCTCGATCATGGATTCTGGCTAAACACTGTTGGATTCAGGCCTGGCCAGTGGTCTGTAAGCGTAGATCTGGATAACGCTGCCCATTGGCTTTGGGCGGGTCATGGCTTCATGAGCTTGGATTATTTCCTGCGCGGATCGCACGCTTCATTCGAGGATGCAGCTCAGTTTAGCGATGCGGTCATGGAGATTGCAAGGGAGGCGGCCTCCCTCGCCGTGCAAGTTGAGGGCCGATTTTCGTCTTTTGACGCAATCGCAAGCTTCGTGATCAAAGAGGCCGAAGATAGTGAAAGAATGCGGCCAAGTTGGTTCGGCTACAGAGCGGGTCTCGCCTGCGGGATACTAGGCAGGCAAGAAGAAGCCGAATACTTTCTACGAGGCATTACTGACTCAAGGGTCAGCCCTCACGCCGCACCCTTTTTGGCGTTAACCCGAAGAACCGCAGATTTCAGGTCAAGGGTCAACGAACTTGTTGCGCGGCAGCGCGCCGCGTTGAAGTTACCCGCACTGGGGTGTGATCCATTCTGATGTCCGCAATCGGTCGCAACCAACCGAGCCCATACCCAGGCCCTGACGCCGCGGCGCTACCCTACGCCGGCTTCCAGCTCTTCCGTTCTTCGGCCTGCTTCAGAACTTCGAACGCGGCCTGCCCTGCCGCAAAGCGCTTCGCCGCTTCGGCATCGCCGGGCTTCACATCGGGGTGGCATTCCTTGGCGAGGTTGCGCCAGGCCTTTTTCGTCGCCTCAAAGTCGGCGTCGGGTTCCAGGTCGAGTACCTCCAGCGCGCGCATTTCGTCGGCGCTGCGGCTGCCATCGCCCGATCCGCCCCAGGCATAATGCTGCGCGCGGGCATAGCTGCGTGCGCCCTGTTCCTCTTCGGCGGCACGCGCCGCGGCATCTTCGGCGGAAAGGCCGGCGAAATAGTCCCAGCCGCGATTATATTCGGCGGCATGCGTTTCGCAGAAATACCAGCGTTCGGGGCTGTTCGGCGACTTGGGCGCAGGACAATTGCCCGGGTTCGTGCAGCCGTGGCGATCGCAAAGACGAACCTTCTGCGTCTCGCGCGACGAGCCATAGGGGCGCCAGCGGGGAAAACCCCAGTCATCGGATCTCTTGGCGCGGCTCATCGATCCCATGTAGCGACTGACGGACGAATTGGCTAGGCGGCCGGCCGAAAAAGCCGCGCAAAAATAGCCTTTCCTACATTATCGCGCCGTGCCAGCTATGTGCTTCGGCTCTTTGCAATCGTAATTTCTTCCCGCAACTTTCCGCACGATGAGGCCCTTCGCATAAAGCGACAAAGGACACAGTTTCGAGCTGAACGTCCGTATATTTTGTCGCTTTAAGCCCGTTCAGTCCTTCGGCTTGTAACCGAACGCCTTGCTCGCAAGCTTGACCACCGCGGGGTCGCGCTCGGACGGGGTCATCGGCACCGCGGCTTCCAGCGTCTCGATGATATGCGTCAGCGCGGCGATACGCGCGGCCTTCTTGTTATTGCCGTCGATCACTTTCCACGGCGCCCAGCGGGTGTTCGTCTGTGCGAACATCTCTTCCATCGCGGCGAGATATTCCTTGCGCTTCGACCGGTTGCGATAATCCTCGGTGCCGGTCTTCCAGCGTTTCCAAGGATCGTCGAGGCGCGCGGCGAAGCGCTCGTCCTGCTCTTGCTGCGTGATATGGATGAAGAGTTTGACGAGGTTCGTGCGGCTGCCGGTCAGCTGCGCTTCGAACTCGTTGATCTCATCATATCCCTTGCGCCACTCGGCCTCGGTCGCAAAGCCCTCGACGCGCTCGACAAGGACGCGACCGTACCAGCTACGGTCAAAGATCGAGATTTCGCGATTGCCCGGCAGCCGTTTCCAGAAGCGCCAGAGGAAGTGGCGCGATCTTTCCTCTTCATTGGGCGCACTGATCGGCCATACCTCGAAATAGCGGGGATCGAGCGACGCGGTCAGCCGCTGGATGATGCCGCCCTTCCCCGCCGCATCCCAGCCCTCGAACATGACGATGCTGCGCTGCCCGTGGATGATATGCGCGGCCTGCAGCCGTTCGAGACGATCTTCCAGCGCGGCCAGGTCGTCGGAATAGTCGCCGTCATATTTGGCGCCGGTTTCATAGTCGGACAGGGAAATGCTCATATGCCCTCCGTAGCGCATGCGGCGCGATCCTACCAAGCATCATCCATCGATGTCATGTTCCGGGACAGGCGCGGCGCGCTTCCTTACTCGCGCCCGATCAGGCGCTTGCGCGCTTCCCAGTCGGCCAGCGCGCGGCGGTTGCCTTCGACGCGCTCCAGCGCTTCGGGGATCGCGCTGCCACGCAATCCCTGTCGCTGCGCCTCGCCATACCAGTCGACCGCCGCATCGAAATCGCGCTGCATCTCGGCGCAAAGGCCAAGGTTGAAAGCAAGCGCAGCGGTCGGCTCGGCGTCGCGGGTCAGCGCGGTCCATGCCGCGCAGGCGGCCGGCTGGTCACTCTTGGTCAGGCGGACGGCATTTTTGAATGCTGCCTGTGCGGGTTTCGCCAGTCCCTTGGTGCCCTCCTCGACACGGACGTCGAGGACATAGTCCCGGGGCGCAAGGTCGCGGCGGATCGCCTTGACGTGATCGCGCTGAACGTCCTCGATATAATCGTCGACCGATCGCGATGCCGCGCGGTCGGGGCAATAGGTGATCTGGTCGCGGGCATTCAGCGGGCGCGTATAACGGATCGAGCCGTCGGCGATCGCGACAAGCCGCGCGGTGGTTGCGACGGTGACTGTCCGGCGACGGCAGCGGATATCGACCTCGGCCTCCTTCAGGCATTTCTTCTTGTCGGCGGGATCGGGTTCGACGCAGCGCTTGCGCTTTTCGGTAACGGGCGTCTCATCGACGCTGGCGCGCGTCGTGCCGGTGACGAGACCATCGGTCGGCGCCCCCGATTCGGGAGCGATCATGCGATACCAGGGGCGGCCGCCGAACTGAGCGCCGCCCAGTTCAGCCTCAAGCTGCTGCGCAAGCGCCGCGCCATCCTCGCCCTCGAAGCGCTCGACCGACAGGCGAAGCAGGTCATTGACGTTCGCGCCGGCCGGTTCGCTGCCGGCGATGGTCAACGTCTCGGCCGCAGCGGGCGTCGCAAAGCAAAGAAGAGCGGCGGCCAGCGCCAATCGCGTGTCGAACATCTCACCCCCGACAACTATCCCTGACCGGGGCTATCGCAGCCACCGGTGCCTGTCAAAGCGGGAAGGTCAGAGCGGGTCGGCGAGCAATCCGGCGACGCGGGCGGGCGCTTCCATCGGGATGAAATGGCTATGCTCGGCCCATAATTCGTCGCGTTCGGCGCCGATCGCGGCGCCAAGGCCGGTCCAAGTCGGGCTCAGCGAGAAATCCAGCGGACCGCCGCGCTCGCCGGTGGGTGCGCGGATCACTGTCGAGGGCAGCGCAAGATAATGGAGCCACTCGTGCGGACTGGTGCGCAGCGCATTCTGGTACACCGAGGCTTCCAGCGCCGGCGGACAGGCAAGCTCCAGCCCCTCGCCATCCGCGGCAGGCAGCAGGCCATATGTGCAATAGTCGGCCAACACCTGCGGATCCCAGTTTGCATAGGGTGGTCGATCGGCGAAGCGCGCACGCATCTCTTCGGCGCTCGTCCATGCGTTGCGGCGGCGTGCGACGGGATGCTCGGCGGGGTCGGGAATCGGCTCAGCGGCCTCGCCTTCGTAAAAGGCAGGCTCCATGATGACCGGGTCGATCAGCACGAGATGCCGGAACGCCGCCGGCCGCTGCGACGCGAGCCGGGTCAGGATATAGGCGCCCATGCTGTGGCCGCAGCCGACGATCGGGTGTCCGCCCAGCCCGTCGAGCAATGGCAGCAGCACATCGGCGGTCGCCGCCCAATTGGCGAGCGTCGTGGGACGGAAACTGCGCCCATGGCCGCGATGATCGGGGGCGATGACATGCGCCCCGGCCGGCAGCGCCGCGACCACCTGGTCCCAAAGCCGCGCATGAAAGCCCGTGGCATGGAGCAGCAGCAGCGAAGCACCCGCACCGCGCTCTCCCCATTCGAACCAGCAGATGTCGCCTTCCGGCGTTTCCAGCCGGTGCTCCCGGGGTTCGTTCACGCCTTAGCTCTTCGGGCCGTCGACGAGCCGGATGCTCAGCTCCTTGAGCTGCTTTTCGCTGACCGGCGCCGGGGCGCCCATCATCAGGTCCTCGGCCTTCTGCGTCATCGGGAAGACGATCACTTCACGGATGTTCGGCTCGTCGGCGAGCAGCATCACGATGCGGTCCACGCCCGGTGCCGAACCGCCGTGCGGCGGCGCGCCGAACTTGAACGCGTTGATCATGCCCGCGAAGTTCGTGTCGACATCCTGCTGGCTGTAACCCGCGATCTCGAACGCCTTGTACATGATATCAGGGCGGTGATTCCGGATCGCGCCCGACGACAATTCGACGCCGTTGCAGACGATGTCGTACTGATAGGCCAGGATATCCAGCGGATCCTTGCTCGTCAGCGCGTCCATCTCGCCCTGCGGCATCGAGAAGGGGTTGTGGCTGAAGTCGATCTTGCCGGTGTCCTCGTCGGCCTCGAACATCGGGAAATCGACGATCCAGCAGAATTCGAAGCGGCTCTTGTCGATGAGGTCGAGCTGATCGGCAACGCGAGTGCGAGCAAGGCCCGCGAGCTTTGCCGCCTTCGCCTCGATGCCCGCGGCAAAGAAGATGCCGTCGTTCGGGCCGAGGCCCATCGCGTCGGCGATCGCCTTCATGCCTTCCTGGCCATGATTATTGGCGATCGGGCCGCCAAACACCCCGTCCTTCTGGGTTGCGTAGCCGAGGCCCGGGAAACCTTCCGACTGTGCCCAATTGTTCATCTCGTCGAAGAATTTGCGGCTCTTCTCGTGCGTTTCCGGCGCGGCGACGGCGCGGACGACCTGGCCTTCCTCGACCATCGTCGCAAAGCGGCCAAAGCCCGATCCCTTGAAGAAATCGCCGACGTCATGGACCAGCAGCGGATTGCGCAGGTCGGGCTTGTCGCTGCCATATTTCAGCATCGATTCGCGGTACGGAATGCGCTTGAACGGCAGCGGCGAGACGGTCCGGCCCTTGCCGTCAAAGTCCGCGAACTCCTCGAACACGCCGTGCAGCACGGGTTCGATCGCGTTGAAGACATCATCCTGCGTGACGAAGCTCATCTCGAAATCGAGCTGATAGAATTCGCCCGGCGACCGGTCGGCGCGCGCGTCTTCGTCGCGGAAGCAGGGTGCGATCTGGAAATAGCGGTCGAAGCCCGCGACCATCAGCAACTGCTTGAACATCTGCGGAGCCTGCGGCAGCGCATAGAATTTGCCGGGATGGACACGGCTGGGCACCAGATAGTCGCGCGCGCCTTCGGGGCTGCTCGCGGTCAGGATCGGCGTCTGGAATTCGGTGAACCCCTGGTCGATCATCCGGCGGCGCAGCGACGAAATCACGTTCGAACGCAGCACGATATTCTTGTGCAGGCGCTCGCGGCGCAGATCGAGGAAGCGGTTCGTGAGGCGGATTTCCTCGGGATATTCGGTTTCGCCGAAAACGGGCAGCGGCAGGCGGTCCGCGGCCGACTGTACGGTCACCGCGCTCGGATAGATTTCGATCTCGCCGGTCGCCAGCTTGGGGTTGAGCGTCTCGGGCGAGCGCGCGGCAACCTTGCCGGTGAAGGTCAGAACGGATTCGGGGCCCAAGGCGTTGACCGTGGGATAAAGGTCCGACCCGGTCTCCACGACGATCTGGGTAATCCCATAATGATCGCGAAGATCGACGAACAGAACATTCGCATGCTCGCGCGTGCGGTGCACCCAGCCCGAAAGACGGACTTCCTCACCGACGTTGGCGGCGCGAAGGTCTGCGCATGTGTGGGTGCGATAGGCGTGCATTATGTTCGTCTTTCAAATGTCCGGGAAGGCGCGCGGGAAAACGCGCCGATATGGCCGCGCCTAAGGCAATGCGCAGCGCCATTTGTCAAGGGTTGAGGGCGCGAATCAACGGGTCAGGCCAAGGTTATCGAGCACCTCGCTGCCGAACAGCGCGCGGTGCGCCGGATCGGGAAGCAGCCGGTCGCGCGCGGCACGCCAACGCCGGAAATCCTCGCCATAGTCGGCGGCGACGCGCGCGGCGTCGAGGTGACAGCTTTTTGCCCAATGGCGGGTAAAGCCGATCCCCTCGGCATCAAGACATTCGACTACGCGGGCGTAAGCGTCGGCGGTGCGCTGGCTGCGCGGGCCGTCGAAATCGATCACCGCATTATGCGCAAAACGGGCTGGGGCGAGCAGGCCCTGTGCGCGCTCCATGAAACGTACTGTGACGACCGTAGAGCCGCCATATTTGGCATAGACTGCGCAGATGCGTTCAGAAGCGCGTGCAAGATCGGCGCGATCGATGGTGACCGACGCGTTGAAAAGGTCGGCGAGCGGCCGATGCGTGTCGAGCCCCTCCCCCCAACTGCCATACACCGGCGGGTCATCGACGTCGGGCCCGCTGGCATAGCCTTGCTTCATTGCGAATTGCAGCAAGGGTCCGCGCGCCCACGGATAATCGTTGAGCAATCGGCCGAGGAGACTGAGTGCATCGTAACCTGCGCCGAGTTGCCCGGGCGTGGCGCGTGGATAATCGTCGCGCCATGGCTCGCGGTAAAGGAAGCGCAGCATCGCCGGCCGCTTGAACGGCTTATAGGGATTGACGATCATCTGGACGAAATCAGGATCCTGATCGAGCGCGTAGGTCTTGGAAAATCGGCGGAAATCGCCAGTGGTCAGCCAATCGAGCGCGGCGCAATCGACCTTGCGCAGATTCTGGATAGGACGGACGAGGAATTTCGGGACGCTATCGACGACGAGCGCGGTAACGATCCCGAGCGATCCCACGGGAAGCTGCACCGCGGCGAAAAGCTCGTCGTCGCGCACCGCCGTCGAACCCGTCGCGGCGATGAAGGCGTCGTTCATCACTCCGGCGGCGGGCTCGATCCAGTGGATGCCGCCGGGTGTGACAATCTGTACCGCACGGATATGGTCCTGAATGCCGCCGCGCGCGATCATCGAACCGTGCGTGCCCGTGGCGGCCGCGCCGGCAAACGTCTGCCCATTGCCCGCGCCGCTGGTCCACAGCGAACGGCCCTGATCCTCGAACTTGTCCGAAACCTCGTCGACGAGCGCGCCCGCTTCGATGAGCATCAGCGCACCCGCGTCGATACCGGAACGGACATCGCTGGCGCCGATCCGGAAGCAGCGGTTGAAACGGCGCGTGTGGAGCAACCAGCTTTGCGAGCTGATATTGACGTTCGACGGCGACCATCCCGCGCCAAGCGGACGGACGCGGCGCTTGGCCATTTCAGCCTGAGCGAGCCAGTCCTGCACCGACTTCGCGGCAATCGCGATCTCGTCGCGCCCGCGCTCCGCATCGCCGCTGCGCAGCGCAAAGCGCGTCGCCGCCTCAGAGGTCCCCGTGCCGTGATAGTTTGTCCAGCGGCCCTCGTCGCCCAGTCTGACGATCGGCATCAGGCCTCTCCCAGCGGCAGAATGCCGGCATGCGCGCGCCAGGCGACGGTCACCGGGCGCAGGAAGCCGAAGGTTGCGATCGCGACGAGCATCTGCCGCCGCGTGGCGAACACCCGCACATCGCATAGCCCGTGATCGGATTCGGGGGTTACAAAGGGCTGCGCCGCCTGACTGGCGAACCCCCAACCCTTCAGCGTCACCACCATCGATTCCTCGTCGAGCGGTCGCGGATTGGAGATCGACAGAAAAATATCCGCCTGCCCCGCGGCATATTGACCGAAAAGCAACGCAAAACCGAGCGCCGCGAGCACCCAACCGAGCCACATCATGCCCAAAATCCCTTCGTCTTTTTCCCCGGCCGGTGTTCCGGCTCCGCAACCCGAAGAGCGCGGGCAATTTTTCCTGCCCGTTCCTCTCAACTAGCTGTATAGGCGCGCTATGCAAGTCCATCCGTTGATCGAAACCAACGCCGCGCTCGTCGAATTCTGCGACCTCATTCGGAACAGCGATTTCATCGCGGTCGATACCGAATTCATGCGGGAAAATACTTTCTGGCCAGAGCTTTGCCTGATCCAGGTGGCGGACCGCGACCATGCCGCGGCAATCGATCCGATGGCGCCCGGCATCGATCTGGGGCCCCTGCTCAACCTGCTCGTCGACAATGAGGATATGCTCAAAGTCTTTCATGCGGGCGGACAGGATGTCGAAATCATCTTCAATCTGACCGGCAAGACGCCGCATCCGATCTTTGACACACAGATCGGCCAGATGGCGCTCGGTCAGGCCGAACAGGTCGGATATTCGAACCTGGTCGAAGCATGGATCGGGCTTCAGCTCGACAAGGGTGCACGCTTTACCGACTGGAGCCGCCGTCCGCTCGACAAGCGCCAGATCGACTATGCCGTCGGCGATGTGACACATCTCGCCAAGATTTTCCCGATGATGCTCGACAAGCTGATCAAGACCGGCCGCGGCCATTGGCTTGACGAGGAGATGGAAAAGCTCGCCGATCCCGCCAATTACAGCGTCGATCCCGAAAAGGCGTGGCAGCGAATCAAGGTGCCGACACGCAAGCCCGACGTTCTCGGCCGGCTTCAGGCGCTCGCCGCATGGCGCGAACGCGAAGCGCGGACAAAGAATTTGCCGCGGGGGCGGATCGTCAAGGATGAGACGCTGGCCGATCTCGCCGCGCATCCGCCGAAAGATCAGGACGGGCTGGGCCGTGTGCGCGGGCTGTCGGCAACCTGGCGGACCAACGACATCGGCGGGCGGCTGATGGACGCGATCGCAGGCGCCAAACCGATGTCGAAGGACGACATGCCCGATCGCGCACCGCGCGGCCCCGGCCTCGGCAAGGAAGGCACTTTGGTCGCCGACCTCCTGAAACTGTTGCTGAAAATCCGGGCGCGTGAACTCAATGTCGCGGCACGGTTGATCGCGCGCAGCGACGATCTAGAGGCGCTTGCTGCGGGCGCGCGTGAGGGCATCCAGATGATGCAGGGCTGGCGCTACGACGTGTTCGGCCACGCCGCGCTCGACCTTGTCGAAGGACGGATGGGCTTTGCCGTGAAGAACGGCAAGCTGGTGATGAGCGAGATCGACGCCGCGACCGCGGCCGAGGTTTAAAGCAGCACGAGTTCGGGTTTGGCGTCGAGTGCCTGCGCGAGGACGCGCAAGCGGCGTTCGACCGATTCGCCCGCCAGATGATGCCAGCCGGCATCGAGGCAAAGCTTCAGCTTGCCGTCGACCAACGCAATTCCGCTCGCCTTGAGCGGCGCCTCGACCCCGCCCGTCAGGCGCTGTGCGAGGCGGATCGCGAGCCCCCATTGCCGCGCGCGCGCCAAGCGTTCCGCCGAAACAAGGTTACCCATGGCAGGGAATTCGGCGTCGGCGCCGCCGAAGCCTGCATAAAGTGCACGCGCGAGCAGGATACGGCCCGGAATGTCGATGCTGCGCCAATTGCCGTGAAGGCCGATTTCGGTGCCCCGCTCGGCCCGGAAATCGGGGTTCGCCGACCAGGCGACGTCGCTGAGCAGGCTTGCGGCGAGACGAACGCGGCTATCGGCCGGGACCTCGTCAGCAAATAACGGCGCGATCCATTCGGCGATCGCGCGGCCGTGCGGTGCGAACCGCGCGAGGCGGCGCCCTTCGAATTCGGCGGCGACGATCAACGGGTCCTGCGCGCGCGTGCCGGCGTCGAGCGCTTGATACAGCAGCCCTTCGCGAAGGCCTGACGACGACACCGTCATTTCTGGAACGTCGAGAATATTGACGAGCGCAGCGAGGAGCGCCGCCGCATCGGGCAGAGCCGCGGCGCGGTTCGATGCCATTCCGGGGATCGCGCGCAACTCTTCAAAGGTCAGGCGCTTCGACGCCCGAATCAGGCGGCGGAGCGCGCTTCGGGGCAACGCATGCTGGTCGAGCACCGCCAGCGGATCGCGCGTGAGTTCGAGATCGAGGCGCGACAGCGCGCGCCACGAACCACCGACGAGATAGAGAGGCTGCCCGGTCAGGCCGTCGGGCCAGCCGGCGGCGCGAAGCATCTTGCGAACGGCGCGCTCGAATGCCTGCTCGCCATCCTTGCGCAGCGCGGGCAAGCGCAGCACGCCAAGTGGGAAGGACGCGCGGCGGCCGACCTGACCGTTCGACACCTCGGCAAGTTCAAGGCTGCCGCCGCCAAGATCGACGGCGATGCCATGTGCGTCGGGGATCGCCGCCAGCACGCCGTGCCCCGCCGCCTCGGCCTCTTCCTCGCCGGAAAGCAGCCGGATCGCGAGCCCCGCCTCGGCAGCAGCCTTGATAAACTCCGGACCATTGATCGCGTCGCGTACCGCGGCGGTGGCGACGCATTGGACGTCCTTCACATCCATATGCTTTGCGAGCAGCGCATAGCGACGGAGCGCGACGAGGCCGCGTTCGGCGTCTTCGGGCGCGATGCGCCCATCGACGGCGAGGCCGCGGCCAAGACCCGCTGCGACCTTTTCGTTGAAGATCACCGCGGGCGCGCGCGCCGGTCCCTCATAGACGACGATGCGTACCGAGTTGGAACCGATATCGATGACCGCAGAGCGGTGGACCGCCTGTTTGGATGTACGCAGCAAGCCCAAGTCTATTTTCTCAATCTTCGCGCACATTGAAAGCAAGTGTCGGGACGTCCTGGCGCTTGTGAAGCGCCGTTCCGCGGCCCGACAACGACGGGTTGTTCATGAAATAATGATGAAGGTTGAAGGGCTTGTCGCCCGGCGTCACGCGCACCGAGGTGCCGTCGGGCTGCAGGATCCAGCTCTGTTCATTGTCGATGAGGTTCGCCACCAGAACCTGGTCCAATATCTGGTCGTGCACGGTCGGATTTTCGATCGGGATCATATATTCGACGCGGCGGTCGAAGTTGCGCGGCATCCAGTCGGCGCTGCTGATGTAGAGCCTTGCCCCGCGATGCGGCAGCGGCGCGCCGTTCGCGAAGGCCCATACGCGGCTGTGCTCGAGAAAACGGCCCACCACCGATTTGACCCGGATCGTTTCGGAAAGTCCCGGTACGCCGGGGCGCAGGCAACAGATGCCGCGCACGATCAGTTCGATCGGGACGCCGGCCGCGCTCGCCTGATACAGTTTGTCGATGATGTCGGGGTCGACGAGGCTGTTCATCTTGGCCCACACGCCCGACGGCAGGCCCGCCTTCGCCGCCGCCGTCTCGGCGTCGATCAGCTCGGACAGGTGCGCGCGCATGTTGAGCGGCGACATGGTGATCAGGTCGAGCCGTTCGGGTTCGACATAGCCGGTGATATAATTGAACAACTGCGCCGCATCGCGCCCCGCGCGCGGATCGGCAGTGAAGAAGCTGAGGTCGGTATAGATACGCGCGGTCACCGGGTGATAATTGCCCGTGCCGAAGTGGCAGTAGGTCCGATACCCCTGCCCCTCGCGGCGCACGACCATCGAAATCTTGGCGTGCGTCTTCCACTCGATGAAGCCGTAGACGACCTGCACACCGGCGCGTTCCAACTGGTTCGCCCAGAGAAGATTCTGTTCCTCGTCAAAGCGCGCTTTGAGCTCGACGACCGCGGTCACCGATTTCCCCGCTTCCGCCGCCTCGATCAGCGCACGGATGACCGGCGACTGGTTACCCGCGCGATAAAGCGTCTGCTTGATCGCGACGACGTCGGGATCGGCCGCCGCCTGCCGCAGGAAAGACAGAACGACGTCAAAGCTTTCATAAGGGTGATGGACGACGATGTCCTTCGAGCGGATCGCCGCGAAACAATCGCCGCCATGTTCGCGAATCCGTTCGGGGAAACGCGCCGAGTAAGCGGGGAATTTGAGGTCGGGGCGGTCGACGTCGACCAGTGCGGAAAGCGCCGCGAGCCCAATGAAGCCGCCGATCTTGGCGACGATCGCCTCATGCCCCTGGATATCGGCGTTGAGCACCTCGGCGATTTCGCCGGGCATATCGGCTTCGAGTTCGAGCAGGATCACACGGCCGCGGCGGCGGCGGCGGATCGCGGTACGGAACAGGCGGACAAGATCCTCGGCCTCTTCCTCAAGCTCGATATCGCTGTCGCGGATGATGCGGAACACGCCCAATGAGCGGATGGTGAAACCCGGGAACAGCAAATCGCCGAAAATCTCGATCAGATACTCGATCGGTACGAAGGCGCCCGGCTGCCCCGGAACCGGCACGAAGCGCGCCAGCGACGCGGGGATCATCACCAGTTCGCGGATCGTCTCGCCCGTCGCCTTGCGCTGCAAATCGAAAATGACGCCAAGCCCGCGGTTCGGGATGAAGGGAAACGGATGCGCCGGGTCGAGCACCTGCGGCGTCAGGATCGGGAAAATCTGGTCGATGAAATATTGGCGAAGCGCGCTACGCAGCGCTTCCTTGTCCGACCCCGTGCCGTGGACGACGATGCCCTGTTCGCCCAGCAGCTTGTGAAGCAATTGCCATTCGCTCTGCTGTTGGTCGACGAGGCGGTTCACCTCGGCCTCGATCTCGGCGAGTTGCTGCCCCGGTGAGCGGCCGTCGGCCGACGGATCGTCGATTCCCTGAAGCTGCTGACCTTTGAGCCCCGCAACGCGAACCATGAAGAATTCGTCGAGGTTGCTGCCCGAAATCGACAGAAACCGAAGACGTTCGAGCAAAGGATGCGCGGGATTGCGTGCCTCTTCCATCACCCGCCGGTTGAAGGCGAGCCAGGAGAGTTCGCGGTTGAAGAAGCGTTCTGGACCAAAGCTGGGCGGCGTCGCCGCCGTGTCGGCATCATTGTCTGCGCGTAGGGGGCCGCCGGCTATCGACATGTCGCGTCATCCTGTCTTTCGAGCAAATCGGGATCGATGAGCCCCTGTGACAGTAATGTTTCACGAGTAAGACGAATGCTAATGCCGCCCCCTTTTTCCAGCGAAGCAGCATCGAGCGCCGCGACGATACGGTGGATCGCCGCGTAACTGCGCTCCATCCGCGGGACGATATAGGAAGCAACTCCGGGCGCGAGCACGATGCCACGCTGCGCGAACAGCGCCTCGATCAGGTCGCGCGCGAGGCAGTCGTCGGGATCGCCGATCGTCAGCACCGGCACGGCGGCAAGACGCGACCGAAGGTCGGGCAATGCCACGTTCCAAGCGGGCGGCGGCGCATCGGCGATGATCAGCAACGGCGCGCCGCTGTTCTGGGCCGCATTCCACGCGTGGAAAATCTCTTCCTCGGGCACGCTGTCATGCCCGTCGATAACGCGACCGCCGGTTTCACCGGCGAAGAGGCGCCCCATCAGGCTGCGTCCCGACCCGCGCGGTCCGGCCAGCACCGCGGTGCGCACGGGCCAGGTCGCCGGGTGGCGCAGATAGCGCACGGCATCCGCGTTACTGGTGCCGACGATCAGTGGACCATCATTGCTGCCCCCCGCGCTCCAGTCGAGCGGGAGTGCGATCTGGGATCCGCGCGCCATCAGCGGCTGATCCTGAGCTGGCCGCCGCCTTCCTGCACCTTGAACCCGCGCGCAGCGAGCGCGGCCTTCAGCGCGGCAATATCGCCCCGGAAGCTGACGCGCATCACCGACGTGCCACCAAGTGCAAGGCTGGTCGTCGACGCCGACTGGACCCCTGCGGCGCCCGCCACCGCGCGTTCGGTCGCGGTGACCGAATCGACGTCCGGCGAGCTGTACTGGACGGTGAAGCTCTGCACACCCACGGCCGCCGTCGTTGGCACGCTCGCGTCGGTTTCGCTCGGCAGCACATCTTCGTCGGTCGCGGCCTCTTCGGGCAGATCCTCCTTCTCGACCGGCTTTTCGAGGACGAGATAGGTGTCGGTGCGCAGCACGCCCGATGCCAGCGCATCGATATAGATGCGGTCCATGCGCGCCACGGCCTTCTCCATCATGTCGGGCAGTGCGGCGGGGCTCGGACCGGTCATCGTAAAGCTGGAGATCAGCTTGCTGTCGGGGCCGAAGCGCGCGGTGAAATAGCCTTTGATCGGGCCGCCGGGATAGGAATATTCGACGCGCGCGATCGGCGTCAGCACGTCGGCGGCGCCATATTGATCGAGGATCACGCGCCACCATACGCGGCCGCGGCGGCCGGTCTGTCCCGCGTTGATCAACAGCGTGTCGGCGCCCGTACCCGCCGTGCGGACATAGTCGATCGCGCTCTGCCCCGTATTATATTCGGCCCATGCACGCTGCCAGGCGCTGCGCTGTTCGAACACCTGCGGAATGCCGTCGATCGAATAGACCGGGATGACAAGCAGCGGCGGCGAACGCAGCGTCCGCCCGCTGACCCCCAGGATCTGGCCGGCACGGACGCGGTCGAACTGGACGCCGAGCTTGGCGACATAGCGGCGCGGACCGATCTGCTCTTCCTCGACGACGATCGCGGTGACGATGCCGTCGAGTACCGAATCGGTAAGCGCCGGGCCGTCGCTGCCGTTCAATTTACGATAAAGCTGGGTCCAGCCCTTGCGCTGCGCCTCGCGCCAGCCCTTGGTTCGCGCATCGTCGGCGTTGTCGCCGGTCACGTCCACCATGATGCCGCTTGCCAGGAAATCACCGCTGCTGTTGATCGGCGTGATGCCGCGATCGCCGCGGCTGATCTGTCCTTCGACAACGCCGACGAGCAGAATCGCGAAGAAAATGCCGAAAAGCGCGGCCCAGCGCCAGTCGCGCGGGCGAATGGCATCAAGGATCAGGTGGGGCGCGAGGCGGGGGAAAGCAGCCGAAATCATATCTTCTCTATGCTTTGCCCAAAAGCGTGTCGCCGGACAAGGAAATCATGGCATTTCGTGGCCAGACTCGTTAGTCGCGCTGGCCATGGATTCCAAGCACAACCAACCCGCCTCCTACACTTATGCAGAGGCCGGCGTATCGATCGAGACCGGCAACGCGCTGGTCCGTGCCATTGCCCCGCTCGCCCGTGCGACGCGTCGCCCCGGCGCCGACGCCGATCTGGGCGGCTTTGGCGGCTTCTTCGACCTGAAGGCGGCGGGGTTCAACGATCCCTTGCTCGTCGCGGCGAACGACGGCGTCGGCACCAAGCTGAAACTCGCCATCGAATCGGGCAAACATGACGGGGTCGGCATCGATCTGGTCGCAATGTGCGCGAACGACTTGATCGTTCAGGGTGCCGAGCCGCTGTTCTTCCTCGACTATTATGCCACTGGCAAGCTCGACAATGATGTCGCGACCGAAGTCGTCGCGAGCATTGCCGAGGGGTGCAAGCAGGCCGGATGCGCGCTGATCGGCGGGGAGACCGCCGAAATGCCGGGCATGTACTCGGACGGCGATTATGACCTAGCAGGCTTTTGCGTCGGCGCGGTCGAGCGCGACCAGGTGCTGACCGCCGACAAGGTCGCGGCGGGAGACGTCATTCTGGGCCTCGCCTCGTCGGGAGTACATTCGAACGGCTTCTCGCTGGTGCGCCGCCTCGCGGCGGACAAGGGCTGGAAGCTCGATCGCCCTGCCCTGTTCGACCAGACGATTCTGCTGATCGATGCGCTGATGGCGCCGACGCGCATCTATGTGAAGAGCCTGCTGCCGCTGGTGAAGACCGGCAAGATCCATGCCCTCGCGCATATCACGGGCGGCGGATTGCTCGAAAATATCCCGCGCATCCTGCCCAAGACGCTGCACGCGCATGTCGATGCCGACGCATGGGAACAGCCGCGGCTGATGGCGTTCCTGCAGGCGCAAGGGAATATCGAGCCCGAGGAAATGGCGCGTACCTTCAACTGCGGGATCGGCATGGCGGTCGTCGTCGCCGAGGGCGAGGTCGCCGACGTGACCGCGGCACTCGAAGCGGCGGGCGAGACTGTGTTCCGCATCGGCCATGTCGCCGAGGGAGAAAAGGGCTGCACCGTGACGGGCAGCGCCGAAACATGGAGCGCGATGGGCGCGTGGAGCGCCACGCACAACGGGTAAGCCCGAAACCGTTCGCCCTGAGCTTGTCGAAGGGTCGTCCTTCCTTTTGAGGTTGAAAGGCAAGAACAGTGCTTCGACAAGCTCAGCACGAACGGATTGAAAGGGTGGCGCCGTGACGAAAGCCAAAGTCGCGGTCCTTATCTCAGGCGCCGGCACCAATATGGCAGCGCTGCTCTATGCGGCGAAAGCCGCCGACTGCCCCTATGAGTTGGTCTTCGTTGGCAGCAACGATCCCGATGCGCTGGGTCTCAAGATCGCGGAGGCAGAAGGCATCGCGACGTGGAGCCTGTCGCACAAGGGCATGAACCGCGATGCGTTCGACGCGCTGGTCGACGAGCAATTGCGCAGCGCCGATGCCGAATTCGTCGCGCTCGCGGGCTATATGCGCATCCTGTCGGACGAGTTCGTCGGACGCTGGGCGGGCAAGATGGTCAACATCCACCCCAGCCTGCTGCCGCTCTACAAGGGTCTGAATACCCACCAGCAAGCGATCGAGGCCGGCGACAAATTCGGCGGGTGCAGCGTCCATATCGTGACGTCCGGCGTCGACGACGGCCCGGTGCTTGCGCAGACGCCGGTCGCGATCCTGCCGGACGACACCGTTGAAACGCTGGCGCGGCGGGTCCAGTTCGCCGAACACCAACTCTATCCCGCCACGCTCGCCGCCTTCGTGACGCGCGATCGGTCGCCCGATTATCTGCGCGGCCGCGTCCGCGAACTGGCGATGGCGCTGCCCGAGGCCGACGAAGTGATGTCGCACGGCATGCCTTGCTTCGGGATCGTGAAGGGCAAGAAATTCGCCTATTTCACCGAGGATCATCATGGCGACGGCAAGATCGCGCTGCTCGTCAAGATCAGCGGCGGCGACGAACAGGCGGCGCTGATCGAGCTCGACGAAGAGCGCTATTATCGCCCCGCCTATTTCGGCGACGGCTGGGTCGGCATCCGCCTGGATCTCGGCGACACCGACTGGGACGCAATCGGCGAATGGCTGCGCAAAAGCTGGCTGGCGGTCGCGCCGAAGAAGCTGGCGGGATTGATGGGCGTCGCGGAGGAGTTTTAGTGTCCTTGCGGGCATCCGTGCCCGATGGCATCATCGCAGAATGAGCGACACACCTGATTATTACGCGATCTTTCTGAACGCTATCTCCGGATTGATTGATGACGCGGAAATGTTGGGCTGGGATGAAGATGGCATCGCACAGTTACGCGAGGCCAACGAATTCTTCCGGTCCGATTATCGCATCAGAAGGCAGGCTGAGCAGGACGCCGCTGACAGGGAAGCCGACTTGCGCGCCGCAGACTCTGAAAATTGACGAAAAAGGCCGCCGGATCGCTCCGGCGGCCCTTCGCTGCCCTAGGGCAAATGTCCTTTAGCCGACGATTTCTTCAGGTTTGAAGAAATAAGCGATTTCGATCGCCGCATTTTCGTCGCTGTCCGAACCGTGCACGGTGTTCGCTTCGATGCTCTCGGCCAGTTCCTTGCGGATCGTGCCGGGCTCGGCGTTCGCCGGATTGGTCGCGCCCATGATGTCGCGGTTCGCCTGCATGGCATTTTCGCCTTCGAGGACCTGCACGACGACGGGGCCGCTGATCATGAAATCGACGAGTTCGCCAAAGAAGGGGCGTTCCTTGTGGACCGCGTAGAAGCCTTCGGCCTGTTCGCGGGTCATGTGGATGCGCTTCGACGCGACGACGCGCAGGCCGGCATCTTCCAGCATCTTCGTGACGGCGCCGGTGATGTTGCGACGCGTGGCGTCGGGCTTGATGATCGAAAAGGTGCGAGTGACCGCCATGGGGGAAGCTCCTATGTTGTTATTGTCTGCGATGCGCGCGCCTCTAGCGGCGCTTTTGCTGCACTGCAAGGATTGAGCGCCGCGGCGCTAGGGCCCTTCGGACCAGCGGCCGTTTTCGTCTTGCTTCCAAAAGCGGTTGTCGACGTCCTCGCGCGCGGCAAGCGTACGCCAGAGCGCGCGGGCGTCGTCGATGCGGCTGTTGTCGAAAAGCAGGAAAGTGCGTTCGAACCCCAGTGCCTCCTCGCGCCATTCGCCGTCGGCGAGCGCCAGATGGCTGGCGCGGTTGGGCGGCGATGGATCGAGCGCGCCCGAAATCAGGATCGGCTCGATTTCCTCGTCGGCTGACCCCGCGTGGCCATGCGGCAGGAAGCTCGCCGGGGTCAGCGTCCACAGCGCCTCGTCGATCGCCTGCCGCTGCATCGCGGGCGCGGCGACCACCAGCAGGCGGTCGCCGTTCGCCAATATACGCGTCGCGAGCGCGGGGAGCACCCGTTCGACCGGATCGCGGGTCAGCCGGTAAAAGTCGACGCGCGCCACCGATCTAAAGCCCTGTCGTCATTGCGAGCGAAGCGAAGCAATCCAGAGCGGTTTCGCACCGCCCCTGGATTGCCGCGTCGCCTTCGGCTCCTCGCAATGAAGAGGTCGAGCTCATCAATCTTCGTGGTTGGCGGCGATGTAGCGGTCGAGCAGGCGCACGCCGTAACCCGTCGCACCCTTCGCCCACACCGGACCGTCCTTGTCGGCCCACGCCATGCCCGCGATGTCGAGGTGCGCCCAGGCGACGCCGTCGCCGACGAAGCGCTTCAGGAATTGCGCCGCGGTGATCGAGCCGCCTTCGCGCGGACCGATATTCTTCATGTCGGCGATCGGGCTGTCGATCAGCTTGTCGTAAGCGGGCGACAGCGGGAAACGCCACAGCTTGTTGTTGCTGACCTCGCCCGCGGCGATCAGGTCGGCGGCCAGCGTCTCATCGTTGGCGAAGATGCCGGCATATTCGTGACCGAGCGAGATCACCATCGCGCCGGTCAAGGTCGCGAGGTCGACGATCACCTTCGGATCATAGGCGCTCTGCGCCCAACTGATCGCGTCGCAAAGGACAAGGCGGCCCTCGGCGTCGGTGTTGAGCACTTCGACCGTCTGGCCCGACATGGTGCTGACGACGTCGCCGGGGCGCATCGCATTGCCGTCGGGCATATTTTCGACCAGGCCGACGACGCCGACGACATTCGCCTTCGCCTTGCGACCCGCGATCGCCTTGATCGCGCCCGCGACGGCGCCCGCGCCGCCCATGTCCCACTTCATCATGTCCATGCCCGCAGCGGGCTTGATGCTGATGCCGCCGGTGTCGAAGGTCACGCCCTTGCCGATGAACACGACGGGCGCCTCGCCCGAATTGCCGCCGTTCCAGCGCATGGCAAGCAGGCGCGGCGGGCGCGTCGAGCCCTGCGCGACGCCGAGCAGCGCGCCCATGCCGAGCGCCTTCATCTGGCGTTCGTCCAGCACCTCGATTTCGACGCCAAGGTCGGCGAGATGTTGGCAGCGTTCGACAAAGGTCTCGGGATAAAGAATATTCGGCGGCTCGGCGACCAGCGTCTGGGTCAGCGCGACGCCAGCGGCAATCGCTTCATTCTCGGCCCAGCGGCTGGACAGGTCGCCGTGCGGAGAAGCGATGGTGACGGTCCGAAGGCTCGGCTTCGCCTTGTCGGAAAGGCGCGTGCGATAGGTGTCGAGGCGCCAGTTGCGCAGGCGCGCGCCCATCGCAAAAGCGAGCACGTCATCGGCGTCGCTCTGCCCCGTGCTTGCGAAATCGACATATACATGCGTCTCGCCGCTGGTCTGCAACTTGGCCGTCAGCGCCGCGCCGCCGCGTTCGAGATCCTGCTCGCTTCCCTCGCCGATCCCGACGAGCAGCAGACGCTTCGCCTGTTCGCCGTCGATTGCCGCGGTTTCGGCGATCGTCCCCGCCGCGCCGTCGAAGCGCGCCTGCGCCGCGGCGGCACCAAGCAGCGCGCCGAGCGCGCCGGCCTCGCCCTTGCGGACCGGAAACGCGACAACGTCGGCAGACGCATCGATTTGCGCGACAAACTGAATGTCCATGCCTTAACTTTCTTATGCGATGATTGATTGGAACGTGCCGGACCGATAGGGGTTTCGCCTGCGAGTTGCAAAAACAAAGCAGCCGGTCCAATCCGGGTGGACGCTAGATAAGGTGTGGGACAAAGATATCAAATGAGCTGGGCTTTGTTCCAACAAACGGCGCGCGCGCGGCCGTTCTGGCTGGCGACCGCGAGCGGTGTCGCGCTCGCCGCCTGCCCGGTAATGGCCCAGACCAGCGAGGAATCGACCCGGACCGAAGACGTCGCGCCGGCACCTGACCTCCAGACTCCCGACGTCGCCCCGACGACATCCGACGCCCCCGACGTAAAGGGTGAGGAACAGATCGGCTTTGCCGCCGACAACCTCAATTACGACGGCGACAGCGAAGTCGTCGTGGCCGAGGGCAATGTCCAGATGAACCGCGAAGCGATCGAAATGCGCGCGGACAAGGTCACGTGGAATCGCCAGACCGGCAAGGTTTTCGCCGAGGGCAATGTCACGATCAAAAATCCCGAGGGCGACACCGCCTATGGCGACAAGATCGAACTGACCGACACGCTGCGCGACGGCGTCGTCGAGAATCTGCTTGTCGTACTCGACAATGGATCGCGCCTTGCGGCGGTGAAGGGCACGCGGTTCGACAACGGCAATATCGAGCTGGAGAATGCCGCCTACACACCCTGTCCGGTCGAGGATGATGCGGGCTGCCCGAAGAATCCGAGCTGGCAGATTCGCGCGGTCAAGGTGATGTACGACCGGACGAAGAACAAGATCCGGTACAAGGGCGCGCGCGTCGAGATTTTCGGCCTGCCGCTAATTCCGCTGCCGGGGCTCAGTCATCCGGCTAACAGCGAGGCGGGAAGCGGCATCCTGGTTCCCGAAATCCGCCTCGACCGCAGCAACGGGTTCGAGATCGCGGTGCCCTATTATCTGCGGCTGGCGCCCGATCGCGACATCACCATCACCCCGCATCTCTATACCAGCGCGGCGCCGATGATGGAGGGCGAGTTCCGCGCGCTCACCGATATCGGCTCGTTCCGCATCAACGGCTATGCGACCTACGGCTCCCTCGTCCCCCTGCTCGGCGACGACCCCGAATCGCGCAAGAGATTCCGCGGCTATCTGGAAAGCGCGGGCAAGTTCCAGTTCGATCCGCGCTGGAGCCTGACCTATTCCGGCCGCATCGCGACCGACCGCACGTTCATGCGCAGATACGACATCAGCCGTGACGACCGACTGCGCTCGACCTTCGAACTTGAGCGGATCGGCGGTAACAGCTACCTATCGATCGCAGGCTGGGCGACGCAGACGCTGCGCCGCAACGACGAGCAGGGGCAGCAGCCGATCGCCCTGCCGATCATCGATTATCGCCAGCGCTTCGCCGACCCCGTGCTCGGCGGGCAGTTCGAGCTACAGCTCAACACGCTGGCGATCGGTCGTACCGCGGGACAGGATACCCAGCGGGCCTTCGCCGGCGCGCGCTGGGATCTGCGTGGCCTGACCGGGCTGGGTCAGGAAGTCACGCTGACCGCGATGGTGCGCGGCGACGTCTATCACAGCGACGAAAATCTGCTGACCGCCATCCCGGGCTATCGCGGCAAATCGGGCTGGCAGGCACGCGGGATCGCCGCGATCGCCGCCGATATGCGCTGGCCCTTCATCGGCGAATTCGCGGGCGGTACGCAGACGCTGACCCCGCGAATCCAGCTTGTCGCGACGCCGCCGATCAAGAACATCGACATCCCGAACGAGGATTCGCGCGCCTTCGACCTCGAAGACAGCAATTTGTTCGCGATCAACCGTTTCAACGGCCACGACCGGTTCGAGGACGGTGCGCGCGTCACCTATGGCGTCGAATGGAATTACAGCCGGCCCGGTTTCAACATCAACAGCGTCGTCGGCCAAAGCTATCGCCTGTCGGACAAGCCCGCGCTGTTCCCCGACGGCACGGGGCTGACCGACCGAACGTCGGACATCGTCGGACGCACGACGATAGCCTATCGCGACTTCCTGCGCCTGACCCACCGCTACCGGCTCGACAAGGATAATCTGGCGATCCGCCGCAACGAATTCGACGCGACGATTGGCAGCCGCTCGACCTATGCCGTGCTCGGCTATTCGCGCCTGAACCGCGACATCCTCCTGCTCGGCGAAGATCTGCAGGACCGCGAAGAAGCGCGCGTCGGCGGGCGCGTCGCGGTCGCCAAAAACTGGTCGGTGTTCGGATCGGCAATCGTCGACCTGACCAAGCAGAGCGACGATCCGCTGAGCGGCGCCGACGGGTTCGAGCCGATTCGTCACCGGCTGGGCGTCGCCTATGACGATGAATGCCTGTCGATCGCGCTGACCTGGCGGCGCGACTATGCCGACACGGGCGACGCGCGACGCGGCAACAGCTTCTCCTTCCGCATCGCCTTCCGCAATCTCGGATTCTAACCGCAGTTTTCGGCCGATTGCGGACTCCCCCCCTCCGTCACCCCGGGCTTGACCCGGGGTCCCGCTTGAAGTCGAAGCCAGTGGGCGCCTCAAAGAAGCGGGATCCCGGGTCAAGCCCGGGATGACGAGAGCGAAGAACGACCGGAAACTAACGACGGTAATGTGTGCCCCGGCGAAGGCCGGGGTCCAGAGCGGCAGTCCGCACAGCTCGGCTTTCCAATGCCCTGGGCCCCGGCCTTCGCCGGGGCGCAACCTAGTAGCAAACGACCGCTCACCACCCCAAAGCAGCCACACCGCCCTGTCCGCGCCGCGAATAATCAGTAGGGGCTTGGTTTCCCATTTCCGAAACACCATCTGAACGACATCGGGCCCGCGCCTCCGCCCGAACGCCCGTTTCCGCCCAAAGCGCAGCGGGTTACGCAGGGAAGGTTCGGCTTAGGTTCATCTCGGCGCGCCAATCTGCGCCGCAGGGGATATGGGGCCTGGGAACGCGATTGATAATGAAGACGACAGCCCGCCTCCTCATCCCCCTCTCCGCGATGCTCGCGCTCGCCGCGCCCGCGCTTGCGCAGGATGACGGCAGCCTCGCCCAGTCGGGCCATCCTCCGGAGCGCACCTCGGTGCTCTATACCTATGGCGACGAGCCCTGCCCCGAACCGCAGGGCGACGAGATTGTGGTCTGCGCGCAGCAGCCCGAAACCGAACGCTACCGCGTCCCCAAGGAACTGCGCGAGGAGCTCAAGGAAGATGTCCCCGTCGGCGGCGGCAGTTGGGCCTCGGCGGTCGAGGGTTATGACAATGTCGCTCGCGCTACGCGCCCGAACAGTTGCTCGCCCGTCGGTTCCTACGGCTTCACCGGCTGCGCCGCCGCCGCGATGCGTCAGTGGTTCGAGGCGCGCCGCGCGCCCTGACTTTCGACTCGTCGCAAATACCCCGCACGGGGTATGACCCCCGTCTACATCGCTGATATCGGGCCGCTCAGAGGGACTTGATTGTGTGGGGCAATCGAAAACCGGGCGCGGTCACACCCGTGGCGCTAGCGTTCGGCTGGGGGATATCGGCGGCTAGCGACCCGCCGTCGGTATCCTTTCCAGGCCGCCGCGGCATCCGCCCCGTCTCAACGCATCAGCCGGTTCACCAATGCCGTCAGTTCGGCCTCGCGGCCGACATCGCTCTTGCGCAGGATTGATTTGATCTGCGTGCCCAGCGTCAGCGCGCTCGTCCCGCGCCCCGCAGCGATTTCCTCGCGCGCTTCACCATTCGCCAGCCGCAGCGCGATCTCGGCCTCGGCCGCGGTCAGTCCCAGCGCATCGCGCAGCGGCGCCGTCCGCATTGCCGGGATATCGGCCGCACGGCGCGCCACGACCAGCACGCGCGGGTCGAAACCGAAATCCCACTGGCGCCGGGGCAGGCGGAACAATTCGCACAATATACCCGGCGCGCCGTTGCGCGGGGACGCGATCCAATATTGCTGCATCGCCCCCTCGGCTCCGGCGCCGTTCAACGCACGGGCAAGCGCCGTCTGCAGCATCGGATCGGCATCGCGTCGCCCCGCGCCCAGCCGCCCGCGGCGCAGGCAAAGTGCGCCATCCGCGCGCTCACCGACGATCGCTTCGGCCGCCGCCGACAACGCCGCAACCGTGCCATGCCGGTCGATCAGAAAGGCCGCGACGCCGATCGCATCGAACGCGCCGACGGTCATCGCGGTGCCGCGCTGCGCCATCGCCTGCTGCATCCGCACCGCCGCAAGCGCATAGGTCGCGCCCGCCGCGAACAGCTTGCGGTCGCGCCCTGCCGTCCGGCCATCGCGCTCCGAACGAAGCGCCGCCAGCCCGACCATCAGCCCCTCGCCCTCGACCAACACCGTCTGGCATCCGTGAACGCCGTCCCACTTGCGCACATGCTCTTCATAATCGTCGGTGCCGCTGTGTTGCCGGACGATATCGTAATGCGCCTCGCTCAGCACCTCCATCGGTCGCCCACCAGCGGCGACGCGCCAGTTCACCTCGGGCCGCCATCCTTCGATTTCCATGAATTCGCGCTGATAGGCGGGGTCGATGTCGGGCATGAAGTTGAACAGCGTCGCGTCGTCGCCCAGCCCCAGCAATTGCGCACGCGACGCCCCTGTCCGCCGCGCGAACAGTCGCAGCGCCGCGTTCCAGCCGTCATCCTCGAACGGCGCCGCCAGAAAGGCGTTTTCGATCTCGCCCGCCTCGCGAACGAACAGACTATCCATCGACGTCGGCCCCCCAGCCTTCGTACGCAGCTTCTGCTGATGATGCTGCATTGCAGCATGAAATTGCAGGCAGCACAAGCGACTTGCGACGATATGTTTGTCGGTGCCCGCGGCGAAACGCTGTGTTTCGCCGCCGCTTATTGACGCCGTCCGGTGGCTTCGCATAGCTTCGCGCCTTCCCCAACAGGAGACTGTCCCATGCGTCGCATCCTCCCCTATGCCGCTCTCGCTTTCGCCGCCGTTGTCGCAACCCCGATCGTCCTCGCGCAGGGCGGTTCGGCCCCCGGCGCCCCCGACAAATCGCGCGTCACCGCCGGCACCTACGCCGCCGATCCGCTCCACACGATGGTCGTATGGGAAGTCGATCACCTCGGCTTCAGCAAATATACCGGCATCTTCGGCGACGTGTCCGGCACGCTCGTCATCGATCCCAAGAATCCCGCCGCGGCCAAGGTCGACGTCACCATCCCCGTATCGAAGGTCACGACCGCCAACGCCGGCCTGACCAGCCACCTGCTGCGCCCCGGCAAGGACGGCGGCAAGCCCGACTTCTTCGGCGCCGCCCCCGCCGACGCCAAATTCGTCTCGACCAGCGTCGTCCTCGACGACGATGGTGACGAAGCGAAGGTTACCGGCAATTTGACGCTGAACGGCGTGACCAAGCCCGTCACTCTCGACGTCGATTTCCACGGCGCGGGCGTCGGCATGAACAAGAAGGAAACCGTCGGCTTCCAGGCCGAAACCACGATCAAGCGCAGCGATTTCGGCATCAATATGGGCATCCCTTACGTCAGCGACGCCGTCGAACTTGAAATCCACGCCGCTTTCGAAAAGCAGTAAGCGCACCCAATCTGTCACAAGCGCCGGTTACAAACGGGGCGGGAGCCAACATTGGCCCCGCCCCTTTTCGTACAGGAGCCGTGTGATGAGCGAACTGGTACGCGAAATTGTCGAAGTAAACGCCTCGATCGACGGCGACGAGGAAAATCCGCTGCTGATCGTCGAGGTCGAGGGCCTCGCCTCCACCGCGGGCTGGACCAACGTCCGGCTCGAACCGCATGTCACGATCACCCCGCCCGAAGACGGCGTGCAGGATTTCGACCTTGTCGGCGACCGCCCCGCCGATGCCGCCGAGGTGCTGAGCGAAGTCGAGGCCGCATGGGAAGGCTCGCTCGAGGACTGGTGCATCGGCGTCCGCGTCCACGCCATCGACAATCTGATCGAGGACGAAATTTTCGAACCCTGGGATGAGGACGACGAGAGCGAAGCCGCCTGACGCTCGCTTTCCTACGATCCCCTGCACTGCGCCGGGCCGCAAGGCCGTCTTTGATCAGCAAGGCGGCCCGGCGACATTTTTCGGTTCATCGAAGGGCCAGCATGGCCGGCGTAGCCTTCCTTGCATTCAAGGGAGGATCACCATGCACCGCAGCCTGCTTCTCGCGTTTGCCCTCGCCGCCACCCCCGCGCTGGCGCAAGCCAATCCGCAGATCGACTATCCCGGATTCCAGGCGCTCACCGCCAGCGTCGCCCCCGAACGCGCGACGCGCCTCATCGCCTTCGATGCCTTCAAGGCGGAGGCCGCCAAACCCGGCACCCTCCTCCTCGACGCGCGTTCGAAGGACGCCTTCACGCGCGGCCATATCAAGGGCGCGGTCAATCTGCCGCTCACCGACTTCACCGCTGAAAGCCTCGCCGCGGTGGTGGGCGCCAACCCCGGCCGCCCCATCCTCATCTATTGCAACAATAATTTCTCGAACCACCGCAGCCCCGTGCCGCTGAAATCGGCACCGCTCGCGCTCAACATCCAGACCTTCATCAACCTTGTCGGCTATGGCTACCCGAACGTCCTCGAACTCGCCGACGTCGTCGATTTCAACGATCCCAAGGTGGAGTGGGTGACGGGGTAGTCCCCTGCTCGTCACCCCGGACTTGATCCGGGGTCCCGCTTGACGTCAAAGCCGGTGCGAACATCAAAAAGCGGGATCCCGGGTCAAGCCCGCGATGACCAAATGAGGGGCACATCGCGCAATTTTCGCATTCCCCCCTTGCATCGCGCGACATTTTGCATCACTAGGGCGCCCATGCGCGGCAACGCCCTTCTTCTTCTGCGACTTACACGCCCTTGGGCGTGACACTGGCTGCGCGCTAGTCGCGGCCACCCGCTCAAGGGTCCGATCGACAAGCACCGCAACCACCCAGAAGAAGCTATCCAACCATGACCATGCTCCGCGATCCGTCCGCGAAATATTCCGCCTTCCCGCAGGTTCCCTTGGCGAACCGCGAATGGCCCACCCGCGTCACGACCAAGGCGCCGATCTGGCTCTCGACCGACCTTCGCGACGGCAACCAGTCGCTGATCGACCCGATGGATGCCGAGAAAAAGACGCGCTTCTTCGACCTGCTCGTCAAATGCGGGTTCAAGGAGATCGAGGTCGGCTTCCCCGCCAGCGGCGCGACCGACTTCGACTATATCCAGGGCCTCGTCCGCAACGGCCGCATCCCCGCCGACGTCACGCCGCAGGTGCTGACGCAGAGCCGCGCCGACCTGATCCGCACCAGCTTCGACAGCCTGGAGGGCGCGAAAACCGCGATCGTCCACGTCTATAACGCGGTCAGCCCCGCGTGGCGCAAGATCGTCTTCGGCATGGAGATGGACGAGATCAAGGGCATCGCGATCGAGGGCGCAAAGCAGCTTCGCGACAATGCCGCGCGCCTGCCCGGCACGGACTGGCGTTTCGAATATAGCCCCGAAACCTTCTCGACCGCCGAACTCGATTTCAGCATCGCCTGCTGCGAGGCGGTGATGGACATATTGCAGCCGACGACCGACAAGCCGATCATCCTCAACCTCCCCGCGACGGTCGAGGCATCGACGGCGAACATCTACGCCGACCAGATCGAATATTTCTGCAAGAATCTGCCCAATCGCGACCGCGCGATCATCAGCCTGCACACCCACAACGACCGCGGCACCGGCGTCGCGGCGGCCGAGCTTGGCCTGCTCGCGGGCGCCGACCGCGTCGAGGGCTGCCTGTTCGGCAATGGCGAGCGCACCGGCAACACCTGCCTCGTCACCATCGCGCTCAACATGTACACGCAGGGCGTCGATCCAGAACTCGACTTCTCGAACATTGACGAGGTCATCCAGACGGTCGAATATTGCAACCGCCTGCCCGTCCACCCGCGCCACCCCTATGGCGGCGAGCTCGTCTACACGGCGTTTTCGGGCAGCCATCAGGATGCGATCAAGAAAGGCTTCGCCGCGCGCGAACGCCAGAATGACCAGAAGTGGGAAGTCCCCTACCTCCCCATCGACCCCGCCGACTTGGGGCGCAGCTATGAAGCGGTGATCCGCGTCAACAGCCAGTCGGGCAAGGGCGGCGTCGCCTGGGTGCTCGAACAGGACAAGGGCCTGAAACTGCCCAAGAAGATGCAGGCCAGCTTCAGCCACGTCGTCCAGGCGCTCGCCGACGAAACCAGCCGCGAGCTCGGCGCCGAGGATATCTGGGGCGCGTTCGACCACGCCTATCTGGTCACGACAGGCAAGCGTTTCCAGCTCGTCGACTGGTCGGAGAGCCATGCGGGCACCGACCGCATCTTCGCCGGCAAGCTCACCATCGACGGCACCCCGCGCAGCGTCAGCGGCCGCGGCAACGGCCTGATGAGCAGCGTCATCGCCGCGCTCGCGGAGTCCGGCGGCCCGATCATGGACATCGTCGACTATAGCGAACACGCGATCGGCCAGGGCAGCAATGTGCAGGCCGCGGCGTACGTCGAATGCCGCACGGCGGACGGGAAGAGCCTGTTCGGGTGCGGGCTGGATACGGACGTTGCGACGGCGAGTGTGCGGGCGATACTCAGCGCGGCAAATGGGGCTTAGGATTAGCTCTTAGCTGAACAACGACGGCTGACCTAAGGGGTCGACGGATTCTGCTTGGCTCATTTCCTGAGCGGAAGCGGCTTCGTTCGCATCCCCGGCCGCCCAAGCATTGGCGAACCGCTCGCGATCCACACCCGAGTAGTCCAGCAAGGCGCCGAGCATGGATTTCGCAGACGGTCCCAGCTGATCAAACGTCGGAAGGATAGAGTGGTACGCCGCCATTTCAAGCTCTCGTCCAGTCAAAAACAGTTGATCGGCCTTAAGCAAGCGCACTGCCTGATCAGCAACTATTTCCGCAGGAATGTTTTCCAAATCTCGCCTTAGGGCAGCTTGCAAACCCGCAGCCGTAGCTTTTCCCCCCGGAGCATATTTCTCAACTAGTGCAATCGCGATCCGAAGCGATTGCTCCCCATCCTCGTTGCTCAGGGCTCCAAGACGAACCGCGTTCAGAATAAGCTCCCTACGCTCATCCATGGTACGGAACGCCGCCCCCACGCTGACATAGTCAACGCTTTCGCACGAAATTGCTGCAGCCAGATAGGCTAATCGGCCCGCTGCCCGGGATGCGGAAGAATCCGGGTGATAGCTAACGGCTGCGTTTGCGAGCCTACCAAAGGCACCTAGAGCCCGAACCGTCGATGCTGCACCGAACCCGTCCGACAACGCCGACAGGATATCCATCCTAGCATTCTGAAAATTCTTGTTGCGAAGCTCTTTATCTACAGATTGAAGCTCTTCAAACATTTGCTCATCGCTTATCCGATCAGCATATAATACGCTTTGACTATTTTGAATTCTTTGAATGTCAGTTCCGTCAATAAGCTGCAAATCTAGCTTGTCGGAAACAGATCTTAGGCTTTTCCTCTTGTCCGTCGTCGCGACGTACGCCCCATCGACATCCAAGGCATCAGCAAGACCGCTAGTCCAGAAAATTCGCTCAATCGCCTTCGGACGTTGCTTGTACTTGATATCGCAGATTTGCACTCGGCGAGAAGTACCGGTCGGTCGCTCATAGAGCCAAAGGTCGACATCTGTAAGGTCTTCGTCAGCAAGCCTGAAGGGAACACCCCGCACAACAAAGAAGCCCGCGCGAAGAAAATATGCCCTCAAAACCTCCTCGAGAGCTGCGCCCTTAGGTGATAACTTGCCAGCGGTTTTAGTCATCGCAGCGAACGCCCACCGCGGACGGCCTCCAGCACGTCACGAGTCGTCCTTTTGCTCATAGCGTTCTGCTTCTTTCGAACTGAGGTGCGGCTATCTTCTGGCCCCACATAACCAGACATTGGCGCGCTCGGCAATTCCGTCAATGCTTGCGTCGATGCGGTGCCTTGTGTGAGCACGTGCAGCGCTAGCTGCCCGACCTCCTTTTTTAGCAATCTCATATGGAAGCGATTCGGATATCGGGAATCAGGTCGCAACTTCAGAACCCTATTCACTTCGAGGACCCGATAATCTTGACCAATTGCCGTCGCAGGCCCGACTTCAACTCCCGCAATGAGATTTCCAAGCAGGCGGGGCAACAGGTCGATACGACCCTTCGAAGAGGACCTAGCATTCATCCCGTAGCTCAATGCTGCGACCAGCGATTTAGCCATATCGAACGTGTCATCGACCATTGGATCGACAAATTTGTGAAAAGCCGCCGGGGAAGTCACATACACATGACACCCCTGCTCGTTCGTGACCTGATTGAGATCATACACGCCCGCCGCTACCAGTTTTTCGAACAGCGACTTCGACAGAATTTTCTCCACATAGGCAGCCGTTATACAACCACCCGAATTCAGGGCGCTCGCCACCTCCGTCACTAGCCGCTGCTCAGATTCGGTAAGCGAACTCAGAACCTTCTGGCTCTTTACGACAGACTCTCGCCTAAAGAGATTTCCATTGAAGAGTAAACGATCATCTCCCTCGCCTTCTTGATCGACAAAACCAATTTCTTCTGCACGACGAAGAAAATCGTCAACCTGTGTTGATGTCAGCTTATGCTGATCTCCGATATACTCCTTAGCGTCGACTTTCCGAACAGGAGATGAAGATGCGATTTCGGCTAGCGTAACTGAAGCCCGCTCGTAGGGATTGGGATCGGCATCGTTATACATGTCCGCCGCATGACCGAGCGAGCCGCGGGTGGTAACGCCCAGCACTGAAATTTCACCGTTGGATTGCTCGATAAGCCGCTTTTGCTCCAAAACTTTAAGTAGGCTATCCAATTCATATCTAGGGTTCAAGCTGCTTGCGATAGCGATCGCGCGAACTTCATCTTTGCTTATCTCGGCCTGTTTTGTTTGACCCAACTTTGTAAGGAGAGTTGCGGCCTTAGCGGCTTCATCAATTGCCGGAAACTCGGCAGAACCGTTGGCATCCAGCACAAGCTTTCGACCATGATGGATTACCCAAGCCCCAGTGATTTCCCTATTACTCGCCCCAGTCATTTTCTGATCCAAGCTCCGTCATTACCCAACTGGAACTTAGGACTCTCATGTCCTTAGTTAAAGTGGATTTAGAACCGCTTTGACCCACGATCTCGGGATGAGCCCCTCGAGAAGCATTTTCCCCTTTCCTACATTTCACCCATATGGTTCATTCTATCGGTTTCATCTAACCGAAAGGAAGAATCAATGGACGACGCTACATATAATCCCGCCCATATCCCCGCCCCCACCAGCTATCATTGGACGCCCAAACTCCAGCGCGACTTCCTCGAGGCTTTCGCCACCAACGGGTCGGTGAAGATTTCCTCGGCAAAGGTCGGCATGTCGCCGTCCGCCGTCTATCAGCTCAAGCAGCGTCCCGAGGGTGCGGCGTTCAAGCTCGGCTGCGCCGCGGCGCTGTTGATCGCGCGCGGGCGGCTCGTCGATGAGCTGCTCGACCGCGCGATCTGGGGGCATGACGAGACCATCGAGCTGCAGCGCGAAGACGGCCGCAGCTTTGCCAAGCGCCGCCGTATCGACTCCCGCCTTGGCCTCGCGATGCTCGCGCGGCTCGACAAGATGGTCGAAACGCGCGCCCGCGCCGGCGAGGAAATGCTCGCACAGGTCATCGCCGCCGACTGGCCGGGCTTCCTGTCGCTCTTCGACGCCGCCGAAGCCGCGGTGCCCGCGAACGCCGAGGCCGAAAGCGCGAAGGAAGCCGGGGATGAAATCGCGCCGCCGTCCGAAGGCCTCGCCGCCGCGCTCGCGCTCTGGCTCGCCGCGCGCGACAACCGCGCAAACCCGCTCGGTGCGCTCTGGAAAAATACCCCGATCGCGAATGAAGTTGCGCAGATTTCCGCCAATCCCGCTCCCCCGCGCTTCGTCGCCCCGACCCCCGACGAACACGCCGCCCGCATGACCGTCTGGACCGATCACGAAACCGGCCGCCGGCGCACCGATTTCCCGCCGCCCGAAAATTTCATCGGCATCGAAGTCGGGAAATTCGGCGATTACAACTATGAACGCACGATGGACCCCGATGAGGAAGACGCGCTCGAAGCCGTTCGCGAAGCCGAACTGGCGCCGCTCCGCGTCGCGGCAGAGATCGCCCGCCGCGCCTTTTTGGGCCTGCTCGCCCCCGCAAATGACCCCGAGCCGCAGGGCAAAAATGCACGCAAAAGCGCGAGCGGATGAGCCCCCCGCCCCTGCGACCAAGCCATGGCGCGTTGACGGTCCGAAGGACTGGCGGAGGCGCCGACCGCATTAGCGTCGCGCGCCCTCCACCGTCGCCTGCTGCGCCCAACGGAAGGCAACGCGCCCCGCGCGCGCCGCCTCCCCATGTCCTGCGGCCACCGGGAAGACGTCCTGCGGACGGCGGCGATGATGTTCTGCCGACGGCCGCGATGACGCCCTGCCGACGGCAGGAGGCTCGATTTTCCATGCCTTACAATCCCCCGCGCGCGTCCCCATATAGGGGTTATCGCGGCACATACTTTCTGTAGGCCGCCGCGGCTGAGAGACCGCGCGCTCCCGCTTACGCAAGAGGAGGCGCCCGCATGAGTTCCGACACCCCGACCACCGGCCCCGAAACCCCCGCCGCCGCGCCCGCCCCGGGCCGGGCGCGCGCAGGCTTTGCGTTTCGCAGGCAGCGCAGCCCGCTATCGCGCGAAGAGGCGCGGCGTCAGGGCGATATCAGCCAGCTCGCTTTTCTCAACATGGGCGGGCGCGATCCGGCGATCGCCTTCCTCAACGCCGACGACGCCGAACTCGGCGGCCGCCCGCTCGCGCTTGCGACCGCCAGCGATGCGGGGTTCGTCCGCGTCGCCGACGCGATCCGGGCGCGCGCCGCGAACGACGCATGAGCCGCGCGATTAACCTCAGCCTGACCGAAAGCGAGGTGAACGCGATCTGCCACGCCGCGGGGATCGCGATCAGCGCGATCGAACCGCTGCGCTCGGGCGGAACGCGCCTCGTCTGCACCACGGGCGCCGGGGCGGACGAGATCCGGCTGCGGCTGGGCGGGCATGTCATCGCGGGGGCGGTCGATCGCTATCGCTTCTATCGCCCGCCGCAGTAACAAGGGCCGACACGCCATAATAATCGCACCCAATTGGCGCATTTGGGGGAAATAATTGCGGGCTTTTCGATAGCAATTTCGGGTGTTCCGCCACGGAAAAATCCGCCGCATCGGCCGCGTGCAATTTTGCGATAATTTGGCTTGACCTTGACTTTTCACGGACAATCGCCCATATGGGCCGGGCTAACGTCGCATGCGACGGAAATTGACGGCCTTCCGGGGCACTATCTTCCCTTCACACGCTACCAGCTCCGCCGGTGCTTTTGCCGGTGGATTCCCGTTTCTCGTGAAAGGAAACACCTCATGGCCATCGGCACCGTAAAATTCTTCAACACCGACAAGGGCTACGGCTTCATCGAGAATGAAGACGGCTCGGGCGACAGCTTCGTCCACATCACTGCAGTCCAGGCCGCCGGCATGGACACGCTGAACAAGGACCAGCGCGTTTCGTACGAACTCGAACGCGGCCAGAACGGCAAGGTCTCGGCGATCAACCTCCAGTCGGCCTGATTATTGGCCAAAGAGGAGCTCATGACCTTCGAGGGGCAGATCGATGAGATTCTGCCCGATGGACGCTTCGGCGTCGTGCTCGAAAATGGTCATCGGGTAATCGTCTACACGGCCGGCCGGATGCGGCGTTTCCGCATCCGGTCGGTCGTCGGCGACGCCGTGCGCGTCGAGATGACACCCTATGACCTGACCAAGGGCCGCCTCGTCTACCGCGAACGCGGGGGCGGGCCGGTCGTACCGGGGCAGCGCAAACGGCGCTGATCCCCACCATCGGGACCACATGAATTGATGGGTCCCCAACAACCAGAACACTCAAATCAAAGATAAAGATGATGACTATGTTTCAGAACAATAATTCGATTTTCCCCGCCCTGCCTGCGCTGTCGCTGGCCGGAAAGGCGCTGACGGCGAACTTGCCGCGCCGCCGCCGCCCGACGCTCTCGCGCCGCGAACTCCGGCGCCTCATCGCCGATATGGTCGATTGACCGAAAACGAGGAAATATGCGCATGTCGGCCAATCTGGATTTCTATCTTTCGCAGGCCGAAAAATGCAGGGTGGAGGCCGAGGCTTCGGCCCTGACACAGGTCCGCGACCGCAATATGCGCGCCGCGGCCGCCTGGCAGGCGATGGCCGACAAGCTCGCCCGCGCCGAGACTGCGCGCGCCGAACGAACCGCGACCGCGACCGCGCCTGCCAACGACGTCGCCGAAAAACTGCCGGAGAATTGACGCGGCCGCCAGCCGCGACCGCAAGCCGAACGAAATCACGCCATCCCGGAGAAAGCCCATGGATATGAACCAGCTCTTCTACCATCACCAGATGGCGTTGATCGAAAAGGCGGCGGTGCGGCGCAAGGGTCTCCGCGCCCTCAGTTTCGACCTGCCCGCCCATTATGCAAAGCGGATCGAGGCTTATCGGGCTCGCCGCGGCATGACGGCCTATTTTCCCGACCTCCCGGCCCTCTGCCAGAAATAAGGTTGGCGGCCCTTAAACCGCAGCGCCCACCTGCACCATGCCGCGCAGCCGTTCGGCATCGCGCGAGGGCGGCAGGCCAAAGGCGCGGGCATATTCGCGGCTGAACTGCGACGCGCTTTCATAACCGACCGAATAGGCCGCGCGGCTCGCCTCGCTGCCACCCGCAAGCAAGCGCCGGGCCGCATGCAGCCGCAGCGTCTTCTGGAACTGCAGCGGGCTCATTGCGGTCGCCGCCTTGAAATGCCGGTGAAAGGATGCCGTGCTCATCCCCGCAATTTCCGCCAGCTTGGCGGTGGGAAGCAGCGTGTCGAAATGCTCATGCATCCAAAGGATCGCGCGCCGCACCCGCGACAAGCGGCTGTCCTCCTGGGCAATGGCACAAAGCTGCCCGCCGAGCGGCCCCTGCAACAGGCGATAGAGGATCTCGCGCTCGCGCATCGGCGCCAGCATCGCGACATCGTCCGGCCGGTCGAGCAGACCCAGCAGCCCCGCCCAGGCTTCGACCAGTTCCTCGGTCACCGACGCGACGGCGAAACCCGCAAGGTCGCCCGGCGGCGCATGGCCGATCGTCGCCGGATCCATGCTGGCGATCAGGTCGGCCAGCACCGCGCGGTCGATACGCAGCGCCGCAGCGACATAGGGTTTGTCGGGAGTAGCCTCGACCACCCGGCCGACCGCGGGCAGGTCGAGCGAGGCGACAAAATAGCTCGACGCGTCGTATCGCAGCACCTGATCGCCGATCACGACCTGCTTCGTTCCTTGCAGGATCAGGCAGGTCACGGGTTCATAGACGGTCGCGACCCCGCTCGTCGGCGCGCATTGCGTTGCGACGACAAGCCGCGGCACCGGCGCCTCATAATAGGGAGAAACCGCGTGACGCAGCACCTGTGCGCATATCGAGTCGAGCCGGTCTTGCATGCTCCCAACATCGGACGCCGCGCGCCCGCGCGCAAGGAGCGTCCCGCACACCATCTCCGCTTTGAGAGGATCAGGCAAGCAGATGCCATGATCGGGCAGCGAGGCCGTGAGCACTGCGCCTATCTTGCCGGGGTCAGGGCACTCCCCTCCGCCCTGCCCTATCCAAGGAGTTCATCATGACACGGTTCAATGCCAAATCGACCACCGACGACGTGCTTTCGGGCGTCGACCTTTCGGGCAAGCGCTTCCTCGTCACCGGCGTCTCCGCCGGGCTCGGCGTCGAGACCGCCCGCGCCCTTGTCGCCCATGGCGCAGATGTGGTCGGCGCCGCGCGCGACCTCGCCAAGGCGGAAAGCGCGACCGGAGCCGTCCGCGATGCGGCAAAGGCCGGCGGCGGCAGCTTCGAGCTGATCCAGCTCGACCTCGCCTCGCTCGCCAGTGTCCGCGCCGCCGCCGATGCGCTCGTCGCCGACGGCCGTCCGTTCGACGTCGTCATCGCCAATGCCGGCGTGATGGCTGCCCCCTTCGGCAAGACCGCCGACGGCTTCGAAACGCAGTTCGGCACCAACCATTTGGGTCACTTCACCTTCGTCAATCGCATCGCGTCGTTGATCAAGGATGGCGGCCGCTTCGTCAGCCTGGCTTCGTCGGGGCACCGCTTCTCCGACGTCAACCTGGAGGACCCGAACTTCGACCGCGGCGACTATGAGCCTTGGGCCGCCTACGGCCGTTCCAAGACCGCGAACATCCTCTTCGCGTTAGAATTCGACCGCCGTCACAAGGATCGCGGCGTGCGCGGCATCGCGCTTCACCCAGGCGGCATCCACACCGAACTGGGCCGCCACCTCGACGAAGGCGCTCTCGAGGCGCTTGTCGAACAGATCAACGCCTCTGCCCGCGAAGCGGGCGGCGAAGCGTTCGAGTTCAAATCGATCCCGCAAGGTGCAGCTACCTCGGTCTGGGCCGCTGCGGTCGCCGATCCGGCGGAGGTCGGCGGTCGCTATCTCGAGGATTGCCACGTCGCCGAGCTTGCCGACGACGACGGACTGCGCGCTGGCGTTCGCGCTTATGCGATCGATCCCGACAACGCCAAGGCGCTGTGGGTGAAGAGCGAAGAGCTGGTCGGCGAGCGCTTCTGAGCCCGCCCCGGGGGGCGGCCCGTTCGCGGGTCGCCCTATTCGGCGGTCCGCTTCGCCCGTCGGCGGCGCCACAGGATCAGACCGCCGACACCAAGCCCGAACAGTCCGGCCATTCCGGGCTCGGGCACGGGCGTCGCACCGCCGCCGGTCGAGCTGTCGCCGCCGCTCGATCCGCCCGGGGGCGACGTCGTATAGCCGCCCTTGAAGGTGCCGATGTGCATCTCGCCATTCTGCTTGAGATTGCCGAATACCGCCGATCCCTGGATATAATTTCGCGTCTCGGTATCGGCCAGCGGCGCGAGCACCGACCCGCCCCATGCGGTGGTCAGCTTCAAATCCTCCGCCTCGGGGAAGTTCCAGATCACCCGCTCGCCCAGATTGTTCGTACCGCCCAGGAAATTGTCGTTGAGGTTGATCGACCGGCCGCTGACGTTGACGATCGCGGTGTCGGCGCCGTTCAAATTGAACTGGATCTCGCCGATCTTGTCGAGGTCGGCAGCGGTGATGTTGAACACGGCAAGCCCCTGTGCATTGGGCTGCGCGGTAAAGGTGCCGCGATTGCCCTGCACCGTAAGCTGACTGTTCGATTTAAGCGTGCCCATCTCGAACGACAGGCTGCTCATGCTGCCTTTGAGTTCGGTTTTCTGCTGTTGCAGCCCCAACCCAAATCCCGGATTGCTCGCGTCGAGGTTCGAAATCACGCTATTCTGGTTGACGTTGGTGTTGCTGATCGTCCCACCGACCTTCACCGTCTGGTTCGGACCGTTAAGGTTGAAGCCGCTCGACACATTGCCGCCGACGACCGCACCCGATCCGTTGTTGAGGTTCTTGTGGCTACCCGTGACATTGCCGACGACGGTCAGTCCCGGTTGCCCATTCGGCGAGGTCGTGGCGCGGATGCCGTAATTCGACGAATTGCCGCTGAGGTTGCCGCCGACGAAAGTGCGCCCCTCGACTTCGGACGAGGATTCAAGGTTCCCGAGTACCACTAGGTTCCATTCGCGCAGCGCGTCGACGCCGGTGATCGCCTTGCTTTGAGCAAGACCGGGCAGCGTCAAAGCGGTCGCTATGATCGCGGCGGGAAACAGGGAGCGGGTCGAGAAGGCCACGGGTTTATCGTCCAGTTTTCAATGAGAAGGCGCGGGCGCCCATAGGGCGTTCGTCGCTTGGTTTACACCGAAGTGCGACAGGCCGTTGTCCCGTTCCGAAACAGCAGGTCGAAACCGTCGCGCAGCCGTGCCAAAATCGCGGCGGACGCGGCCTCAGCCTATGGAAAAGAAGCCGGTGACCGTCAAACGCCCGTCCCCGGGATCGGCGGCCAGTCCGTTCTCAGGCGAAATCGCCCCGCTATGAAGGTTCCAGCTACGATAGAGCAGCGCGCGATTATAGCGCGCCGGTTCGGTGCGAATGCATTCGAACAGCGGCGTATCGCCCAATATATATTCGGGCGGCGGGACGCCTCCATGGCGCAATTCGATGTCGAGGTGCCGAAAGAACAGGTCCCGCTTCGCTTCATCCACCGTTTCGAAACCCGTCGAGCGGTGGCGGAAGAAAGCGGTCCCATCGCCGCCCGCCGGCGACAGATAATGGACCAGCGCAATACGATCCTCGGTGAAGGCATCGATATGCGGCAGGCGCTGCGGGACAGAGAGCGCGCTCGGCGGCGTCGAGACGATCGAGAAGCTCGCGTCGACGACCTGCACCGGCCCCGCCCGCCCGAAAGCTTTGGCAGCCGCGTCCGCGATGATGGGAAGCTGTGTCGCAAGATAATCGGCGGGAAGCGCCGCACGCACCCCCGGGAAATGGTTGAGTGCCGGGGTAAAATCGGCCGTCTGCGCAAAGCTCCGCAAGCGATCGGCATCGGGGGCGAAATCGTCGAGGACGACAAGCGGCTGCGCCTCCGCCCCGATCGTCTCGATGCGCACCGTCGTCATTCTGCGCACGCCCCGGCGCGCGCCAACAGGAAATCGCGTTCGCGCTCGTTGCTCGACAGCGCCGCTGCCGCCTCGAACTCTCTCTTCGCTTCACCCAGTCGCCCGGCGCGAAACAGGAAGTCACCGCGCGCGGCGGGTAGTGGCGCATAATATCGGAGCGCAGCCGCCTGGGCAATCTCATCGACCAGCCGTAATCCAGCCTCCGGCCCGAACGCCATGCTATGCGCGACCGCGCGGTTGAGTTCGACCACCGGCGACGGCATCACCTGCCCCAGCCTGTCGTAGAGCGCAGCAATGCGAACCCAGTCAGTGTCCCCGGCCGAGCGCGCCCGGGCATGGCAGGCCGCAAGCGCCGCCTGCAAAGCATAGGGCCCGTCGGCACCGCCCAGCGCCTCGGCGCGCGCCAGCGCATTCAGTCCGCGACGGATCAGCAACTGGTCCCACCGCGCCCGGTTCTGCTCGGTCAGCGGTACGAACCGCCCGTCGGGTCCAGCCCTCGCCGCGAGCCGCGACGCCTGAATTTCCATCAGCGCGAGCAGGCCCGACACCTCGGGCTGTTCGGGCATCAGCCCGGCAAGGATGCGCCCCAGCCGCTGCGCCTCGGTACAGAGCGGCGGACGAATCAGCGACGGCCCCGTAGTCGCTGCATAGCCTTCGTTGAAGATGAGATAGACGACCTCCAGCACCGATCCGAGCCGCGCTTGAAGCTCCGCGCCGCGCGGCACTTCGAACGCCACCCCCGCCTTCGCTATCGCCTTTTTGGCCCGCGTTATCCGCGCAGCGATCGCGGCTTCATTGGACAGGAACGCGCGCGCAATTTCTTCGACCGTCAGCCCGCCGACCAGCCGCAGCGTCAGCGCCGCGCGCGCCTCGGGCGAAATGACGGGATGACAGGCTGCGAAGATCAGCCCGAGCAATTCGTCGCCCAGCGGGTCGTCGAGCGCCGCCTCGATCGCCTCTGCGCTCATGTCGCGCTCCTCGTCCAGTTCGCGGGCGATTTCGGCATGTTTTCGCTCCCGCATCGCATGGTGCCGCACCCCGTCGATCAGGCGCCGTTTCGCCGCGGCGGTCAGCCAGGCGCCCGGGTTGCCCGGCACCCCCGACTTCGGCCATTCGGTCAGCGCGATCAGCAGCGCCTCCTGCGCCAGTTCCTCGGCCCGGTCGACGTCGCGCGTCGTCCGGGCGAGCGCGGCGATCAGCCGCGCTCGCTCGATCCGGAACACCGCCTCGATCGCTCGGTGGGTTTCATCGGCCGCCATGCCTGCCTTCTCGGGCACCGAAGCGTCAGAGGCAAGCATGGCAGCGGGCACGGCTTATTCGCCGCTCAGCTTCTCGCGCAGCTTTTGTTCCTGCTCGGCGAGTTCGGGCGTCAACGCCTCGCCGAAATCCTCCATCTCGTAAAAGGGACGGATTTCGAGATCGCTCGGCCCAGGCATCGGGTTCGGACAACGCTTCGCCCAGGCGACCGCCTCGTCCATATCCTTGACCTCCCAGACCCAATAGCCCGCGACGAGTTCGCGCGTTTCGGCAAAGGGCCCGTCGATCACCGTCCGGCTCGCGCCGTCGAACGCGATCCGCTTGCCGAACGACGAGGGTTTCAGCCCGTCGCCGTCGACCATCACGCCGGCATTGACCAGTTCCTCGTTATACTTGCCCATCGCCTCGAACATCGCGGTCATGTCCTCGGTCGGCGGCAGGCCCTTTTCGCTGTCTTCGGTCGCTTTCACGAAAACCATCACACGCATTTTCCATCTCCTTTTAGACGGGCCAACAGCGGCTCCTGCCAACACGACGAACGAGCCGCCGCCAAATCGACACGAGCTGAGAAAAAAATTCAGGCGACCTCGGCCAGCGACTGCGGGGTCGAGAAACGCTGGCGATATTCATTCGGCGACAGCCCGATCAGGCGGTGGAACAATTTGCGGAACGCCGCCGCATCCTCATACCCCACGCTCCAGGCGATCTGGTCGACGGTGCGCTTCGTGAACTCCAGCAGTTCGCGCGCCTTGCCGACGCGGATATGCTGGACATATTCGACCGGGGTCATCCCCGTCGCCGCCTTGAAGCGCCGCTGGAAGGTCCGCTCCTCCATTCCCGCCTCGCCGGCCATATCCGCGACCGCGACCGGTCCCGCCCCCCGCGCCTGCAGCCAATGCTGCACCTTCAATACCGCCTCGTCCCCATGCGTCAGCTTCGGCGCAAAGCTCGCATAATGTTTCTGCTCGCGTCCCGACGGGTCGATCAGCAGGAAGCGGGCCGTCTCCATCATCACCGTCGGCCCCAGCAGCCGCTCGACGATCCGCAGCCCCAGGTCGGTCCACGCCATCAGCCCGCCCGCGGTGACGATATCGCCATCGTCGACCACCATCCGGTCGGCCTCCATCCGCACGTCGGGAAAGCGGCTCCGGAACTCCTCGGCAAAGAACCAGTGCGTCGTCGCGGGCCGTCCCGCGAGCAATCCCGTCGCCGCCAGCGCAAACGCCCCGCCGCAATTCGAGGCAAGCACCGTGCCCTGCGCATGTCGATCGAGCAGCCAGCGCGCATAGGGCTCGACCTCGCCCGGTTCGAGCAACTTGTGCAAGCTGCCCGGCGCGATCAGCACCGCGGGCGAATTGACCGCCGCTTCGCCCGGATGGCTGTCGTACCAGCGCGCAAAGCCGCCTTCATCCTGCAACCGCCAGTGACTGACGCGAAGCGGCCGCCGATCATGGTCCACCGCAAAGCGCCCGGCAACGTCGAACAGGTCGGTGATCCCGTGGACCATACCCATCTGGCAGTCGGGGTAGGTCATCATCCCGACCTCGATCAGCGGCACAGGGGCGGCGTCCGGCACCTTCAACTTGGGCATGTCGGCTCCTTTGTCGGAATCGACCCGGATAATGTCGCGTCCGCCAATCCCGATCAAGCGCGCATCGCCGTATCTGTTGTTTCACCGGACGGACACCCCGCCCTTCAAGTCGAAAGGAACCATATCATGACCACCATCACCACCAAGGACGGCACCAACATCTTCTTCAAGGATTGGGGCCCGAAGGACGCCCAGCCCATCGTCTTCTCGCACGGCTGGCCGCTCAGCGCCGACGCCTGGGACGCGCAGATGGTCTTCTTCGCCAACCAGGGCTTCCGCACCATCGCCCATGACCGCCGCAGCCACGGCCGTTCGGATCAGGTCTGGGACAACAACAATATGGACCAATACGCCGACGACCTCGCCGAACTGATCGAACAGCTCGACCTGAAAGACGTCATCCTCGTCGGCCATTCGACCGGCGGCGGCGAAGTCACCCGCTATATCGGCCGTCACGGAACCAGCCGCGTCGCCAAGGTCGCGCTGATTGGCGCCGTCCCCCCGCTGATGCTCAAGACCGAAGCCAACCCCGGCGGCCTGCCGCTGGACGTCTTCGACGGTATCCGCAAGGGCACGTTCGACAACCGTCCCCAGTTCTTCAAGGATCTGACCCTGCCCTTCTACGGCTATAACCGCGACGGCGCGGTGGTCAGCGAAGCGGTGCGCGACGACTTCGTGCGGCAGGGCATGAACGGCGGCCTCAAGGGCCTGCTCGACAGCATCCGCGCCTTTTCGGAAAGCGACTTCAACGAGGACCTCAAGAAGTTCGACAAGCCGACGCTCGTCCTCCACGGCGACGACGACCAGATCGTGCCGATCGGCGCCGCGGCGCTCTCGACCGTCAAGATCGTCAAACAGGCGGTGCTCAAGGTCTACAAGGGCGGCAGCCACGGCCTGACGATCACCGAACAGGACCGCTTCAACGCCGATCTTCTCGAATTCATCAACAGCTGATAAGGAAGAGGCGCGGGCCCCAAGGTTTTTTGGGAAGGGCCGCGCCTCCTCACCTATAAAGGAGACGTGTCATGATCCTCGGTTTGACCATCCCGCAATTCACCGCGCTGCATGTCTTGATCAGTTTCGTCGGCATCGGCGCGGGCCTCATCGCCCTTCCCGCTTTCGCCCGCGGCCGTATCCTGCCCCGCACCAACGCAATCTTCCTGTGGTTCACCCTGCTCACCAGCCTCACCGGCTTCCTCTTCCCGATCATCGCCTTCACCCCGGCGCTCGGCACGGGAATCCTCTCGACGCTGATCCTCGTCGCAGCCTTCTGGGCCTGGTACGGCCGCAAGCTCGCCGGCCGCGCCGCCACCGTCTATGCGGTCAGTGCCACCGCCGCGCTCTACCTCAACCTTTTCGTGCTGGTCGTGCAGTCTTTCCTCAAGGTTCCGGCGCTCAACGCGCTGGCGCCGAACGGCACCGAACCGCCGTTTGCCGCAGCGCAGGGCGCGCTGCTCCTCGCCGCGATCCTCTTCGGATATTTCGCAGTCAAAGCGAGCCGGCGTCCGACTGCGGCCTGATTGCAACGCCAATCCTACCCAAGGGCGGCCTCACGGCCGCCCTTTTTGCATCACGCCCACAGCGCGTTGAGCGCAATCACGATCGCGACTTCGGTGAAATTGCCGAGCCCGTGCGCGACGATCGGAGCGAGCAGGCTGCGCGACCGCTCCATCAGCCAGACATAGGTAAGCCCCCATGCAAAGGCATAGATCTGCTGCGCCATTGCCTGGTGAAACGGATTGACGGTGAACGACTCCCAGTGCGCCAGCCCGAACATCAACGCGACCAGATAGGCGGCGACGGGCAGATCGAGCGATCCGATCCGCAGCCGTCCGGGCACGAGCACGACGAGCATCCCGACCAGCAGCCCGCGAAAGATCGTCTCCTCCGCCAGTCCCGTCGTGATCATCCCGAGCAGATAACCCGCGGAATCGAGCGGTGCTTTCGAATAGCTCATGTCGGGCGGCGTCTGCGCTGCGAGTGCGGGCCAGTAATCGGCGACCAGCATCACAAGGCCCATCCCGACCCCGATCAGCGCCGCGACACCCCCATAACTCGCGCCCGGCGGCCAGCGCAGATGCGGATCGGCAGCAGGCAGCAATCGGCGCATGGCGAGGACTGCGACTAGACCGAGCAGCGCCTGAAAGGCGATCGCAAGAAGCAGGAACACCGACACATAGCCATCCCACAGCGGCGCCCCCGCACGATAGATTTCGCGCGCGGGAATACGGCCGAGTTCGAGAATGACCTGCATCAGCACGGCCGCCAGCACGATCGGCCAGAAGCGGAAACGAAAACCGGAAAGCGCCACCAAGGGGCGCGGCGAAGCGGGGGATAGATTTGTCATGCACCGGGTCTAGGCTGGAGATGCCCGGCGCTTCTTGAACAAATGTGATGCTTAGTAGCGGGTTTCGACCGATCGCTGCCCTCCACATCCTCGTCACCCCGGACTTGATCCGGGGTCCCGCTTGATACCGAAGCCAATGGGTGCGTCGAAAAAGCGGGATCCCGGGTCAAGCCCGGGATGACGAATGGTGGGTATCGACCAGAAGCCCCCTATCTTTCTTCGTCATCCCGGACTTGATCCGGGATCCATAGCCGCACCATCGTCATGGACCCCGGATCAAGTTCGGCGTGACGAGGGTGACGATTGAATGGCAGCGTCCCACCCCAACACCGACATCAACCACGCAAAAAACGCTGTCCTACATTCCCCCGCCGTGCCAGCATCCGCTCAGCTCTTTGAAATCGTCGACTTCCGCAGCCGCTCCTGAACGACAAGGAAAATTTTTCCGACGCGCACCGGCTTATCGTTTCTCGCCCTAAGTTCACTAAGGACACAATTTCGATGCACGCATGCGGAGCTTTTGTCGCTTTAGGCCTCTGCTGCAGCCGCTGTTCGTTCACCGAACGCACACCGCCATCGCCGCGGCGACATCCCGGTCAGCTTCGTCACCGCGCGCGTCATATGCGCCTGATCAGCATAGCCCGCCTCCACCGCGACCCCGGCGAGGCAATCATCGCCCGCAACGATCATCCGCCAGGCCCGCTTCGCCCGGCAATCGGCGCGATAGGCGGCGGGCGACACGCCATAGAGCTTCTCGAAACTGCGCGAGACATGTTCGCGCGACTGCCCATGCGCCGCGGCCCATTCGCCGATCCGCGGCGATACCGACGTGCGCAGCGCCTTCGACAAACGGTCGGGCAGATCGCCGTCGTTGGCAGCTGTCGCCGGAGCAAGTCCATCAAGCAATGCGACAACCGCCTCAACGGGGTCGCGTTCGGCCAGCCGTATGATGTGGTCGGGATCGGCAATATATGCGCGGGCCGGCCAGTCGCGTCCGTCGTATGGCAGCGGGAGGTCGAGCACGACCGTCCGCTGGGCCGAGATACGGTCGCGGTGCGCCGAAAACGGGCCATGAAGCAATATTTCGCCTTCGCATGCCGCGATACGCCCGGCATCGCCCGCTTCCTCATAAGCGCCCGCCAGCACCAGTGTCGCATAGGGTTCGCGATGGTGGTGGCGCGCGATATCCGCCGCGGCGGGCAACAGGCTGGGCTGGAGCAACTGCATCGCCATACCCTGTCGCGCCCGGCGGCGGACCGCAATCGCCACCGGACGAACATCGTCTGCGCGTCGATGGACAACAGCGGCACACGCCGATTAGACATTGCAAAACCGCCGGGCTTCCCCGTCCGGCTCCGCGTTTTCTTTCAGGAGCGACAGCCATGCATCCCCCCTTTGCCCTTCGCGCGATCGACCATGTCGTGCTTCGGGTCGTCGATATCGACCGCATGGCCGGATTTTACCGCGATGTTCTCGGCTGCACCGACGAGCGCACACAATCGGAAATCGGCCTCTATCAGCTGCGCGCGGGCAGTTCGCTGATCGATCTCGTCACCATCGACGGCAAACTTGGCGCGATGGGCGGGGCAGCGCCGGGGGCCGAAGGCCGCAACGTCGATCATTTCGCCATCGCGGTCGCCCCGTTCGACGAGGTCGCCATCCGTGCGCATCTCGACCGGCACGGCATCCGCGTCGAACAGTCCGGCCCGCGCTACGGCGCCGAAGGCGAAGGACCCTCAATCTATATCAGCGACCCGGAGGGCAATATCGTGGAACTGAAGGGCCCCGCCTTCGACTGAGCATCTTGCACTGCCTTCCGTTTACGTTAAGGTCAGTTGCAAACAGCAACCGGAGAGACTGATTCATGGCCCTTCCCCCGATTTTCGACCGCCTGCGCCTGCCGGTTATCGGTTCGCCCCTGTTTATCGTATCGGGGCCCGAACTCGTCATCGCGCAGTGCAAGGCCGGCGTCGTCGGCAGCTTCCCCGCACTTAACGCCCGCCCGCAATCCTTGCTCGATGAATGGCTGCACCAGATCACCGAAGAGCTTGCGGCCTGGGACCGCGACAATCCCGACCGGCTCTCGGCGCCTTATGCCGTCAACCAGATCGTCCACAAATCGAACGATCGGCTCGAACAGGACATCGCGACCTGCGCCAAGTGGAAGGTGCCGATCACGATCACCTCGCTCGGCGCGCGCGAGGAGCTTAATCAGGCGGTGCACGGCTGGGGCGGTATCACCCTCCACGACGTCATCGACGACCGCTTTGCACGCAAGGCGGTCGAAAAGGGCGCCGACGGCCTGATCCCCGTCGCCGCGGGCGCGGGCGGCCATGCCGGCCGACAATCGCCCTTCGCGCTCGTGCAGGAAATCCGCGAATGGTTCGACGGCCCCGTCGCGCTGTCGGGCGCGATCGGCCACGGCCGCTCGATCCTCGCCGCGCAGGCATGCGGTGCCGACCTCGCCTATATCGGCAGCGCCTTCATCGCGACCGCCGAAGCCAATGCCGACGAAGGCTATAAGAACGGCATCGTCGAAGGGCGCGCGGCCGACATCGTCTATTCGAACCTGTTCACCGGGGTCCACGGCAACTATCTTCGCCAGTCGATCGTCTCGGCCGGAATGGATCCCGACAATCTGCCCGAAGGCGACCTCAAGACGATGAACTTCGGCTCGGGGGGCAATACCAAGGCCAAGGCGTGGAAGGATATCTGGGGCTCGGGCCAGGGCATCGGCCCCGTGACCGCGGTACGCCCGGTCGCCGAATTCGTCGCCGAACTCGAAACCCAATATCTCGCCGCGCGCCGCGAACTAGAAGCGAAGGTGCGGCTTTAAACGAGGCCTTACGCGGCTAGCCGGGCCAGTCAGCAATGTCTGCTTTGGGTGGAAAGCTGACGTTCGGTCACCCACGACTTCCGTCATCCCGGGCTTGACCCGGGATCCCGCTTTTCTTGCGCTTCGACTTCAAGCGGGACCCCGGATGAAGTCCGGGGTGACGATGATCGAGTATGTCCGCGACGGGTCGGATACCCGACGCTTTCTCTTCCGTCATCCCGGCGCAGGCCGGGATCCCATCTTCTCGGAATGACGCGCGGCCTTTGTTGGGTCGCCCCTGCATCGCAAGACCGTCCCCGACATTCAAACCCTCATTGCCACATGTCGCAAAGCTAAGCTTCGGCCGCCTCAGATCGCGACCTGGCTCCCCAGTTCGACCACGCGATTGGTGGGCAGGCGAAAATATTCCATCGCACTTTCCGAATTGCGCAGCATCCACGCGAACAGCTTTTCACGCCAGATCGGCATACCCGGCTTGCTCGCCGCAATCAGCGTCTGGCGCGACAGGAAAAAGCTCGTTTCCAGCATTTTGAACTCGCCGCCGCAACTCGTGACGCGGGTTAGCGCCTCGGGCACGTCGATCGGCTGCATGAAGCCATAGTTGAGGACGAGCCGGTGGAACCCCTGCCCCAGATCCTCGAGCAGGCAGAATTTTTCCTCGGGGACGAAGGGCACGTCGGCGATCTTGATCGTCAGCAGGATGATCCGGGCGTGCAGCACTTTATTGTGTTTAAGGTTATGAAGCAGCGCGTGCGGCACGCCGTCGCTGCTCGACGTCATGAACACCGCAGTCCCCGGCACGCGCGTTGCACTGTTCGCCGCGGACTTCACAAACACCGGGATCGGCATCGCGCCCTCGGCCATCTCCTGCTGCATCAGCTTGCGTCCGCGCGACCAGGTCGTCAGCATCGTGAAGATGGTGAGACCGATCGCCAGCGGCACCCAGCCGCCGTCGGGCACCTTGATCAGGTTCGCGCCGAAATAGGCGATATCGACGATGAAGAAGACGGCGAGGACAGGCAGCGCTTTCCACGCCGGCCACTTCCACAGCGTGAACAGCACGACGCTCATCAAACAGGTGTCGATGAACATCGCCCCCGTCACCGCGATGCCATAGGCCGCGGCAAGGTTGCTCGACGATCCGAAGAAGAGGACGAGGATGATCACCATCACCATCAGGCCCCAGTTGACCATCGGAATATAGATCTGCCCCGCGGCGGAAGCACTCGTATGCTCGACGCGCAGGCGCGGCATGAAGCCCAGTTGGATCGCCTGCTGCGTTAGCGAAAAAGCGCCCGAGATCACGGCCTGGCTTGCGATAATCGTCGCAAGGATCGCAAGGATGACGACCGGCACCTGCCAGGCCTCGGGCATCATCTGGAAAAAGGGGTCGGCGATCAGGTCGGCGCGCGGTCCCATCTCGGCCTCGAGCACCATCGCCCCCTGGCCCATATAATTCAACATCAGCGCGGGCAGGACAAAGGTCAGCCAGCTAAGCCCGATCGGCCCGCGCCCGAAATGCCCCATGTCGGCATAGAGCGCCTCCGCCCCCGTCACCGCCAGCACGACCGCGCCAAGCGCGATAAACGCGGTGAAACCGTCGACGTAAAAGAAACGGAGCGCGTTCAGCGGGTTCAGCGTTTCGAGGATGATCCCCGGATGATCGACGATGTGGATCATGCCAAGGATCGCGAGCATCGTGAAATAAGCGAGCATGATCGGCCCGAACAGCATCCCGACCTTTGCGGTCCCGCGCGACTGGATCGCGAACAGGCCGATCAGGATGGCGAGCGCGATCGGCACGATATACGGCTCGAAGCCCTTGTTGACATAGCTCAGGCCCTCGGTCGCCGACAGCACCGACATCGCCGGGGTGATCATGCTGTCGCCATAGAAAAGCGCCGTCGCGAACACGCCGAGCAGGATGATCGGCCACGTCCAGCGCTTCTCGCCCGACGAACGGCTGATCAACGCGAGCAGCGCAAGACTACCCCCTTCGCCCTTGTTGTCGGCCTTCATGATCGTCAGCACATATTTGAAGGTAACGACGAGCATCATCGACCAGAAGACGAGGCTCAGCACGCCATAGATGTGTAGCCGGTCGGGCTCGATCGGATGGTGGCCGGCAAAAGTCTCGCGGAACGCATAAAGCGGACTGGTACCGATATCGCCAAACACGACACCGATTGCGCCGACGGCAAGCTTCAGCTTGCCATCGCCATGATGTCCGTGGCCGTAATGGGCCGTTTCGGCGGCAGCAGTTGCAGCGCGTGGAGCGCCGCAAGCCGCCTGTTGCGACTCAGCAGTCATCGCGCGCCTTTAGACGAGCCCGAGCCTTTGTAATAGGTTTCAATTTGGGACGTCCGCGGGTGGAGGCCCCGCCGGAGCCTCGGCGGGCAGCTCAGGGCCCAGTGCCTGCCGCAACTGCGCCAGCCGCATTTCGAGGTCGGGCCGCCAGGGCGCATCGGCGGGGCTGCGCGCAAGGAGCTGGGTCCACACCGCCTCGGCTCCTTTCAGGTCGCCGCCCTGCGCCAGCGCCAGTCCCGCAAAGAAGGGGGGCGCCGGATGCGATGGATCGCGTTTCGCCGCCTCGTCGAACGCCAGCGCCGCCGCCGGCGACATCATGCCCCCGCCGTGCGCCGCAAGCGCGTTGCCGAGCCCGACCCACAGGTCGACATTGTCGGGATATTTCTCCAGCCCTTTTTCGAGCGTCTTCGCGGCAAGTTCGGTCTTGCCGGTGCGCGCAAAACCGTCGGACATGCCGAGCCACTGCGCCGCAGGGCCGAAACGTTCGGACATCCCCTGCCGCTGGTCGGTCAGCGCCTCGCCGAAACCCTCGGGCTCCTCGGGTGCTGCAACGGGCTTGCCGGGCAGCGATGGATGGCCTTGCAATGCATAACCCGCAAGGCCCAGCATCACCGCCGCCCCGGCCAGCGGCCGCGCCGCGGCGGGCAGCTTGCCAAGCCAGAAGATGCCGACGATCGTCAGCAGAGCGACGAGCATGACCCAGAGCCAGATCATGCCGCCTCGCCCTCTTCATCGTTCGCACCGCGGCGGAAACGGCCAAAGGCCAGCCATCCGCCCAGCGCGAGGAAGAGCAGCGGCCCCAGCCAGAGCAGCGCCGTGGCGCCGTCGAACGGCGGATCATAGCTGACCCAATTGCCATAACGCGTGACGAGCCATGCCTTGATCTCGGCCGGGCTCTCGCCCGCCGCGATCTTGCTGCGCACTTCGTGGCGCATATCGCCCGCCAGCGGCGCGTCGCTGTCGGCGATCGACTGCCCTTGGCAGACCAGACAGCGCAGCTCCTCCATCAGCGCCTTGGCGCGTGCTTCCTCAGCGGGATCCTTGAGTTGCTGATAGGCATAGGGCGCGGGCGGTAGCCGGTCCTGCGCGGCAAGCGGCAGCGCAAGCGCGCCTAACAGGCACAAGAGGACGAACCGGAGGCTCATTTCATCGCCTCGAGCTTGGCGACGATTTCGGGCACCTGATCGGCAAGGATCACGCCCTGGATTTGCTCGCGAATAATACCCTTGCCGTCGATCAGGAAGGTTTCGGGGACGCCCGACGACCCGAGCGCGATCTGGACGCTGCTCTGCATGTCCGAGCCGATGCGGTCGAAGGGGTTGCCAAATTCGCGCAGGAACATCGCGACATCCTCGGGCCGGTCGCGGATCGCGATGCCATCGATCGGCACGCCAGCGGCCTTCAATGCCTCAAGCTGCGGCGCCTCCGCGCGGCACGGGATGCACCAGCTCGCGAAAACATTCACCAGCCGCGGCCGTCCGTCGGCGAGTTGGCTGCTCTTCAATCCTTCGACGCCAGCAGTGGCGGGGGGCAGGTCGAACAACGGCATCGGCTTGTCGATCCACTGCGACTGGATCAGCGTCTCGGCGGGCGTCACCAACCGATAGACGAAGGCGCCGAACAACAATCCCATGATCGCGAGCGGCACAAACAGGACCCAGCGGTTCTTCACGCGAAACGTTCCTCAGCCTTGCGGGCGCGGCGGGCGCGCCAGATGTTCAGCAATTGCGCACGCCCGAGCAGCGACAGCGCTGCGCCGATCGCGATCAGCGCGCCGCCGAGCCATATCCACCACACCAGCGGCTTCCACCACAGGCGGATCTGGTAACGGTCGGCGCTGCCGTCGTCGCTCGTCACCGGCTGACCGAGCACGGCATAGAGCTGTCCACCCGGCCGCGTCAGCAACGCGGCTTCGTTCGTTTCGGTCGGCGCCGTGCCCATGAGCCCCGGAAATGTCCTCGCCTCGGGCTTCATCGTAAAGCTGCCGCCCGACGATGTCGTCGCGACCAGCGTGCCTTCGATCGCGGTATAATTCGGCCCTGCGATCGGCTTCACGCCGACGAACTTCACCTTGAAATCGCCGACCTTCACTACTTCGCCCGGCGCCGCGGCAACCAACCGCTCCTTGATGAAGGCGCTTTCGGCGCCCATCCCGGCAAGGCACACCGCGACACCGAAATGCGCGATCACCATGCCCCATGTCGGCAGCGGCGTACGGCGCAGGTTGCGGCCCCACAGCGGCGCTAGGCTCGCGACCGCTACAATCCCCGCGACGGTCATGCCGAGCAGCGGCAAAATACCGACCTTGCCGCCGAACAGGATCAGCGCAAAGAGCACCGCTGCCCCGGCCAGGATCGCGGCGGGAAGCCGCGACCACAGCCGGGTGCCGTCATCCTTGCGCCAGCTAAGCAGCGGCCCTGCCACCATCACGAGACAGAGGATCAGCGCAAGCGGCCCGGCGACCTTGTTATAATAGGGCGGCCCGACCGAGATCTTCTCGCCCATCGCCTCGGCGACGATTGGATAAAGCGTGCCGAGAAGGACCAGCGCGAGGATCGTCGTCAGCAACAGATTGTTGATTACCAGCGAGCCTTCGCGGCTGAGCAGCG